>Ga0190270_10001366_pt1 | contig 11300 bp, 11 predicted proteins | sample Popmic320T_FD_133748 | JGI IMG/M metagenome (GOLD analysis project Ga0190270, IMG submission 133748) | Populus adjacent soil microbial communities from riparian zone of Weber River, Utah, USA - 320 T | ecosystem: Environmental > Terrestrial > Soil > Riparian zone | place: USA: Utah | collected... | reverse complement strand
TTCCGCCCCGACCAGATCGAGATGAACGGCATCTCGAAGACCGAACGCGAGATCGCCGAGGCGATTGACGCCGGCGTCTACGCGATCAATGTCGATTCGCCGTTCGAGCTTGAGCTGATCGAACAGGTCGCGGCGAAAACCGGCAAACGGGCCAACGCGACGATCCGCCTGGTCGCGGGCGTCGGCACGCGCTCGCACGCGGCTTTGCAGACGGCGCTCTACACGTCGAAGTTCGGCGTCTCGCCCGCCCACGCCCGCAAGATGATGATTCAAGCTCTGAAACGCCCCGACCTGATCAACCTCGCCGGGCTGCACATTCACGTAGGTTCGCAGACGCCCGATCCCGAACCTTACGTCGAGGCCCTGGCGGCGATGTGGGATCACCTGCTCTGGCTGCATCGGGAGACCGGCCACAAATTGCAGCACATCAACATCGGCGGTGGCATTCCCGTCAATTACCTGCGCGACGACACGCACGCCGAAGAGATCGGCGACGCCGAACGCGACATGCTCGGCGCCGAACTGACCTCGGCGCAGATGATGGAAGCCGCCATCGATGCCGTGCGCTCGTCCGCGCGAGAGGCCGGGGCCGAATACCTGCTGGACGACCTGGAGATCGTCATGGAACCGGGCCGAGCGGTCATCGCCGACGCCGTCACGACCCTCACTAAAGTTCGCAACGTCAAATACCGTCCCGAAACCGGCGAGAATTGGGCGCTCACCGACGCCGGATACAACCTGATGCTCTCGATGGTCATGTACCAATGGTATTACCACGCGATTGACGCTTCGCGCGCCGCCGAACCGCCCGCGTCGCGCTACCGTATGGCCGGACCGCTCTGCGACGGGGGCGACGTCTATTTCGATCTGCACGGCGAAGGCCGCCTGCCCGATTGCCGGCTGCTGCCCGCGAACGTAGAGGTCGGCGAAGTGATCGCCATGCTCAACACCGGCGCGTATACGATGTCGCAGATGACGGCGTACAATGGACGCCCGTTCCCGGCGGCGGTGATGGTCGAAGAGGGCGGCAAAGTTCAGGTGATCAGGAAACGCGATAACTATGAAGATTTGATCAACAATGAATTGTAATGGGATGGGAGATGGCTGAATGGAATGACCCTTGAAGAATTGCAAACCGAATTGAACGGCCTTATACATCAAACTGTCACATTCAAACGGATTGCCGCCAACAGTATCATCATTTACTTTTTCGGCGAGCCTGGTGATGACAGCGTAATCAGCGTCTTTGTAGATCCGACATGGCGCTATGAACAGAACGGGAAAATAATTCTCGGCAGCTTTGACCTTCAGATTGATGAGGAGAACTTCGATTCTAAAGAAGCGTACGAAGAGAAATTCTATTATCTTTCCTCACTCACTGATGGCTTATGGGGGGCCGAACTCGTAAGGTGCGCAATTGATCTTGAATCATCCGACATCAGTATGGTGTTTTCTGGCGGCCAGGTCGTATGCAACTTTGCCAACAGTGGTTTTGAGGACAAGCATTGGACATACCGGAATCTTCAAAAGAAACTGACGGCATACGTCTCGCCGCTCGGCGTCATTGTGCGCTAGGTGATGAGTCACATATATACAGGCCCAACAAAGTCACTTATCTCGCGATTTGCATGACTGAAAAACGAAAACAAAAGTGAAATATGGCGACACTTGAAAGAGCGATTCTGATTGCGGCTCAAGCGCATCTGGGCCAGCGTGACAAGGGCGGAGCGCCCTACATCTTACACCCGCTCAGAATGATGATGCGGATGGAGTCCGAGGACGCGATGATGGCCGCCGTGTTGCACGACGTGGTCGAGGACAGCGACTGGACGCTGGAACAATTGCGCGGCGAAGGATTTTCTGAAGAGGTCTTGCATGCCGTCGATTGTCTGACGCGCAGGGACGACGAGAGCTACGACGAATTCGTCGCGCGCGCGCAAGCTAACCCGATCGCCCATCGGGTAAAGATCGCCGACCTTGAAGACAATATGAACGTCAAACGCATAGGCGAAATGACCCCGAAGGACCTGGCCCGCATCAAGGAATACCACCGCGCCTGGCGCGCGCTTACACAGGAGGGATGATTATGTCCGCTACGCCTCGCCGTAAAGATGCGCTGTTCACCTCGGTCGTTCTCCTCTCGCTCTTGCTGGCGACCGCCGGCGCGTGTCAGCGCGGCGCGAAGCGGCTGTTCGACGGAAAATCATTTAACGGCTGGGAAGGCGACCTGAAGCTCTTTCGCATCGAAGACGGCGCGATCGCGGGCGGCTCGTTGAAAGAGAGTCTCGCGCACAACGAATTCCTCTGCACGACGGAGGAATACGACGATTTCGAGCTGCGGTTGAAAGTCAAACTGATCGGCGACCCGGCCAGCGCCAACGCCGGAATACAGTTCCGCTCCAAACGGATTCCGAACCACCACGAAGTGATCGGTTACCAGGCCGACATGGGGCAACACTACTGGGGCGCGCTTTACGACGAGTCGCGACGCCGGAAGATACTTGCCGGCCCGAACCTCGACGAATTGAACAAAGTCCTGAAGCGCGGCGATTGGAACGATTACGTGATCCGCGCCGAAGGCAAGCGTGTTCGCCTCTCGATCAACGGCTTCCAGACGGCCGATTACACCGAAACCGACGACAGCGTAGAACAACGCGGTCGCATCTGCCTGCAAATCCATGGCGGCCCTCCGAGCGAGGCATGGTACAAGGAAATCACGATAGAGCCGCTCACAACGAAAAAGTGACAACGATAAATCGAAAGGACGATGACCATGAAACGAACTCTTCTGCTTGCGGTCGTCCTCGCGTCGGCCTCTCTGCCGGCTTTCGCGCAGGATAAGAAAGCTTCAAACAGCGTTGAACAGGCGGTGCTCAAACTCGAACAGCAGTGGGAAGACGCGCTGCTCAAATCCGACGTCGCCGCGCTCGAAAGAATTTATGACGACAGCCTGATCTACACTCATTCGAGCGGCGCCGTCGATAACAAGTCAGTTTATGTGGGCAATATCAAATCCGGCGTCACGAAGTACGAGTCGATGAAGCGCGACGATATCAAGGTCAGCGTTTATGATGACACGGCGCTGGTCATCTGCCACTGGGAGGTACACGTCCTTAACAGGGGTAATAAGATCGATACAAACGCGAGGTACATTCACGTTTACGTCAAACAGAAAGACGGCTGGAAGATGGTGGCGCATCAGGCGACGCGGATAACTCAGTAATTCTCCGTGATTGCGCGCCGTTTGTTTTTACACATGGCATGAAGTCCCGTGGAGGCTGTTATGAGGCAAAAGAAACTAAAAAAATATTCCCTCTGTGGCGCCATCTTCCTCGCGCTACTCGCGCTGCCGTCGAAAGGATCCTTGCAGGAACGGAAGGCGGAAGGCGGGCCGCGGTTCGGTGTCTCGTTTCCGGCGGAACTCGGCCCATCCGCTCTCGACGGCCGCGTTTTGCTCATGATCTCGACCGACGGTTCGAAAGAGCCTCGGACGCAGATCAACGACAGCCCGAAGACTCAGCAGATTTTCGGGATTGACGTTGACGGCATGAAACCGGGTCAGCAGGCTTTTATTAACGGCTCAGTCTTCGGCTATCCGAGAAAAAGTCTGAGAGACCTTCCCGCCGGGACTTACTGGATTCAGGCGCTGCTGCATAAGTACGAGACTTTCAAACGGTCTGACGGGCATACGGTTAAACTGCCGATGGACCGCGGAGAGGGACAGCATTGGAACCTTGCCCCTGGCAATCTCTACAGCAAGCCTCGACAAATCGCCATCGATCCGGGGAAGGCGGAAACGATTTCGATCTCGCTCGATCAGGTGATACCTCCGATCGAGGCGCCTAAGGACACCAGGTACATTAAGCACATAAAGATTCAGAGCGAGAAGCTGACGAAATTCTGGGGGCGCCCGATGTATCTCGGCGCCTGCGTGCTGTTGCCACATGGCTTCGACGAGCATCCCGAAGCCCGTTACCCGCTGATGGTGTTTCACGGCCATTTCCCTCAGACCTTCGGCGGATTCCGCGAAACGCCTCCCGATCCGGACCTGAAGCCCGATTACAACGAGCGCTTCAAAATCTCGGGTTATAACAAAATTCAGCAGGAGTACGCTTATAAGTTTTACCAGGACTGGGTCAGCCCTAACTTCCCGCGCTTCATTGCTATCGAAATCCAGCATGCGAATCCGTACTACGACGATTCCTACGCGGTCAACTCGGCCAACTTGGGGCCGTACGGCGACGCGATCAACCAGGAGTTGATACCGCATATCGAGAAGCAATTCCGAGGAATAGGGCAGGGCTGGGCGCGCTTCACTTACGGCGGCTCGACCGGCGGATGGGAGGCGCTTGCCACGCAGATGTTCTACCCGGACATGTTCAACGGATGTTTCGCGGCCTGCCCCGACCCCATCGATTTTCGCGCCTTCACGGTGGTCAATATCTACGAGGACAAGAACGCTTATTACGTCGAGAGCCAATGGAAGCGCACGGCTCGCCCCGGATTCCGCAACTATCTCGGACACCTGACCGCGACGCTCGAAGAGATGAATCACAAGGAGTTGGTTCTGGGGACGAAGAGCCGGTCGGGTGATCAGTGGGACATATGGGAGGCCGTCTATTCGCCGGTGGGCCCCGACGGCTATCCGAAGCGCATCTGGGATAAGATGACCGGCGAGATAGACCGTTCGGTCGCCGAATACTGGCGCGAAAACTACGACCTCGGCCACATACTCAAGCGTGACTGGAAGACGCTCGGCCCGAAAGTCGAAGGCAAGATACACATCTACTGCGGCGACATGGACAACTACTATTTGAACAACGCGGTCTACCTGGTCGAGGAGTTTTTGAAGAGCACGACCAATCCTTTTTACGGCGGCGAGGTGGATTACGGCGACCGCGCCGAACATTGCTGGAACGGCGACCATAAGCTGCCCAATCATTTATCGCGGTTGAGATACAATGTAATGTACCTGCCGAAGATACTCGAACGCATCAAAAAGACCGCCCCGGCAGGGGCGGACGTTAGCAGTTGGAGGTACTAGACCTTCTGAGAGTATGGACATCATCCTGGAAGAATTTACCGCCGGGCTACCTGACGCGAGACAGCTCGCGCGCATAGTCATTCGGTTGCTGGTGGCGATGCTGCTGGGCGCAGTAGTAGGCATCCAGCGCGAGCATACGGGCAAGCCGGCGGGGGTGCGCACACACATGCTGGTCTCCCTGGGCGCGGCTTTATTCGTGCTCGCGCCTGTGGAGGCCGGGATGGGTTCGGATGATTTATCACGTGTGATTCAAGGGCTGGCCACCGGCATCGGCTTTATCGGTGGCGGGGCCATCCTTAAGCTGAGCGAGGAACGTGAGATTCAAGGGCTGACGACGGCAGCCGGCATTTGGATGACGGCCGCCATGGGCGTGGCCGCGGGGCTGGGTCGTATTGGCATGGCATTGCTCAGCGCGCTTCTGACGTGGTTTATTCTCGCAATCATCGGCAGAGCCGAACATCGGATGGGCGCGCGGCGAGCGGCAAGGGGCGATGACCCTGAGACGCGAAATGAAGTTCAATAAAACGCAGCGCCGCCGATGATTTCAGATCGCTGTGTTTCTGTAGGCCTGCAGCCGCAACAACCTGTTGATCGACGTGTGTAGTAAGTTTTTATCAGCCATAATTTATCCCATCGCCCACTATTAATTTATGAGTCAGTCCGCTGCCTGTAACCATCCACTCCATTCGTAAATTTGCACCTTTTCTATACACAATAATGTAATTACGAGGCCACGGTTTTTGAATAAAGAAACAATCATTGTGGCCGTTCGCGCTTGATGGGCTGGCATTTAACAGATGTCCGCGTCTTGTGCCAGGCGCGATATTAATCAGTTGGCATAGTCTTTGCGCTTTTACGCAGAGACGAGTTAATCAGGTCGTCATCGACGCCGCACTAGGGCGGCGCCAACCGGCGCCACAGGCCAATAGCCTGTGGCGTCCACTTTTTGGAGGGAGTTATGACGCTGATTTCATTTTTGCTGCTGTTGGTGATCGCGGGAATTTGCGGCGCGATCGGCCAGGCGATCGCCGGTGTCCAAGGAGGCCTTCTGGTTTCGATCGCCGTAGGTTTTATCGGCGCGCTGATCGGTATTTTGCTGGCTGGCGCGCTCGGCTTGAGCGAGATATTCGCGGTGAACATCGGCGGAAGGACGTTTCCGATTATCTGGTCAATTATAGGATCGGCTTTGTTCGCGACGTTGATTGGATTGTTAAGGCGCCGCCGATACAGCCGATACGTTTAAGGAGGTAGATTATGACTTATCATATGAAAAATGCGCTGACAATCTTTCTTGCGTTAACCGGTTTATGGCTGACGGCCTCGGCGCAAACGCAGTCGGATCGTTATTCGCAAGGCTCCTCCAGGTATGGTTACTCGAACAATCGTATGTCCGGCACGTGGCGGTTGAACGCCGGCCGAAGCGACGACCCGACCATGGCGGCTGAACGCGCCACTCGCAATCTTCCCGTCAATGATCGGCAGCGCGCGCGGGAGAATTTGTTGCGCCGGCTGGGGGCGCCGGAGATGCTGGCGATCGATCGGCGCGGGCGGGCGATAATGATGGCCTCATCGCAAGGGCCTCAAGTCTCATTCGAGGCCAATGGGGTCGAGACCGTCGAGACGGCCCGTAACGGACGCGAGCGCCGCACCCGCGTCACGCTCATTGGCGAGCGGCTGTCGGTGCGAAGCCTGGGCGACCGGGGCAGCGATTACGAAGCGGTTTTCGAGCCTCTGGACGGAGGCCGCAGGCTGCGCGTCACGCGCAGCCTCTACACCGAACGAGTCGGCCAGGTGGTCGTGTCGCGCAGCGTCTACGAACGGGTTTCTGACGTCGCGCAACTCGATCTCGACCGCGGCCAGCTTCGCCGCGACTTGTCCTACGACTCGCCGGTTCGGGGCAATTTCATCGTGCCTGACGGTGTCATGTTGAGCGGCAGGCTAAACCAGCCGTTGAGCACTAAATATACGCGCGAAGGCGAACGCTTCACGCTGAACGTGATGGAACCGGCGCAGTACAGAGGCGCGGTGATTGAAGGCATCGTGGCGCGTTCGGATCGTTCCGGGCGTGTGTCGGGGCGAGCGGATATGACGCTCGATTTCGAACGCATCCGGACGCGTGACGGCCGGACGCATAACTTCGCCGGAACTATCGAGAACGTGTTACTCCCCAGCGGCGAGAGAGTGCGCGTGGATCGGGAAGGAAATGTGAAGGAGGATGACAGCCAGACTTCGCGCACCGTGACGCGGTCGGCGGTCGGCGGCGCGATCGGCGCCCTCATCGGCGCCATCGCCGGCGGGGGTAAAGGCGCGGCCATTGGCGCGGCCGTCGGCGTCGGCGCGGGCGCCGGCTCGGTCTTCATTGAAGGCCGCGACGACCTGGAACTGCCGAGCGGCGCGGAGATCGCCGTTCGGTCAAGCGCGCCGAGGTATTAGATCGGATCTCAATAAGGTGTAGGGAAAGAACAACCACGGGGGACACGGGGATCACGGGGATAAGTCAGGCAGAGCAATGACTTTTCACTTTCTTTTCCCCGTGCGCCCCGCGCTCCCCGTGATTGTTACAGTACATGCAATTTTAAATGCCTTAGTTCATACGAGGAGGAGATATGTTTAAAAGGTCATTTTGGACAACGGCGATGGCGATTAGCCTATTTCTCGGAGTTACTGCCTTCGCTCAGGAAAAGGTCGGCAAGAAGTTGGAAGATGAAGCGGAGCAGTCGTCGAAAGCGGCTAAAGTCCTACGTGAAATCATGGACACGCCCGATAAAGAAATACCTGAGGATCTGCTGGCCAAGGCGGAATGCGTGGCGGTCTTTCCGTCAGTGATCAAAGCGGGCTTCATCGTCGGCGGGCGCGGCGGGCGCGGAGTGGCAAGCTGTCGCACCGCCACTGGTTGGAGCGCGCCGGCTTATTTCAATCTGGGCGGCGGCAGCGTCGGTCTGCAAATTGGGGTGGAAGCCACGGACTTCGTGTTGCTGTTTATGAACAGGGACGGCTTGAACAGCCTGCTCTCGAACAAGCTCACGCTGGGGGCCGACGCGTCAGTCGCCGCCGGGCCGGTTGGTCGAGCGGCCGGAGCGGATACGGACGCCGCCATGAGGGCTCAAATTCTTTCCTACTCTCGCAGCCGCGGTTTGTTTGCCGGGTTGGAATTGAAGGGCGTCGTGATCACTCCTGATGAAGGTGACATGCGTGACGTGTATGGCGATGAAGTCACGGCCAAGGCTGTGTTGAAGGAAGGCAAGGTCGCCGCGCCAGCGGCGGTGCGCGAGTTTCCGGCAACCTTGAACCATTACTCCACGCGCAAAGCGAAAGCCGAGAGATAGCGCGTGAGACAGATCAATCAATCGAACCAAGGAGGGAATATGCGAAAACTGTTTTTAGCTTCATTCGTTGTCGTGGCTTTCGGCCTGATCCTGACGGCCTGCTCCCCGACTGAATCGACTGACTCTACAAACAAACCGGCCGCGAATACGTCCGACTCGGAATTGGAGAACAAAATCAAGGCCAAGTTCGATTCGGATGCGCAGCTCAAAGTGGCGGATTTGAGTGTCAGCGCCGACGCTGAAAAAAACGAGGCTACCATCTCCGGCGTCGTGGGGACACAGTCTCTGCGGACCAAAGCGGTCGATCTGGCCAAAGAGGCCAGCCCGGGACTGATCCTCACCGACAAAATTGAGGTCAAACCGCGTGAGATGACGCGCGAGGAATATACCGAAGAGCGCGCGGGTGAGGAAAGGGAGAAAGCCAGAGGGGCAGGCGAGAAGCTAGGCGCTTCGCTGGATGACGCCTGGATTCACACGAAACTTGTCGCCAAGTTCATAGGCGACGTAGATACGCCGGGGCGCAATATCAATATAGACGTGGTTAACAACGTCGTTACTTTGCGCGGCGCGGTGGAAACCGCCGAACAAAGGGCTGAGGCCGAGCGCATAGCCAGGGGTACGGAAGGCGTCAAGCGCGTCGTCAATCAGCTTAAAGTCGGAACCGCCGGCAAGGCCGCCAAGTAAGCTCCCTGCCGCCGCGCGCGCGTGAGCAAACGGATCTATGCGCGTCAACCGCTTGCTCACACGCTGCGGCGTCAACGCTCCGAAATATGTGGAGCTTTGATCCTTTTCGTTTTGTAACTGCTCCGATCTTCCTGCCGCGTTAGCGTCGCTTGAATTTAGCCCGGCATTTATGGTGTTTGAGAATTAAATACAACCATGGATGTAGGGGCGGGTTTTCCCCGCCCTGGGTCGTGACCCGAGCGATAGGGGCGGGGAAAACCCGCCCCTACGTTGGATTGCGTGGATGCGTTTAATTTTCAAAGGCCATAAACCCACGGGTAAATTCAGACGCCGCTACCGCGGCATAGGGGTTGAGTAATTACTTCGTTTTTTGAATGAGTTTCAAGACGGTTAACGCTGGGCCGCGAGGCGCGGTCGCAGCAGTCCGCAGATCGTGATCTTGCTTATCTCTTCGACTATTTGTTCAGGCGTCAAACGGCCGTCGGGGCGATACCAGCGCGAGAGCCACAGGATCGCGCCGAGCACGCTGAAGGTCGCCACCGTCACGTCGACCTCTCTCAACTTCCCTTCCTTCTTGAGTTGATTGAGCGTGTCGCGAATCAGATCGACGTAGGCGCGTTTCCGCTGGTCGATCTTGCGACGATGCTCGGGGGTCAGTCCGGCTACCTCTTCCACTATGATCGTGACCGGGTTGTATCCCTGCGGCGTGATGTGGGTGGTAATCAATCGCACGTGGTTGGCGATGATCCCGCGCAGCCTCGATTCGGAGTCTGCTATGGCGCGCGCCGGAATGATCACGTTTTCATCCAGTTCGTCCATGCCGAAGTTCATGATGCGGAAGAGCAGGTCTTTTTTCCCCTCGATGTGATGGTAGATGCCCGCCTTGGTAAGCCCTACGGCTTCGGCGATGTCGTTCATGGACGTCGCGTCATAGCCCTTTTCGCAAATGAGCGAGGCCGCCGCGCGGTAAATCTCCGCCAGACGATTCGTTTCGTCCGAGGCGGGCAGCTTGAATGGTGAGTTCGTGCTCAAGGTCGTTTCTCCTGATTTTCGCAAACGAAGCTCCGGGCGTCGTCAGGTTTTCCATTCCCGTTATACTTCGCGACTTGCGGATATGGGCACAGTGGCCGTGTTCTGATGTCCTTTCCGTCACGGCTCTGCGAGGCCACGATCTGTTTGGGCGCGACTCCCTTCTCGACCCACTCGATCAGCGCGGTCAGAAAGTCGCATTGATCCGTACCGACCCCTCCGCGGCAGTGGGACATCCCCGGAACCATAAACAGCCTGAAGAAGTCTGCAGTTGACGCCCCGAAGCGTGCGCTCACCTTCTCGTAATAATTAACGCCCATCAGGGGGTTCAACGCCGTGTCGGCCCAGCCGAAATACATGACAATCTTCCCGCCGCGCGCTTTGAAGCGCGTAAGATCGGGATTCTTCGCGTCGAGGACGCCGCTGATCGCCTGAAGCCTCGGAAGATCGGTCTCGATCTTGAACGACTTGATGTCGTAATTGGGATCGGGCTTCGGAAAAGCGAGATAGCGGAAGAAGGTCTCGGCGAAGTTGTAAGAGATGGAGCGCCCCGTTCGCGCGATGATCCAGTTCGCCCAAATGCTTGCCACGCCGCCCTGCGTCGGCGCCTCGATTTCAGCGCCGACCGGTTGTCCCCAGAAAATGCGCTTGCCGCCGGCCTCGGCGCCGCGATAGATGACGCTGAGCGCGCCAATCTGCGCCGCGGTGAAGCAATCTTTTCCATCGACGTCATTGGCGCAAACCGGCAGTTCCTTAGCATGATCGAAATTGCAGCGTCGCGGGTCGTCAATCAATCCATCGACCAGGCCGTCGGCGCCGTCGCATTTCGCATAGACCCGTTCGGCGATGATCTTCAGTTTCTCTAGTGGAACCGGCGCGGCTTCGAGCGCGCGAATCATCGACACGTAGTTGATCATCGTTCCTGTGAACTCGAGCACTGGCGCGCCGACGACTATTCCGTCGAAATCGTCGGGGAAGCGTTGCGCGGAGATCAGCCCCTGCCTCCCCCCGGTAGAACACCCGTCGAAATAAGATCGCGTGGGAGCATTGCCGTAATACTCGCGGATGATTCGCTTCGAGGTCTCCGCAGTGACGTGTACGGCGCGGAACGCGTAATCGAGCAACTTCTGCCGTTTGACGGCGAAGGTCCCTAACGGTTCGTTGACGGCGTCGTGTCCGGTGTTGGTCTGTGCGACGGCGAAGCTGGCCTTGAGCGC
>Ga0190270_10001365_pt1 | contig 11301 bp, 8 predicted proteins | sample Popmic320T_FD_133748 | JGI IMG/M metagenome (GOLD analysis project Ga0190270, IMG submission 133748) | Populus adjacent soil microbial communities from riparian zone of Weber River, Utah, USA - 320 T | ecosystem: Environmental > Terrestrial > Soil > Riparian zone | place: USA: Utah | collected... | reverse complement strand
TTTGGGCGGTTTTTGCAATCGCATTGCGCACAACCAGATTCAGGCGTGTCTACCAATGACGAATCAACTTTATTTAGATGACTCATACCACCGGCATCACATTGATGCTCGACACAAAGAAGTCTTCCGGCGTGACGAAGGCCTCCTTGAGAAAGATTTTGAGCTAATAACAGAACCTCAGGGGCAACGAACAGGGAAAGTCAATCGTCTCAATGCGCAAGAAGTCTTCCCAGCCTCGTTCTACCAACCAGTTAGTTGCTTTCCAGTCTCCCCGAACCAGTGGGTGATGTATAGGACCAGACGCGATCTTTAGGGACCACTTGCGATCGAACGGACCAGGGGTGAGCTATAGGACCGTCAAGGGGAGTCTTCCCGTGTTTGGTTTCCCCGATTGATTGGTTGCAGCTTTGGGTGATTCGAATTGGAGCCAGGCGTTCATGGTCATTCCGGTTTACACAGGTAATGCTCACTAGCGAAACAGGACTCGGCTTCGCCGGCGGGTGCGGCACGCGCGTATGCGTGTGAGTTTTCCAAAGGTCGGAAAGAATGTGGGCTCAACCGTTGGACCGCATAACAGCCATGCCCGCGGACGATCGGTGAAAAGCGATCATGTTGGACCGTAGAGCGCTTACGTTGGACCACGACTCTCCGGTTCGCCTAAGCCCGAAGCTCACTTATATTGGTTATGTGTTTGCGATTAACGGCAAGGTCAACAGCGCAGATGTCTATGGCTCAAGCTCCTTGTTCAAGAAGCTTTGGCCCAAGCTGCTGAAGGCCAACGCTATTGAAGCGATTGCGGAACTTCAGACCGAGAAGTTCGCGCCGGCGAAACCGGAAAACGCAAAAGCTTTTCTCACGGATAGTGAGAAAGCCCAAGCCAAACAGAAAGACGTCAGTAAGCGCGTCGGGCTAGTTACTGCTGAAACCAAGGAGAACGTCTTTTTTGAAACGCGTGACCGCGACCAGAAGGACGCCTGGGTACATCGGAATTACATAAAGAAGAACTGAAAGGGCCAAGGCAAAGGGCGAAGAGCGAAGGGCGAAGGCGACGCATAAGGCAACTTACCCTTCGGCACGCCCTTGCTTTGCCCTTAGCCCTTCGCGCATTCAGTGGACGATCTTGGTGGAATAGAGCACGCCGTACATCGCGTCCTGATGTTTGGGAAAGCCTGCGCCGTTGCTGGAAAGCATTAAGTTAACTAACTGGACTTGCCCGGCATATTTACGGTAAGCCATCCATTGAAGTCGCCGGAAGTCATCCGACTTTTCCGGATTTGCCTCTCTAAACTGCACACCCTTGAGACCGTCGATCTCGACCCACTTCACTTCGTCGACCTCGCCATTCTTAGCTCGCGTCTTCGCGCCATCGTAGAAGGCCTTGATACTGATCTCAGTCGGGAAGCTCGCATCCATGGCCGAAATGTTTACGATCAGGTTGGCCGCATCAGAACCACCGGGCGATCGCCAAACGAGCATCTTCGTTTCGTTAGTGGTCTCTTTCCACTTGGCCGGCACAGTCCATGACATACCTTGCTGGTCCCACTTGACCTCTTGCCCACCAGCAAGCGCCTCCATTTGCGCGGCTGTAGCTGTGGGACGTTCAACCTCCTCGCTACTGCCGGTTGAACTCGTAGCGGGTTTAGCGGGATCGGCGGACTTGTTGGTACTCGTTAGTTTGCTGGTTAAGTTACAAAGGGACAGCGCAAAGCCGAGAACAACTAATGCCAGGATCTGTTTCATTGGGCCACGCTCACAAGAGGGAAGTGGAAAAGCACTGCGGTTCTTAATCGAAAACGTGCTAACAAGTCAATCCTTAGGCGGGCACAGACGACGAACAATCCACGAATAACACGAAATATCATCAAGGGAGTTTGATGTGTCTAGTGGATCCAAGCTGACTTTCGAACAACTCCAACCACCCTTTACAACGGATACGATGCAGTGTGTTTTAGGCAATTAACTACAGAACCCAGCGCGGTAGCGCGGGATCCTTGAGGCCACGCAAGCCTAATTAACTCTGACGGATTTAATGAATGCTACCTCCAGCATCCCGCGCTGAGTTCTGTAGTGCTGCGCGAAACTGAATCAGCACCTGAAAACCGTATCTTTTTGTCTCTGGTCCTTAGCGTGTTATCCTACTGCTTCCCCTTCAACGCCCCCGCTTTCTCGCAACAGAGCCCAGTGCTCTTTTTCCCGTGACCATGTCCATGAAATTCATGGCCTTACACGCACCCACATCGATCTGCCTATTCATAATTACGCTATCGCTACTCGTTGGCAGCGCGTGCCAGAGCACTGGGACAAATACCAACACCAACATCTCTGCGAATACGAATACAGCTCCGGCAAACGTGAATGCGAACCTGGCTACCGCGCCAGCTTCAACGATTGCGGCGCGCGAGCCCGAGAAATATCGGGCAACATTGGTCTTCAGCGCTGAGACTGAAGGGGGACAAAAAACCCTCGGCATTCCAACGTTGTCGGCTGAAGTCGCGCGCAATGGCGTCGATCGCCGCGTCGCATTCAAACTCCCCGATGGGTCTGATTTGATCTATCTGGAGACCGGCGGCAAACATATCGTGGTGGCGCCCGGGCGGAAACAATATGCGGAGTTAACTCCCGAAGCCACCGGCTTCCAACTGCAAAAATTAATGACACCGGGACAGATCGTCGCTCAGCTCGATAAACTCAAAGGCGTTCAGCGAGTTGGAGAAGAAACGATAAATGGCCGCGTGGCGGAGAAATATCGTTACGCGACCACTGCCAACACGTCGACATCCGCTGGCCAGGTGAGTGCTGAAGCATTCGTCTTCGTGGATAAAGAGACAGGCCTCCCACTTAGATCTGAGTTGTACACCGAAGCGAGCGGCGAGGTACGCGGCGTAAAGGGAGCGAAGATCGTTGCCGAGATGCGCGACATCAGCACGACCGTCGACGACGCCATGTTTCAGGTGCCTCAAGGTCTAAACAAGGTTCCACCTGAGCAGATCCGCGGGCAGGTTAACGCCCTCATGAACACTGCAGCCGCTATCATAAAAGCACTGCTCAGCAACGCCACTACGGCGCCCGCCACCGGAGCATCACCGTCGCCTAGTGCGTCACCCGCAGCGGCTGCTACCCCGGTTTTGTGAGGAACTGAATGAGATACTTGATTACTTTTCTGGTGGGCCTGGTCGTTGGCGGCGGCGCGGCAATCTTCCTGCTCGGCGTGCCTCGCGCAAAGTCGCTGCCCGGCACGCATGTGCAGGCGCCAGCGGGCGAACCTTCGCCAAGTACTGTGGTTGTGACCCTGCGTGACGGTTTCGTGAGTGAGTTGCTCGTCACGGTGTTTCGTGACCTCAGTCCTCCGACGTTCAATCTCGCGTCAACCGCCCGCGATCCAGAATTAATTCCACCCGCTAATGCAGTTGAAACTGACAGCGTACATTTCACGAATGCTGCTTTTCAGGGCGGCTGCACAAACAGTGTGACCCTCGCGCAGGAGAGCGGCAACGTAAAAACTCAGGTGCAGTTTGCAAACGGAAACATCACTGCACCGCTGGTTTTCAGCGGCAGCTATAACCTTCTCGGCAACTGCATGCAGTTTAAAGGGTGGGCCCAGACGAGTATTCAACTCTCTTTCGACCAAGCTTCTCAAACTCTGTATGGGCGAGCGAATGTTGAGGGAGTGAACCTTGAAGGGGTGAACCCGATGGCGAACAACTTCGTGACTGTGTTTGTAAGAAACGCTATCGACAGCAGAGTCAATCCTCTGGAGATCCTTCGTCCAGGACAGTTGCAGTTGATGATCCCGGTGAAGGCGAGCAACGGTTCGGTGAAGGCGCAGGTGAAAGACGTTAGGTCGGAAGCGCAGGATGGTCAATTGCGTTTGCACATCACTTACGAGTTCAGCGGCGCCAAGGGGCAGCCACAAACGTAGTAGTTCGGATCAACAAAAAACAGACCGCCCGGAATTCGATGACTCCGGGCGGTGTTTTTGTAAGAGAACCCTGAAAGCGTTCGCTAGTTTCAGCCAAGGGTTGCGCTTTGGCAACCCTGGGTACTAGCACAATCTCACGTTTTGAAGACGCAACTCTGAAAGAGTTGCGTCGCCCGCTCACCTCAAGCAGTCACAACTCCTTCAGAGTTGGAAAGATTCTCTTGCGGCACATTCGAACCCAGGGCTTCCGAGCAAACCCTGGGCTTCAATTTGCCAACGCTTTCAGCGTTATTGATTGAAAGTGGCTTTTGGCGTTAGTCCACCTTTTCCTTTTCAGAGTTGAAAATCTAGTTGACCTGCTCGGACTCAACGAGCACAACATCATTTCCTTGCGCTGCAACCTGTGAAAGACTCCGTTGACGCGCGAAATGTTCCACAATCTCATGCGCAGTCTTTTCCCCGACAAACGGCGTGAGCTCCGATTCCGTCGCCTCGCTGACGCGATGGATGGAACCGAAGTGTCTTAACAAACGTCCTTTGCGCTTCTCGCCAACACCCGGAATCGCTGAAAGCTCGGAAGTGAAGTCGCGCAGCTCGCGTCGCTTACGGTGGTAGCTCAAGGCGTAACGATGAGTTTCGTCACGAATCATTTGCAGCAGACGAAGAATCAGCGAGTGAGGATCGAGAAAGATGGGTTCGTCCTCGCGTCCTTTGACCAGAAGATAAGAGACCTGATTGTGTTTCAACGGCGGCTTTACTACGCCCACCATTGGCACGGCTTCCAGATCAAGTTCACGCATAGCGTCAGCCGCCGCCGCAAGCTGTGCTTTACCGCCGTCGATCATGATCAGGTCGGGTAGTGACTTTCCTTCCGCCAGCCTTCTTTTATAGCGACGAAAAACAACTTCTCGCATCGATGCCGGGTCGTTGGCGCCTTCCACCGACCTGATGCGAAACTTGCGATACTCGGAGCGGTTCATCTTGCCGTTATCACTAACAACCATGCCGCCTACACTGTCCGCGCCTTGAATGTGCGAAATATCAAACGACTCAATGCGTCCAGGGAAGCGTGGCAGCTCGAGTGTTTCCTGTAACTCTTCCAGCACCAGTTTCATGTCAGGCTTGAGCACGCGAAAACGTTGCTCAAATGCCAGCTTCGCATTCTTTTCACCTAAATCGATCAGGTCACGCTTCTCACCGCGTTGGCTGTAGTGAATACGCACGCGCCGTCCCTGTCGAGCAGTCAAAGCTTTCTCGAGTAGCTCGCGATCTTCGAAATCTACAGGCACATGAATCTCTTTCGGGACGTAGTCGCTGGAATAGTATTGAGCCAATACTTCGCTCAAAAACGATGCCGGATCGAAATCGTCTTCCGGTAAGTCTTCCCAGAAAAATTCTCTCCGACCGACGATGTGGCCTTCACGCATCGTGAAAAGTTGCAAAGCCAACAGGCGGCCTTCACGGTAGTAAGCAAAGATATCGACGTCGCGTTCGGGCGAAGTGGCCATCTTCTGCTGTTCGGAAAGCTTGATCACCGTATTGCGGAGATCGCGATACTTCGCGGCCATCTCGTAGCGCTGCTCATGCGAAGCCTGCTCCATGCGGCCTTCGAGTGTGTCCGCGAGCTCAGTGTTTCTGCCTTCCAAGAGCAGCCGCACGTCGCGCACCGCCTCCTGGTATTGCTCCGGAGTGCACAGTCCCTTGACGCATGGGCCAAGGCAGCGTTTGATGTGATACTCGAGACACGGCCGTGGCGCTTTACCGTCGATCTCGATATCGCAGGTGCGCAGTTGAAACGTTCGGTTGATTACGTCAATCGTTTTCCGGGCCATACTGGCCGGGAGGAATGGGCCAAAATAAAGCGCACCGTCCTTCTGAATTCGCCTGGTGATCACGGCTTTGGGAAACGGTTCGTTGATCGTGAGTTTTAAATGCGGATACGATTTGTCGTCTTTTAAATTGACGTTGTAGCGAGGCTTGTGTTTTTTGGTAAGCGTGGCTTCCAGGACGAGCGCTTCGACTTCATTGTCCGTGACAATGAACTCCACGTCGGCGATCTGTTTCACCAGAGCGTCGGTCTTGCGGTCGAAGGGCCGCGCCTGGAAATATGAACGCACACGGCTGCGCAGGCGTTTGGCTTTGCCGATATAGATGATTTTGCCGGCGCTGTCCTTGTAAAGGTAGACGCCGGCGGACGTTGGTATTTCTTTAAGTTTTTCTTCGAGACTCACTGCGTTATTACTAACCACAAACCGGAATTGCAGTGACATTCTAACGCACGGGAGCATTGAAAACCACGAGGCTGGGACCGCGGCCGTCTCGCCCGCAATGAGCGCGAAGCGCGAACAACTCTTGGCTATCTGAGATCCAGGTATGTAACGCAGCGGCGGGCGAGACGCCCGCGGTCCCAATATGAACTTTCCTTTTAGGCCCGAGACCAATCGCGAATTCGATGCAGTCGGCTTCGGTCTCAACGCAGTCGACCATCTGATCGTCGTGCCCGAGTATCCCGCCTTCGATACCAAGATGCGGCTGGTTGAACATAAACAAGCGGCGGGAGGCCAAACGGCGACTGCGATGATCGCCCTACAGCGTCTGGGTTTGACGACTGCTTACGCAGGCCGTTTTGGCTCCGACCCAGAGGGTAAGTTTGGTTTCGAGGCTATACAGAAGGAAGGCGTCAATATAGACAAGGCCGAGATCATTGAAGGGGCACGCAATCAGATCGCGTTCATCATCATCGACGCACGTAACGGTGAACGCACCATCATCTGGGACCGGGACGATCGTGTAGCCTATCGTGCCGACGAAGCGCCAGTAGAGCTTTCAAGTCGCGGTCGCGTGCTGCATATCGATGCGCATGATCCACCGGCATGCGTGCGTATGGCCCAGGCCGCACGCGCGGAAGGCACGATTGTGTCCGCCGACATCGACAACATCTACGAAGGACTCCCTGAACTTCTTCCATTAATTGACGTCCTGATTACGTCCCGAGAGTTTCCTCACCGCTTAACTGGCATCGCCGATGAACGCGCCTCGCTGGTAGAGTTAAAAGCGCGATACGGCTGCTCAATAGTTGGTTTGACGAAAGGTCTGCAGGGCGCGGTGATTTACTGCGAGGGGCAGTTCATCGAATCGCCGGCCTACGAAGTTCCCGGAGGCTGCCGCGACACGACGGGTTCGGGAGATGCCTTTCACGGCGGGCTACTCTACGGATTGTTGACTGGGGAAGACCTCGAAACGAGTTTGAAGATGGCGAACGCCGTGGGAGCGTTGAAGTGTCGCGACCTGGGCGCCCGAACGGCGCTGCCGAGTCATGAGGAGTTGAGCAGCTTTCTACGGAGGTTGTAGCGGTCCGCAAGAAGACCGCTACTAATGCAACGAGTCCCAACCCGCGATAGCGGGTGATGGCGTAAAGCCTGGGGTGGAGCGCAGCGGAACCCCAGGTTCATGGTCCAAGTAACGATTCCAGCCCGCGGCAGCGGCCGACAGCCACTCAGTTCCTGGGGTTCCGCTGCGCTCCACCCCAGGCTCTATGCCGTCGCCCGCTACCGCGGGCTAACTTGCGGATCGTCTAAGCACCCGTAGGCACCGCGACTGCCAAATGTTTCCTAAACAGATCAAGCACACGTTTCCACGCATCAGCCGCGGCTTCTGGATCGTAAACCTCTGCGCGAGTGTTGTTGAAGAAGGCGTGGTCGGCATCGTAGACAACTACTTCGACCGGCAAGTCATATTTCTTTGCCGCTTCCTTTAGCGCGTTGACCTTATCGGCATTGATCCAGTTGTCGCGCTTGCCGGCGATGAAGAGCGTTGGCGCCTTTAAATTCTTCAAAACTTCCTCGGGCGGAATGTCGCCATAAAATGGAGCAGCGGCCGCTAGTTCGTCGATCTCGCAAGCTGCGCGCAGCGCGAAAGTCCCGCCCATGCAGAATCCAGTGATTCCGATCTTCTGCACTTTGTAAGCCAGCTTCGCTTCAGCCATCGCTTCCCGGATCGTTTCCAGGCCATCCTCGATTGCGAGGTCGTTCATCAGCTTCGAAGCCTCGTCAGTGTTTGTAGCGACCTTGCCTCGAAACAGATCCGGCGCCACGCAAAGAAAGCCTTCCTTCCCATAACGGCCCGCGATGTCTTTGATGTGGTCATTGATGCCCCACCATTCGTGGATCAATATCACAGCTGCGGCTGTATCGGTGTCCGGGCGCGCAATGTGAGCGATGGTCGCGCCGCGCGAAGTGTTTAAGTTCAGTGTTTCAGTCTTCATGGCAAGATTCTCCGCGAGACGTATTTGTGTTTGAGAGTCGGATTATAACGCAAGCAACACGAATTGCCTGATAGGCGACGGACTGATGCGGCTTGATTCAGGCAATCAACGATCGATCAGCGAGACTGCATCAATCCCCAGCGGGCGGTTGACCGTCGTGAAAACATAAAGGCGCGGCGGTCATCTGGCATCGGTCGTCGGTTGGGATCGCCAGAACACTACAACTCGCGCCCGGCAAGTGATATAAAGCCTTCGCTCAAACATCCTGCGCGGTTAGTCGAAAACAAATGAAAGCCTTCCTGCCAATTCCAGTTGCGCTGTTTCTTGCCCTGCTGCTGATTCCTCAATCGCCAAAAGTAGATACCGCCGATCTGGTTCTTAAAAACGGCAACATCTACACAGTCGACGAGAGGCGGCCAAAAGCGGAAGCCATCGCCGTCAAAGGCGACCGGATTGTCTTTGTCGGATCGAATAGCGACGCGCAGAAATACGTAGGCAAAGCAACGCGTGTAGTCGATTTGATGGGGAAAACGGTTGTCCCGGGAATGACTGACTCACATCAGCATCTCTCAGGTGTCGGCTTTCGTGAGATGACGCTCAATCTTGAAGGGACTACGAGCCTCGAGGATTTTCTGGGCAAAGTTAAAGCGCGTGTGGACCAGGCAAAGCCAGGCGAATGGGTGACCGGTCGCGGCTGGATTGAAACGTTTTGGAAGCCGCCGGTGTTTCCCACGCGCGCACAACTGGATCAAATCGCCCCCAACAATCCTGTCATTCTCACTCGCGCAGACGGTCATGCTTCAGTAGTTAATAGCGCAGCGCTGAAAAAGTCAGCAGTCGACAAAAACACCCCCAATCCTTTTGGCGGTGAAATTTCAAAGGGATCTGACGGAGAAGCTAACGGCATGCTAATCGACGCGGCGCAGGGTCTCGTGCGCCGTCATATTCCGGCAACGACACCGCAGGATGCGGAACGCGCGGTCATATTGGGTGTGAAACGGAATATCGAACTGGGCTGGACCCAGATCCAGGATGCCGGAGGAAGTTTCGCCGAAGCCGAGCTCTTCAGGAAGTTGTATGGAGAGGGCAAGATCAAACTGCGCATTTACAAAGCGGTCCATGGGCCCGGACCCAGCGCTACTAAACTGTTGGCTGCTGGTCCAATCATCGGCGCTTTCGATCATCGCTTCACCTTTCGCACCATCAAGGTCGTATCAGACGGCGCCTTGGGTTCGAGAGGCGCGGCGCTACTCGAACCTTATTCCGATGCTCCGAGTACTTCCGGGTTAATGACTGTGAAGCAGGAAGAGTTGGCGCCGATGCTGGCACAAGCTCTGGAGAAGGGCATTCAGGTTGAGACACACGCTATCGGGGATCGCGCGAATCGATTCACGCTCGACGAGTATGTGAAAGCGTTCGAAGCCGTGCCGCAAGCTCAGCGCAAAGTTGCGGAGCCCCGTTGGCGTGTCGAGCACGCGCAAATCGTTAACCCCGACGATATACCTCGCTTTGCGAAACTTGGTGTGATTCCTTCGATGCAGCCGTCACATGCGATTGGAGATCTTCATTTTGCTCCGAGCAGGGTTGGGATAGCGCGTCTCAAAGGCGCCTACGCATGGCAAAGCCTGATCAAGTCGGGAGCGATCATTCCTGGTGGCTCCGACGCGCCGGTTGAGCGCGGCGAACCGATGATCGAGTTTTATGCAGCGGTGGCTCGCAAAGACATGAAGGGTTTTTCCGGCGAAGGCTGGCATCCGGAAGAAGCAGTCACGCGTGAGCAGGCGTTGAAAATGTTCACTATCTGGCCGGCCTACGCGGCGTTTGAGGAGACCTTACGCGGAACGATTGAGGCTGGTAAACTCGCCGACTTCACCATCCTGTCTGCCGACATTATGAAGATTCCGGAGAGCGAAATACTAAAAACGCGTTGTGTGATGACCGTGATTAATGGAGAGATCGTTCACCAGGAGAAGAGTCGAAACCCGAATAACCTATAGCCCGCGGAGCGGCGGCAGCCCTGAGCAAGAACTCTTATCCGCGAGTCGTTGATCTGGTTTCCATAAAGACGAAGGGAATGAAGACTACTAAAATGAATTCTTTCTCTCAAACTGCCGGCCGCTTCGCGGGCTGGGGGTTTCAGTACTCTAGGTCCTGGGGTTCCGCTCCGCTCCAGCCAGGCTTTATGCTTTCACCTGCTGCGCAGGTTAGCGATTTCATATGAAGATCACCCACTCAGACTCAAGTCGAAGAGACTTCCTAACCCTGGCTGGCAAAAGCCTCGGGCTTGCGACCCTTTCCTCTGCCACCATCGCCTCGCTATTGGAAAGGGTTAACGCGGCAGGCAGAACTGTCTCGCACCTCACCCCGCAACAGGTCGCGATGGATGAAGACTACTGGTCCGTGATCCAGAATTCCTTCTCCGTTACGCGCGGGATCATTAACCTCAACAACGGCGGCGTATCACCATCACCGCGAATCGTAACCGAAGCCCTGTGCCGTTATATATGGCAGCAGGAAGACGCGACGGCGTATACGATGTGGCAAATTCTGGAGCCGCAATCTGAAACCATCCGCACCGGTCTTGCGGAATTGTTTGGCTGCGACCGCGAAGAGATCGCAATAACGCGCAACGCTTCGGAGTCGCTCGAGATCCTTTTGATGGGTATGGACTTCAAGTCAGGTGATGAGATTCTCACCACCACTCAGGACTACCCGCGGATGTTAACTACCCTGCGCCAGCGTGAACAGCGTGAAGGCCTGGTTCTCAAACTAGTCAAAATTCCGATCCCGCCAAAGAATCTGAGCGAGATTGTCCGCGCGTTTGAGAAGGGAATCACTCCACGAACTCGATTGATTTTGATCGCTCACCAGGTAAACATCACCGGCCAAATCACTCCGGTGAAAGCTGTGTGCGAGATGGCGCGCGCCAGGGGTATTGAAACGATTGTTGACGGCGCACATTCGTTTGCGCAGTTTGATTTCAAGCAGAAGGACCTCGGTTGTGACTACTTCGGCAGCTCTTTGCACAAGTGGCTTTACGCGCCGAAAGGCACCGGTCTGCTCTACGTCAAGCGAGACAAGATTGCGAAGATTTGGCCGCTGATGGCAGCGGAGTCGA
>Ga0190270_10001364_pt1 | contig 11306 bp, 7 predicted proteins | sample Popmic320T_FD_133748 | JGI IMG/M metagenome (GOLD analysis project Ga0190270, IMG submission 133748) | Populus adjacent soil microbial communities from riparian zone of Weber River, Utah, USA - 320 T | ecosystem: Environmental > Terrestrial > Soil > Riparian zone | place: USA: Utah | collected... | reverse complement strand
CGGGCAGGACGAGCGCGACCGCTTTCGCGGCTCCGGTCGAGGTCGGGATCATCGAGAGCGCGGCGGCGCGGGCGCGGCGCAGGTCCTTGTGCGGGAAATCGAGGATGACCTGATCGTTCGTGTAGGAGTGAATGGTCGTCATGAGGGCTTTCTTGACGCCGAATTTCTGATGGATCACTTTGGCGACCGGGGCCAGGCAATTGGTCGTGCATGAGGCGTTTGAAATGACGTGATGTTTGGCCGGGTCGTAGGCCTTCTCGTTGACGCCCATCACGATGGTGATGTCTTCGTTCTTGGCAGGAGCGCTAATGATCACTTTTTTAACCGGTCCGCGCAGGTGAGCCGCAGCCTTTTCCTTGTCGGTAAATCGACCGGTGGATTCGACCACTATTTGCGCGCCGACCTCCTCCCAGGGAATCTTGGCCGGGTCCTTCTCGGCGAATACGCGGAATTCGTCGCCGCCGACCTTGATTGTGTTTTCAGTGTAGGAGATGTCCTCCTCAAGATTGCCGAGGATCGAATCGTATTTGAGCAGATGGGCCAGCGTCTCGGTGTCGGTCAAATCATTAACCGCGACGAAGTCAATCTCCTTGTCTCCCAGAGCCGACCGCAGGACGTTGCGCCCGATCCGGCCAAAACCATTGATGCCAACTTTGATTGCCATTTTTCCTCTCCTGTTCAGGTTGATTGGGTGTTGATCTGATCAAGCGGCGGACGCGGCGGTGTGACGCCTAGCTTGAAGTCGAGCAAAGTATCTTAGCCGATTTAGGCTGTCAACCTCGCGGTCTCGAAGCGACGATGAATATGCGGAATGCCATTGATGCATACCGCTCATAGGGGAATGCGGAATGCGGAATGCGGATTTGCGAGTTTCCCACTCCCACTCCGCATTCCGCATTCCGCATTCCGCATTCCGCATTTGGATAGCGCGCTCAGACGCGTTTCTTGACAACTCTCGCGAGCGCTGGCTATAGTCCGATTATGGCATATCCGTTGCGATCAGACGATAAATCACTGAGCGGGAAGAGGGCGCAGATACGCAGCACGACTGTCCTGGCAGTCCGCCGTGACGGTCGCGTAGTGATCGCGGGCGACGGCCAGATAACGATGGGCGAGACGATCATGAAATCTAGCGCGCGCAAAGTCCGCCGCCTTTACAGCGACAAGGTTGTGGCCGGATTCGCCGGGGCGAGCGCAGACGCCTTCGCGCTCTTCCAGCGCTTCGAGTCGAAGCTGGAGCAGTTTCACGGCCAGTTGAACCGCGCGGCAGTCGAATTGGCCAAGGACTGGCGCACCGACAAGATAATGCGCAACCTGGAGGCGCTGCTGATCGTTTCGGACAGCCAGAGCACACTGGTCATCTCGGGCACCGGCGACGTGATCGAGCCCGATGACGGCATAGTCGCCATCGGCTCCGGCGGCCCATACGCCCTGTCCGCGGCGCGCGCGTTGGCCAGACACACTGATTTTTCCGCACACCAGATTGCGGAGGAAGCGATGAAGATCGCCGGCGAGATCTGCATCTACAGTAATTTGAATCTGGTGATTGAAGAAATATGAAATAAGATGTCAGATGTCGGATGTCAGATGTCAGACGCTCTCGCGCCACGTCAACTTCTGACATCTGACATCTGACATCCGACATCTACGTTATGGTTATCTACCTTTCAGGCGAAATCGAAGACCAGTTGAGTTTGGACGAATTGACGCCGCGGCAGATCGTCGCCGAACTCGACAAGCACGTGGTCGGGCAGTCGGCGGCCAAGCGCGCCGTCGCGATCGCCTTGCGCAACCGTATTCGGCGGCAGAAACTGCCCGCCGATCTGGCGCAGGACGTGATGCCCAAGAACATCATTATGATCGGCTCGACCGGCATCGGTAAGACTGAAATCGCGCGGCGCCTGGCGCGGCTCTCGTCGTCGCCCTTCCTCAAAGTCGAGGCGTCGAAATTCACCGAGGTCGGCTACGTCGGACGCGACGTCGAATCGATGATCCGCGACCTGACGGAGATCTCGATCGACATGGTGCGTGCGGAAAAGGTGGAGGAGATCGCCGACAAGGCCCAGCAGAACGTCGAAGAGCGCATCCTCGATATGCTGCTGCCGCCCAACAAGGCGTCGTCGTTCGACCCGTCCATCGACGTGATTGAAAGCAGCGAGAACGCCGCGATAGATTCCTACAACCGGACGCGCGAGAAGTTCCGTCAGCAATTGCGCGAGGGCAAGCTCGACACGCGTGTCGTCGAACTCGAGGTCCGCGAACGCAACTTCCCGTCATTCGAAATCTACACCAACCAGGGCATCGAGGAGATGGACATCAACCTCAAGGACATGATGCCCGGCTTGTTCGGCGGGCGCACCAAACAGCGCCGGATGCGCGTCGACGAGGCGATGGAGTACCTGATGCAAGAGGAGGAGCAGAAGCTCGTAGACATGGATCAGGTCGCCCGCGTCGCCCTAGAGCGCGTCGAATCGTCGGGCATCATATTCCTGGACGAGATCGACAAGATCGCCGGGCGCGAATCGGGCCACGGCCCCGACGTTTCGCGTGAAGGAGTGCAGCGCGACATCCTACCTATAGTCGAAGGCACCACGGTCAACACCAAATACGGCATGGTTCGCACCGACCACATCCTGTTCATGGCGGCGGGGGCTTTCCACGTCTCGAAGCCGTCAGACCTGATCCCCGAGTTGCAGGGCCGGTTCCCGATCCGCGTCGAACTGCAGCCGCTGACCGTCGATGACTTCAAACGCATCTTGACCGAGCCGAAGAACGCCCTGATCAAACAGTACAAGGCGTTGATGGAGACCGAAGGCGTCACGCTCGAAATCACCGAAGACGCGATTGACGAAGTGGCGAACTTCGCTTTTAAGGTCAACGAGACCACCGAAGACATAGGCGCGCGCCGCCTCCACACGATCCTGGAGAAAGTCCTTGACGAGATTTCCTTCGAAGGACCCGACCTGAAGGAAAAACGCCAGATTGTGGACGCCGCTTACGTGCGTAATATGCTGGCCGATATCGTGAAGAATGAAGATCTCAGCAGATACATTTTGTAAAATCGCGATGGGGCGACGGGGCGACAAGGCGACAAGGCGACGAGGCGAGATTGGTTTTCCTGAGCCTCCTTGTCGCCCTGTCGCCCCGTCGCCCCGTCGCCCCATCGCCTTGTCCCTCTTTCTCTCCGTATTGCTGGCCGCTTGCGGAAAGGTCGGCCCTCCGCTGCCGCCGGAGCGGCGCGCGCCGCTCCGTGTTGAAGGCCTGAACGTCGAACAGCGGGGCGGGCATCTCATCTTGAGCCTCCCGTTCACGCGGACGTCGAAAACGCAGATGCAGCGCATCGACGTTTACCGACTGGTAGAGCCGATCGACGCGCCGATGGGGTTGCCGATCGAAACCTTTTCGGAGAAGGCCAGCGTGGTCTATTCGATCCTGGCCGATGACATCCCAATCGACCGCTCCGGCGTCGTTTACAGCGACAAGTTGAATGTGAAGGGGGAAACGCAAAACAAGCGATACCGTTACTCGGTTCGGATGTTCAACACCGCCGGACAGGCCTTCGATTTCTCGACCTATGCGACGATCGAGCCTCTCCTAAACCTGGCTCTGCCCCCCACCAAGTTGTCGGTGAAGCAGGTCGAGACGCAGATCGAAATCACCTGGGATCCGCCGGAGGGCAATATGAACGAGACATCCCCGGCCAACGTCGTCGGATACAACATTTACCGCCGCCAGGGAGGGGCGCTCAACAAGGTCAACGTCGAAGCTTTGCTCGAGCCGCGTTTCGTCGACCGCAACTTCCAGTTCGGGGCCAAGTATCAATACGTAGTGCGAAGCCTTTCGTTTAAGCCCGGCTCGGCCAGCCTGAGCGAATCGATTGAAAGCGACGGCAGTCCTCCGCTCGATCACACGCCGAAAGACACGTTCCCACCCGCGCCGCCGAAGCCGATCACCATCGCTTCGATCAACAGTATGGTCAGCGTCTTCTGGCCGCTCAGCGCCGAACCGGACGTCGTCGGTTACAACGTCTACCGGACCGAGGATGAGAACGCCCCGCCCGAAAAATGGGTCAAGCTGAACAAGGAATTGCACAAGAGCGCATCGTTCCGCGACGATAGTGTGCAAGTGGGCAAGAAATATTTCTATCAAATTACCGCCGTCGACGCCTTCAGCAATGAGGGCCACCGGTCGGAGACGGTTAGCGAGACGGTGCTATAAGGGAATGCGGAATGCGGAATGCGGAACAGAAAATGGTATCCGCATTCCGCATTCCGCATTCCCCTCATGGCAGGTAGAGCTGCAACGTGCGGATCACGTTTTCGCCCATGATCTTTCTGATCTCGTTTTCATTGAAGCCTTCTCTCAATAATGCGTCGGTGATCTGAACTATGCCTGTGGCGTCGAACGGGGCTTCGACCGCGCCGTCGTAATCCGATCCCAGCGCCACGTGGTCGACGCCCATAATATTAGCCGCGTGGCGAATGGCTTTCGCAATCGCCGCCGCGTCGCGGGCGCAGACGGCCGTGTCCCAGAAACCTATGCCGACGATCCCGCCGTTGTTCGCGATCGCTTTGAGCTGATCGTCACTCAGGTTGCGCCTATTGTCGCAGGTCCCCTTAACTCCCGTGTGTGAAACGATTACCGGCTGAGCGGCTATTCGCAACACGTCGTCAATCGTCTTCGGCGAGGCGTGGGCCAGATCGATGAAGACTCGCTTCTCTTCCATTCGCCACACCAGTTCCCTGCCCTTGTCGGTCAAGCCGTATTTCTTGACGCCGTGGGCCGACCCGGCCATCTCGTTGTCGAAAAAATGGGCCAGGCCGATCATACGGAAACCCGCGTCGAAGAGGCGGTCCAGGTTATTCAGGTCGCCCTCGAGCGCGTGCGCGCCTTCTAGTCCCAGGAAGCCGCCGACGATTTCAGTATCCGTCTTGCGCCGTTCGAAAAAGTTCGTCACGTCCTGGCCGGTCCGCAGGATCACGAGCTTTCCGTTCGAGCGCGCCGACGCTTCGTGTAAACGCCTGGCTTGATACAAGGCGCGTTCGGTCAGGTTTATCCAGCTTGTGACCGGCCAGCGCTCGGCCAGCGCCAGCAGCGTGATGTTGTCAGTGTCGCCGCTGTTCGAGTCGATGTTCATGCCGCGCGGCGTTTTTGTGACGACGGTGAACGCCTGCGCGGCCACGTTGCCTTCGACCAAACGCGGCAGGTCGACGTGGCCCCAGTCGCCTCTATCCAAAAGGTCGCGGTCCCACATCAGCGTGTCGGCGTGCAGATCGGCGACTATCAGCGTCTTATGCAGCGCCTTCGCCCGCTCCGACGCCGCGTAAGGCGGCCCCTCGATCGTGGCGTTCATCCGCCGGCCCACGTAGCCGGGCAAGAAAAAGAAGAAGAGGCCGAGCGCGGCGAGCAGAATCGCGCCCAAAACAATGAAGACCTTTTTCTTCATCTTTTCTCCTCGATGGATACTCCATCCAAAGCCGGCAGGCTTGGATGGAGAGGAAAACGAGACAGTATGCGGATTGAAGGGCCAAGCCCTTCAATCCGCATATTGTGAACTCTTCTGGTATATTGCCCCCCATCAAAGGCGCTCGTCCCGCAAGGGAGAGAAACAGTTTCTGATCCTTGAGAACCGGTGATAGGGGGTTGTGGTCGGAAAACTTCGACCACGTAAAATCTCCGAAGTTGTTCGAGAGCCGACTCTCTAATACCCGACGCTATCACTTCCGGGTATATCCCGGAGGTTGATGGGCCACTACCGGATTCGCCTGAATCCAAGAATCAACCGGCCTGAAGCAGTCCGTTCCCGGAAGTTGCTTCCGAGCGTGAGTACGAAACTTGGAACTGCAAGCTCCATCTACAACGCGCTAGCGTTTAGAGGGAGTAGTTGACTCAAGCGATCCTCCTAGTTGTCACGGACGTAAACGACAAGTTCCACGCCCGGCCTCAGTGTGAACGACTGCGGCAAGGCCCGCCACCCGGGCAACCCGGCGAGTACCGATTGCTGGTTCGCGTTGGCGATGATGATGGGCTGCGTAATTTGTGACGGGCCGTCGGCGGGCATGGCGCCCGAAAAGGCCGCAAACTTGTAATCGCGGAGGTACCAGGGCAGCGGCCAATATTCCGGCGACGAAACGAGAATGGGCGTGTCGTAGCTCGACCGCTTGTCGGCTTCGCTTTTGACCGCTTGCGCGAGTTGGAATATGTCTCTGTCGGTTTGCGCGTAGACGTAGCCGTACAAACCCTCACCCTCCCTGTATGGTTTAAGGCTGAGGCTGCGCCCGACGTAGACGCCATAGCCGCTGCGGTTGTCGTTGTCGTCGTACTTATCGAAATTGACGGCCCAGACCAGACGGAGGTTGAAGATCAGAACCGTGATGAGCGTCGCAGCCACTAACAACCTGAGCGAAATAAGCTGCGCCGAGCCGTAGACCCTCTGCGCGGCGTGGCCAGAAAGGAGCGCCATCGGAATCAGGAAACTGAGCGTCAGCCAGGGCGTCTTGTATCCGATGAGCGAATAAGCCAAGGTTATCCCCAGCGCCCATGCGCCGACGAAGAGCCAGAAGCGAGTCCATCTTCGCATGATGAAAACTCCGGCCAGCAGCGAGCCGATGAACAAAGGCAGCTCGAGTTTGTACAGAATGCCGATGTAGTACCAGAAGTCTTTGACGTGCTCGCCGCCGCTGCGGCTTGTCCAAAGTTCGACGGATTTGACCGCATCCGCTATGCCGCTCCAGTGAATATGTTCGGTCCCGTCCGGATATTTCTGCGGGGCGAAGAATGAAGCGTAGAAAATAACGTTGATGAAGACGAAGATCATGCCCGCCGCCAGCGCATGGTCGAGCGACGGCGCCACGCCCAGGCAATCGCGGTAGAATTCGCGCGCGAACGCGGCGGGCGTGACCTCGCCCCGCTCGATGAGTCTTTGCATAACCTCCCATCCTGTGGCGCAGAGGGCGGCGATGATCATGACGACAGCGGTGATGACGGCCGTCTCCTTGGTGGCGAAGAGCAGCCCGGCGGAGGTCGCCAGCAGCGCGAGCCAGACGAAGTTCTTCGATTCCGCATAGCGCCACGCGCCGACGACGATGCCGAGCGAGAAACAGCCGAACGACATCTCGTGAATGAAATCGCGCGAGAAATAGACAAGGCCCGGCGAGAGGGCCATCAGAAAAGCCGCTACCGGAGTCCCGACCGCGCCTAAACGCTCTCTCAACAACCAGACCATCAGCACAGTCAGGATGCCGAACAGGGCCGGCGTGAATCGCAGCGCGAAGTCGTTGAAGCCGAAGACCCGCAGCGCGACGAGGGCGAAGTAATAAAGCGTCGGGCCGTGATAGTTCTCTGGGTTGTATCTGTACTGGCCGCTGTTGGCCAGGTTGAGCAGGAAATGGGACATCACCCCTTCGTCGTGGTGGAACGGTTTGATGCCGATCTGGTCGAAGCGAAGCCAGGCAGCGACGATCACAGCCAGAATGAAGACGATCACGCAGACCGGTTTCTCGTATCCGCTCCAGGTTCTCTCGGCGGCCTTATTGTTCAACTCGACGCTCTCCATCTAATAAAGCTGTATGAAATCTCGCACTAAATCAGAACACGCGAGGCCGGTACAGTCAGTAAATCGCGAAATCGGGCAAAGAAGAGCATTTGTCATTGTTCAGTTGTCATTGGTCCGAAAATGCCCCGATGAACATTGGCATTGAATCGAGGTCCCTCCGGCAATGGCCAATATCAAATGACAAATGAACAATGACAAATGGAACTCCTCATCTATTTCGCGATTTACTGACAGTGCCAGCGGCTCAATGTTGCGCTTAATGTAAAAAAGGCAGGCGATAAAACAACGCCTGCCTCTCTTCATCGGAACAACCAAGAGTGGGACAGACTTTTAGCCTGTCCCACTTTGATTTTCAATTTAACGGCGTCCTCTGGGTTGAGGGGCGGCCTTCTTCTCCGGGGTGACAGGCCCGGGGTCCACCGCGGATGGCCCCGGAGGGTCAGCGGCCCCGCTCGGGACGAAGAAGATCTTCACCTGACTGCCGTCTACAGAAACGCCGCCGGGACGCACGGAGATGCGGTTGACGTCGATCTGGACGTTGAGGCTGCCGTCTGCCAGACGATCGCGGACGTTCTTGGCGCGCTGCAGGTCCATGCTGGCCGGACGCTCCATATCGGCGCGATAACCGTCGATCACGAGCCTTGCGGTCGGGTCGGCCTGCAAGGCGGAAACCACGCGGTTCTGCAAGATCTCCTTGCAAGCGTTGTCTACGCGAGCGTTGTTACGCTTGAAGGTCGTACACTGGCCGATCTCGCTATACGTGGGCGGCGGCGGCGGCGGCGGCGGCACCCTTACGTTGACGCGAGTCGAGCCGCTGGCCGAGCAACCGCCGGCTTCGGAAGTCGCAGTGACCGTGACGTCGATTGTCGCGCCCGAAGAGGCGCCGGTCGTATCGAGCACGGCCGTCAGACCGCTGCCGGTGACGGTTCCGGCTGTCACCCTCCATTGGTACCGGACCGAGCCGAAGTTGCGTCCGCCGCTGACGCCGGTGGTCGAGAGATTGATCTTCTCGCCCGCCTCGGCGGAGGCCGGGACGGCGGTCACATCGAGGTTCGTGCCGAAGCATACGGTTAGCGGCGGGCATGCTTCGACGCGAATCGTCTTGGAATCGGCAGCGACCCCGCCGCGCCCGTCGCTGACTTCGACCGTCACCGTATATTCGCCCGGATTGAGGCCAGCCGTGTCGAATTGGGTGTTCGCGCCCTGGCCGATAACGTTCCCGCCGGAGCTCTTCCACGAAAAGAGCAACGCGTCGCCGTTAGGATCGTTGGCCGCGGCGGTCAACGCCACCTTGTCGCCCACGCAAACCGTGCTGGCCGACGCGCGCAGCAGGTCCGTCGAACCTGGAGTGACGGAGCCGACTGTGAGAGCCACGACAGGCGGCGCATTCGGCGGAGGCGGAGGCGGAGGCGGCTCCCCGCGACTGTTCAAGTGGCCCAGTGAAAGGCCGAAGATGAACCCGTCTGGCTCGTGAACCAAATCCTGACGCTTCCTCCAATTGACGTGGCGCTGGTAGGCGGCGCTGATCCCGAACCATCGCGCCGGGAAAATGCGGGCCCCCGCTACCAGATCGAGCGGATCGTTTTCAATCAGGCTAGGCGTGCGCGAACCTACAAATACGGTAGAGTTGACCTCGGCGATCAGTTGCAGGTACTGGCTTAGCGGGAAATCAATCCCGACGCCGGTGCGAAGCTCGTTCGGCAAATCGAGCGAGCGTTCGCTCGATCCGAAGCCCTGAATGACTCCGCAACCGACGCACAGAGGTCCGAAGTTCATGTCATCGGCTCTCGGGTCGCCCTTCTTGATGAATCCGACGTTGGCGCTGAGGTTGATGTACCTGTCAAGGCGGCCGTCGACGGCCGCTACCACGCCGAAATCGAAAGCGCCAGTGCCGCGGCCGCGCTGGAGGCCGGTGTTAAGCTCCCTCGTCGTCGGAATCTTAAACAGCGGAATGAGCGCGAACCCGAACGAATTCTCCGGGCCGGTCAATCGAACCTTACCGCCGATCCACACGTCGCCGACATGGTGATCGGCGCGACGTGACAGGAAAGGCGCGAGGGGGTAATAATTGGGCCGGTTACCGGGCGGGATCGCCGGCAGAATGCCGCCTACGGGCGCGCCCAAGCCCGGGTAAACGGCGGTATTGTTACCGCCCGGACGCGCGACGAACGGGCCTCTGTTTGGGCCGGCGCATGGGCCTAAAAACCCGCCATTGCCGCAAGGGTCGGCGGTTGTGAGCGTGGCAGTGTTCGTTCCTGGAATGATGACGACGCGCCCGACGGGTACCCCCGGTGTCCTCACGTCCGGAAAAAAGAAGCCGCTGAGAAGGTTGGGCGATCCTGAAGTGACCACTCGCTGCCCTTCAAAATAACCGAAGACTTCTAAATGATCGCTGAACCCTATCTGAAAGTTGACGGGGTAGACCTGCCATGTGAGGTCGCCAGGATCACGATGATAATGATTTGCGAAGAATCCGATGTTGAACTCGCCCTTACGCAAGGTCTGGGCGTCATAGACGGTAAAAAGCCCGGTGCCTCCAGTGACTGTCGGAGCAGGGTTCCGGGGATCTTCTGCTGAGCGCGGGGTCTGCGATTGGGCAACGACTCCAATGAGCAGGAGCGTGAGTATCAGACCGAGCGCTCTCCTCGTAAAACTCATATATCCCTCCTGGACTGGGTGATATTTATCTTCAATGTTGTAAAGTCCGTATGGAGAACTGAGGGGCGTCATCTCATCCATTTTCACATCCGCAAATCGTCGAGGACATACCTGCCAATCTAACATTGCGCTGGGCTGACAAAATGATTGCGCAACTGATTGAGTGAAGACAGGGGAAAACTTCGGGCCAGAATCTATACGATGAGGCGCGGGGTGTCAATTACAATTACAATCTTAGAAACTGAAAGCCCCACACAGCCTTGACGATTCATCCTCGGTTACTGTTGATCGTGAGTTAAAACTCTGGCATAAATCACATCTGGCCTTTTGCGCCTCCTGGAGTTCGAGGACTATCTTGATGGCCCGCGGCGCCCACTCTCACCACTGTAGGATTGCCGCAGATAGTCGTCGTTGAATGTGTAAGTATTTTATCGTTCCCCCTTCTCTAGAATCCTGAATGAAAATCCTGGGTTTGAGCGAAGCGTCATTCTTTCGGTTGCTCGCGCGACTCAATGCCGATCCTATGCTCGCAGGTGAAGAATACGAAAAGCTACGCGCTAGATTGATGTATTTCTTCGAACGGAAGGGCTGCCGGACCCCCGCCGAACTCACCGACGAGACTATCAACCGCATAGCCCGAAAGATGGAAGAAGGCCTCCAGATTGAGGACCTGTTCAAGTTCTCCTACGGCGTGGCGCGCCTTGTGCTGCTGGAGCACTGGAGAGACCCCAAAAGAGAGTGGGATCAGCTCGATCAGCGGTTGTCTTCGCCGCGGTCTGATCGGGAATTTGACGAACTTCGCCTGCAGTGCATGGAAAAATGTCTACAAGCTCTCCCGTCCGAAGAGCGGGATTTAATTGTCAAAAACTGTACACTTGACAAGAAAGGCAAGGAGGAGGTGGCCCAGGCCCTGGGACTTACGATGAACGCGTTCAGGATCAGGACGTTCCGCATTAGAACGAAGCTTCATGAGTGTCGCGAGAAGTGCATTAGCTGTTCGTAAAGGACCTGCGGCCTGACGTGGGGGGCAGTGAACCAATATTTTTGTTGAGAAATTTTTCTGTGGCGCCGACCACTATATGGTGAAAGGTCT
>Ga0190270_10001363_pt1 | contig 11320 bp, 9 predicted proteins | sample Popmic320T_FD_133748 | JGI IMG/M metagenome (GOLD analysis project Ga0190270, IMG submission 133748) | Populus adjacent soil microbial communities from riparian zone of Weber River, Utah, USA - 320 T | ecosystem: Environmental > Terrestrial > Soil > Riparian zone | place: USA: Utah | collected... | reverse complement strand
CCAGCCCTCGATGCTCGAGCTGCTGCGCTTCATCGGGGCCGACCAGAACGACTTCATCGACAAGACCCAATCGACATATTGTCTTGGCACCCGTTTCGTCGACTGGGCCGAACCCGGCCAGTCTTTCTGGCATCCGTTCGGTGCCTTCGGTGCGCTGATCGAGCGGCGGCCGTTCTACCACTTCTGGCACAAGGCGCGCGCACAGGGGCTCAAGCCCCGGTCGGAGCTCTTCAGTCTCGAAACCTCCATGGCCGCGGCCAACCGCTTCATCTTTCCGACCAATACGCTCGGCGTCGCGCAGCACATGCGTTATGCGCTGCACATGGACCGCGCCCTGGCGGCGCGTCACCTGCGCGGCATAGCCGAACGCGCCGGCGTGATCCGGCTGGAGCGCAAGGTTGTTAGTGTGTCGAGCCGCGAGGATGGCTTCCTCGATGAGCTCAGGTTCGAGGACGGCAGCAGCCTGCGTGCCGACCTGTTCCTCGATTGCACCGGTTCGCGCGCCCAGCTCATCGGCGAGTTCATGGTGACGCCGTTCGATGACTGGAAGCGCTGGCTTCCCTGCAATCGCATCATCACCGCCCCGGTGGCGCTCGATGACGCCCGTTCACCGTACGTGCGCGTCACGGCGCGCGCCGCCGGCTGGCAGTGGCGGATGCCACTGCAACACGGCGCGGCCGTCGGCCAGGTCTACGCGAGCGACTTCCAGGATGATGAGGCCGCGCAGCAGGAGCTCGTCCAGTCAGCGGGTGCACCGTTGAGTGAGCCACGCGTGATGCAGTTCACCAGCGGGCGGCGGCGCAAATTCTGGGTCAAGAACGTGGTAGCGCTGGGGCACGCCGCGGGAATGCTCGAACCGCTCGCCATCGCGGACATGCACCTGGTCAGCAACGCGCTGCTCAACCTGCTCGATCACTTTCCCGACAAGCAGTTCGACCCTGCGCTCATCGCCAGCTACAACGAGTCCATCGGCGAGGATTTCGAGCGCATTCGTGACTTCATCATCCTGCACTACTGCTCATCCCGACGTGACACATCACCCTTCTGGCAGCAGCGCCCGACCGCGCTGCCGGACTCGGTCTCGGAGCGGCTCGCGCTGTACAGCGCAACCGGACGCATCGTGCAGCACCGGCCGGAGTACTTCACCGATCTCGACTGGTTCTGGATCCTCGAGGGCTGCGGCGTCATCCCGCGCGACTACGATCCGCTGGTCGACACGGTGGATTTCGAACAGGTGAAGCGCCTGATGCTGGCCATCAGCCAGAAAGTCGCGGCCGATGTCGCGGCCGCGCCCACGCACGACAGCTTCTTCGCCGCGGCGAATGCCAAGCTGGCGGGTGCACGCAAGGCGGCCGCGGCCGCTGCGACGGCCGGCTGAAGCGCAATGCCGAACTCCAAACTACTCGCGGGTGTCGAGCTGGGTGGCACCAAGTGCGTGTGCATCCTCGGCAGCGGGCCTGACGACGTGCGCGCGGTCGAGCGCCTGCCCACCGGCGAGCGCGAAGAGACGCTGCGGCAGATCGAGTCCGTGCTCGAACGCTGGCGCCAGCAGCATGGGCCGGCGCGCGCCCTCGGAATTGCTTCGTTTGGTCCGGTCGACCTGCGCACTGACTCGCCCACCTATGGCTTCATCACTTCGACGACCAAGCCCGGCTGGCGCGACACCGACGTCGCGCTGCGACTCGGACGCCGCCTGGGTATCCCGGTGGGCTTCGACACCGACGTCAACGGCGCGGCCCTGGCCGAGGGACGCTGGGGCGCGGCGGTGGGCCTGGACGACTACGCATACGTGACCGTCGGCACCGGCATTGGTGTCGGCACCATCGTGCGTGGCCGGCCAATCTTCGGCATGAACCACACCGAGCTCGGACACATTCGCGTGGCGCGGCAAACGGGCGATACGTTTTCCGGTGTCTGCTCCTTTCACGGCGACTGCATCGAAGGCCTGGCGTCGGGTCCGGCCATCGAAGCGCGCGCCGGTGTTCCCGCCTCGAAGCTTCCGCCGGATCACCCGGTGTGGGAATTCGTCGCGCACGGCCTGGCGCAACTCATGCACACCATGGTGCTCACCACGGCACCGCAGCGGATTTTTCTCGGTGGTGGTGTGATGAGCGCGCAGACGCATCTTTTCGAGCGCATCCAGCAGGAACTGAAGCGCAGCCTCAACCACTACGTGGAGGCGCCGCAGCTCGAGCAGGGTCTCGCGCAGTTCATCGTGCCGCCGGGCCTCGGCACGATGGCCGGCCCGCTGGGAGCCCTGGCGCTGGCGCTGGATGCAGCGAGCCAGGCGGCCAAGCAGCAAACGCCAGTCGCGACTGCCGCCACTCGATGAGCGAAAAAGCCGGCAACTCGTCCAGTGAACGGGGCATGCGGCTCTCGGGCACCAACCTCGAGCGCGCCGGCGATCACAATCAACGCGTCACGCTGCACGCCATTCGTGTCAACAGTCCCATCACGCGCGCGGAACTGGTGAAGATCACCGGGCTCACCGCGCCGGCCATCGCCAACATCACCAAGCGGCTGCTGACCGACAAACTCATCCAGGGAGCCGGACGCCGCCGCGGCGGTCGCGGCCAGCCGGCCACCAGGCTGGTCATCAACCCGGATGCGTGGTTTTCCATCGGCCTCAACGTCGATCGCGACCACATCACCATGGTGGTGCTCGATTTCGAAGGCCGTGTGCGCGCGCGCGCTTCGACCGAGGTGGCCTTCGCAATGCCGAAGGACGTCGAGCAGTTCTTTCGCAAGGGCGTCGACAAACTACTCGCGAAGGTGGGCATCGGACGCGATCGGCTGGTGGGTGTCGGGGTGGCACTGCCTGACGACATGCCCAGGGCTGCGACGCTGCCGCACCAGCCGGCCGATTACGGTGTCTGGGCCTCGACCGATGTCGCCTCGCTGCTGACCGGAACCCTGCAAGTGCCGGTGTTCGTCGAGAACGACGCCGCGGCCGCGACCATGGGCGAAATGCAGTTCGGCCTCGGCAAGAAACACCAGACCTTTTTCTACATCCTGATCACGGCGGCGCTCGGCGGCAGCATGGTCATCGATGGCAACCATTTCCGCGGCGCCAGCGGCCGCTCGGGTGAACTCGGCATGCTGCGCGGTCGCGATGCCACCGGTCACGAGCGCCAGATCCAGAACATCGTGTCGCTGTCGGCGCTGTACAGCCGCCTGGCAACGCAAGGTATTCGTGTGTCGGCACCGCACGAACTCACCGACCTGGACGAAAGCGGCCAGGCCATCATCGATGCCTGGGTCGAAGCCTCGGTCGACTCGCTCATCGACACCATGCTCGCCATCAATTGCCTGGTGAATCCCGAGGCCGTGCTGATCGGAGGGCGGTTGCCCGCCGGGATCGTCGATCAACTCGCGACCCGCCTCAACCAGCGGCTCGAGGCCCATGTTGGCAACGTGCCGGCGATCGCGCCGGTGGCGCGCGCCGCCTTGTCCGACGATGCACCCGCTGTCGGCGCCGCCATCCTGCCATTCAGCCACCGCCTGTTGCCGTCGCGTACCGCGCTCATGAAGATGGCGGCACGTTGAACACGCTTACTTCCGCTCGAGAAACTTCCTGAGAGGTCCGATGAACGCTGACAACAATTACAAGGGCATGCGCTCCGGTTTCGCCACGGTCACCACGTTGTTCTTCATGTGGGGCTTCATCACCGTGTCGATCGATCCGCTGATCGCGGCACTGAAGGCGCTGTTCGCACTCAACTATGCGCAGGCCATGCTCACGCAGTTTGCGTTCTTCACGGCGTACTTCGTCGTGTCGCTGCCCGCGGCGGCGCTGATCGCCCGGCTTGGCAACAGCAAATCCATCATGTTCGCGCTGGGGGTCATGGTGGTTGGGTGCCTGGTCGTGCCCGCCGCAACCTACTTCGAGACCTATTCGCTGGTGCTCGTGGCGCTGTTCATCGTGGCAAGCGGCATCACCATTCTTCAGGTGGTCGCCAATCCGCTGGCCGCCGCGCTCGGACCGCCGGAGCGTTCGCACTTTCGCCTGACCTTCTCGCAGGCGTTCAACTCGTTCGGCACCTGGCTCGCGCCCCGGCTGGTATCGGGCGTCATTCTCGCCGGCGGCATCTTCGCCGTGACACATGGGGCGGAGGTGACTCCGGAGCTGCGAGCCGAGTCGTTCCGCAAGATCGATCTCGTGTTCCTGCTGATCGCCGGCGCGCTGGTGCTGCTCGCGCTGTTCATCTTTGCGTTCCGCCGCCTGCTCGACGTGACCAAGCCGGTCGACGCCGGTCAGCGTCCTTCGGTGACCGGCGCGCTCAAGTCGCGCTGGGCGCTGTTCGGTGGGTTGGCAATCTTCCTGTACGTCGGCGCCGAGGTTTCGATCGGCAGTGCCATGACGAATTTCCTGGCCGAGCCGGACATGTTGAACATTCCGCTCGAGGAAGCCGGCAAGATGGTGAGCTTTTACTGGGGCGGTGCGATGGTCGGACGCATCATCGGCAGCGGCCTGCTGTTCCTCGTCAAGCAGCGTGCCCCCTGGCTGCTCGCGGTGTTTGCAGTCGGGGCTGCCACCCTGTGTCTCGCGGTCACCCAGCTCCACGGCTCGACTGCCGCGTACCTGGCCTTGTCGATCGGCCTGTTCAACTCGATCATGTTCCCGGTCATCTTCACGCTGACGCTGGAGCGTTCGAGTGCTGCGCCGGCGGCCACGTCGGGGCTGCTGTGCCTCGCCATCGTCGGCGGTGCCATCCTGCCGTTCATCTACGGGCTGATTGCTGACGCGTCCGGATTGCACACGGCGTATTTCCTGCCAGCCGTCGCGTACCTGGCAATCGCGGTCTTTGCGGTGGCGTCGGTGCGCGCGCGCCTCTACGCTCACGGCACCGCGACGGCGACCGCGGGACACTGAGGATTGAATTGTCATGGACCCTTTCACGGAAAAAGAAGGGGCGCGCATCGCGAAACAACACGACCAGCTTTGCAGCTGGCTGTGTGATGCGGCGTACCCGCTCTGGTCGACGCGCGGCGTCGATCCGGCCGGCGGTTTTCACGAGCGGCTCGCGCAGAATGGCGAGCCGTTGGCCGAGCCGCGCCGCTCGCGCGTGAATCCGCGCCAGGCTTACTGCTTCGCGGTTGCACCCTCACTCGGCTGGCGCGGCGGCACCACCGCGCTGGTCAAGCACGGCCTCGACTACTGGGTGGCGCGCTATCGCCGGCCCGATGGCCTGTACCGCACGCTGGTGAACGCGGACGGTTCGCCGCGCGACGATCGCGCGCTGCTGTACGACCAGGCTTTCGGGCTGCTGGCATTCAACGTGTCGGCAGTGGGGGAAGCGCGCGCCGAGCGCGAGCGGCAGGCGCTCGAGTTGCACGGCGCGGTGATGAAGCACCTGAAGCGCAGCGGCCCGGGCTTCGAATCCGGCGTGCCGCCGACGCTGCCACTGCAATCGAACCCGCACATGCATTTCTTCGAGGCCGCGCTCGCGGGTTGCGAGGTGTGTTCGGAGAGCACGCTCTGGAAGCGGCTGGCCGATGACATCGCCGAACTGGCGCTCAGCAAATTCATTGATCCGGCAAGCGGCGCGCTGCGCGAATTTTTCGATGCCGACTGGAACCCGGCGCCGGGCATCGAAGGACGCATCGTCGAGCCCGGGCACCAGTTCGAGTGGGCCTGGCTGCTGCTGCGGTGGGGTGGCGCGAAGCACGCGCGCGCCAGGGCTGCGGCGCTCAAGCTCATCGAGGTCGGCGAACGGCACGGTGTGCGCAACGGCCTGGCGATCAACAGTCTGCTGGACGATTTCGCACCGCACGACGCGGGCGCGCGTCTGTGGCCGCAAACCGAGCGGCTCAAGGCGGCTGCGATTGCCGCGCGCCTGACCGGTGAAGCGAAATACGTGTCGATGGCTGCGTCAGCCGCGGACGGCCTGATGCGCTACCTCGACTGCCCGATTCCAGGGCTCTGGCGCGACCGGATCGACGCCGCAGGGCAGGTGGTAGACGAGCCGGCCCCGGCCAGCAGTTTCTATCACCTGGTGGCCGCAGTCGCGGAAATCAGCGCACTCGCGCGCATGGGCTGATGTTGTGGATGTCAGCTTCCGCCCCGCGATGGCAGAAGAGACGTCAGGAGGCTCGAGATGATTCGCCGATTCGCCGCGACTATGTTGCTTGCCGCATTTGCAGTGTCTGCAATGGCGCAGGATGCCGCGCCTGCCAAAGAGATGCGCCGTTGGGGCGGGCTGGTGCAGGTGGAGGCGTCGCAGGGCGGCCGCGACCTGTACGACGGCGAGCAGATCTTCACGCACATGCAGCTCGGCGAAGGTGTCGCGCTGTCGGTCGGAGGTTTTTACCGGCTGCGCGAAGATTCGCCGCTCGAGCTGCAATTCATCGCCGGATACAAGGCGGCCTGGTTCGCACCGGTGACCGTCGGCCCGCAGTCCACGCTCGGGCGCTGGCAGTTCCAGTTTCTCGCGAATTATCGCAACAACAGCAAGTGGTATGTGTCCGGCGGCCTCATCGCACACACCAGTATCGACTACCTCGATGACCTGGAGGATGCGGCGGACATCCATTTCGACGATGCGCTGGGAGCGACCATCGAGGGCGGCTGGAACTGGGTGGGGCTGCAGTGCACGTACATGGAGTACCACGCCAGTGGGTACGGCAGCGAGGACGCCAATAACTGCGGCATCCGCTTCACCTTCCGCTTCCGCAAGTGGCACCCCCCGCGTTGACCGGGGCGCGGATTCTCTAACTAGGCTGTGTGACGCAATTCAAGTCTGCACGACCCGGGCGTTGACGCGACTGACAAAATAACTAGATTGATGCGGTGCCCGGTGAGGGGCGCTCAATCAACAGGGAGACGATCATGAATAGGCTCACGGCAGCGGGGCTGCTCGTGCTTGCATCGCTGGCGGCCACCGCCGAAGCGCAGGACACGCCGCCGCTGGATTTCGGTCCGCGCGTCGGCTTTCTCGGCCAGATGGATCTCGACTACGGTGGCGACGATGTCGCGACTGTCTTCTTCGAAGACGACGAAAGCCAGAACGTCAAGGCGGGACAGGGCATGGCGGTTTCCGTCGGGGCCTACTTTCGCCCGATCGCCAGCTCAACCTTCGAAATCGACGCCAGCGTGGGTTACAAGTTTTCGACCACCGCGGCATCGAATGCCGACATCGGCGTGGAACGCACGATGCTGCAGCTGGGTGTGTCGCATCGCTGGCCGAACGGTCTCACCCTCGGCGGTGGACTTGTCCAGAACCTGAACCCGACCGTCGACGGTGACGGATTCTTCGAGGACATCGATTTCGACGATGCCACGGGATACAACGTCGAGATCGGCTGGCGCTGGATCACGCTGCACTACACCGACATGACCTACGAGAGCGACCTGTACGAAGACGTGGACGCCAGCCATTTCGGCGTGCGTTTCACCTACCGCTACGGGCAGTCCTGGACCAACTAGCTGCTAGCTGGGACGCGGTCCGGTCGACTCGCGGCACACCATGCGGTAGGGAATTTCAACGCTCTTCGGCGGAGATTCTTCGCCCAGCGATCGGAACAACATGTCCGCCGCCTGGTGTGCCATTTCGTAGGTGGGCTGGTGCACGGTGGTGAGCCGCGGCCAGATCACCTGCGCCACGTAGCTGTCGTCGAAACCCGCAACCGACAGCCGGTGCGGAATCGACAGTCCCATTTCATGCGCCGCCATGATGGTGCCCGCCGCCATGTCATCGTTGCTGGCGAACACGGCCGTGGGACGCGTGGCGCGCGACAGCAGCCGGCGCGCGGCAGCAAGGCCGGAGTCGAAAGTGAACTCGCCGCGATCGACAAGCTGCGGGTCGACATCGAGCCCGTGTGAACGCAGTGCCAGCGTGTACCCGAGATAGCGCTGCTCGGTCACCGGATGTCCTGCCGGGCCATTGATGAAGCCAATGCGTTCATGGCCAAGCGCGATCAGGTATTCCGTCATCTCGCGCGCGGCCGCAACGTCATTCATGAACACGCAGGAATAGTTGTCGAGGTCCACCGTCGGCGCGATACGCACGAAGCGGATGCGGTGCTTGGACAACTCGGCCAGCACTTCGGTGGAATCTGACAGCGGTGGGGCGAGCACCACGCCATCGAGATGTGACTCGAGCACCAGGCCTGCGAGATCGCGCACGCTCGAGAGGTCGTTGCCTTCGCAGGGGTGCACCAGCAGGCGATAACCGCGCGTATGGCAGCGCTCCAGCGCGCCTTTCTGCAGGTCAACGACGTAGTTCGCGCTCGGGTTCTGATAGATGAGCCCGATGAGATTCGAGCTGCGCCCTGCGAGGCTGCGCGCCGAAAGACTCGGGTGATAGTTGAGCTCTTCGACGAGCTTCAGAACTCGCGCACGAGTTTCACTGCGTACGTTGGGTTCGCTGTTGAGCACGCGCGACACGGTCTTGATCGATACGCCCGCGGCCTTCGAGACATCGTGAATGGTTATACGGCCCATAGCGAGAACGGATTGTCTTGTTGTCAGACAGCGTTGTCAAACGAGACCATGCTTTGCAAGTCGCCTGCCACGTTCAGGCGAATTACCCGGTAGAATCCGTCGCACTTCTGGTTGACAGCGCTGTCCGAAAGCGGGCAGCCTTCGGGGTTTCGGAGCGAGACGGTGACAGGAAATACAGCGCCTTACGGCGCCGATGGGCACGACGGCGAGAATTTCGACCGGTCTGCAGTGCTCGGATTGGTCGCGGATGTCGGCGGGACTCACATACGCTTTGGCATCGCGGTTGGCGGGACAGCATCTTCCCCCGTGAACGTTCACTGTGTACGCCGCTACTCGGTGCGTGCGCATGAATCCCTGGCCCACGCGGCGCATCACTATCGCAACGCCACACCCGGCGTACCCGCGTCCCTGAATCGTGCCGCGGTGGCGGTCGCCGGACGGGTCGAACAGGATCGTGTCCAGCTCACCAACAGCGGCTGGTCGTTCTCCGCCCGGGCGCTCAGCGAATCGCAGCGTTTCGATCACCTGCACGTCATCAACGACTTCGAAGCCGTGGGACACGCCGTCGGCGCCCTGCGGGCTGCCGACCTGATTCCCATCGGCACCCAGCGTCTGCAACTGCCCCTGTCACACGGCGTCTGCGCCATCCTCGGCGTGGGTACCGGTCTTGGTGTGGGTGGCGTGGTGGCGACCGGCGGGACATTCACGGTGCTGGCCACCGAAGGCGGCCATGCCAGCTTCGCGCCCACCAATGAACGCTCCATCGAGCTGCTGCGCTGGCTGCGCCGCAAGTACGGCCGCGTGTCGGCGGAACGGGTGCTGTCCGGTGCCGGTCTCGCCAATGTCTACCAGGCGCTCTGCGAGGCCGATGGCCAGCACGTGCCGGAGCTGTCCGCCGCGGAAATCACCACGCGCGCCGCCAATGGCAGCGACGGTGCCTGTGTCGAGGCGGTCGGGCTGTTCTGCGAGTTGTTGGGGTCGTTCGCCGGCGATCTTGCCCTGACGCTGGGCGCCTGGTCGGGAGTGCTGATTTCCGGCGCCATGCTGCAGCACTTCGATCGCGAGCTGCTCGATCGTCGCGTGCGTTCCGGCTTCGAGTACAAAGGCCGCTTCACGCCCGCAATGCACAGCGTGCCGCTCGAGACAATTTCTCATCCGCATGTCGAGCTGCTCGGCGCCGCGCGCCTGCTGATGGCGAGCCGATGAAAAATCCGGTCCAGAAGTTCGTGCTGTTCGGCGCCACCGGCGATCTCTCGCAGCGCATGGTGTGGCCGTCGCTGTACCACCTGTGCCGCGAGAAGCTCGTCCCGCCAACGCTCACGTTCGTCGCCTCTGCGCGCCATCCGAATACCGACGCCGAATTCCGCAAGTTCGTCGACGGCGCGTTGCGCAAGCACGTGCCCGCCGAATTTCTCAAGGAAGACGCGGTGGCGGACTTGCTGACGCGCATCACCTACGCGCCCTTCGAAGCCGGTGACGGCACCGCCAAGGGCACCGAGGCGCTGCAGAAAGCGCTCGCGGGCAACAACCGCATTCTCTATTTCATGGCGACGTCGCCCAAGTTTTACGGACCGACCTGCCTGAGCCTCGCTGCCGCGGGCCTCGCCTGCGAACACTGCCGCGTCGTGCTCGAAAAGCCGATCGGCCACGACTACGCCTCGAGCGTCGAGATCAACGAGGCCGTGGGCCAGGTCTTCCACGAAGATCGCATCTTTCGCATCGACCACTACCTCGGAAAAGAGGCAGTGCAGAACCTGCTCGCGCTGCGCTTTGCGAATTCACTGTTCGAGCCGCTGTGGAAGGCGTCGGCCATCGACAACGTGCAGATCACCGTCGCGGAGACCGTTGGCCTCGAGGGCCGCACGGGTTACTACGACGAATCCGGCGCGCTGCGCGACATGGTGCAGAACCACATGCTGCAGCTCGTCGCGCTGGTCGCGATGGAGCCGCCGCACCTGTTCGAGCCGAACGAAGTGCGCAACGAAAAGACCAAGGTGCTGCGCAGTCTGCGCCCATTTTCCGCGGCCACCGTCGGTGCCAATACCGTGCGAGGGCAGTACTCGGCGGGCAGCAGTGGCGGCGTGGCCGCGCCGGGATACAACGAGGAGAAGGGAGCGAAGGGCGGCAGCGAGACGGAGACCTTCGTCGCGCTGCGCGCGGAGATCGACAACTGGCGCTGGGCCGGTGTGCCGTTTTACCTGCGCACCGGCAAGCGCATGCAATCGCGCCGCACCGATATCGCCATCCAGTTCAAGTCGGTGCCGCACAACATCTTTGCCGCGGACGAACCCAACCTGCAGGCCAACCGGCTGGTCATCCACCTGCAGCCGCAGGAGAGTGTGACGCTCGAGATCCTCAGCAAACAGCCGGGCCTGGAGGGCGTGCGCCTGCGCGAAATGCCGCTGGAACTCTCCCTGCCCAAGGACGAGAGCGGAGGGCGAACGCGCATCGCGTATGAGCGTCTCCTGTTGGACGTGCTCAAGGGAAACACCACGCTGTTCGTGCGCCGCGACGAGGTCGAGGCGGCGTGGCACTGGATCGACGGCATCCAGACGAGCTGGCGCTCGACGCGCCAGCTGGTCAAGCCGTATCCTGCAGGCACCTGGGGGCCCACGGCCGCGATTGCGCTCACCGAGCGCCACGGCCATAGCTGGTACGAGTGAGCATGGCTGCCCCAAAGGTCCACGACGTCATTGCCGAGGTCACCGAGCGCATCGGGGGACGTTCAGCCGCCGCGCGCGGTGAATACCTGAAGCGCACGCGCAAGCGCAAACTCATCGAACCTGCGCGCGGCAAATTGTCCTGCTCGAACCTCGCGCACGTGCTCGCGGCCTCGGGTGAAGACAAGCCGCGACTGCAGCAGGCCATTCCGAATAT
>Ga0190270_10001362_pt1 | contig 11326 bp, 10 predicted proteins | sample Popmic320T_FD_133748 | JGI IMG/M metagenome (GOLD analysis project Ga0190270, IMG submission 133748) | Populus adjacent soil microbial communities from riparian zone of Weber River, Utah, USA - 320 T | ecosystem: Environmental > Terrestrial > Soil > Riparian zone | place: USA: Utah | collected... | reverse complement strand
CGCCGAGGGCCTGGTCGTCGAGCTCGCCTCGCAGCACGGGATTCGCGCCGTCTACGCCTCCGGCGACCTGTCGCGGCCGGCGGACATCGACGCCATCGTCGAGACGGCACGATCCGCCTTCGGTGGTATCGACATCCTGGTCAACAACGCCGTGGTGCGGCACGCCGCACCGGTCGAGGCCTTCAGCGCCGAGAAATGGGACGAAGGGCTGGCCGTGAACCTCTCGGCCGCCTTTCACCTGATCCGGCTGACGGTGCCGATGATGCAGGCGCGCGGGTGGGGCCGCATCCTCAACGTGTCGTCAATCTACGGTCTCAAAGGCGCGGCCAATCGCGTCGCCTACGTCACCACCAAGACGGCGCTCATCGGGCTCACGCGCGCCGTGGCGCTCGAAGGGCTGGCGCACGGCATCACGTGCAACGCGGTCTGTCCCGGCACTACCGAGACGCCGGTACACGAAGCCGCAATCCGCGCCTCGATGGCCGCCGGATCCCTGAGCCGCGACGAGGCCGAGCGGCGCTTCTTTGCGGCGAAGCAGCCCACCGGCCGCTTCATCTCGGCCGACCAGGTCGCGGCGCTGATGGTGTTCCTGTGCGGCCCCGACGCCGGCGACATCACCGGTGCCGCCGTGCCCGTGGACGGAGCCTGGTCAGCGAGCTGAATACTCCGCGGCACTGACCGGCTGCAGCCAGTTGGTGGCCCCAAAGCTCAGGGCCACCTGGGTGAGGCTGTCTCCGGGCAGCGCGCCGTGCCAGTGCACCACATCGGGCTCGGTGCGCACGAGCGCGCCGGGGCCGAACTCCTGCACGCTCTTGCCGCGCTCCTGCGTCCGCATCCGGCCCCGCTCGATGAACACCACCTGGCCGCCGGCATGGCTGTGCCAGTTGGTCCTGGCGCCACCCGCGAACTCGTAGCGGAGCGTGCGGATGTCGGTCGTCGCGTGCGGCGTCACCAGGCCGGTGAAGTTGGCGGGATTGATCGGGGCGGGCTGTCCGGGCGACGAGGGCGCCGGAGTCTGCGCCGGCGACGCACCCGCGCCCCACACCGCCGCGCCACACACCAGCACGCCTGTCAGCACCACGAGTCGTCGCATATCGCCTCCTGCCGCCCACGGCGGCCCTGGTGCGCGCAGTCTACTTCCGTTCGAAGTATCCGGACCAGAAGGCCTTGCCGGTGCAGAGCGCGAGACGCGACTGATGGGTCAGCCGCAGGTCCTGCTGCGCCAGCAGGCGGCGGAGCCGGTGGGGATCGATGAAGGAAAAGCCATCGGCCAGACTGTTCATCGAGGCGTAGCCGGAGGGGGTCACCGCCTGTCGCCCTTCGCTCGGGATCTGCAGCACTACCGACAGATGGCCGTCCGGCGCGACGAGCGACACGGCGCTCTCCAGGCACCGTCCAGTGCCGGCGTACTCGAACACGAGGGCCGCGTGGACGAGCGCCACCGGCTCGGTCTTGATGGTGTCGTGCTCGAGGTCGGCGCGGAGGAGCTCGAGCCCCCGCAGATCGGGGAAGCGCTCCCGCGTCGCCGCCAGGTAGTCGGGATTGACGTCGATGCCGACCACGCGGGTCGTGATCGTGCCGTCCACGTGCTGCAGGCCGTTGCCGCCGGCCACGCCCAGGATGGCCACCGATCGCGGGCGGAGCCGCGCCAGCACTTCGCCAAACAGGTCGGCCAGCGGAGCGAGCTGGTTGACGGCGTCCGAACCCATGTGGCCTTCGTAGTCTCCGAGCGGCAGCGCCAGCCACGGGTTCATCGTCCTGATCCTAGCAGTCGCCGCGGTCGAGCTGCGTGTCATACAGTATCTGTCACACGTCATATGACCGCGCCTGCTGCAGCGATCGATCGGCCTGGAGTGGCCACCGCACCAGCGGGCGAACGGCTTCACGCGCTCGACGCGCTGCGCGGGTTCGCGCTGCTCTGCGGCGTCGTCCTGCACGCGGCGATGCCGTATCTCCCCGGTTTCAACCGCTCGCCGCTACTCGACGTATCGCCCAGCGTGCCGCTTGGCCTCATGTTCTTCGCCATCCACACCTTCCGGATGACGGCGTTCTTCGTCATCGCCGGCTTCTTCGCGCGGCTGCTGGTCGAGCGCCGCGGCGTGCGCGCGTTCGTCCGCAACCGCACTGTGCGCATTGTGGTGCCGCTCGTCGTCGGCTGGCTCGTCGTCTTCCCGGTGATTGTCGCCGCGATGCGGTGGGGCCTGGGCGGCCACGTGCCGCGTCGGGCCGCGGGCGTTGCGGGCGACCACCTGTGGTTCCTCTACGTGCTGACGCTGTTCTATGCCGCCGCGCTGCCGGTGCGGGGACTGGTGCGATCGACGCTCGATGCGGGGGGACGGCTGCGGGCGGGCATCGATGCCGGGCTGCGCGCCGTGGTGCGCGGTCCCTGGGCGGCGTTCGTGCTGGGCGTGCCACTCGCGATCGCCTTCTTCAGCTCGACGTGGCGGCTCTGGGACGGGATCCCCACGCCCGATCAGTCCCTCATCCCCAACCTGCCGGCGGCGGTCGCGTTCTCCGTCGCGTTTCTCGTCGGCTGGCTGCTGCACCGGCAGGCCGCACTGCTGGCGTCCATCGAGCGCCAGTGGGCGGTACAGCTGGGCCTTGCGAGCGCGCTGACCGTTTCGTGCCTGTGGATCGTGGGCGTGATGCGATCGGCGGAGATAGGGGCCTCCGATCTGCGGACCGCGGTCTACGGCGTGCTGTATGCCGCGGCGGGATGGGCATGGACGCTGGCCCTCATCGGCGTCGCGCTGCGCTTCTTCGCGGCCGAAAGCCCGGTGCGACGCTACGTCTCCGATGCATCGTATTGGATCTACCTCGCGCACTGGCCGGTGTTGATCGTGCTGCAGGCGGCCATGAGGGATCTGCCGTACCACTGGGCGGTGAAGTTCCCGGTCCAGCTCGTCGTCGCGCTGGCCTTTCTCTTCGCGACCTATCACTGGCTGGTGCGCTTCACCTTCGTCGGCAAGGTACTGAACGGCACCCGGCACCGCCGCGCGCGCGCCCACGAGACACCGGCTCGGCCCGCGGGGTGGCCGACTCGGGCACGGCGCCTCCTCTCGCGCAGCTGACGGACGTCCACAACCCCTGTTCGCGCACTGGCCGGCGAGGTCCTGGCGCGCCCGGTGGCGCTCGGCCCTCAACGCCGGCATCACGGTCTTGTTTGCCGGCCTGGCGGCGCGCCGCGTGATGAAGATGGATTGATGCCGGCTGCTACCTTATGCGGCCGTCGAACGACAGGCCCGCGGTGACGAGCGGCGACTTGGCGCCCATGCTGATCTTGCCGATGTCGCCCGAGGCGCCCGCCGGCCGGTCCGCGGTGATGCGGAACTGGTGGCTCTGGCGCTCGACCGCCGTCGCGATCGTCTTGCCGAACTCCGGCAGGAGCGTCGCGATGCGGGTGGCGCTGTTGACGCTCTCGTACTTGCCGCCCGTGAACTGGGTGACGCTCATGCCGACATTGGTCTGGTTGGCGCCGCCGCCGGTTGTCGTCGTCGCGCCGCCGCTGTAGAGGATGACGTGGACGGTCGTCGGCCTTGCCTCGAGCCGTTTCATCACCCGCTCGATGTCGCTCTCCTTCACGTCGCGATCGCCTGACGTCGTGGCCACGCTGATGATCACCGGGAAGTAGTCGGTCTTGTCGCGCTCGATGCGCTGCGTCGCCTCGTTGAGGCTCTCGACGAAGCGTCCGGCCCCGCCATCGGGCGCCAGCACGTCGAGACCCTTCTGCACGGCGGCCCGGTCGGTGGTGGCGCGGGCGAGGAAGCGCGGCTGCGGCGCCGTCGAGACCAGCGTCACTTCCAGGTTATCGGGCAGCGCCTCGAGCAGGCCTTTCACGCCGTTCTTGAGCTGCTGGACGTTCTGACCGCCCAGGCCGACGCCGTTATCGAGCAGAATCTGCACCTTCACCGGCCAGTTCAACGGTTCGACCTTGGTGACCTTGGCCTCGGCGCCGTTCTCCATGAGCCGCACGTCGCCGGGCTCGAGCGTCTTCGCCGGCGCGCCGGTACCGTCGAGGATGCTGGCGAAAATCTGAATCTGTTTGGGCGCCTGGGCGGCGACGGCGGCGGAGAGCAGGCCGATACCGACGGCCGCGGCGAAGAACTTCACACGCATGGCGGGGCCTCCATTCAGGGCTGGCAGGTCTGCATTCGCGTAAGGCGAGGATGACGGCTGTGCCCGGCAGGCGCGGACGGGCACGTGCGCCCCGCTGCGCCGTGCACGCTGCATAAGACGCCGGATCCCTGCATTTAGTTCACGGCACCCGGCCCCGACGTTACGTGGGGGTGACGACGCAACGTAAAGCTACCCTCCTCGAGCTACTCCCATCGGAAGACGCGCGCCGAGAGCGCGGTGCAGGCGAGGAACACGAGCGCGATTGCGGCCAGGTCCCCCAGGTGGACCGAGAGCGGGTCGCCGCGCCAGACGCCCTGGAGCAGCGACACCGCATACGTCAGCGGCATCGCGCGCGCGACCGCCTCGAGCCACGGCGGCAGCAGGCTGAGCGGATAGAACAGACCGGAGAGCGCAATCATCGGGTAGAAGACGACGCTGGCCAGCGGCTGAGCGAAGCGAGCGGTGGGGACCACGCTGGCGATCAGAAAACCCACCGAGAGCAGGCTGCAGGTGGTGAAAAGCAGCGCCGCCGTGAAGCGGATGACCTGCATGGGGGATTCGGGGGCATAGAAGCGCCGGCCGGCGGCGATGAGGATGGCGAGCGTCAGCGCGGCGAAGAGCAGCTTCACGAGCACGTGCGCCACGAGAATCGTGGCAGGGCGCAGCGGCGTCGCGCGAAGGCGTTTCAGGATGCCGCCCTCCCGATAGATGGCAATCACCGTCACGAGCGACACCACGGCGCTGATGGCCATCAAGATGGCGGCAAACACCGGGAGCCCTGCCCGCAGAAACGCTTCTTCGGGCGAAGCGGGCGCCGCGGCGCCGCTCATCAGGCGGCCGAGACCGAGAAAGACGAGGACGGGCACGCCGACGGTCCCGAACAGGCCGAGCGGCTCGCGCACGAAGATCTTGATCTCGAGCCAGGTCAGCGGCCACAGGCCGTTCATGACGCGCCTGCCTTTCGCCGAAGCCGCACGCGTCGTTCAGTCACGGATCGAATGACCGGTGAGGCGCAGGAACACGTCTTCGAGCGACGGCATCGCGGTGCGGAAGTCGGTTACCGGGATCCGGTGGGTGGACACGCATTGGATGACGTCGGCGACGAGACTGGCCGTGCGCCCGCGAATCGTGATCGATCCGTTCGCGGCGTCCGCCGCCTCCACGCCCGGCACCGACAGGAAGCGATCGCGTGCGGTGGCGTCGGTGGTGGACAGCACCACCACCCGCTCGGGACAGTGGCGGGCCACCAGGCCGGCCGGCGTGTCCACGTCGATCACCCGCCCGTGCTCGATGATCGCCACGCGATCGCACAGCCGCTCGGCTTCCTCCATCAGGTGCGTCGTCAGCACCACGGTCTTGCCGCGCGCCCTGATGCCGCGCACCAGTTCCCAGATGGCGCGGCGCGCCTGCGGGTCGAGGCCGGTGGTCAATTCGTCGAGGAACACCACCTCGGGATCGTTGATGAGCGCAAGCGCGATGAACAGCCGCTGCTTCTGCCCGCCCGACAGCGTCATGAACCAGGCGTGGCGCTTGTCGCGCAGGCCGAGCTGGTCGAGGAGCGTTGCGGCATCCACCGGTGCCGGATACAGCGAAGCCCAGAAGTCCACCGCCTCGCGCACCGTGATGCGCTTCTGCAGCTGCGCCTCCTGCAGCTGCACGCCGATGCGGACCTTCAGCGCCGCGGCGTCCCGGAACGGATCGAGCCCGAGCACGGCGATGGTGCCGGCGTCGGGCGCGCGCAGCCCCTCGAGGCACTCCATGGTGGTGGTCTTGCCGGCGCCGTTGGGTCCCACCAGGCCGAAGATCTCGCCCCGCTGCACCTCGAACGACACGCCGTCCAGGGCCACCACCCGCCCGTAGGTCTTGCGGATGCCGGAGGCACGAATGACGGGCGGGGGGAGGGCGGACACCGCGAGGAGCGACGGCGCGGCGGGCGCCTGGTGTCCCGGACCTCCGATTCGGGACACGGGTTCAACGCGCGGGCGAGACGGGCCGCGTGCGGTCGCCGGCGCGGTCGAGAATAGTGCGCGCCATCCGCAGGCTGGCGGCGTCGATCATGCGGCCATCGTGCGTGGCCGCGCCGTGGCCGGCAGCCACGGAGGCCTCGAAGGCCTCCACCAGCGCCGCGGCGGCCACGATCTCGCCTTCGCTCGGCGAGAACAGGGCGTTGGCCGTGGCGAGCTGGCCGGGATGGATGCATTGCTTGCCGTCGAACCCCATCGCGCGGGCGATGCGGCACGCGCGCTCGAAGCCGGCGGCGTCCTTGTACGCGGAATACGGACCGTCGAGACACCGCAGTCCGTTGGCCCGCGCCGCGGCCACGATGCCGTGCATGGCCGCGTGCCAGCGGTGCCCGGGGTAGAGCTCGTCGTGGGCGTCGAGCTCGCCGATGCCCGACGACGGCATCCGCATCGACGCCGCGTAGTCCCCGGGGCCGAAGACGAGGGCGTCGAGCCGCGGCGACGCCGCCGCGATCTCCTTCAGGTTGACGTAGCCGAGGGCGCTCTCGATCTGGGCCTCGACGCCGATGGCGCGGCTGAAGCCCCGATGGGCCTCGATCTGCGACAGCAGCATCTCCACGAACACCACGTCGCGGGCGGCGGCCGCCTTGGGCAGCATCACCAGGTCGACGCGATCGCCCGCGCCTTCGATGACGTCCACCAGATCCCGGTAGGCGTAGGGCGTGTCGGCAGCGTTGATACGGACAATGCGCAGGCGGTGGCCGAAGTCGAGCGTGCGCAGGGCGTGCACCGCGTGCGCGCGGGCGGCGGCCTTCTCGGCCGGGACGACGGCATCCTCGAGATCGAGGCACACCGCGTCGGCGGCGCTCGCCGCGGCCTTCGGCATCATGTCCGGCCGCGACGCCGGCACGAACAGCATGCTGCGGACGAAGCGGGGCGGCGCCAGGCTCATCGCTGGCTCATGGCTTGCGCGCCGCGGCGGCCTCTTCGGCGCGCGCGATCGACAGCAGGTTGCGCATCGCGTAGTTCCCTTCGTGGCAGGCGTATTCGAACAGCGCCTCCTCGGGACCGACCTTGGTGAGCCGCATGGCGAAGGTCCACGGACGCGCCCACGTCGCCGGGTCGTCGAACGTGACCGCCCACTCCACGTGTCCGTCGTCGATGGGCGTGAAGCGTTCGACCAGGCGCAGCCGCTCGCTCGAGCCGCGGTACGGCGTCCTGCCGGTGAAGTTCGTCGTTTCCACCACCAGCGTCGTGCCCTCGAAGCGGCCGCGCGCGTCGCCCAGGTACGAGCGCATCGAGGCGCCGAGATGCGGGCGGCCGTCGAGGGGAATCACGCGCGTGTCGTTCACCATCTCGTAGGAAATGGTGACGAAGCCGGGCCCCTGCACGATGCGATAGGCGTTGCCGTAGATGGCCGGCATCATCGAGCCGGGCACGCCGCGGGTGATGCACCGGTCGTACAGGCTGCGGTCTTCCCACGAGTCGGCCTCGCCCCGGCCCTTGCGGCCCTCGGCGCGGGCCGCCGCGCGGGCCCGCGCCTCGGCGGTGACCGGCGGGACGCGGCCGTCGGGCGGATCGACCACGAGCCAGGCGCGGCTGTTCTTCGGCTTGATGTTCTCGAACCAGTGGAGCGGACTGCGCAGCTCCCAGCGCTGGCGATCCGCCTCGTCGCGCGCCGCGTTGCGCTCGTCGTTGAGGCGCTCGAGCTCCGCCTCGCTGATGTCGTCGAGCCGGCGGCCGGCCAGCGCCTCCGGCCGCTCCATCGGAATGAGGCTCTCGTCGCTGTTGGTGAAATCGCCCTGGAGATCCGGATCGCCCCAGGGCGTGCGCGCGGGCTCGTAGGCCCGCCGCGTCTCGGCGGCGCCGGATGGCCGGGCGGCCGATTGTGCGTGCAACAGGCCGGTTACCGTCGCCCCCAGCGCGAGCACCACGCCGATCACTACCCGTCCTGCTGCGGGTGTACGCATGTCGCCCTCCTGACGGCCCTATTCTACGTACGGGTCAGCTTTTGGATCTGGCCGCGGGTCTTCCGCCTTCGCTCCGCTTCGGCGAGACTCGCCGCAGCCTTTGGCGGAGGCGGTCAGACCCGCCCCATGATCAATGCTGTCAACGTCCCCGCGTCGTCCATCGAGTCGACCGCCGAGACGGCCGCGGCCAGCCGGTCGCGGGCCGCCGCGTCGAGGACGCTTCCCGCATTGTCGTCGAACTTGGCGCGAAGCTCGGCTGCGGTCATGGGATTTTCGGCCGAGCCGCGGTTGTACTCTTCGACCTCCGAGAACACGCGGCCATCGAGCAGGGTTATCGTCACCGCCCCCTTGAACCGGCCCGGCGGGGGAAACGACGGGTCCACCCGGTAGGTAACGCGCCGCGCCAGGGCGAGGATCTCGGGATCGGTGCGGGACGCGTCGGCGTAGGCGGTGCGCCCCAGTTCGCCGCGCACCAGCGCTTCCGCGAGCGTGTACTGCAGGCACACACGGCAGTGCGCCTCGGTCGCCGGCGCGGTCTTCTCCGCCACCGGCTCGCACACGATGGACACGTTGAACTCGGCGACCGGGCACTCGATTGACGCCACCTGCTCGGGGCGCAGGCCGTGCTGCGCTCGCAGGCGGAGCACGAGGTCGATGTACGGGTGCAGGACGTGCGCCGCCGGAAACGGCTTGAACGACGAGTTGCGGCTGTCCCAGCGCGTCCCGAGGCCCTCGGCGATGCGCGCGAAGTTCTTCACCACCGCGGGATCCTGCAGGTGCGACGCGAAGAGGCCGAACCGGCCTTCGAACACGCGCGCCGGGCCCGTTGCGCCCGCCCCGGCAAGCAGCGCCGCCGCAAGACCGTTCTGCGCCGCGAACCCCGAGTGCATGAACTTCGACTGCGTGCCGTCCACCCAACACTCGAGCAGCCCCGCGGCGGTGCTGCCCGCGATACCAGCGGCGCAGGCCAGCGCCTGCTCGTCGAGACCGAGCAGCCGGCCGGTCGCGTAGGCGATGCCGAAGGGCGAGAAGAGACCCGTCGGGTGGAAGCCGCGGCGGTGGAAGCTTCCGGGCGACACCGACCCGACGCGGCACGCGATCTCGTTGCCGATCGCAATCGCCAGGATCAGATCGCGTCCGTGCACGGTCCGCGTTTCCGCGAGCGCGAGCGCGGCGGCCACCGACGGACTGCTCATGTGGACGATCGACTCGTTGTGCGTGTCGTCGAACTCGAGCGCCTGGGCGAACGAGGCGTTGGCGAACGCGGCAAAGGGCGCCGCCGTCCGGTCGCCGCTGCCCCACACGCGGCTGGGGCCGCCGGGAGCCATCGCCTGCACCGCGGCGCGCACCGAGCCGCCGAGCGGTGTCGCGGCGCCGGCAATCGCCAGACCGATCACGTCCAGGATGCGGAGTCTGGTGGTCTGAACGATGTCGCCCGGCAGATCGTCGAAGGTGAGACCGGCGGTCCACGCCGCCACTTCTGTCGCCAGCGCGCGGCCGGCCTGAACGGGACTGGTCACGATGTCATTCCGCGTCGAAGTGCTTGAGCGACCAGGCGAGCAGCGAGGCCGCGAGCAGGAATCCGCCGAGCGCCATCTGCCCCACCGCGAACGATCCGGTGTAGTCGCGCAGGAACCCCATGATCGTCGGTCCGACGAAACCGCCCATGGTGCCGATCGAGTTGATGAAGGCCAGGCCGCCGGCGGCCGCCATGCCGCTGAGGAAGCGCGGCGGTATCGTCCAGAAGAGCGCCCGCGCGGCGTTGACGCCGCTGACGGCCACCATGATCCAGAAGACCGATATCCAGAAGTTGTCCGAGAACGCGATGGAGCCGACGAACCCCACCGCCGCGACGGCGCAGGCCGCGGACAGGTTGCCCACCTTGTTGCCGCGGCGGTCGACGCGGCCGGCCCAGACGATCATCGTGACGCTGGCCACCGCGTAGCACCCGCTGGTCACGAAGCCGATCTGCACGTCACTCAACCGGCCGGTGTCGAGAATCTGCGGCAGGAAGATGCCGATGCCGTAGGACCCGACCAGAAACCCGAACTGCACACCGGCCAGGATCAGCACGCGCACGTCGCGGAACGCCAGCGCCAGGCGCTTCACTTCCTTGGGCCGCCGCTCGGCCTCGAGCCGTTCGCGCACGATGCGGCGCTCGTCGTCGCTCAACCACGCGGCGTCCTCGGGCCGGTCCGGCAGGAGCGTGAACAGAACGAAACCGACTGCGACCGCGGGCAGGCCTTCGACGATGAACAGCCATTGCCAGCCGGCGAGGCCAAGCGCGCCATCGAGCGCGAGGAGGAACCCGGACACCGGACCGCCGATCACCGCCGAGATCGGGATCGCCACCATGAACCAGGCGATGATCCGCGTCCGGTACTCTCCGGGAAACCAGGTGGCCAGGTAGAAGGCGACGCCGGGGAAGAAGCCGGCCTCGGCGGCGCCGAGCAGCAGCCGCAGCAGGTAGAAGCTGTTGGGACCGATGGCCAGCGACATCGCCGCCGAGACCAGCCCCCAGCTGATCATGATGCGCGACAGCCAGCGGCGCGGCCCGAACCGGTAGAGCGCGACGTTGCTCGGCACTTCGAGGAAGCAGTAGCCGAGGAAGAAGAACAGCCCCGAGCCGAGCCCGAACTGCGTGGCCGTCAGGCCGATGGCCTCGTTCATCGTGAGCGCCGCGAAGCTCACGTTCGTGCGATCGAGGTAATTGAGGATGTAGGCCGTGGTCAGGAGCGGCATCAGCCGCCAGCCGATCTTGGCGAAGACCTGACGCTCGACGGCGGCCCGTTCCTGGGCCGCTGCCGGCGCCGGCTGCGCCGAGGCCACGGAAGGGGTCGGGGTCGAAGACAATGAGGACATAAGGTACACCGGGAACCACGTCGCCGCCCATGACCCGACCCATATGCGCGATCCTCGACGACTACCAGGGTGTGGCCTTGACGATGGCCGACTGGTCGGCGGTGGAGTCACGAGCCGACCTGCGCGTACTGCGCGAGCGGCTCGCGAACGACGACGCGCTGGTCGCGGCGGTGGCCGACTGCGAGATCGTCGTGGCGATGCGCGAGCGGACGCCGTTTGGCGCCAGCGTGTTCGCCCGGCTGCCACGGCTGCGGCTGCTGGTGACGACGGGCATGCGCAATGCCGCCATCGACATGGCCGCGGCGCGGGCCCACGGCGTCACGGTGTGCGGCACGGCGAGCCAGACGGCAGCCCCGGCGGAGTTGACCTGGGCGCTGCTGCTCGCGCTCGCCCGGCACGTGATCCCCGAACACGCGG
>Ga0190270_10001361_pt1 | contig 11334 bp, 6 predicted proteins | sample Popmic320T_FD_133748 | JGI IMG/M metagenome (GOLD analysis project Ga0190270, IMG submission 133748) | Populus adjacent soil microbial communities from riparian zone of Weber River, Utah, USA - 320 T | ecosystem: Environmental > Terrestrial > Soil > Riparian zone | place: USA: Utah | collected... | reverse complement strand
CTGGGCTTTTCGAACTGGTCGGCCTGGAAAGCCGCCACTGCCCTTCAAATGCAGAAAGAGCGCGGGTGGGCGCAATTTTCGTCCGGGCAGATGTATTACTCGCTCGTCGGGCGCGATGTTGAGGATGAGATCGTACCGTTCATGCGGTATGCGGGCCTGGGCATGACTGTGTGGAGCCCCCTCGCCGGAGGCTTCCTGAGCGGCAAGTACACGCGGGAAAATCTGAAAGACAGCGAGAACCGGCTCGCCGGCTTCGACTTTCTGCCATTCGACAAGGAGGCCGGATTCAAAGTCGTCGAAAAGATGCGCGAGATTGCTGTACGACACGACGCGAGCGTGGCCCAGATAGCCATCGCCTGGTTGCTGGCCAAACCGGTCGTTTCTAGCGTCATCGTCGGGGCAAGCAAACCCCATCAACTCGAAGACAACCTTAAGGCAGCGGACTTGAAATTGAGCGACGCTGAAGTCGAGGAGCTTGACGCGATCACCGCGCCTACTCCGCTTTATCCGAACTGGTTCAACGCGAACTTGATCGACGCGAAGCAGAAGGCGGCGCTGGAATTGTAGGGAAACTGCGTAAGCCCCGTAATTCAATAAAGTTGCAGGAGGATACTCGATGCCAAATAAAGACGATGCAACCGCAACCTCTGAACTCCACGCCGCCGAAAAATCCATCGAAGCCCACAGCGCGGTCTTCAAAAAAGAACTCGGGCTCGCGGACCTCGTACTCACCCAGATCCTCTACATCGTCGGGCTTAGCTGGGTCGGCACGGCGGCGGCGAAGCTAGGGCCGTCGCACATCACCTTCTGGCTGCTGGCGATCTTGTTGTTTTACATTCCGTCGGCGGTCGTGGTGATCTACCTCAATCGGCTGATGCCGCTCGAAGGCGGGTTGTACCAGTGGGCCAAGCTCGGTTTCAACGAATTCACCGGCTTCATGGTTGCGTGGAACCTGTGGCTCTTCGTGATAGTGCTCACGTCGGAGATAGGCTTGCAGGTGGCGACCTATCTATCTTACGCGTTGGGGCCGAACGCGGCCTGGCTGGCTGGCAGCAAGTGGTTCATTACGGTCGCGAGTTTCGTGATCATCGGGGCGTTGGTCGTAATTTCTACAATCGGTTTGGGCGTGGGCAAATGGGTGCACAATGCGGGCGCCGTGATGATGATCGTTATCTTCACTGCGCTTCTCGCATTGCCTATCCTGAATTGGTCGCGCGGTTCGATCACGGAATATCGCCCGCTTGCGGTGGCCGCGCCGGCGTTTACGCTCTTGAGCCTGAACATCCTGGGCAAACTCGGTTTCGGAGCGCTGGGCGGGTTCGAGTACGTAGCCATTCTGGCCGGCGAATGCCGCGACCCTGTGCGAACGATCAACCGTTCGGTGATTATCGCCGCGCCGATCATCGCCGTGATGTTCATCCTGGGGACGAGTTCAGTGCTGGCTTTAGTGCATCCTGAGAATATTGATCTGATCGGCCCGATCCCGCAGGTCTTGAGCATCGGCTCGCGCCCGTTCGGCATCGCCGCGAGCGTCGTGCCCGTCGCGATTCTGATGGTGATGTGCATGCGGTTGGCGCAGGCGAGCGTCAATTTCACGGCCAACACGCGGCTGCCGATGGTCACGGGATGGGATCACCTGTTGCCGGCATGGTTCACGAAGCTGCACGCGAAATACCGGACGCCGGTCAACTCGATCATCTTTGTCGGCGCAATAATGCTCGCCGTGGGGCTGGCGGGCATTGTCGGCGTGGGAGAGCAGGAAGCCTTCCAGTTGTTGCAGAACGCGGCGGGAAGCTTTTATGCAATCAGTTATCTGGTTATGTTCGCCATCCCGATCGTCGGTTTGCATGGCGTCAAGCCTCGTCCGCCGCTCTGGCTTAAGATAGCCGCAGGTTCCGGCTTTTTGATGACGCTGCTCTATATCGTGGTCTCGGTGATCCCGATTGTAGAAGTGAAGAGCCAGGCGTCGTTCACGGCCAAGGTCGGCGGCGTCATCATCGCGGCCAACATCATCGGCGCGGCGATCTTTCTGCTCGCCGAAAAGAGACGGAAGAAAAGGCGCGCTGACGCAATGATCGCGCCCGCCGACTGACTAACCTGTTGTTATAGGTCCTTCGGCACAGGTAGAGTCGAGAGGCAAAAGCCATCTCCGTGAAGCCAGCAAGTATCACTCGACTATGGAACTCTTCAGCATCGGTCACAGCAACACGGATATCAACGCCTTTATAGACTTACTCCGGCGCTACGAAATAGCCGCGCTCGCCGACGCGCGCAGCCAGCCTTACAGCCGCTACAACCAGCATTTCAGCCGCGAGAGTTTGAAACATTCTCTCGAAGAAGCCGGGATCGAATACTTTTATCTGGGCAAGGAAATCGGCGGACGGCCCGAGGACTCTGCGCTCTATGTTCAAAACGGCAAGGTCGATTACGACCTGGTCGCGCAATCATCAATCTATCTGGCCGGAATCGAGCGGCTGCTGGCGCTGGCGTCCGATCGCCGCGTGGCGTTCATGTGCGCCGAGGCCGATTACAAAAGTTGCCACCGCTATTGGCTGATCACGCGCACGCTCACCCTGCGCGGGGTCGGGGTTCGGCACATTCTGCATTCAGGCGACGCGGTAGCTTCGGAAGCTTCTGAGTTCGAACCGGCCCAGCCGAGTCTCTTTGCTTAGAAAGATTTTCAGATCAGTGCGAGGGTTAATAGAACGCGGATAACGCTGATAGAGCGGATTGACGCTGAACTTTATTGCTTTTATCCGCTATGATCCGCTCCCGTCCGCGTCATCAGCGTTCTATTGATGCGAGGAAGACCGCGAATGGTCGCGCGCGGCGCCGTCTCAATCCTTCACAAGTTCGATCACGCCATTCGGCTTCCCCAACCATTTCACTCTTATTATGGGGCGACCTGTCAGATTGGGGACTTCCGGTCTCGATTCGGGGAAAGCCTCTTCCCCCCATACCGCGCCGAGATCTGTGCGATCGTAATTAAGATTGACGGCCTGATGGAGCGCTCCGTGGTAAAAGATTCCTTCGATATAAGGCGGCTTCTGGCCAAAGACGAATACCGCATCAGGAGGGGGATCGGGAACCAGCCTCTTCAATTCCGTCAGGAATTCGCGCGAGAGGTCTCCCACCCGCCGCCAGGCCGCGACGTTATGCGATAGTCCCAGGCTGAGAATCAGGATCAACGCAAGCTTCAAGGCCTTTCTCGGCGCCGCCCGTTCTATGCCGGAAAGCATAACGGACAGGAGAATAGCCAATCCCACCGAGCTTAGATAAAGAACTCTGGAATTGGTCAGGCCGGGACCGATCAAAGTCAGGAAATGGGCCGGAAGGTATCCGATCAGTATCCAGGCGAGGCAAAAACGAACGCATCCTCTACTTGATTGCGACGGTTTATAAAACAAGGCGAGAGCTATCAGCGCCGCGGCGGCCAATGATGCGAAGACGACGGCCCATGCGACGTTGGGCGCGTACCAATTGAAACCGAGCAATAGTTGCGAAGGCGCCTGCAAGAACAAACCTTCTATCGTTTTGAATCCCAGGTTGTACGCGGCGGAATTCCCATTCCGATCCGCATATCCTCCGATCCCTCCGAGGGCGACCCAGCGATAACCGAATGTCGCGGCAGCCAGAAGCATGAAGCCGAGCAGCGGCGGGATCGCCGATCTGACCTCCCGCTTCGGCGTAGCGAAATATTCGAGCGAGATGATCAGCAGCGGCGCCATAAAGGCGTTCTCCTTTGTGAGCATCGCGATAAACGTGAGGAGCAACGCCAAAATGTACGGCCCTCGGCGGCCGGTCCGGCGGAATTTCAGATAAAGAACCATCGACCAGATGATGAGGCAAGTGGCCGTCAAATCGAATCGGGACGCGATCCAGACCACGGCTTCCGGTTGAATAGGCAGGATCGAAAAGACGAGCGATGAAACGGCGGAAGTCTCTTCGTCGAGTCCGAGACCCTTGCAGAGGAAGTAGACGCCGATGACGCTTGTCAAGTGCAGCAGCAGATTGGTGAGGTGGTACCCGAATGGCTCCTGCCCCCAGACTCGATAGTCCAAAAAAAGAGTGGCGAAACCCACAGGCCGAAAAAACATGCTGGCTTGTCCGTCCTTCGCAAGTTCCGCCAGGGTCTCAAAGATGGGCAAGCGGAGTATGAAAAGATGGGCGTAATCATCGCTGATAAAATATGACGAAAGAGCCGAAGCATAGACGCCGGCGCTGAGAATCGGCGCAAGCAACAACTCCCATCGAACGCCGTTTGCCGGCGGCGGCCCCGAACGAAGCTCGGATAAAGACGGCGCCACAGATCTTCCATGGCGCCATATCAAGGCCGCGAAGAAAATCACAGAGGTGATTTTAATTACGTTGAATTTGGCTTTCGGCGTTTCGGCCAAAAAGGTGAACGCCGAAAATATCAGCAATGCGGAGCCTGCTGCGACGACAATCATTTTTCGGGAATCGCCGCCCTGACCGCGTTTCACTTCACTACCGGGCGCCTGCAATAGCTTCCTCCATCAACCTCAACGAATTTTCCATGGCGTCGCGCGGGACGCCGCCGAGCGAAGAAAAAGTTTCCTCGGTTTTGCCGCCCCCTTGAGCGCCTCCACTAATAAAATTCCCCATTGGAATTCAGGCGTAACGATCGGGGCGAAAATCGAAAGCGGGAATATAGCGCCGCTTTGCGGATGCGGCAATCACCTATTTTTCATAAACGATGATCAGCGTTAGGTCGTCTTTGCCTGTCTGCTTCAACCCGTGCGAACTGCCGGGGCGGGTTAGGATCGCGTCGCCAGGTTTGACCGGAAATTCCTTGCTGTTCATCTGCATCACGCCTTCGCCGCTGAGGATGTAATAGACCTCGTCCTCTTTCTGCAGGTGATAGCCGATGGCCGCGCCGGGGTGCAGGACGCGTTTTCGGAAGACCTGTTTGAATCCGGCGGCATTCTCGAAGAAGCTGTATCCGGTCGAACGTCCCGGGCCTTTGTGCGGGGCGGGGCCGGGTTTAGCCACCTCGGCGTCGCGTTCAAGAATGTAGCCTTCTGCGACGGGCGCCTTCGGCTCGCCGGAATTTTGCGCCGCAGATCGCGCCGGAGCTTGGGCCAGAGTTCGGGATTGGCTAAACGTCGCCGCTTGCCGGCCAATCAACACGCCGATCGAAACCAGAATCGTCGCAGTCAATATCTTCTTCATTGTTCAACCTCCAATTCGATCTCAACGATTAATGGCAGATGATCCGAACCGATCGGTTCGCCGGTCCGCGCGTCCGCGACGCGAATGTCATCGCTGACCAGGCAATGATCCAGCGGAAGCATCAGACATTTGAAGAATAAAAAAGTCGGCCAGGAAGGAAGCAGGCCGAATCCATTTCTGACGTTCACAAGCTTCGTTCGTTCGACGAAGCTTCTGTAATAAGGCGACCACGGCGTGATGTTTAGATCGCCGACGCAGATCTTCGGCCCCGGCAGATTGCGCAGACAATCGGCGGCAGCCGCGAGCATTTCGTTCCTCAGCTTGTAATGGCTACTTCGGATCGGGGTGCGCGGGTGGATCGAAAGGAGCGAAACCAAAGCGCCATCAATGTTCAACTTTGCAAGAATGTTTGGTCTGGCGGCGCCTTCAGGGAAAGCGACTGTCAATCGTTCAAACGGGAAGCGGCTGTAGAAAGCGATTCCCGCCCCGCCGCCTTTCGGCTGTTCCTCGATGAAAGGATATAGACTATGCAGCGCCCGCAGCGATTCGCGCCAGTCCTCAGTCACTTCCTGAACCACAAGCGCGTCTGGGTTGTGCTTTTGCGCGAAAGCGATGAACCTCGCGCGCGCCGTGTTTTCATGATCAACGTTGGCAAGTATCAGCTTCATGCGGCGGCGGCCATCTCGATCGCCTGCCGTTCTTTTCCTGCTGTCATACCAGGGGGCGACCTCCGCTAAATTTATTGCCACGCCAATGGCGGCCGCGACCGCCCAGCCCGGCTCTCGGTAAAAAAGACACGCGAGCAGGCAGACCGCTGAACCGATCAGGTACTGAACTTTGAAATGAGACGCCAGTTCGGCGTATTTGCTCAAACCTCCCAGACGCCCAGCCATATTCAGCAGCAACGCGGAAACCAGGATTAACTTTGTGACGTCTAAAAACAATTCTCTATGGTAGTTTCGCCAGTTTCAGCGGCAGCCTGGAAGAGCAAGCCATTCTGATGAAATTTGCCGATTAACTCTGTCGCTCGACACGCATCCGCCTCGCTCAAAGATTCAATTGTGCGATAGAGGGCCTCTATTGCCGTCATTGCTTAATATCTCCGCTAAACGCCGCCATCATAACTGAATGCCTCATAGAAAGGCTACAAGTCGCCCTTGCGGAATGCGCCCGATAAAAAGATGGGGAGCGGACGTGGCGGTGAGGCAGCGATTCTTAGCGTTTGTGTCGCAATAAGGAAGGCCTCCAAATTGCGCTTATCAAATGATCAGAACGAAATTCGGAATCCAATCTGCCCTTCGCGTCCCGGCAGCACCTGTGTTATCGAGCGGAAAGGCTCGGACGTTATATTTTCACGATTCTGGACAGACCGTGGATTCTGACGGTTCAACAGATTGAAGAACTCGAACAGCAACTGTATCTTGAAACGATCGGTGATGTCGAAACGCTTGGAAAAGCGCATATCGAGATTAACGAACGGCGGCGCGGTAAAGGCATTCCGACCGGCGGTAAAATCGATGCTGTTGAAATTTCCATTGCCGTCCGGGTCTCTATTGAGCACGTCGAATCGGCTGAAGTGAAAGCCGCTCTGCGCCCGAAGGATGCCGCCAATCTGAATCTGCCACGGAAGATCCACGAGCCCGTTGACCTGAAAAATATGATTCAGGGCCAGGCTTGACGGGCCTTTGTCCAGATCCGGGCCATTTACAAAGGTTCCCGCCTGCGCAACGAAATTGCCGGTTCTGGTTATGAACGATCCGTTCGCGTTCGTCTGCGGGGTACAGGTGGGATTCGAGGGCAGGCACGGTTCAGTAACGACCGGAGCGACCCCGATAAATTGATCCGTCGGATTCGTAAAGATGCCCAGGGAGTTGTCCGTTGCTTTGGCATAAGTATAATTCGCCCCGAGAAGGAATCGGTGGCTGAGACGTTTAGTAAGGTTCAGGACCAACCCGTCATATTTACCCTCGAAGAACGGCCCGAATGTTCGAATCTCTCCAGTGGTATTCGGAGGGTCAAATCTGCGGCCGATTACACGAGATCTGAAAGCAAGATTGCTCAGCCTTACGCCCAGGAGATTGCGTATTTCGCGGTGATAGTAGTCCGCCTCGAACACCATGTCTGTAGTTATCTCACGCTGCACGCCGATGCTGAAACCGAGCGTATTGGGAGTCCTGAATGCGCTGTCAACGCTTGTAGGCTGGATTTGCGGCGGGATAATTGGGTTATTCAACGCTCCGAATTGGCCCCATTCAAAGTATCCTGCCGGTTGGCCAATGGCCGAAGCGGCTTGTGTCAGGTACTGATCCGGAGTTAACCCGGTAAGAGCCTGCACATTGCTGATATTGATGATTGAATTGGCTGGTATTGGAGCGCGCCCGGGAGCGACCACGTTGTTCAGCCTGTCAACGCCAACTATCGGCCCGCCGCCGGGGCACGTCACCCCCCCGGCGGCGATCTGGGCGTCGGTCAGGTGATTCGAAATGCACGGACCCGGAAGACGGTTGAGGAAGGCCAGCATCGAGACTGGATTGGGTGACCCGTAAAACCCGCGGGGAAAGTACAACGACTGTACAACTCTCCGGTCACTGCCGCCGAACGCGGGGATCTGCTGCACTAATCCCAACCGGAACTGATCGTAAAACACGCCGAAGTTTGAACGAATAACCGTTTTCGGCGTAATCGCCCATGCGACGCCCAACCGCGGTGAGAAGTTTTTCCGCGCCTCGAACTCGCTATCATAATCCCAGCGAAGCCCAAGATTGAGCGTCAGGTTCTTTCTGATCTTCCAATCGTCCTGCGCATACAACCCGTTGTAATTGTTCCGCAAATGAATTTCGCTGGATTCCGGCGTGGGTCCGCCAGCCGTCAGAAGCAAAAATACGCCGCTATTTACTGGACCCAGGTTAATGAAGTCATCGATAGTGGCAAAGAGCTGATTTGTTAAGGTCCGAGAATCCAGGCCATCAACCTTCGTACGCAGGAACTGCCATCCGAACTTGAAGTCATGAGCGCCAAAACGTTTATTCGCGTTGGCCGCCAATGAAGTATATTTCTGGAACAGATTCGAAGGCGTCGTCGAATTACCGAAAGTTATCACCGGAAGGGTACCGGCAAGGTTCACAGCTCCGCACGCCGGAGGGCAGAGCTGCTTCGCGGGGAAGGAGTTTAGCCTAGTATCTCCAGTGAACCCTGGCTGGGCAGGCTCCGAATCGGACGGCTCGCCGCGATAAGCGCCACGGAGCGTCACTATCCACGGATTGGCCTGGTCGCCTAGCAGCATCGTATCGCCGAACCCTAGCAGCAAATTACGGCCGCTCGCGCTGGTTCGCGTTGTCGGTAACCCGGCTCCCGCTCCTATGACATATTCGTTTGTGTAGTTAATTTCCTGAACTAATTGGTGTCGCCCAAATTGTTCATCAAGCTTAAAGAAATTCCGAATTGCGCGGCTGCGCTGTGGAATATCGAATGGATCCTCCTGGTTGCGCAGAAGCTGAAGAACGCTCGCTCCTCCCGGCAATGGGCCGAGGTCCGGATACTTAAAATCGATTGCCCGATCTTCCGTGATCCGCTCCGATGAGCCGAAAAAGAAAATTTTGTCTTTGATGATCGGCCCGCCGAGCGCGAGGCTGTAGTCGAATCTGCGCAGATGCAGGGGATCCGTCACCGCTGATTCCAGCGAGTTGACCGAATCGAAAGCTTCGTTCCGGTGAAAAAGCGATGCGACGCCATGATAGGCATTTCCGCCGCTCTTGGTGATCACATTGATCACCGCTCCCGACGCCTGTCCGAATTCGGCCTTAAACCCTGTCGTCAGAACCTGAAACTCGGCAATCGTCTCCTGATTAAACTGCGCTGCGGCGCCGCCATTGACGGTATCTTTGTTCGGTTGTCCGTCAATCAAAAAATTGTTATTTCCGCTCCGCTCGCCCAGCACCGGATTAGCGTTATCGCTCCCGGGATTGGCTTGCCGGTTGATGGCTACTCCGGGCACAAGTTGTATCAGGTCAAGGTAGTCTCGCCCGTTGACGGGCAACTCCATGATCTGGCGCGGCGTGACTGTGGCGCCGGTGGAGGACGCATTCGGTTCCAGCAAGGGCTGCGCCTCTGCGCTCACGTTTACCACTTCTCCGACATTTCCGACTTTCACTTGCACATCGACAGTCAGGACAAGATTGAGCGTCAACTCGATATCTGCGGCGCTGGTAGCAAAGCCTGCCTTTGAAACCTTCAACGTGTAGGTTCCCGCGGGTAATGCCGGAAGACGGTAGAACCCTTCGGCGTCGGTCGTGGCGCTGCGCTCAATCGCAAGCGCCGTCCCGCTCACCTTGACCTCCGCGCCTGCAATAACCGCCCCGGTAGTGTCTGTCACTGTCCCTTTTATCGTTGAGGTGGTGGTCTGAGCGGTCGCGTTTGAGGACAGAAGGTGGAGAATGAAGAGGGTGAGGACAAGGATTGTCAGCGAGGAAAAACGCTTCCTCAGTTTGGCCCCGCTTGTTCCAATCAAGTGATGGTCTGATGTCATACTTATGCGCTTCATTGTAGGTACCTTCCTTTGGGATATTGGCGCCGATCGAACGGATGCGCTGGTTATCGTTTGCTCAGAGCGTGGTTGGAAATCCCGCGCCGCTAGGGCTAATTCCCAAACAAGCTCTCAGACTTGGCAAATGTCTTTTTTTATCTCAGTGTCGGCTAGCTTGATTTACGGTTTGCCGGTGATAGTACCGAATATCTCTTCCTTGAATCCTCTTCGCTGACGTTTACCTGACTGCCGCTGTGGCCGCCCGCGCGGGAACACGTTTGAAATCGGCCATGCCCGGTACCTTGATCTCCTGCGCTTTGCCCTGTGCATTGAGAGTGAACGTGACGAGCGACTCCGTTACCGTGGGATTGGGCCATTTGACGCGGAAGGTGTCGTAATGCCAGTGCTCCAACTCCCCTGTAAACGCCGGGCTGTAGCGGAACACCAGTTTCCCCTCCTCATGCGTTACCGTCGCTTCGCCGTACATCTCGTCCTTATATGTTCCGGCATACTGCTCCAGCGGGAGCGATGGTTTAGCGCCTTTGACGCGTTCGTCCTCCACTTTCTTCGCCGCGGCTTTGGCCCGTTCCTGCGCGCTCTTCAACGCCGCGAGAAAAGTCGCGCTGCGGTCTTGCTGCGGCAATCCGAGATAAGCGTCGAAGACGCGGTACATCAGCGCCCAGGGCAATTGACTGCCCTGGATGTTGCTCAGAACGGCGACGCCGATTTTTTCCTCCGGCATCATCGCGACCAGGGCGGTCATTCCATCAATCCCGCCGCCGTGCTGGACTACCTTGCGCCCGTGGTAGTCGTGCAGAAACCAGCCGAACCCGTAGCTCGTGAAGTGCGCGTCGAGCGTCGTACCCGGCGACTGTGGGTTGTAAGGAATGATCATCTGCGGCTTGTGCATCTCTTTGACCGCGCCTGAGCTGACGATCTTCTTATTCTCGTGCGCGCCTTCGCCCAGTTGCATCCGTAGCCACTGCGCCAGATCCAGCGCATTCGAGTTGATCGAACCGGCAGGCGCGATGTTGTCCACGTTGCGCCACGGGATCGCTTGCGCGTTGTCGCCCAGCCTGGCGTGCGGCGTCGCCACGTTGTCGAGCCCCTTGAAGGCCGTGATGCTCGTGTTGCTCGCGGTCATCCCCAGAGGGGTGAAGATGCGCTCCTTGACGAAATCATCCCAGCTTTTGCCGGTCACGGCGGGAATTATCTGGCCGGCGGCCAGCAGCATGATGTTGTTGTAGGTGAAGGTCGAACGAAAGCTGTAGGTCGGTTTCTGGAGCCGGATGCGCCGTAGAATCTCGTCACGATCAAGAGTTGACCCGTACCAGAGCAACTCACCGCGATCCAATCCGGTCCGGTGCGAGAGCAGATCGCGGATCGTGATTTCGCGCGTGATGTAAGGGTCGTAGAGTTCAAACTCCTTGAGATGCTTTGTCACCGGATCGTCCCATTTGATCTTGCCCTCATCCACCAGCACGGCGAGCGCCGCCGCCGTGAACGCCTTCCCCGCCGAGCCAATGGCGAAGAGCGTACGCTCGTTGACAGGCGCCGGGTCGCCGAGTTTACGGACGCCATAACCTTTGGCGAAAACCACCTTGTCATCTTTGACGATG
>Ga0190270_10001360_pt1 | contig 11335 bp, 8 predicted proteins | sample Popmic320T_FD_133748 | JGI IMG/M metagenome (GOLD analysis project Ga0190270, IMG submission 133748) | Populus adjacent soil microbial communities from riparian zone of Weber River, Utah, USA - 320 T | ecosystem: Environmental > Terrestrial > Soil > Riparian zone | place: USA: Utah | collected... | reverse complement strand
TTTTTTTCTAGCCATGATCTGCGTATGGTCCGCAGTGTCAGCGATAAAGTCTTGCGCGTCGATGGCGGCAGAGTGAGTTGGGAAGGAGAGTCGACAGCACAGCATCCATGGTGACTTTTCTGGAAATTCTTAGCCCGTCGTTTTTGCTTTTTCCGGCACTATTGGGCAGCGTGATTCTCGCCTTCGTCTGTCCCTTGGTCGGCGCGCACTTGATGCTGCGCCGTCGGGTTTTCCTCGGACTCACACTGCCGCAGATCGCGGCCTGCGGCGTGGCGTTTACATTTTGGGTTTATCACGCCGCCGGTTTCGATCATGGCAGTGGCGGCGAGCGCCTTTTGGCGATGGCCGGCTCGCTGCTGTTCACGCTGGTCGGTATGGGACTGCTCGCTTATCTCGATCGCCATGCGACTGGATCGCCGGAAGGCCGGCTCGCGGCGGCGTACGCGTTGGCGTCGGCGTTGACGATCTTGTTTATCGTTTTCAATCCCGCCGGCGAGCTGGAGATCCTCAATTTGCTCAAAGGCGAAGTGATTTCACTATCCATGGAAGAGCTGAAGCTGCTCGCGATCGTTTACGGCGTGGTTTATTTCGGCTTGGTGTTGTTTCGCCGTGAGTTTTTACTGAACTCGTTTGATCACGATCTGTCGTTTTTGCTCACCGGCGGCAGCGCGCAGTGGAGCTTTTGGCTCTACGTGCTGTGCGGATTTAGCATCGCCATCGGCGTCATTATGGCCGGCCCGCTGTTAGTCTTCGGCTTCATGGTGCTGCCGCCGCTTGCGGCGCGCACCTTGGCGCGCGGCATGAGCTCGTTTCTTTCGCTGTCCTCCTTGATTGGGCTAGTCATCGCGGTTCTCGGTTTTTATCTATCCGTGCGACTCGATCTGCCGCTTGGGCCCACCGACGTCGCATTCGGCTGCGTGTTGATCTTCGTCGTCTACGCCGTGCAACTAATCGTGCGCAAGAGTCGCGGGTCCATTGGAGTTTTGGTGGTGCTTGTGTTTCTCGGTTTCGGCTGCAGCACGCAAAAACTCGCGCCACTCGACGTGCAGGCGTTGAGTCAAAATACGGTATGGCTGGCGCCGGTGCGCAATAGTACTGGCGCTGATTTGCGTCTGCCGGGCACCAATCCGCTTCGTTCCCTTGGCGAAATCGCCGGAAAAATTTCTCAGGATTACCGGCCGACAGTGATGGATCTGCTGCGCGGTTCGGTGAAACGAGAGTTAGAGCAAAGAAAGATTGTCGTGTCGTTTCCTGAGGAGCGCGATGCGCGCCTTCAGTCATTGCCATTCGAAGCGGGCAGTGCGGCGACCAACGCGCGCGCCGCGAATCTTTCCGGTTGGTTGCTGCTTGCCGACATTCGCCGGTGGCACACCGATGGCCGCTCGCCGCTGCGGACTTGGGTCGATGTGCGCTTGGTGCGGATTGACGACGGCGCTGTCAGCTGGGATAAACAAATTCAGAAAACCACACCGTTGGTCGGCGCGGGACGTTTGGATGAAGTGTCAGCGGACGCGGTGAAAGAGATATTGCGTAACGTTTTTGGCTCGTGAGTTTTCACTCCGGTTCTGCCACTGTCGGCGGACTGATGTGGGGTTTACTGGCCAAGTCACTTTGATATAGTTCCGGCCAAGGTTAGGCGCGATGAGTTCCATTCTAATCAAAAATATTGGCACGTTCGTCACCGGCAAATTGGAAAACCCGCTCAGGCAGGCGGATTCGATCTTCATCAGGGATGGAATCGTCCAGGCGATCGGCACCGGCTTGCTTCAAGCGGCCGATCAGACCATCGACGCCAACGGCATCACCGCGATGCCCGGATTGATCGATTCCCACTCGCATCCGTCCATCGGCGAATACACGCCGGCGCAAAATTCGCTCTCGTGGATCACCAACTACATGCACGGCGGCGTCACTGCGCTGATTTCCGCGGGCGAGTTGCATTTACCGGGTTTGCCGTTGCCGCCTGACGCCCGCACGGCGCTATCCGTCGCCATCGTGACCAAGAAGTGTTACGACAACTTGCGCCCATCGGGCGTGAAAGTGCACGCCGGTACATTGCTATTGGTTCCAGGACTAATGGAAAAAGATTTTGACGAGATTCAAGCGCTCGGCATCAAGCTGGTCAAGTTTATCTTTTACGACTATAGCTTGCTGCCCAACGGCGAAGCGAATCGTTACGTCGAGTGGGCGCACGCGCGTGGCATAAAAGTAAAGATTCATTCCGGCGGGGTGTCGCGCTCGGGTGTGAGCCAAGTGGCCGGCTTCGACATGGTGCAAAAAATCCGTCCCGACATCATCGGCCATATCACCGGCGGGCCGATCCCGATGCCGGAGGAGGACATGATCCGCATTGCCAACGAGACGGAATGCTTCATGGAGATCTGCACGTCGGGGAATTATCGCTTGGCATTGAGTCTTGCGCGTGTCGTCAAGGCGAAAGGTTTGCATCACCGCGTGCTGCTCGGCACCGACACGCCAGGCGGAACCGGCATCGTGCCGCGCGGCATTTTGCGTGAGATAGCTTTTCTATCCTCGGTCGGGGAGATCGAGCCAGAGAAATCCATTTGCATGGCCACTGGTAACGTCGGGCACGCCCATGAATTGAATATCGGCATTCTCGAAGAAGGACGTCCTGCCGATATCGTCTTGCTTCACAAAATCACCGGCTCGGTTGCCAAAGATGCCTTGGACTCGTTCGCCAAGGGCGATTTGCCGGGTATTTCCTATGTGATCATCGACGGCGTGGTGCAGGTCGCGGGGCGCAGCCAGCAAACGCCGCCGCCCGAACGCGTCGCCAGCGAGTCTTGTTGTTAAAGGAGTCATTACGTGAGCGCATTTGAATTCGGCGTCGGCCTTTTCCCCACCGAGCCGCTACAAAAGATGATTCACCTCGCCAAAGTCAGCGAAGCAGTGGGCTTCAGTCACGTCTGGGTTGGCGATTCGCATCTAATTTGGCGCGAAGCGTACATCAACATGGCGGCGATGGCGCTCAACACGACAAAAGTAAAGTTGGGCACGGGTGTGACCAATCCGTTAACGCGCCATCCGTCCGTGGTCGCCAGCGGCTACGCGACCTTGGAAGAATATGCACCGGGCCGGATGATCGTCGGCATCGGCTTGGGCGATAGCTCGGTGGAAACCATGGGCATGAAGCCGTCGACGCTCGCCGCCTTCGAAGCGTCGCTTCAGCAAATGCGCGAATTATTCGCCGGCAAGGAAGCCGAGTTGCCGACCGGCCGGATTCATTTGCTTCACCCGTGCAAAGGCAAGGTGCCGATTTACATCGCCGCCAGCGGACCGAAGATGTTGGAACTCTCCGGGCGTATCGCCGACGGCATCATAATTCTCGTGGGCGTGGCGGATGAGTATATTGCCCACGCTAAAGAAAAGATTGCCGTTGGCGCACAGGCCGCGGGACGAAAGTTGAACGATATCAACTTGGTGCTCTGGGTGCCCTGCGCGGTTTCCGATTCCGCTCCGGCAAAGGATGCGGTCAAGGCGCATGTGGCGCGCGTGGTTGCGCATCCATTGCCCTACGTGCTCGATCCCAAAGAGCAGGAGGTTTTACAAGAGATTCGCAAGACCTACGACTACTACCATCATATGGATCAGCAGGCGAATCATGCTGAGGTGATTCCCGACTGGCTGGTCGACAAGTTCGCCATCGCCGGCACCGTCGCCGAGTGCCGCGCGCAAATCGAACGGATCAAGAAGACCGGCATCCAACAGATCGCGATCATCCCCTACAGCCCGCCGGGCGGTAGCCGCGAAGAAACCATTCGCGCTTTTGCCAAGGCGATGCCTTCACCCCGCCCCTAGCGAATTTGTCCAATCATATGAGCGGCACGGCCGGACCCCAATAGTGCGGTTGCAAAGTTAAGCTGCATGGTTGGTCAGTGGTTGCGATGGTTCCGAGGGACTGCTCGCTGGGCAACGATGTCGGTTGCTAGCTCATAGGCAGAGACGCATTGTCTCTACCACGTGAGGCACACGCCTTTGCTGAGTCAATTTCAACTGTGGAATTCGGTCTTGGCGCTCGCGCTCTGCCCATCCGCCCCTGAATGAAATGAAGGTGCCTGCACCGCCGGGTGCGTTCAGACAATTTTGTTGCCAGATCGACAGTTTTGCACAAAAAAAGCTGCTTTGAGGCAGGTAACCCCCTTCCTCTCCTGGGGAAGGTTTGGCACTGGTATTGCCTCTTAACCATTTGCTACCACCGTCGGGCACGTTGAAAATCCGTTGGGGATTTAAAGTGTAAACAAGTCTGTCGACTACGGCGAGTCTGCGGCAGGTAAAACAACCAAGTAAGTTTCGGTTAAAGAAGAACGCGCCCGAGTCGTACGGTATCCGATAGACGCCAAGGAGAGACTAAATATGAAAATATTGATCGTGGAGGACAATCCCATTAGTGCGACAGTGCTGGAACACACTCTCGATAAACACGGCTACGAAACGCTTACTGCGCACGACGGCGAAGAGGCATTAGCCCATCTCGAGTCACACCCGGAGATTGAACTAATCATCACCGATTTGATGATGCCCAACACCGACGGCATCGAGTTGGTGCGCCGCATGAAAGCGCGTAAAGAATGGAATGCCATCCCGGTCTTGGTTTGCACCTCGATGCCGCCTGAGAACGCCAATCAACGGCTCAATGGTCATGGCTGGAAATACATACTCAAGCCGATCAATGCCGAGAGTCTTATCCAAAAAGTGAATGAAACGATCGCCCAACAAACCATGGTGTTGCAGGACCCGGCAATCACTATGACCCAGATCGGTATTGATCCCGGGGCATTTGCTGAAGTCGTGGAAAAATTTGCCGAGACCGTTAATGAAAAAATAATCCGTCTCGAACAGCAAGCTGACAATGTATCGGCCAATGCGGTGGATTTGAGAGATCTCTTGGAAGGCGCCAAGCTGGTGCGAGCTGAACGGCTTACCAAAGTCCTCACTAGCCTGGAAAATAGTTGGGATGAGCAAGATCAAGAATTGGTTCGTTCGACCACGCCTTTGTTATTGAGGGAACTCAAAGTAATGCAGTATCATCTCAACCTCTATTCCTCCTAATTATCGCGTAGAATTCGAGACCCGCCAATGACCGTGATCGGTAAGATCACCATTTCATTTGTTGTTTTTGCGTCCGTCAGCTTGTTGTCGATGATCATGAGCTTTGATGGTCTGAACGACATCAAGCGCGCCATTTTCCGAGTCAGCGTCGTGGAAGAACCGATCAGCGCCGCGGTCTACGAGATGCAAATCAAGATCAGCGGCAGCAGCGTAGCCGTACTCAAATATCTTGAAACGGGGGAGTCCGAATACCGCCAGCAGGTTGCCAACGATAAAAGCGACTTTGAAATCCTTAACCGCAAGTATGAAAGGTTGGCAACCAAAGAAAAGCAAAAAAAATCGGGTGAAGATATTGGCGAGCTGTACGGGGAATATCATCGTATCGGTCAGTCCTTGATGAACCAGAAGGAAGAGCAGGAAAATCTCGCCAGCAAAATCATCAAAAGCATCGAAGCGCTCGATGAGATGCTCGATGACCGAGTGCAATATGGCCAAAGTCCGGTTGGCAGCGACGGAGTCAAGAAAACCGTGATCGCCGGTGAATTGGGCGGCACCAACGCCGCGGTGGGAACTTGGCTTGGCCATTTTCTGCGAACCTCGAAAAAAGAATACAAAGATCGAATATTTGACAGCGCCAAGGAGTTTCGCAGGCATCTCGAGGCGCTGAAAATGTTTAAATTGGAATCGAGAGAACAATTCTGGGTGAGGGACCTTGAGGTGCGCTTTAATCGGACCATGTCCATGGTCCAGGCGGTCTTGGCGATTCATGACTCGCTGCAACGAGGGCAAGATCAGTTTCTCAACGCGCGCGCCAAAATGGAAGTGCTGGTCAATGATGACTTACAACCCTCGGCGGCGCAAAATCTAGATCAATCCAAGAAACAAGCCGACGCGGCATCGAACTACATTATTTGGATCTACAGTCTGCTAATTCCGTCGTTTATTATTATTTCGATTGGCGCGGCGCTGCTTATCATCCGGAGTATTCGCAGACCGCTCGATCAGCTAATGAAAGGCACCGATGCCGTAAGCAATGGCGATCTGACTTATCGCTTGTCGATTGGCGGGCGCAATGAGTTCGCGGAACTGGCAGAGAATTTCAATCAAATGGTGACTCGATTGCAAGCGACTACCGTTTCCAAGCAAGTTCTGGAGTTGAGTGACGCGCGCTTGCGCGAGGTAAATGGCGAACTGGTTCGGGAGGCTACCGAGCGCAAACGGGCGCTGGCACAGTTTCAACTTCTGGTGGAGTCGGCGCCCAACGGCCTTTTGATGGTCAACAGCACGGGTACGATCGTCTTGGCTAATACCCAGATCGAGAAAATCTTCGGTTATAGCAAGCGGGAACTGCTAGGTCAGCCGATCGAAGTGTTGCTGCCGGGCAGCTTCCGCGGCCCGCATCCGTTTCGTCGGGAACAATCCTTCACCGGACCTGAGAGCCGGACGGTGGGTGCCGGGCGGGAACTTCGCGCCACGCGCAAGGACGGCAGCGAGTTCCCTGTTGAAGTCGGCTTGAACCCAATCGAGACATCCAACGGATCTCACGTGCTCGCGAGCGTCATCGATGTCAGTGAGCGCAAAGCGGCGGAGAATCGCCAACACCAAACCGAAGAGCGTTTTCGTGCGACCATCGAAAACGTTCAGGACCACGCGATCTTTATGCTCGATCCCGCCGGCCAGGTGCTGACATGGAATAAGGGAGCTGAACGGATGCGGGGATATCGCGCCGATGAAATTATTGGTGAACCCCATTCGACTTTCTTCTCGGCGGAAGACCAGAAAAGCGGCAAACCCGATCAGCTATTGAATACAGCGATTACAGTCGGTCAATGCGAAGACGAAGGTTGGCGTTTGCGCAAGGATGGATCGAAATACTGGGCCAGCACCGTGTTGACCCCGGTGTACGATCGGGTCGGGCAGTTAACTGGCTTTGCGACGGTGACCCGTGACCTCACGCGGCACATACAAATAGAAGACGAATTGAAACAGGCCAAAGATGCGGCTGAAGCGGCGAACGAAGCGAAGTCCGAGTTCTTGGCCAATATCAGTCACGAGATTCGCACGCCGATGGCGGGCGTGATCGGCATGTCGGGACTATTGTGTGAAATGGACCTCACCGCTAAGCAGCGGGAATACTGCGAGATTATCAGACGGTCCGGCGAATCGTTACTGACCATCATCAACGAGGTCTTGGATTTTTCCAAGATCGAGTCGGGTAAGCTGGAGATGGAGATTATCGATTTCGATCTGCGTAGCGCGGTGCAAGAGGTGGTCGAATTATTCGTGCGCCAGGCGGACGACAAGGGAATTGAGCTGATTAATTTTATCCGCCCCGACGTGCCGACGAATGTGCGCGGCGATCCCGGACGACTACGGCAGATTCTCTCCAACCTGCTCGGCAATGCGCTTAAATTTACGACCACGGGAGAAGTGGTTGTTGGAGTCGATGCCGTCGAGCTGAACGATAATTCGCTTACCTTGCGATTCGAAGTGAACGATACCGGGATCGGCATCGCCAAAGACAAAATTGATAAGCTGTTCAACGCATTCACTCAAGCAGACTCGTCGATCACACGAAAGTACGGCGGGACCGGCCTTGGATTGGCGATTTGTAAAAAGTTCGTCGAACTGATGAATGGCGAGATCGGTGTCAGCAGCGAAGCTGGTCGTGGCAGTAGTTTCTGGTTCACCTTGCGTTTAGAGAAAAGCCCTTTGAGTGAGCCGCGACCGAATCATGCGGATTTAAGCGGGCTGCGCATGCTGATCGTCGATGATAGCTCAACCAACCGCGCGTTGCTGGAAAGCTACCTAGGTTCTTTGGGAATTCACAGCCAGAGCACAGGCGACGTTTCTTTAGCGATAGATAGTTTGCGAGCAGCTGCGAAAAGCGCCAAACTGCCGCACCTGATTTTATTGGATTCAACGTTGCCAGGGATGAATGGTATCGAATTGGCGCGGCAGATCAGGCGAGAGAGCGAGACAGGCGAGCTGAAGCTCTTGCTCATGACGAAGGCGAGCAAAAAAATTGATCTTGGATTGCATGAAAATGCCGGCATCGACGGGTTTCTCACTAAGCCAATCGGTTTGGCGCATCTGCTCGAGAGTTTGACCGTGGTGATGGGGAAGGCGGCAACCACGCAGGATTCAAATGGCGTGACTTCGCCGCTCACCAAACCGGATTCTACCACGCAGCGGCCGCTACGGATTCTCGTGGCCGACGATAATCACATCAATCAAAAGGTCGCCGCGAGTTTGCTCGAAAATTTCGGCCATCGCGCCGACGTGGTGGCCAATGGGCACGAGGCGATCGAGGCTTACAAGCTAGTGCCTTACGATATCGTTCTGATGGACGTGCAGATGCCGGAATTGGATGGCTTTGAAGCGAGCCGGAAGATTCGTGCGCTGGAGACAAAAAAGAACCGCCATACACCGATCATCGCAATGACTGCGCATGCCAGAAAGGAAGACAAAGAGAAATGTCTGGCGGCGGGCATGGACGATTATGTGTCGAAGCCGGTTAAACCACAGGATCTGAAAGCCGCTATTGCGCGCAGAGTCGCTGCAACGATGGTCATTCAGCAGACGATCGAGCCTCCGACAGAAGCGCCAGCGCAGGCCGACGTACTTAACTTTTCACACGCGTTGGAGTTAGTCGATGGTAACCGCGAGCTACTTTGTGAAGTGGCGCGCATCTTTCTCAACCAGTATCCGAAAGTAATCGAAGAGACCCGGCGCGCGCTGTCGCGGGAGGATTACGACACACTCACCAGCGTAGTCCATAGCTTGGTCGCATCTGTGGGACAGATCGGCGGTCAAAGGGCTTGTACCGCAGCGCGCAAGTTAGAACTTATGAGCAGCGAAGGGGACCGTTCCCAGGTTCCGGCTGCCCTCGCCGAGTTGGAAAGAGAAATCATGTGGCTCAGATCGGCGATGTCCGATCCGGCTTATTTTCGATTGCAGCCCGACGAATCCCTCCACTGAAATTCCCTTCACAAACTATCGGTCGCCAGTTCCGGCAATCTGCCGAGCCCTCCTTGACAGGCTAATTCGATCTTCATCAAAGACGGGATAGTCCAGGCGATTGGCACCGGCTTGCGAGACGAAAGTTGGACGATATCAACTTGCTACTCTGGCTGCCCGGTTGAGGCGGGAAAGCTCGATCTGGAGATCATCGATTTTGATCTGCGAAGCGCAGTGGAGGAAGTCACGACTCTGTTCACCCAGCAAGCCGCGGACAAAGGCATTGAGCTGATGAATTTTGTCCGTTACGACGTGCCCGACAAACTCCAAGGCGACCCGGGCAGGCTGCGCCAAATCCTTTCCAACCTCGTCGGCAACGCACTTAAGTTTACGACGAAGGGCGAGGTGGTAGTTCAGGTCAACGTCATCGAGCAAAACAATACGTTCGCGACGCTTCGATTCGAGGTAATCGACACCGGGATTGGTGTTGACCGTGAAACGGTCGGTAAACTCTTTAAGGCCTTCATTCAAGCCGATGCTTCGATTACCCGAAAGTACGGTGGGACTGGGCTCGGGCTAGCGCTATGCAAGAAATTCGTCGATCTCATGGGGGGACAAATCGATGTAACCAGTGAGGTCGGTCGGGAAGCAACTTCTGGTTCACCATTCAGTTATTTAAGAGCCAGGATAGCAGACGGACATCACCGCAGTCCCGCGCCGATCTCTCCGGCTCACGGATGCTCATCGTAGACGGTCACACGACAAGCCGCGCCGTGCTGGGTCACTACCTTCGCCATTTGGGGATTCGCGGCGAGAGCGCGGAGAATGGCCGAGTTGCGTTAGAGCGATTGCAAGCATCGCTGGACAAGGACGAGCCTTACGACCTGGCGCTGCAGGAACGAAGATACCGGGGCTGGGTGGCATCGAACTAGCTCGTACCATTAGGCAAAACCCGAGATTTGCTTCCATCAAATTATTGCATTTGACTACCGTGGGTAAGAGAGGCGATGGAGCGTTGGCGCAGCAGGCCGGAATCGACGGTTACCTAACCAAGCCACTTGGGGTATCGCAATTGCAGGAATGCCTGGCGCTCATGCTGGGGCGGAGTCCAACCATCGGTGCTTGCGGCTTCCGTAGCGGAGCGAAGGGGGCAGCATCGTCTGCGTTTCCTCGTGGCTGACGATAACCACATCAATCAAAAAGTCACCACTAGTTTGCTTGAGAAAATGGGCCATCGAGCCGATGTTGTCGGCAATGGCAAGGAGGCGGTGGAGGCGTATAAACTAGTTCCCTATGACGTCGTGGTCTTAGATTTGTAAATGCTGGAGATGGATGGCTTGAAGCGTGCCGGCAAATCCGGTTGCTCCAGCAAAATCGCGATCATCAAGCGATAATCGCCGTCACGGCTCATGCCGTCAATGGATTCAAAGAAAAATGTCTGCGCGCCGGTTTCGACGACTACGTGGCGAAACCGATACTACCATTGGAATTGAAAGCGGCCATCGAAAGAACCGCAATAACGAACGACGGCTCGAATGGGTTGGCGCAATCGCCCAATCCGGCCACCCACGGCATTGTCGATGTTGCTGATGCTCTGGCTCGGCTTGAGGGAAACCAAGTACTGCTTGACGAAATCGTGCAAATATTTTTGCAACAATATCCGCGGCTCCTGGCAGAAATTCATCAATCCTTGTCATCGGCGGATTGTCATGCTCTTACCAGCGCCGTCCATACCTTGGGATCTTCGGCGGGACAAGTCTGGGTCACCAACGCTCTTGCGATTGCTCGACGGATTGAGGGGATGGGTGATCGGAAAGATCTCGCCAGTGTGCCGGAGATCCTCGCACAGTTGGGGGCGGAACTTGCGCTCGTGGAATCAACCTTGGCCACCATGGCTTTCGATCGACGCGCCCCGACCGGCACATCTAATATTTCGACACAGGGTACGTAGTGCGGATCGCCTCTCGCATCTCCCATGCTGGATTCGTCGTCATGAGAGCATCGATTTACAACCCACCTTGCCACAACCATCGCGTGGTCGCGAGCCGCAATTACGAACTTCCAAAACGTTGACGAGTTTTCCATACATAACCGAAGGACGTTACTGCAGGATCGCGCCTAACTCGGCGCACACAATTACGTCAACCGAGGAATCCGGACTGAATCGATGCCCGAATGGGTTTAAGACCGTTGACCCGCAATCGACGAAAATTTCGGATTCGTCATAGGAATTGTAAAGCTTACGGAATTCCAGTACATCGTGTTGAGGTCAAGACCGGACTGAAGATTGCGGCCATAGGAGTCA
>Ga0190270_10001359_pt1 | contig 11338 bp, 10 predicted proteins | sample Popmic320T_FD_133748 | JGI IMG/M metagenome (GOLD analysis project Ga0190270, IMG submission 133748) | Populus adjacent soil microbial communities from riparian zone of Weber River, Utah, USA - 320 T | ecosystem: Environmental > Terrestrial > Soil > Riparian zone | place: USA: Utah | collected... | reverse complement strand
CTTGCCGCCGACGGTGTCAAGGAGATCACGCTGCTCGGGCAGAACGTGAACTCCTGGGGCCGCGACCTGCGCCCCGGGCTCGAGACGGAGTTCGGCGAGCTGCTCCGCGCCTGCGATGCGGTCGAGGGGATCGAGCGGATCCGCTTCACGAGTCCGCACCCGAAGGACTTCCGCGATCCCGTGATCGCGGCCATGACGGAGTGCAACGCAGTCTGCGAGCACATCCACCTGCCGCTCCAGTCCGGCTCCAGCAGGATCCTGAAGGCGATGCGCCGCACGTACGACCGCGACCGTTACCTGCGCCTCGTCGCCAAGCTGCGGGACGCGATCCCCGGCCTTGCGCTCGGCACGGACGTCATCGTCGGCTTTCCCGGCGAGACCGAGCAGGACTTCCTGGAGACGCTCGACGTCGTCGAGGACGTCCGCTATGACAGCGCGTTCACGTTCATCTACTCGCCGCGTCGCGGCACGGAGGCCGCCGACATGGACGAGCAGGTGCCGGAGGAGATCAAGCACGAGCGGCTGGAGCGGCTCGTCGACGTCGTGCAGCGGATCGCCGCCGAGCGCAACGCCGACCGCGTCGGCACGGTCGAAGAGGTGCTCGTGGAGGGCTCGAGCCGGACGAATGCGACGCTGCTCCGGGGCAGGACGCGGGGAAACCTCACTGTCAACTTCGCCAGCGAGGCGGCCGCGGGCGACCTCGTCGACGTCCTGATCGAGAGCGCGACGTCGACGACGCTCCGCGGCGCGCAGCGGACGACGGTGGCCGCATGAGAGTCCTGCTCACCGGCAGCTCCGGCCAGATCGGCACCAACCTCGCGCTCCGCCTCCTCGCGGACGGGCACGAGGTCTTCGGCGTCGACCAGCGTGTGAACACCTGGACGGACGAGTTCCGCTATCTGATCCAGGACCTGTCCGGGCAGTACCCCGCCTTCCCGGACGGGATCGGCGGCGTCCCGTACCCGGAGACCGACGTCGTCGTCCACCTTGCTGCGCACGCCAAGGTGCATCAGCTCGTGGCGCATCCGCATCGCGCGCTCGAGAACACGATGATGACCTTCAACGTGCTCGAGTACTGCCGGCAGCGCCGCCTGCCGCTCGTCTTCTCCTCGACCCGGGAGGTGTACGGCGACGTCCACCGCTTCGAAGGCTACGGAGAGGACACGGCCGACTTCGCCTTTACGGAGAGCCCCTACTCGGCCTCGAAGATCGCGAGCGAGGCGTTCATCTACGCCTTCGCGCGCTGCTACGGGCTCAAGTACATCGCCTTCCGCTTCTCGAACGTCTACGGGCGCTACGACAACGACCTGCACCGGATGTCCCGCGTGCTGCCGCTCTTCATCCACTCGATGGCGCGCGACGAGCCGATCACGGTCTTCGGCGGTGCCGACAAGGTGCTCGACTTCACCTACGTCGACGATTGCGTGGACGGGATCACGCGTGGGATCGAGGCGCTCGTGGACGGGCGCGTCACGAACGAGACGATCAACCTCGCCTTCGGAGAGGGGAATACGCTCGTCCGCGCCGCCGAGCTGATCGCAGCCGAGCTCGACGTGGAGCCGAAGATGACGATCGCGCCCTCGCTCCTCGGCGAGGTGACCCGGTACATCGCGGACATCCGCAAGGCTCGTGACCTGCTCGGCTGGGAGCCGCACGTCCCGCTCGACGATGGGATCCCGCGCGCGGTGAAGTGGTTCAAGGAGCATCGCGAGGCGCATCCGGAGGAGGACAAGCCGGTCGTGAACGAGGGCGATTCGGTTGGCTGGAAGACTGTTGCGGGCAGCGCAGGATGAGCGTCCGGAGCGGACGCTCATCGCGCAAAGACCCCTAAAGGGGGCCGCCGCAAGCGGCCCCACCGTGTCCGTTATCGGCGTATTCGGCCCGACTGCGTCGGGCAAGTCGGGCGTCGCCGAGGCGATCGCCGAGCGGATTCCGGCGGAGCTCGTGTCGGCCGACTCGATGCAGGTGTACCGCGGCCTGCCGATCCTGACGAACCAGGACGCGCGGGCGCGCCTCGTCGGCATCTGGCCGCCCGACCGGCAGGCGACCGTCGGCGAGTACCAGCGGCTCGCCCACGACGCGATCGACGAGATCCGCGAGGCAGGGAGAACGCCGGTCGTCGTCGGCGGCTCCGGGCTCTGGTTCCAGGCGGCACTCACGGACGTCGAGCTCCCGCCCGACGTGTCGCCCGGTGCCCGCGCGCGTTTCGAGCGTCTCTACGACCGCCGGGGCGGGGCCACGGCGCACGCGATCCTCGAGCGGCGCGATCCACGCGCGGCCGCGCGTGTGCACGCGAACGACCGCAAGCGGGTGGTACGCGCGCTCGAGCTCTGGCAGTCCGGCACGACGCTCGTGCCGGAGGAGCCCCGCCTCTGGACGGCGGCGCTGCGCGCGCCGACGGTGGTCGTGGGTCTCGACGTCGCGCCCGCGACCCTGGCCGGACGCATCCGGGCCCGGACGCGGGCGATGTTCGACCAGGGGGTCGAGAACGAGGTGCGGGCCGCCGGCGACGTCGCGCCCCAGGTGCTCGGCCTCGACGCCGTGCGCACGCTCCCGCGCGAGGACGCGATCGAAGAGCTCGAGCGCGCGACCATCCGCTTCGCGGCCTATCAGCGCAAGTGGATGCGCCGCATCCCCGGGATCGTCATGATCGACGCCGAACGGGGGGTGGGAGAGGTGGCGGATGCGATTCTCGAAGTGGCACGCGCTCGGTAACACCTACGTGATCCTGGAGCGAGGCGAGCTCGGGCGCCCGCTCGGCCCGGAGCTCGCGCACCGCGTCTGCGACGTCCGCTACGGCGTCGGCTCCGACGGGATCGTCGAGGTCGTCGACGCGGACGGCACCCGGGCCGAGATCCTGATCTGGAACCCCGACGGCTCCACGGCCGAGTTCTCCGGCAACGGGAGCCGCATCGCCGCCGCCTGGCTCGGTGCGCGCGCCGGGACGCCGCAGGTGACCATCGCCGTCGACGGGCGCGCCTACCCGGCCGCGATCCGCGACGACGGCGCGGTGGCGATGGGCGTCGGTGAGGTCGAGGTCGGCCCGACGGAGACGGTCGAGCTCGACGACGAGCGCGTGGAGCTGACGCCGGTCTCGGTCGGGAACCCCCACGCGGTCGTGCGCGGCGACGCCATCCGGGACGAGCTCCTGCGCCTCGGGCCGCGGCTGGAGACGCACGAGCGCTTTCCCGAGCGGACGAACGTGCAGCTCGTGCGTGTCGACGGCCCGAACATGCTGACCGTGCTGGTGTGGGAGCGCGGGGCGGGGGAGACGAGCGCCTCCGGCTCGAGCGCGGTCGCGGCCGCCGCCGCCGCGGTCACGAACGGCTGGTGCGAGAGCCCCGTCAGCGTGCGAATGCCCGGTGGCGTGCTGCGCGTCGAGCTCGACGACGAGGCGCGGGTCACGCTCGTCGGGCCCGCCGAGGAGATCTGCGTCGGCGAGCTGCGGGTCTAGCTAGACCGCGAGCTCGAACTGCCGCAGCGTCTCGTTCAGGCTCAGCCGTTCGTCGTGCGACTCCTGACGCCAACCGATGATCAGCGCGCAGTCGAGCTGGTACGTGCCGGCCGGGAACTCCTTGGGCCGGCTGCCGGGGACGACGACGGCCCGCGGCGGAACGGCGCCGCGGTGCTCGACGGGCTCCTGGCCCGTGACGTCGATGATCGGGACGCTTGCGGTCAGGCTGACGTTCGCGGCGAGGATGGCGCCCGCGCCGATGCGGACTCCCTCGGTGACGATGCAGCGCGAGCCCAGGAAGGCGCCGTCCTCGACGATCACGGGGACGGCGTTGGGCGGCTCCAGCACGCCGCCGATGCCGACGCCGCCCGCGAGGTGGACATCCGCGCCGATCTGCGCGCACGAGCCGACCGTCGCCCACGTGTCGACCATCGTGCGCGGACCGACCCACGCGCCGATGTTCACGTAGCCCGGCATCAGCACGACCCCCTCGGAGAGGAAGGAGCCGTAGCGGGCGACGCCGGGCGGGACGATCCGCACGCCGTCCGGCGGCCGCTTGAGCGGGATCTTGTCCTGGAACGAGAACGGCCCGACCGCCATCGGCTCCACTTTGCGGAGCCGGAAGTACTCGAGGATCGCCTCCTTGGCCTCGACGTCGACGATCCAGTCGTCGCCCTGCTTCGACGCGACCCGGCGCTCGCCGCGGTCGAGCGCGTCGACGATCTCCAGTGCGCGCTCCGGCGTCAGAGGGCGCGCTCCAGGATCTCGACCGCCCGGGCGCACTCTTCCTCGGACGGTACGAGCGCAACGCGGAAGTAGCCCTCGCCGGCGGCGCCCAGATAGGAGCCGGGGGCGACGAGGACGCCGTGCTCGAGCAGCCGCTCGGCGTACGACTCCGAGCTCTCGCCCTTCGGCACCTCGACCCAGAGGTACATCGTCGCGGCGCTCCCGGCGACGCGGATCCCGGTGCGTTCGAACAGGTCGAGGAAGAGCCGCCGCTTGCGGGCGTACCGCTCCCGCGTCTCCACGACGTGCCCCTCGTCGCCCCAGGCGACGATCGAGGCGCGCTGGACGAACTCCTGTGGCGCCGTGCCGACGGTCGGGCGGAACGCCTTCAGCGCGCCGATCAGGGCCGGGTCGCCGGCTGCGAACCCGCTCCGGTAGCCCGTCATCGAGCTCCGCTTCGAGAGCGTATTGAAGACGACGACGTTCGTGCGGTCGTCGAGCTGCAACGCCGACGCGGGCGGCTCGTCGAACCAGAGCTCCGTGTACGCCTCGTCCGAGGCGATCACGAACCCGTGCTCGCGCGCCAGCGAGGCGAGACGCTCGTAGAAGGAGAGCGGTGCCGTCGCGGCCGTCGGATTGTTCGGGTAGTTGACCCAGAAGACCGCCAGCCGCGACCACGTCTCCTCGTCGATCGCGTCGAGGTCGGGCAGGAAGCCGTGCTCCTCGCGCAGCGGCAGCGCGAGCGGCCGCGCGTGCGCGAAGAGGGCGCCGCGCTCGTAGACCGGGTAGCCGGGGTCGGTGTAGGCGACGGTGTCGTGCGCGCCCTCGGTGTCGGCGACCGCGAGCGCGAAGGAGAAGATCGCCTCCTTGCTGCCGAGCGTCGGGACGATCTCGGTGCCGGGGTCGAGCGTCGTCCCGAACCGCCGAGCGGCCCACGCTGCGATCGCCTCGCGGAGCTCGGGCAGACCGACCGCGGCGGGATACCCCATCCGGTCGCGGAGCCCGTCGACGAGCGCCTGCCTGATCCGGGGATCCGTCGGCTCGCGCGGGTCGCCCATCCCGAAGTCGATCACCTCGATTCCGCGCGCCCGCACGAGTTGTGCCGCCTCGTGCAGTCGGACGAACGGATAGGTCGTCTGCCGCTCGAGGATGGGGGAGACGGGCACGGTTAGACGCTACCCGTGACGAAGCGCCAGAGCGTCGTGAACGCCCGCTCGAGGGCCGCGACCTCGACCTGCTCGTCCCGCCGGTGCGCGTACCGCGTCGCTCCCGGCCCGAAGTTGACCGCGTCGATCCCGCGCGCCGTGAAATCGGCGACGTTCGTCCACGCCTGCTTGGGCTCGAGTGCCAAGTCGTCGGCGGCGCGTAGCCGCTGCACGAGCGGCGAATCGGTGACGACCCGCGCGGGCGGCGAGTCGCCCGCATGCTCGAACGTCGCGCCCTCCGGAAGGAGGCTCCGGAGATAGGCCTCGGCGCTCGCCGGCGAGCGGTCGGGCGCGTAGCGGAAGTTGACGTTCGCCTCGACCCGATCGGGGATCACGTTCGTGGCGATCCCGCCGTGGAGCTGGGTGATGCTCGCGACCTCGGTGAACGTGAGCCCGCCGATCTCGACCGGGCGCGGCTCGATCGCGGCGTATGGCTGCAGCCCCTCGAGCGCCTGCTCGATCGCGTTCTCCGCCGTCCACGGCCGCGCCGAGTGGCCGCTGACGCCGTGGAACGTGATCCGCGCGTTCAGATTCCCGAGACAGCCCGCCTGGATCGTGCAGTCCGTCGGCTCGAGCAGAATCGCCAGCTGCGCCTCGTGGACGACGTGCGAGTTGTCGAAGAGGTGGGGGAGGGGGCTGAACTCCGACGGCAGCTCCTCCTTGCCGAAGGCGAGGAGCGCCACGTCGACCGCCGGCTCGACACCGGTGGCGTCGAGCTCGCGCGCCAGCTCGAGCATGACCGCCAGGCCGCCCTTCATGTCGCTGGCGCCGAGGCCGACGACAACTCCGTCCTCGATCCGGCCGGGGACGTTCTCCTGCGCCGGGACCGTGTCGTAATGGCCGGCGAGGACGGCGAGCGGCGTGCCCTCGCGCCGCGGCCGCGCCCAGACGAAGGCGTCCTCGCCGGCGTACTCCGGCTCGAACGAGTCGGGCACGAGCGAGCGTACGTGCGCGGCGATCTCGGCCTCGTGCCGGCTCTCGGAAGGGATGTTGACGAGCTCGAGCGTGCGCTCGGCCAACCGGGCGGCGAGATCGGGCATCGGGCGCAAGCGTGGCACAATCGTGCGCATGACGACGCGTCAGGACACGTCGAACGGGATCGAGCCGGAGCGCGGGCTCGTGCTGGCCGTGCTCCCGCGATCGGCCGACTCGGAGGAGGAGCTCGGCGAGCTCCGCGAGCTCGCGCGCACCGCGGGCGTCGAGCCGATCGCGGAGCTCGTGCAGCAGCGGGCGAACCCGGATCCGCGGACGTACGTCGGCAAGGGCAAGCTCGAGGAGCTGAAGCAGGCCTACCAGGAGGCCGGCGCGGAGGTGCTGATCGTCGACGACGAGCTCGAGCCGGCGCAGCAGCGGTCGCTCGAGAACGCGCTCACCGCCCGCGTCGTCGACCGCACGCAGCTGATCCTCGACATCTTCGCCCAGCACGCGAAGAGCGCCGAGGGCAAGCTTCAGGTCGAGCTCGCGCAGCTCGAGTACAACCTGCCGCGCATGCGCGGCATGTGGCAGCACCTCGAGCGCCTCGGCGGCGGTACCGGCGCCCTCGGCGCAGGAGTCGGCACGAGGGGCCCCGGCGAGTCCCAGCTCGAGACCGACCGCCGCATCGCACGGCGGAAGATCGCCCTGCTCCGCCGGCGGCTGAAGGAGGTCGGCAAGCACCGCGCGACGCGCCGGAAGGAGCGCGCGGGCAGCGGGACGCCGACCGTCGCGCTGGCGGGCTACACGAACGTCGGCAAGTCGACGCTCCTGAACGCGCTCACGGGCGCGGAGGTGAGCGTCGAGAACCGCCTCTTCGAGACGCTCGACCCGACCACGCGCGGCTTCGAGCACGACGGTAAGCGCTACCTCGTCACCGACACCGTCGGCTTCATCCGGCGGCTGCCGACGCAGCTCGTCGAGGGCTTTGCGTCCACGCTCGAGGAGACGCTCGTCGCCGACCTCGTCCTGCACGTCGTCGACGCGTCGGAGGGCGACGAGCGGCTCGACGAGATGATCGCCGCCGTCGACGCCGTCCTGCACGAGATCGGCGCCGACGACGTCCCCGTCGAGCTCGTCGTGAACAAGATCGACCGCGTCGACCCACTCGGGCGGCGCCGCCTCTCGAACCAGTTCCCCGGCGCTCTCCAGATCTCGGCGGCGACCGGCGAGGGTATGGACGAGCTCCGCGAGCGGATCGCGACCCTCTTCGCCGACCGCTTCGAGGACGTCCGGCTGCTGCTGCCGTACGAGGAGGGCGGGAAGCTCGCCGAGCTCTACGCGCTCGGCGCCCCGATCGAGGAGCGGGAGGACTCGGAGGAGGGAGTGCTGATCCGTGCCCGGCTGCCGCAGCGCGAGGTGAGGCGGTTCGCCCGCTTCCTCGTCGCCGACGCGCACGACACGTCGGCTGCCGAACGCCGCTAGCGCGTGTCGCCGCTGCCGTGCAGGACGGCGCGCTGCTGACGTGAGGCCAGCTTGGCGAGATTCGCCTCGGCGAGCTCGTCGAGGTCGAGGCCGGCTTCCGTTGCCAGCTGCGCGACGTACCAGAGCACGTCGCCGAGCTCTGCGGCGATGGCCTCGCGGCGCTCCTGGGTTAGGGTCCCTCCGTCATCGCGGATCGCCTTCTTGACCTTCTCGGCCGTCTCGCCGGCCTCTCCGCACAGCCCGAGAGCGGGATACACGATGTTGTTCCCGGCGTCCGGATAGACGGCGGTCGCGCGTGAGCGGGCCTGGTAGTCCGAGAAGCGCACGACCCAACCCTACTCGCCGCCGCGGATGATGATGGGAGCGGAGCCGCGGGTGCGCGTCTCGGCGCTGCTGCGCTGGGGCGACGGGATCCTGCTCTGCCGTCACGACAAGCGGGGCCGTCATGTCTGGCTGCTGCCCGGTGGGGGCGTGCACTCCGGCGAGACGCTGATGGATGCGCTGCGGCGGGAGATCAGAGAGGAGGTCGGGATCGAGCCGCCGCCGCTCGAGGGCCCGATCGCGCTCGTCGACTCGATCGCGCCCGCGCGCACGCTGACGACGAAGCACGTCGTCCACATCATCTTCGCCGGCCGAGTCGACGGTTCGCTCGAGGACGTCAGCTCGACCGACGAGGCGGTTCGCGGTCACCGGCTGTTCGCGTTCGAGGAGCTCGACAGCGCCGTCCTGCACCCGCCGATCCAGCGGTTCCTGCAGCGTTGGCAATCCGGCGACCCGGCGGTCTATCTTGGGGCCCTATGGACTCCGTGAACGGCGTGCTGGGACTCACCGCGGACTACGCGGCCCGGTTCCTCGGCTCGCTGGACGAGCGGCCGGTTCGGGCGTCGGCGTCGGTCCACGAGCTCCGCGCCGCTCTGGGCGGGCCGCTCCCGACGCACGGCTCCACGGACGGTGAGGTGATCGCGAACCTGATCGCCGCTGCCGAGCCCGGCGTGACGGCGATCCCGAGCGGACGGTACTTCGGCTTCGTGATCGGCAGCGCACTGCCGGCCGCGCTCGCCGCCGACTGGCTCACCTCGACGTGGGATCAGAACGCCGGTCTGTACGTGATCGGCCCGAGCGCCGCCGTCGTCGAGGAGGTCGCGCTCCAGTGGTTGCGTGAGCTGCTCGGGCTCCCCGCAGGGGTCTCGGCCGGGTTCGTCACGGGCTGCCAGATGGCGCACGTGACCGCGCTCGCGGCTGCGCGCCACCACGTGCTCGAGCAGGCGGGCTGGGACCTGCTCAACGACGGGCTGCAGGCATCGCCGCGTATCCGCGTGCTGGTCGGCGAGCAGCGGCACGTGACGATCGACCGCGCCCTCCGCTACCTCGGCTTCGGTGCGCGCCAGATCGAGGCTCTCGCGGCCGACGAGCAGGGCCGGCTCCGGCCGGACGCGCTCCGCGCGGCGCTCGCCGACGCGTCGGGCCCGACGATTGTCTGCGCTCAGGCCGGGGATGTGAACTCGGGCTGCTTCGACCCGCTCGACGAGATCGCGGATGTCGTCGCCGGCTCGGGCGCCTGGCTGCACCTGGATGGAGCGTTCGGCCTCTGGGCGAGCGCGTCGCCGCGGCTCAGGCATCTGACCGCGGGCGCGGAGAGGGCCGACTCATGGACGATCGACGGCCACAAGTGGCTCAACGTCCCGTATGACTCTGGGATCGCGTTCTGCGCGCACCCGGAGGCGCACCGGGCGGCGATGTCGGTGCAGGCCAGCTATCTCGAGCAGACCGATCCGGATCAGGCTCGCGATCCGATCGACTGGACCCCGGAGTTCTCGCGCCGGGCGCGCGGCTTTCCGATCTATGCGGCGATCCGTGCACTGGGGAGCGAGGGGATCGCGGAGCTCGTCCAGCGCTGTTCGAGGCACGCCGCGCACTTTGCGGAGCGGCTCGGCGCCGAGCCCGGCGTCGAAGTCCTCAACGACGTCGTGCTCAACCAGGTGCTCGTTCGCTTCGGCGACGACGACGCGCTGACGCAGGCAACCGTCAAGGGAGTGCAGGAGGACGGCACCTGCTGGCTCTCCGGCACCGTCTGGCGGGGCCAGGCGGCGATGCGGATCTCCGTCTGCAACTGGCGCACGACCGACGACGACGTCGAGCGCTCCGCGGCCGCCATCCTCGAGGCGGCCGCCGTCGCCGGGTCGGTGCGGACGTGAGCCATACGGACGACCTCTTCCGCTTCACGGCCGACTACGCGGCCCAGTTCCACGAGTCGCTGGCCGACCGCCCGGTTGGTGCGCAGGCGAGCTTCGACGAGCTCGTCGAGTCGCTCGGCGGCCCGCTGGCGAAGGAGGGGAGGGAGGATGCCGACGTCATCGCGGAGCTGATCGCCGCCGCAGAGCCCGGGCTCGTGGGGTCGCAGACGGGCCGCTACTTCGGTTTCGTCTTCGGCAGCGCGCTGCCGGCGGCGGTGGCGGCGGACTGGCTGTCGACGGCCTGGGATCAGAACGCATTCTCGGTCGTGACCTCGCCCGCCGGAGCCGCGGCGGAGCAGGTCGCGGCAGGTTGGATCGCGGAGCTGCTCGGGCTCCCGAACGACGTCTCGAGCGGCTTCGTGACCGGTGCGCAAGGCGCGAACACGACCGCGCTCGCCGCCGGACGGCAGCACCTGCTGGCGCGGGCGGGCTGGGACGTCTCCCGCGACGGCCTCCAAGGCGCGCCGCCGATCCGCATCCTCGCCGGCGCCGAGCGTCACGTCACGATCGACCGGTCGCTCCGGCTGCTCGGGCTCGGCACGGCGAGCCTCGAGCTCGTCCCGGCGGACGAGCAGGGCCGTATGCGCGCGGATGCGCTCCGTGCCGCTCTGGAGGGCGCGACCGGGCCGGTGATCGTCTGCGGCCAGGCCGGCAACGTCAACACGGGAGCGGTCGATCCCGTCGGCGAGCTCGCGGACGCCTGTGACGCCGCGGGCGCCTGGCTCCACGTCGACGGCGCCTTCGGGCTCTGGGCGGCCGCCAGCCCGCGCTTTCGGCACCTCACGGAAGGCTGTGACCGCGCCGACTCCTGGGCGACCGACGCGCACAAGTGGCTCAATGTCCCGTACGACTGTGGCCTGGTCTTCTGCCGGCATCCGGAGGCGCACGGCGAGGCGATGTCGGTCGCCGCCAGCTACCTCCAGCGCGCAGAGGGGCGCAGCCCCTCCGACTGGGTGCCGGAGTCGTCGCGCCGCGCTCGCGGCTTCGCGGTCTGGGCCGCGGTCAGGTCGCTGGGGCGCAGCGGCGTCGCCGAGCTCGTCGAGCGCTGCTGCGACCACGCGCGCACCTTTGCGGAGGTGCTCGGAGCCGCTCCCGACGTCGAGATCCTGAACGATGTCGTCCTGAACCAGGTGCTCGTCCGCTTCGGCGACGACGACCAGACGACGCGGGAGGTCGTCCGCCGGGTGCAGGCCGACGGCACGTGCTGGCTCGGCGGAACGGACTGGCACGGTCGCGCGGCGATGCGGATCTCCGTCTCCAGCTTCCGGACGAGCGCCGAGGACGTCGAGCGTTCCGCGAACGCGATCCTCGAGGCGGCGGCG
>Ga0190270_10001358_pt1 | contig 11338 bp, 11 predicted proteins | sample Popmic320T_FD_133748 | JGI IMG/M metagenome (GOLD analysis project Ga0190270, IMG submission 133748) | Populus adjacent soil microbial communities from riparian zone of Weber River, Utah, USA - 320 T | ecosystem: Environmental > Terrestrial > Soil > Riparian zone | place: USA: Utah | collected... | reverse complement strand
GTGTCGACGATCTCGAGCGCCTGCTCGCCGGTGTCCGGCTGCGAGACGATCAGCTCGTCGACGTCGACTCCGAGCTTGCGGGCGTAGATGGGATCGAGGGCGTGCTCGGCGTCGACGAAGGCGGCGGTGCCGCCATTCTTCTGGGCTTCGGCGATGACGTGGAGGGCGAGCGTGGTCTTGCCCGAGCTTTCCGGCCCGTAGACCTCGACGACCCGGCCGCGCGGAAGGCCGCCGATGCCGAGCGCGATGTCGAGCCCGAGCGAACCCGTGGAGATGGTTTCGATCTCGACCGCCTCGCGCGAGCCGAGCTTCATCGCGGACCCTTTTCCGAAAGCGCGGTCGATCTGCGCCAGAGCGGCCTCGAGGGCCTTCTGCTTGTCCATATTGTCCGAGTTTCCCACCACCTTGAGTGAAGCCGCCATGGCCCGCATCCCCTATTGCCTCTGCGCCGCCCATTCAACGCGATTGTGTGAATGTACGCGATCCGTTCCATGAGAACAAGAGGAAAACGCCTGACCATCCTAGCCTTGGCCGAGACACATCCCAAAATCGCTTGCGCTAATAGTACAATAGCGGAACATATCCGACCCTTGCCCGCCTTCGCCTTTGCTGGCAACCACCGTGCCTCCTCTAGGGAAGAGGCGTCCATGCCCGTCCTGCCAAGATCCTTTCGTACCTTTCTCGCGGCGGCGCTGGCGGCTCTTGCCCTGCTCTCCGTTCCGGCCGCGGCCGATGCCCAGGCGCCGGCGAAGGTAACCGAAGACCCCATCAACGCCATTTTCAAGCGGTGCCGGTCCCTCAGCTTCGGGAACAAGAGGGAATGCTATGCGGCCGCGCTCGACGAGCGCCTGGCAAGCTCCGGCCCGGCGCCGGCGCTCCAGCTGCTCGACCGCCTCGTCGCCCTTGACCCCGATGCCCGGCGCCACGGACATTTCTACGCCCACCACATCGGCATCTCCGCCCTCAAATCCCCTGCCGAAGTAGGTCGGGTTTTCGCGGCCTGCACTCCGGCCTATCAGTCAGGCTGCTATCACGGCGTCATCCAGTCCTACTTCATGGCCACGGAGCGAAACGGCGGCGGAGTCACGACGGAGAGCGTCGACGCGCTGTGCGGCGACTTTCGGGGGAAGCGCTCGGACCTGCTCTTCCAGTGCACGCACGGTCTCGGCCATGGCCTCGCCATCCTCCATCGCCACGACCTCCCGCAGGCGCTGCTTTCCTGCGACCTGCTCAGCCGCGAGCCGGAACGGGAGATGTGCTACGCCGGCGCTTTCATGGAGAGCCTCGTCAACGCGACGGATCCAATTGGCGTCTCCACCGCCGATAAAGCCAGGCCCGGTTCGAAGGCGAAGGAGATGGGGGCGCCCGCCTCTGCGGAACACGGCCACCATGGGGAGTACGGCCAGGCGAGCGCCGAAGCCGCGCCGGCGAAGCCGCCGTTCCCGGCGCTCGATCCCGCTGACCTCCATTATCCCTGCTCCAGGATGGACCAGAAATATCTGATCGCCTGCTACACGATTCAGACTTCGGCGATGCTGCACCATAACGGCCGGGACGTCGGCCGGGCGGCGACCGAATGCGGGCGCGCTCCGGAGAAGGCGCGGGTCACCTGCTTCCTCAGCCTCGGGCGCGACGTGAGCACGATCGCGCTGAACGACGATGCGGAGGCCGTCCGGCTGTGCGGGCTCGCCGAGGAGACGTTCCGGCCGGTCTGCCACGGCGGGGTCGTCAAATCGATCGTCAACATGAACGCGAACCCCGCCGAGGGCATTCCCTATTGCCGGGCCGTGGCCGAGCGGGAGAGCAAGCGCGCCTGCTATGTCGCGGTGGGCCTGCAGGCGCTCGGGCTGCCGGAAGGACAGGCCAGGCGGGAGCAGGCCTGCCGACTCGCCGAGGCGGAGCTGGTCGACTTTTGCCTTGGGCGGCCCGCTTCGCCCCCGCCGGGCGGCGGCTTCTAGCGGGCGGCCGGCCCGGGCGGTTGCTCCATCGCTTTCCGCACCGCCTGCCTCCAATTGCGGCTGAAGCTTGCCGCCCCGCCGCTGTCAATCTATCGCCTCGCCGATGCCCCGTCCCTTCCCGCACCGCCATCTGCTCGGGATCGACGCGCTTTCGGCCGACGACATCCTCCAGCTGCTCGACGAGGCCGAGCCCTGGGTCGAGTTCAACCGCGGTACGCGCCGCGCCGATCAGAGGCTCGCCGGCCTCACCCAGTTCAACCTGTTCTTCGAGAATTCGACCCGCACCCTGTTCTCGTTCGAGGTGGCGGGGAAAAGGCTCGGCGCCCAGGTCGCGAACTTCCATCCCGGCGGGTCGAGCGTCAGGAAAGGCGAGAGCCTGATCGACACCGCTTTCACCCTGGGCGCGATGAAGCCCGACGTGATGATCGTCCGCCACGGCGAGACCGGGGCCGCGCGCCAGGTCGCCGAGGCGGTCGACTGCCCGGTGATCAACGCCGGCGACGGCACCGGCGAGCACCCGACCCAGGCGCTTCTCGACGCCCTCACCATGCGCCGGCGCAAGGGACGGATCGAGGGGCTGGAAGTGGCGATCTGCGGCGACATCCGGCACAGCCGGGTGGCCGGGTCCAACCTCAGGCTGCTGCCCAGGCTGGGCGCCCGGGTGCGGCTGGTCGGGCCCCCGTCTTTGCTTCCGGCCGAGAGCGGGGACTTCCCCGCCTTCACCGATTTCGACGAGGGCATTTCAGGCTGCGACGTGGTGATGATGCTGAGGATCCAGCGCGAGCGGATGGAGGACAGCGTCTCGGGAAGCCTCGCCGATTTCCACGCGCTCTACGGACTGACCATGGAGCGGCTGAACCGGGCCGCCCCGGACGCGGTCGTCATGCATCCCGGCCCGATGAATCGCGGCGTCGAGATAGACGGCGAGGTCGCCGACCATCCCACCCGCTCGGCGATACGCGAGCAGGTCGAGATGGGCGTTGCGGTCAGGATGGCGGTGCTCGACGTGCTGACGCGCGACCGTCGGGGATAAACCCCCCTAGCCGCGGCGGCCGGTCGCGTAGCGGCTCGCCCAGCGCACCGGGGCGTCGCCGGCGACGGTCCGGACGAAGCAGGCGCCGCCCTTGGACTGGATCGACCGGCAGGTGCGCCCCGCCGCCTCGCGGCTGGCGAAGCCGGCGACCGAGAGGCGATGAAGGGTGCCCCGGCCGGGGATGCTGACCGTGGTGCTGAGCGGGGTCAGATCGGCGAAGCCGAAGCGCTTGAGCATCTGGGCCCAGGCCCGTTCCACCGACGAGGACGAGGAATAAGCGCCGAGCTGGACGGCGAAGCGGCCGGGTCCGGCGGCGACGGCCCGGGCCGGGCGTCGCCGCGCCTCGAAGCGAGGCGCGAGCGGCTCGGTCGCCCGCGCCGGGGCGGTCGCCGAAGGCTGGGGCGTGACGAGCGCCTGAACGGCCTCGGCATAAAGGGGCTTCGTCTCCTCGGCGGGCGCGGGAGCGGCGGCCTCGGCGGCGGCGCGCTCGCTGACCCATAAAGGAAGCTCGGTCGAGGCCATCCGGACCGGGTCGGCCTGCGGTGCCGGCTCCGCCTCGGCCTGGACCGGGAGGGGCTCGGCCAAGGCAAGCGCCGGGGCGGCCGCGGTCACCGTTTCCGGAGCCGGTTCGGGCAGCGGCTCGGCGGAAGCCAGGGCCGTGTTCGCCGCCCGGGGCTGCGCCAGAGCGAGGCGAATGGGCTGGCCGGCATCCGCCGCGGCCGGGGTCACTCCGAGCAAGGCGGCGACCTGGGTCGCGCCGCCGCCCGGCTGGGCGAGCGCGGCCCATTGCTGCAGGCGAGCGCCGAGATCGGCGGGCGAAAGATCCTGGGCTGCGACGGTCCGGGCTTTGTCCCATTCGCCCGCGAGCGCGTAGGACAAAGCGAGATTCTGGCGGGTGCGGCCGCTCGCCCCGGTCGCGCGCGCGGCCGGCTCGAGCAATTCGATCGCCCGGCGCGGCTCGCCGGCCAGAGCGTAAGCCAGGCCGATATCGGCCGGCGAAGCGGTCTCGGCGAGCCGGTCGAGCTCGGCGACGGCGCCGGCCGGGCGGCCGAGCGCGATCCTCGCCAGAGCGATGCTGAAGGAGGCGCGCACGTTGCCCGGGTCGAGCTGCTGGACGTCGCCGAACGTGGTCTCGGCCGCCTGGAAGCGGCCGTTCTTGAGATAGAGATCGCCGAGGATCATCCGGTAGCCGACGTCGCGCGGGCTGAACTCGACGGCCCGCTCGGCATAGCCGAGGCCATCCTCATACTCGCCCTTCTGTACCGCGGCCTCGGCCCTGGCGAAGAGCGAAGCCGCGTCCTGCTCGGCCTTCGGCGCCTTGGACGAGGCCGAGGCGAGGCGGGAGCCGGCGGGGCCGCAGGCGACCATGGTGGAGCCGATCGCCAAAGCGGAAACCGCGAACTTCAGTGCGACGCTCTTGTTCATCTTACCCACTCCGCTCAACGCTGGTTCGTCTGCCCCGGAACGGCCCCGGAAAGGGCCTCCAGATCGGGCAGCGAATCGAGGAAATCATCGAGCGCCTCGGTGACCAGCTGCTGCGCCGAACGGCGCGACAGGGCGCAGGCGAGACGCAATTTCAGATGCCGCTCCGGATCGAGGCGCAGGGTGAAGGCAGCCTTGGCCCGGACCGCGGTCGCCGGCGTTCGGGTCGCGGCCACTCGCGGCAGCTTGACCACTCGCGCTTCGCTCAGCGCCTGAACCTTGGGCCTCGGCTCGGGCTCGGGCTCGGGCTCGGGCTCGGCTTCGGTTTCGAACTCGGGGGCCGCTTCGGCTTCCGGCGCCTCGAATTCCGGCTCCGGCTCCGGCTCCAGCTCCGGCTCGGGCTCCGGCTCCGGCGGAGTCAGCCGGGCTTCCAGCTCGCGCTGCTGCTCGACCACCGCCGGCGGCTCGCTATGGGTGCGGCCGCCCGGCGCGGGAGTCAGCGCCTCGATCGAGCTCGGCACATGCTCGGGCAGTTCCTGCGCCTCGTGGATGTCGTGGAGCGACGCCGGGCCGTGGCCCATGTCGTTCCAGCCCAGATCCTCGAGGCTGCTTCCGAAGCTTCCGAAACCCTGCGGACGCATTGCGGGCTTGGCCGCCCCCTTGCGGGCGAGGAGGCCTGAGGAGAGGGAAGCGAAGGGCTTGGTCTCGGCCATCTGTCCCTCCCCTTACTGGCCGACCACGCGTCGGCCGAAGCCGGCGGCGGGTCGCACGTTGGAGGGGTGGGCGGCGAAATTGCCCTGGGGCGCCGAGAAAATGGTGCGCCGGAAATTCTTCTCCAGCCGGTCGGCGACATATTCCCAGAGCTCTACCACTTCCTTGGCGGAACGGCTGTTGGGATCGACCTCCATCACCGTCCGTCCATCGATCATCGAGGCGGCGTAATCGGTGCGATGGTGGAGGGTGATGGGGGCGACGGTGCCGTGCTGCGAAAGCGCGACGGCGGCCTCGTAGGTGATCCGGGCCTTGGGTGTCGCTCCGTTGACGACGAAGATGAGCGGCTTGCCGGCGCGCTCGCACAGGTCGACGGTGGCGCCGACGGCGCGAAGGTCGTGCGGGCTTGGCCGGGTCGGGATGAGGATGAGCTCGGCGACCTGGATGACGCTCTGGATCGCCATGGTGATGGCCGGAGGCGTGTCGATCACGGCGAGCTTGAAGCCCTGCTGGCGCAGGATCTCCAGATCGGCCTGGAGCCGGGCGACCGTGGTCTGGGCGAAAGCGGGCATTTCGGCCTCGCGTTCGTTCCACCAGTCGGCGAGCGATCCCTGCGGATCGATGTCGATCAGGCAGACGGGCCCCGCCCCTGCCCTTTCGGCCTGGACGGCGAGATGGCCGGACAAGGTGGTCTTGCCGGATCCCCCCTTCTGCGACGATAGTGCCAAAACGCGCATGTTTTCCCCTCGGGCTCGCGATCCTTGCCGCCGTCCTGCGCCCTGGTTGGCTAAAATCTGGTTAACGCCGTCGTCGCCCTGGCGTCTTTTTCCGGGAACCCGCTGCACCCCGCCCGCGAGCTTGTGCTAAGGGCGCATTAAGGATTTTCGGCTAGCTGCCGGACCACGAAAACCCTTTCCCGCGCGGGAGATAGATGATGCGCTTTTCCGGTCGACCCTTGCTCGCAGCCTGTGCAGCGGCTCTGCTTCTCCTCGGCGCGCAAGCGGGGGCCGGCGCAGCGCCGGATGACGTCAAGGCGGGTGTCGAGCGCTGGATGCGCGGCGACTATGCCGGAGCGATCGCCCAGTGGCGGCCGCTCGCCGACGCCGGCAATGCCGACGCCCAGTTCAACCTCGGCCAGGCGTATAAACTGGGCCGGGGGGTCCCGGCCAATGCGGCGACGGCGCAGAGCTGGTACCAGAAGGCGGCTCGCCAGGGCCACGAGCAGGCCCAGGTCAATGTCGGCCTGCTGCTGTACAATGGCGGCCGCAAGCAGGAGGCCCTGCCCTGGATCCGCAAGGCGGTCGAACTCGGCGATCCGCGCGCGCAATACATATTGGGCACCGAATTGTTCAACGGCGACCTCGTCGCCAAGGACTGGCCGCGCGCTTATGCCCTGATGCTTCGAGCCGCCGATGGCGGAGTTCCTCCGGCCGCCGACAATCTCAAGGCGATGGAGCGGTTCATCCCCGCCGATCAGCGCCGGCAGGGCGTCGTCCTCGCCCAGAATATGGGCCGGCCGGCCGGCCCGGGCGGGATGAAGACCAACGTCTTCGCCTCGGCTCCGGTCGCACTACCCACGAAGCGCCAGCAGCCGGTCAAGGCGGCCGGCCCGGCGCCGCGCCCGGCCACCCCGGCTCCAGCCGCGGCCGGCGGCCGCTGGCGGGTCCAGCTCGGCGCCTTCGGAAGCGCCGGCAACGCCCAGCGCGCCTGGGCTGGGCTCAAGGGCAAGGTCGGCGCCTTCGGATCGCTCCAGCCCGCTTATGTCGTCGCCGGAGCGGTCACCCGGCTCCAGGCCGGGCCGCTGGCCAGCCGCGCCGCCGCCGACCGGGTCTGCGCCGCGGCCAAGGCGGCGGGCGCGGCCTGCTTCCCGGTCGCGCCTTAACCGAATTTTCGTGCGTGCGCGGCTATGGCTCCCTCTCTGATTGGGGGGTGAGCATGGCGGCGGTCGGAACGATCGGAAGCGGAAGCCGGATGGCGTCGCGCTGGCGGCGGCGGCGGATGTGCATCCTCGTCGCCGGCGGCCCCGCCCCGGCGGCGCTTCGCACCATCTCGGCCAGCGGCGCCTTCCTCGAGACCAACGCCCGCCCCGCCCTCGGCGACTGCGTCGAGCTTCGCCATCCTGAAGCGGGCGCGATCGACGCTATCGTGCGCGGCATCGCGCCGGACGGGGTCGAGCTCGGATTCGCGGTCGGCGAGTCGGCCGTGGCCTTCGCCCTCGCCGCCATCGCCGCCGACATGACCCGCCCTTAAAGCCCTCCCCGGCAAAGGCCGTGGAGGAATTCAGCTCTCCCATTCGCCGCGGGCCCAGCCCTGCGCGTAAAGGAGGGCGGTGAGGTCGTTGTGGACGATGCTCGCGTCGGCCGCCGCCACGGCGGCGGGCTTGGCGTGATAGGCGACGCCAAGGCCGGCTTCCTTCAGCATCGGCACGTCGTTGGCGCCGTCGCCGACCGCCAGGGTCTCGTCGAGGCGAAGGCTCCGCCCGGTGGCGGCATCGAGCAGCGCCAGCCTCTTGCCCTCCGCGCCGAGCACCGGCGGAACCACCGTCCCGTCGAGCTTCCCGCCGACCAGACCCAGCCGATTCGCGACTACCCGGTCGAAGCCGAGCTCGGCGCCGACCGGATCGGCGAAACGGGTGAAGCCGCCGGAGACGAGGATCGTCCAGGCCCCTTCCCGCTTCATCGTCCGGACCAGCGCCCTCGCGCCGGGGGTGGGCCGCACCCGAGCCTCGCGGCAGCGGTCGATGGCGCTCTCGTCGAGCCCGGCGAGCAGGGCGACCCGCTCGGCGAGCGCCGTCTCGAACCCGATCTCGCCCTTCATCGCCCGCTCGGTCACCTCGGCCACCTCCGCCTTGAGGCCGGCATAATCGGCGAGCTCGTCGATGCATTCGACGCCGATCATCGTCGAATCCATGTCGGCGACGAGCAGCCGGCGGCGGCGCGAGGCCTCGCCCTGGACGATGACGTCGATTCCGGCGAGCAGCCCGTCGAGCGCGGCCCGGGCCAAAGCAGGGTCCGCCGAGAAAAGGAGGTCGCAGGCCTTGTCCGCCTCGATCCAGCTTCGGCCGTAGGGGGCGATGCCGGCGGCGGCGAGCGCGTCGGCGGCCGCCGAAATATCCCCGTCGGCGAGGCGATCCTTTGCTATCAGGGTGGCGATGAACATGGCTTCTTCTTCGGACAGGCGGCTGGCGCTTATCGCGGGGCCGACGGCCAGCGGCAAGTCGGCGCTGGCGCTCGCTCTCGCCGAAGCGGCCGCCGGCACCGTGATCAATGCCGACAGCGCTCAGGTTTATGCGGATTTATGCATAATCTCGGCCCGTCCCACCGCCGAGGACGAAGCCCGGGCGCCGCATCGCCTCTACGGCTATCGGGATGCGGCCCAACCCTGCTCCGCCGCCGACTGGGCCGCGGACGCGAAGCGGACGATAGGCGAGGCCCGGGAGGCGCGAAGGCTGCCGGTGCTGGTTGGCGGCACCGGCCTCTACATCCGCACCCTGCTCGACGGGATCGCGCCGGTGCCCGAGATCGATCCGGCGGTCCGGGCGGCGGTCAGGTCATTCACCGTCCTGCATAATTATGCGGCGCTGGAGCGCGAGGATCCCGCGGCCGCGGCCCGGCTGCGGCCTTCGGACTCGACCCGGGTGGCGCGCGCGCTGGAGGTGGTGCGCTCGACCGGCCGTCCGCTCGCGGATTGGCAGGAGCAGCGGTCCGGCGGCATCGCGGCCGAGGTGGACCTGGTTCCGCTGGTGCTGCTGCCGCCGCGCGACTGGCTCTACGAACGCTGTGACCGTCGCTTCGAAGGAATGATGTCGGACGAAGGCCTTGACGAGGTCGCTTCACTTCTGGCGCGAGGATTGAACCCGATGCTCCCGGCGCTTCGGGCGATCGGGGTGCGCGAGATCGCCGCCTTCCTCGGCGGCGAGCTGGGCCGCGCCGAAGCTCTGGACGCGGGCCGAACCGCGACCCGTCAATATGCCAAGCGCCAATATACCTGGTTCTCCCGCCAGCCCCCGGTCCACTGGCCGCGCTTCGCCGAGCCGCTCGATTGCGGCGGGGTGGCAAATGCCCTAGCCGATTTCCATGCACGTCTATCGCGATGAGGATGCCGAACTCGCGCTGATCCGGGGCCGGCGGGTGGCCGTCGTCGGGTACGGCAACCAGGGACGCGCCCAGGCCCTCAACCTGCGCGACAGCGGCGTCGCCGTCGCCGTCGGGCTTCCGGAAGGCTCGGCCAGCCGGGGCCGTGCCGCCGAGGACGGGTTTGACGTCATGACGGCGGCGCAAGCCTCTGAAAAAGCGGATGTCGTCGTCATGCTGGCCGCTGACGAGCTTCATGCGCGCATCTACGCCGAGGAGGTGGCTCCCAACCTCGCCGAGGGCTCGGCCCTCGCCTTCGCCCACGGGCTCAGCATCCGCTTCGCCCTGATCGAGCCGAGGGCGGACCTCGACGTCTTCCTCGTCGCTCCGAAGGGGCCGGGCACCGCGCTCCGGCGCGAATATGAGCAGGGCGGCGGCCTCATCGCCCTGTTCGCCGTTCACCAGGACCCGACGGGCCGGACCGCGGCGCTCGCTTTGTCCTATGCGGCCGCGATCGGGAGCGGACGGGTCGGGATCCTCGCCACCAGCTTCGCCGAGGAATGCGAGGCGGACCTGTTCAATGAGCAGGCGGTGCTTTGGGGCGCCATCCCGGAGCTGATCCATGCCGGCTTCGAGACCCTGGTCGATGCCGGCTTCTCGCCGGAAATCGCTTATTTCGAATGTCTTACCGAGGTGAAGTTGATAGCCGACCTCATCTATGAAAGGGGCATAGCCGGGATGCGCGAGGCGATCTCCAACACCGCCGAGTTCGGCGCTCTCAAGGGCGGCACCCGGATCGTCACCGCCGACACGAGAACCGAGATGCGCCGGATCCTTCGCGAGGTGCGCGGCGGCGGCTTCGTCCGCGAGCTGATCGCCGATTCCGAGGCGGGTTATCCGCGCCTGAAGGCGAGCCGGAAGCAGGCCGCCGCCCATCCGATCGAGGAGGTCGCCGCCCGATTGAGGGCGCTGTCGAGGCCGAGCGGCCATGATTGAGGACCGCGCCCCCGGCCCGCGCCGGTGGTTCGAGCGCGCGTTCATCGCCCTCGTCGGCGCCGGAATCGTCTACGCCGGCTGGGGATTCTGGCACGACCGCCAGCTTGCGGACCGCTTCACCCAGGTCCGGCTCGGAATGGACCGAGCGTCCGTCGAAGCCACGATCGGCGCCCCGGGCTGGGAAGGCGGCTGCGCCGGCTCGGTGCCCTATCTGCCCAGGGCGGATTGCGCGAGCGAGCTCGGCTACGCCTCCGCCTTCGCGCCGCTGCGCCCGGTACATTACATCGTCCAGCTCGACCGGAGCGGAAAGGTGATCGAAGCCGAGCCCGTCCGAAGCCGGTGAGCGGGCTACAGGTGAAAATTCCTCCCCCGGATTTTCGGGGGAGGGGGACCATGCGAAGCATGGTGGAGGGGTTCTCCGGGCGCTGAAAGAACCCCTCCACCGCACTTCGTGCGGTCCCCCTCCCCGCGAAATCGCGGGGAGGAATTAGGTCTGGACCGCTATCCGGGCTCGGGTTTAACGCCTGCGGCAATGAGCGCCCGTCCCCGCCCCGCCTGGCTGCCGCCCCCGGACGGCTCCCGCGACCTGCGAGTCGAGGATCCGACGAATTTGTGGGTGGTCCATCTCGCCGGACGGATGCTGCTTCCGCTGGCGCTGAAGGCGAGGATCTCGGCCAATATGGTCTCGGTCGCCGGCCTCGCCGTCGGCAGCGGCGCGGCCCTGGCCTATCTCGGCTGGCGCGATCCGGCGCTGGCGACCCTCGGCTTCCTCCTCACCATCGGCTGGCTGGTCCTCGACGGCCTCGACGGAATGATCGCCCGGGCCGCCGGCACCGCCAGCGCGCTCGGCCGCTTCCTCGACGGCCTGTGCGACCATGGCGTGTTCCTGATCCTCTACCTCGCCCTCGGAGCCACCATCGACACGCCCGAGGCCTGGATCACCGGAACGATCGCCGGCCTCGCCCACGGCGTCCAGTCGAACCTCTACGAGAGCGAGCGCGCCCGCTTCCACCGCCGGGTCCGAGGCGATCCCGGCGGTGGACCCGCGTCAGTCTCGTCCAACGCGGTCATGCGCCACTACGACAGGCTCGCCGGCTCGCTCGACCGACTCGCCGGGCGCTGCGACGATGCGCTCGCCGCGGCGC
>Ga0190270_10001357_pt1 | contig 11341 bp, 9 predicted proteins | sample Popmic320T_FD_133748 | JGI IMG/M metagenome (GOLD analysis project Ga0190270, IMG submission 133748) | Populus adjacent soil microbial communities from riparian zone of Weber River, Utah, USA - 320 T | ecosystem: Environmental > Terrestrial > Soil > Riparian zone | place: USA: Utah | collected... | reverse complement strand
TCCACTACTACTCGACGAAACTTCACCGAATATCGTCCCACTCGTTTCTTTCCCACTTGGCAGCTCCTTTCTTCTGCTAAAGTGTGTCAAATTCGAGTGTCTCAATCTAGGGGGTCACTCCAATCCTGCTTAGAGTTATTTCGTGTTTTTCGTGGATCGCCTTAACTCTTTGCGAAGGACCGAAGCCTTCAGGATGGAAGGCTCTAGGGGGTCGAGCCCCTGGAGGCGTTTGGACCGGCGAGTGCACGGTCCACGGCTTGTTTCAATCCAGCCGCGCTAAACACTCTCAGCGCCACACCGTTTACGAAAATTGTCGGCGTGCTGTCGATGCCATAAACCTCACCCTCGCTGATGTCATGCCTGACTTCGGGCGCATACTTTCCGCTGTCCAACTCAGAATCGAACTGTGCACGATTCAATCCCACCTCAGTCGCATACTTCTTAAGTGAAGGCACATCGAGAGCGTTCTGTCGTTTGAACAACAAGGCTGCGTATTCGAAAAATTTCCCCTGGGCGTGGGCGGCGTTAGCTGCCTCTGCCGCTTTCCGCGCGTGCGCGTGCATGTTCAACGGAAAATCGCGGATTACCAGTCTGACTTTACTTCCATAAGTCTTCAACACGTCTTCAAGGATGGGATGCATGGCGGCACATGAGGGGCACTGGAAGTCAGTGAACTCGACAATCGTCACCGGCGCGTTGGCGTCGCCGCGTGACGGGTCGTTGTCGACGCTAATGGTCTGCACAGGCGGTTCCGGTTCCGAAGTAATCAAACGAACGTCGGCGCCTTTTCGAAGCCTCTCAGAAAACTCTCTCTCCAGCCGCGCCCGATCCTGCTCCTGCAAATAATTGGCAATCTGCGTTCGGATCGAATTGAGGTCCTCTTTAATTCGCGCCTTGTTGTCTGTGTAGAATTTTTCAACCTCGGCATCAGTCGGCGACTTTATCCTTTCGCTTATCTCCTTACGCACGATCTCTTCCGGAGGAACGTTGCGCTTGTCTGCTTCGGCCAGTAAAAGCAAATCGTTAATCGTCGTGTCCAAAGCAGGCTTTTGGATCTCCCATGTATTCAGACGCAGTCGATAGATAATGGACTTGAGCCGCTCGTTTACTTTGCCGGCGGTTATGGTCCGTCCTCCGACGGTTGCAAGGACAATAGATGGCGCCAGATTGTCCCCAGTGAAGTCCGCCCCTTTGACGACAGGATTTGACGACCGAAGACGGTTCACCAGGTCTCCGGAAATCTTCGCCTCTTTTTCACCAAGCAAAAACGCGGCTACGTCTTCGCGTACTCGCGCCGGATCGCTTTGGTCGATTTGCTCACGATTGTCCCTGATAAACTTGTCTATCTCTGCGGCCGTGGGTGGTGTCAGTTTTTTCGTGACTTCTGTGTCGTAGAACTGTTGTGAAGTGAGCTTCCGTTTTCGCGCTTCACTTTCCAGCAACAGAGTGTTGATTTCCAATTCCAACACCTGCCGGCGAGCTTCGGCGATTTTTAGAGGCAAGCTCTCGACCTCTTCGCGGACCTTCGGATCAATCTCTGCCGTCGTTACGTTTTGGCCATTTACGACTGCCAAAAGGACCGGCTGTAACGGTGCAGGCGGCGGCCCGGTTGGTATCGACGCAGGCGTCGGTTCAGTAACCGGCGGACTCGGAAGAGACTTGGGTACAGCCGGCGTTCTAGAACCTCGTCGACCGCGGGTCTGAGCGCCGCCGATCGCGCTGGACAAGAAGATGATACTAATAAGAACAAGCGTTGCAGTTTTCATAGTTTTATCTTAAGGAATTTGAAAACGGATGATATTTGAACTTCCGATTAGAGCACAAACAGGTGCGTCGGCGTTGCATCCGAAGCTCGCGGAAAAAGACCGGCGTGGGATGTGGACGACTGGGTTACCAGGCTGGCTTATCTAAAACAAAACTTAATGAAAACGGATTATGCTGCGTCGCCGTTTCTTTACGGGTTTGCGCGCTGCCAACAAATCTTTGTGACGGCCATTCAGAATAAACGCAAGACCCTGGTGGGTAATCCCCAGCATACGAGCCGCGCGCGTAACACTTCCGTCAGCCGACTGCAGTGCGCTTCTGATTAACTGACCCTCGTACATCAAAACCTGTTCTTCAAGAGAAGCGTCCTTTGCGGCCTCACCGTCTGGGACGGAAGCTTCCACTGGCAGCTGCGAACCTGTTTCCGCTTGGGTGGAAGCATGAACGGCGCCTTCCGCAGCAGGTAACGCCTCGTTTGCCAGGAGGAGGCGAGCGCATCGTCCAAGGCGGCTCTGAATCTCCGGATGCTGCGAGCGCGCCAGTTCGGTCTCCGCAATTCGGTAATACGAGAATAGATCGGCCCGGGGCATTTGTTCGGTCAACTCTTCTACCATAGAGAGAGCGGCCACGCCGGAACTATCCGGATCGCCCGCAGTGTGGGCCGTCCTAAGCGCTTTCTCCAGAGTCGCTCGGGCCTTCGAGTAGTCTCCCAAACGAGCCAGGGCCGTTCCATGCGTCGTCAGTGCTTCAGCGAGTAGCGAAAGCTCTTCGCCTTCAGCCAATACTTTGAACGCTCCGCGAGATACGACTTCAGCCTTTGTAAGCTGACCCTGAGAAATGAATGCCCGGGCACGCGAGTCGTCCACTTGGGCCACCAAAGTTTTCTCTTTGAGTGAGGTGAATAGTAGCCGCGCGCGGTCCAAATGTTTATGGGCTTCCTCGAAGCGATTCAGGCGAACAAAAAGATTTCCTACGTTGTTCTCTACGCTGGCGAGAAAACGCTTGTTGCCAACCTGCTCGGCATATACGGATGCCGCCGAGTATTCCACCAGTGCGTGATCGATGAGGTCGGCGCTGTTTCGAGCCAGGCCGAGGTGCTTAAGTACATTTGCGTATTGATTATGAAACTTCCCTTTGAGTGCCACATTGGTACTCGAATCAAACAGCGGCGCCGCTTCACGGTTCGTTCTCAATGCATCTTCGAACCTGAGACTCATGACGTCGACCACAACCAGGTTCAAAAGCACTCGTAGCCTCTGCTCGCTTTCGAGATCCCCGAGCTGCTGCAACGCGTCAGCAAGGCTAACTCTGGCCTCGTCAAACGCGCCTTCGCGCCAATAGCAGATCGCCAGATCAACCCGCGCTTCCGCCACAGGTTCAGGGAAACCGCACGTTTCAAAAATTCTGGCAGCCTCTGAGATCAGATCTTTGGCAATTTCCTGGGCGCCCGCAATCTGCTGCGCGCTGCCAATCCAGCCGGACAAAGCACCTGTACGCAGCAGCACCTCCGCTTGCCCTTTGGGGTTGAGCCCGTCAACTTTCGGGCGTTCTCCGATGCGCTGCCAAAATTCGCTGAGCGCCTCTCGCGCAGCCTCAAAATCGCCTGCTTCTTCAAGTTGCTTAGCCCGCAAACAAGCCAAGTGCGCCCGCTCAGTAAGACCACCCGTCGTTTCTGTTCGTTGCTGTTGCATTGTGGAATCTAATTTCATGTGAGGCTCCATCTTTGTTGTTTATGCAAGACTCCTTGCAAGAGAATTACCGGGCGGCTATTATGCGCCTCGTTAAAGAACTAGTTGTTGGCTCCCATCCACAGGACTTAACTGTCTTTATCAACCCGAAAAATCAATTTAGGAGAAAAACATGAAAACGCTAAAAGCGATCTGCACCGCAGCGGTTCTCGCCCTGGCTTTGACCGTTACCGCCTACGCGGGAGATATTCAAACACCAGGACTTATGGGAGACATCAGCACACCAGGCGTAACACAACCACCACCACCGGCGCCTGGAGACATCTGCTTGACCGGCTGTGAATCATCCGCTACCGAAGACATGGGTACATCAGAATTGACTGCCATTCTACTGACACTTGCAGCGCTGTTTTAACGCCGCGCTAAGCAAATCAGTTCCCAATCTGCACTGACAAGTCACCGCCCCTTCGGATTGAGACTTGCCGGGCGTGTGGTAAACACATGCCTGGCAGGGTGGCCGTGATATGGCGCATGCTACCTTCATACGGCATGCCTAAGCAAGAGGGAATTAGGGGAAAACCTTTTCCATAAGGCATTTGGCGAGACTGCTTCAGATGCTGCATGGGGCAGGCTACGCAGTGTTCCAACCTCAGTTGATGTTAGCAGCGACTAGTTTTTGCACGGTTTCCAGAGTGTCCGCTTCCTCAGGTTTCTTATCAGGTCGCAGTCTTAGGATTCTGGGAAACCGCAAAGCGTAGCCGCTCTTATGTCTCTTGGAAGGCTGAACCCGGTCAAATGTCACCTCGATCACAATTTTCGGCTCTACCAAACGCACTCTTCCGTGTGCGAATTCCTGAAGGGTGTGACTCTTAAACCATTCCGTCATTTCCGCCAGCTCCGCATCCGTTAGGCCGGAATATGCCTTCCCGATGTTTAATAACTCGTTATCACCTTCAGCGCGCCGGACTGCGAACGTGTAATCCGACAGCAGATTTCTGCGCTTACCGTGTCCTACCTCGACCGCGGTAACCACCACATCGAGCGTAGCAATCGCGCGTTTCACTTTCAGCCATTCGCGCCCGCGCCTTCCCGGCTTGTAAAATGACGCAGGACTTTTGACCATTAACCCCTCGTTGCCCCGGGCGCGCGCAGCATTAAACTCATCATCAAGGGCCGCGACTTCAACAAACCGTTTGGCCATTGAAGCTCGAATCGTTCCCTCGGCCGGAATTATCTCTGCCAGAATCTTGCGGCGCTCCTCGAGCGGCACGTCAGTCAGGACCTTTCCGCGGGCGTAGAAAAGATCGTAAGCCACCAGAATCACCGGCACCTCCTTTAAGAGATCATCGCCTATGGTCTTTCTCCCCAGCCGTTTCTGAAGTTCGCTAAAAGGCAGAATTCGATCACCTTGCGCCGGTACGATTTCGCCGTCAATCACTGCGTCAATACCAAGTTTCCGAAGAGGTTCAAGCAGTTCGGGGAAACGATGTGTGATCTCATCCATGGTACGGGAGTAGATTGCAACCCGACCGTCCTTTGTATGCGCTTGAGCGCGGATTCCATCAAACTTGTCTTCGACAAAAAAGTCATCCGGCATGGTTCTGGCGATGTCCGCTAAATCCACGGCGGGGGTCGCCAACATGAACTTAATCGGATGAAACAGTCGCAGACCGACGTCGTCGAGATCGTTTCGTCGCGCGCGCACGGCTGTTTCCCCGATGTCACCAAGCAACATGTTTACCTGGGCCACTTTTGCGAGAGGCTGCTCGAAGGCTCTCGCGATCGCATCCTCAACGAGGCCCTCGCGGAGACCGATTCTTAAGTCACCAGCAAGCAGCTTGATTAGGTATTTTGCTTCGAGCGGCGTCGCGTGACTCAAAACGGTTATTAAGATTGCAGACTTGTTTTTGATGCCTCGCGTCTCACTAAGACGCGTGATGATTGACTCGGTTTCGGCAAGGCTAATCGTTGGAGTTCCGAACCGTTTCGCTTCACTAACGGCTTCATACGCAGTTTCACCCGGGTCGCCGAGCCGGACATAGATCGGTGCTAACGTCTCCCGGCTCAACCCAGTCGCCTCACTCAAAGCCGTTGAAATGATACTGCCGCCCACATTGGTGGTTCGTGAATCGTTAGAAGCAAATTGGTGTCCGGCAAAGTAGCGAGCGGCGCGGCTTAAGTCCACGTCTTCGAGCTGCTTGAGATAGTCTCCCAAAAAGGCGGCCTTCTCGAGTTTCTTCGTGGTCGATGCCACCTGTTCAGCGACAAATGCCAATCGCTCGAGTGAACCGGTGTCAGCTCGGTGTAATTCAGGCGAGTTGTCACTTGAACCTGCCATAAAAATCGTCTTCTCACGTTCTGGATCTTGATCGGTAGTAAGGTTGCGGGAGACTGGAAGCGCATGTCAAGAAGCCTTTCCGCATGAAGTTTCTCGTTTATAGAAGCACAGGGTACAATCATCAAAGTTCACAGAGCTTTCGGGATTATGCTGCTGAGAGGTATCTTCAAAAAGTGGTTTTCCTGATTTTCGAGTCACTTGGGAGCACCGAACTGGCGTTCATTCTTGTAATGGCGCTGGTATTTTTCGGGCCTCGCAAACTGCCGCAGCTCAGCCGAACCCTCGGCAAGAACCTCACGAACTTCCGTCGGGCCTCTGAAGATTTCAAGCGTACCTGGGAAAAAGAAGTAAGCCTGGAAGATCTGAATTTGTCCCGGCTTGATCTGGAGCCGAGTTTTTCATCGGCCAACGACTCAATATCGAGCAACCAGGAAGCGCTGGAAGATAACCAGCCCTTTACAACAACACCGACCATTGAGCCGGTTGAGCCTGATAGCGTCATACCCCGACAAGCAAACGGTGTAGACACAGACCTTTCTTCCAGCCAAACGGATACGGTTGGACCGGCGGAACCGCTCCCGAAACGCGAGTGGCTCTGAAGTTAGTTGGGCCACACCAAATTAATGTCAACATTTCTTAGACCACTCGCCAAAGGTAAAGGCAAGGAAGATGAACTCGGCGGCCAGATGTCCTTTCTCGAACATCTGGACGAATTGCGCAGTCGTCTGATTCGCTCGGTCCTGTTTGTGTTTGTTGCAGGCATGGCCTGCTGGTTTGTTTCCGCTCGGATTTACGCATTCCTGGCAGTTCCGGTCGAGCGAGCCCTCGCGGAAGCACAGAGGCAACAGGTCCCGATTAGCGGCTTGACGGGCAATGAAAAGATTCTGCCCTTGACCTCGCTTCAGGAAAACGAAGTCGGACGCTACATCTTTCCGCAAGAGACAAAGATGGGGACCATCGTGATTCCTGCGGGGGTTTCGGTGCTGGCTCGCGCCGTCAGGGGTGCTCAGGGAAATTTGGGGTTGTTTACGGAGGAGCCGCTCTACGCAGGAAACACTATTATTCCAAAAGGCGTCCGCCTCCCCGTAGATTTCACAGCTACGGCGGAACAGTTTTCAGGCACCAGCGACAAACTAATAGTCACAAGCGCCACCGAGCCTTTCACGCTTTACGTCAAAGTTTCGTTGTATGCGGCAGTCTGTTTGTCGATTCCATTCTTGCTTTGGCAGATCTGGGGCTTCGTGTCGCCCGGTCTCTACCCGCATGAGCGTGCGTACGTGACGCCTTTCATTGCCCTGTCGTCGATCTCATTCGTGCTGGGGGCAATGTTTGCCTATAAAATTATTTTTCCGCCGGCCGCGAAATATCTGCTGGGCTTAGGCTCGGATTTCCGGCTTCTTTTGAAGGCGGACGACTATTTTGACTTCATTATTCTTGTCATGTTGGGTATGGGAATCGTCTTCCAGATGCCCGCAGTCACTTACGTTCTCGCCCGCATCGGCCTGGTCACAGCGGGGTTTCTGGTTAGAATCTGGAAGACGGCGCTAATCGTAATTCTTATTTCCGCCGCCCTCATTTCGCCTACCAGCGATATTCCAAACATGCTTTTGTTTGCGGCGCCAATGGCTGTCCTTTACGTGGTGTCCATATTCGTGGCCTGGATATTTAGCCGCCCGCGGACCGCTTCCGGATGAGTTTGATAATCGAGACGTAACGCAAACTGTTAGTTTGCCTAATAAGCGTGGTTGAATTCAGAGATGCCTGTTAGGCCGCTACAGCAAACTAACAGTTTGCTTTACAACTCTAACTGGCTTTAGCCGGAATTATTTGAGTCCGTTTTGCCTCCACAAAAAGGCAACGAAACACCGTCCTCGCGGCATCTTGACTGTGTTCTCGGTGAAACCTTAGAATCCGGTGCTTCCGCATCGGGCCGAACCTGCTGCCGTATCGTGTTGAGTCTCAAACACATTTGTTAGGAGTTTAGTTATGTCGTTCCAGAAAGCCGCTTTACGCTTGGCGATTCTCCCCCTACTTCTGGCTGGCGCTTTCTTGCCCGGCTTCGCGCAAGACCCTCGGCAGAGCCAGGATCCGATGGATAAGCCACGGAATGTTAAGACTGAATTAAAGAAGGCTTACAAAGACTGGCTGGAAAAAGACGTGACCTACGTCATTACTGACGAAGAGCGCCGAGCGTTCAAGCGTCTGCAAACGGACGACGAGCGGGAAAAGTTTATTGAAGAGTTTTGGCGGCGTCGCGATCCGGATCCGGATACGGACGAAAACGAATTCAAAGAGGAATACTACGAGCGCATCGCTTACGCCAATGAACACTTCGCTTCAGGTATTCCGGGTTGGAAAACGGATCGTGGCCGTATCTGGATCATGTATGGCAAGCCCGACGAGAGAGAGACCCATCCGATGGGCGGTAGCTACGACCGGCCTTCCTACCACGGTGGTGGTTCCACTACGACATACCCTTTCGAGATCTGGTTTTACCGCTATCTGGCCGGCGTAGGCTCCGGCGTGGAGATCGAATTTGTCGATCCAACGGGTAGCGGCGAGTATCGCATTGCGCGTAGTCCCGATGAGAAGGACGCGATGTTGATGGTGCCGGGAGCCGGTCTGACGCTCTCGGAGCAGCTGGGGCTTAGTAACAAGGCTGACAGAATCACGGGTGTGAATAGTGGTGCGAATCACTATCAACGGGAGCAGGATAGCCCGTTTTCTCGCCTGCAACTGCTGGCCGACCTTCAGCGTCCGCCGCAAGTAAAATTCAATGACCTGGCATCCAGGGTCAACACACCGGTCATCGAGGACAATCCCCTCAACTTTGATATTAGGGTGGACTTTTTCCGGCAGTCAGATGAACGCGTAATCACCGCTTTTACGATTCAAACTGAAAACAAAGATCTGGTGTTTCAGGATAGCGGCGGTCTCCAGGAAGCCCGCATCAACATCTTTGGAAGAATCACGTCCCTTGCGGGACGCCGTTCGGGGACCTTTGAAGATCCGGTGATCACCACCGCGACGACCCAGGAGTTGACCGATGCCAAGGATCGGAAATCAGCTTATCAGAAGGCTATCGCGCTGGCGCCGGGCACTTACAAAGTGGACGTCGTTGTTCGCGATGTGGCCTCCGGAGCCACGGGCGTGCGGCGCGTCGGTTTTACTGTTCCCAAATACGATCCGCAAAAGCTTTCGACTTCGACACTCGTGTTAGCTTCGAAACTCGAAAGCCTGGGCGACCAGCCAGCCGTGGGCCAATTTGTTATCGGTCAGCAGAAGGTGATTCCAAACGTGTCCGGGATCTACCGTCGTGGTAACCCGATTGGTGTTTACCTGCAGGTTTACAATGCGGGAATTGATCAGACGACACTGCGTCCATCGGTCGACGTTGAATACGCGCTTCTCAAAGATGGTAAAGAGCTCGGGAAGCAAACGGAAGACTGGCGAGGCATGAGCGATGCCGGTCAGAAATTAACGTTGGCCAAGTTGATTGATTCACGCGGTTTACCGCCGGGCGACTACGAGTTGGCAATTCGGATTCGTGATCGCGTTTCGGGCCAGGCGCTGACGCCGACCGCGAAATTCACAGTGCAATAGGGCAAAGAGCGAAGCGCGAAGCGCAAAGAGCAAACACTAAGTACAAGGTTCAGAGTCAAAATGGTGAATGGCGAGTGTCATTCACCATTTTCATTTCGCATAAGTAGCGCGCACGGTTTCGAGCTAGTCGAAACGTGGCCCAACCCGCTTCTCGTTAGACGCGTCTGAGTTAGTAGGACAGACATTCCTGTCTGTCACAGATTCGCAAGAAGCCCGTGTACTTTGCAGGCCTCTTAGGAACCGTTGGCAGGCAGGAATGCCTGTCCTATCTGCGGATGTTAGAATTGAACCAAATGGAAAAGCGGACAAACCTTGCGGGGTTGACCCTGGACGAACTTGCCTGCTTCATGCAGCAAGCGGGTCAACCGTCTTATCGGGCCCGCCAGGTTTTTTCCGGGCTCCATGAGCGTCGTCTTCAGAGCTTCGCGGAGATGACAGACCTGCCGAAGGCTTTCCGCGAGAGGTTGAGCGAAACCGCGACCGCCTCAACACTTACCGTTGAATCTCGTTATTTATCCGAAGACGGTACGCGCCGCTATCTGATGAAGACCCACGACAATCTTCCGGTAGAAACGGTTTTCATTCCCGAAGAACGCCGCGATACGATCTGCTTTTCCTCGCAATCCGGTTGTCCGCTACAGTGCACGTTTTGCCTGACTGCCCAATTGGGTTTGCTGCGGTCGCTGACGGCGGGCGAAATTGTCGAACAAATAATCATCGTGCTTAACGACGTTTACGGCGGCGGCGAGAAACCGCCACACGGCACAAACCTGGTCGGCATGGGCGCTGGCGAACCATTTCTGAATTTTGAGTCGCTGATGAAGGCATTGGAAATAATGTCTGATCCGCACGGGCTCTTTATCGTGCCGCATCGCGTGACAGTTTCAACCGCGGGGATAGTGCCCCGTATTCGCGAGCTTGCAACGATTGCAACGCGACCGCATCTGGCAATTTCGCTGGCGGCGCCAACCGACGAGCTGCGTAACGAGCTTATGCCGATCAACAAGAAGTGGCCGCTGGAAGACTTGCTGGCCGCTTGCAAGGAGTTTGAGCAGACATTGAAGCCCGGTGAGTTGTTTACTTTTGAGTACGTAATGCTCGATGGCGTTAACGATTCAGACGAGCACGCGCGTCAACTAGCAAACCTGCTTAACCGGCATGCTCTGCGGGCGAAGGTAAATTTGATTCCACATAATCCGGCGGATCCGTTGCCTTATCTTCCCTCGCCGTCGTACAGGGTTGAACAATTCAAATCGATTCTCGAGTCGAAAGGCGTCCGAGCCTTCATCCGCCGGCCTCGAGGGCGCGACATTTTTGCAGCCTGCGGCCAACTCGCCGCCCGGCGTGAGACCAACAATATTCAAAGCATTCCGCAATCAATTGCGACATAGGAAAAACAACGCATGAAACTTTTACGATTAACACAAGTGGCATTGATCCTGGCTTTTCTCATTCTTCCGGCAACTTTGTATTCAGCGCCGTCGCCGCAGTCGGCTCCGAATATCGGCGTCAACGGTTCGTTATCACCGAGTAAGGTGCGCAAAGGGCGGACGGTTCGGGGAACCATCGTGATGGATATTCCGCGCGGCTATCACGTCAATTCCAATAAGCCTTTGGAGAGATTTTTGATTCCTACGCAACTCAAGATCGAAGCCCCGGGCGGAATCAGGGTTGGCCCAATACGCTATCCAAGAGCACTTTTACGGACGCTGAAGTTTTCGAAAAACAAAGTGGCGGTTTTCGAAGGGCGGACCACGATACGTTTTACGGTAACAGTGCCGGCGGGTTTTTCATCAAACTCGGCCGAGCTGAAAGCGCGTATGAGATATCAGAGTTGTAGCGATGAGGTGTGCTTTCCGCCACAGAATAAAGATGTAAGTGTCTGGCTGAACGTTGAGTAGGTTGGTTAGGGCGCGAAGTTCAGAGTTCAACCTTCAGGTTGCGTTTG
>Ga0190270_10001356_pt1 | contig 11342 bp, 10 predicted proteins | sample Popmic320T_FD_133748 | JGI IMG/M metagenome (GOLD analysis project Ga0190270, IMG submission 133748) | Populus adjacent soil microbial communities from riparian zone of Weber River, Utah, USA - 320 T | ecosystem: Environmental > Terrestrial > Soil > Riparian zone | place: USA: Utah | collected... | reverse complement strand
TCGGCTCGGACCGGCGCGAGGTGATCGTGCGGCTGCGTACGTTCCTTGACGATCTCGACCAGAACCCCCTGGACACCGGTGATCCGGAGCGACCGCTCACCGAGGCGCTGGGATTCACCGGCGTCGTCGCGCCGCTGTACAACCAGGACTACTGGCCGCTGCTGACAGAGGCGTTGACCGCGGCCGCCCAAGGCGACGGCTCCGTGCTGCTCAGGCTTGGTCGATGCCTATCTTCGCCGCGAAAACGGCCACTATCACGACAACATGATCCAGGTGAGCTACGCGGTCAGGTGCCTCGACGATCCAGCGCACCTCACCCCTCAACAGATTCGGCGGTCCGTGCCGCGATACGAGCAGGCGTCGCCGGTGTTCGGCCGGATCTTCGCCTGGTCGATGCTCGGCTGCTGGGCGTGGCCTATCCGGCCGGAGCAGCCGCCGCCGGACATCGACGCCGCGGGCGCCGCGCCGATCGTCGTCGTCGGCACCACCCGTGACCCGGCGACACCGTACGCCGGCGCCGAAGCCCTAGCCGACACGCTCCGGTCCGGCGTCCTCGTCAGCCGCGACGGCGACGGGCACACCGGCTACCACATGGGCAACGACTGCATCGACCACGCGCTCGACGCCTACCTCGCCGACGGCACCGTACCCAAGAACGGCCTGACCTGCTGAGCACGTCCTCCGACAGCCTCCGGCAATGACCCGCCTTGGCCGCTCAGACCTCAAGGCCTGGACCTCGCAGCTGTCCGGGCCGTTCGGAGTGGTCCCGTCATCGTGGCGTTCAAAGATTCCTGGCTCGCCCGGCATCCCGGGTGCACGCGGGTTGAACGCTGTGCCAACCGGCGAAACCGCAGGACAGCAGGACAGCGCCGAGCGCTGTGCGCAAGGTTATCGGGCGAGTTCAGCGCAGCGTCAGCCTCCCGGCGGGAAGTTTCCGCAGGTCAGGCCACGATTCGTGGAGCGAGCCGGACTCGACAACTAAGAGCTATGTCCGGCAATTGTGTCTGCCCTGCGCATGTCCTGCGTCGGGTGATGTGCGACAGGTTTCCGCCACCTGATGCGCGACAGTGGTCGGCTTGGCCACTCTGTGTTCCGGCGTCTCCGTGGGACGTCGGTAGGCAGGGAGGCCGGGATTGGCGCTTGTTGTGTTGTCAGTAGTGGAGCAACGGTTGGATGCGGTGCGTGCGGTTCTTGCGGGTGCGTCGGTCACGGAGGTCGCGGCGGCGGCTGGGGTGTCGCGGTCGTCGGTGCATCGTTGGATGGCCCGGTATCTGTCGGAGAACGTCGCGGGCGGGCTTCGGTGTCCGGGGTGAGTGATCGCTGCTTGGTGTGTCGACGGGCGCTAGTCACCGAACACCGTCCGGAAGTCGTCGGCGCCATAGTCGGGCGTCAACGTTCGTGCCGGTCGCAGGGATCGCTTCCTGGTGCGAAGGTTCACCGAGCCAGCCGGTGGCGAAGCCGACCGCCGGTCGATGCGCCGTACTGATGCCCGTGCTCGCGACCTTGCCGCAGCCGCTCGCGCTGCTGGAGGTGGGGGCATCGGCTGGGTTGTGTCTTTATCCCGATCAGTACGGCTACCGCTACGGCGATCGGTTTGTCGGCTCGGGTGAGCTGGTCCTCGAGTGCGCGCTGACCGGGGCGCCGCCGACCGATCCGCCGGACGTGGTGTGGCGGGCCGGTCTCGACCTGAACCCGCTCGATGTAACCCACCCTGCCGACGTCGCGTGGCTCGAGGCCCTGATCTGGCCGGAGCACGCGCACCGCCGGGCCCGGCTACGTGCGGCCGTCGCGGCGACCGACCCGCCGCTGCTGGTGCGCGGCGACCTCGTGGACGACCTGCCGGCACTTGCCGCGCGGGCGCCGGCGGAGGCGACCCTGGTCGTGTTCCATACGTCGGTGCTGTATCAGGTGTCGCCGGACCGCCGGACCGCCGAGCCGCCTTCGTCGACGTCGTACGAGACCTACCGGGCCACTGGATCCCCAACGAGTCGCCGCGCGTACTCGGTAATGAGGGTCTGCCGGATCCGCCGTGGGACTCGGCGTCCACCTACTCGCGCTGGATCAGAAGCCGCTCGCCTGGTGCCGCCCGCACGGCCAGGCGATGAGCTGGTTCAGCTAGCGGCGGGCTCAGCGCTGGGTCAGCATTTGCTTCATCCGGGCGATCTCGACTCGCTGGTCGGAATCGATCTGCTGGGCGAGCTGGAAGAGGGCCGGCTCCTGGCCATTGCCGGAGGAGAGCAGATCCTCGACCATGATCACCGCGCCCTCGTGGTGGCGAATCATGTACTGGACGAAGAGCCGGTTGAAGATCCGTCCGCGGGCGCCGGCGAGCTGGTCCATCTCGGCGTCGGTCATCATCCCGGGCATCAGCGTGTCGTGGTGGGCGCCGTGGTGAGCATGGCTGCTCGGCACCTCCTCGTCTCGTGCCGTCAGCCAGTCCTCGAGCAGGTCGATCTCGGCGAGTTGTGAAACCTTCATCCGCTCAGCCAGCTTCGGTAGGTCGGGGCTGCTGCTGCGCTCGTCGATCAGCGCGACCATCTCGAGAGCCTGTTCGTGGTGCGGGATCATGTTTTGCACAAAAGCGACATCCGCCGCGCTGTACGGCAGATCCTCGGGTTCGGAAAGCTCGTCCTCCGAAAGCTCCCGCCCAGTCTCGCCGGGGCCGCCGAGCTGCACGACTCGAGGACCCTCGGGCTCATCCTCGTCGTCCGACGTACACCCCGCCACCGCGGCAGTCAGCGCGAGTAGGACCACCCACGTCGCGGCTCGAGCCGATGCAGCAGTCCAGCGATCAATCACTTCAGGGTTCCTTCGTATTTATCCGTAATATCCTCTGGCGGGCAGTGATTTGAATCACCTAGGGTCGGTCAGGGTGATCATAGGTCCTGCATCGACTCAGCGCTGACGTCGCGCTCTTGGGAGGACCTCCTGACGTATGGAGGTTGGATCGTGCGTTCGCCAGGTCGCAACATCGGCCGGCAGCTCAGCCGGATTTCCCATCAGACACATTCCCGGCGTCGCGCTGTGATGGCGGGCGCTGCCGTGGCCCTGCTCGCCGTGGCCCTGACGTCGGCAGCGACGTCGGCGGACCCGCCGGATCCCACTGATCCTCGGGTCGGACTCGATCCCGGGTATCTCGATTGGGACTCGGTCAGCAGCAACATCGAGCTGGCCGACAACGACCCGCGAGTAGCGCCGTTCGACGCGCCGCCGGGCAACTTCGGCTTCGTCAACTCCGACCTGGCGTTCACGGGGGACAACGCGATCGTTGGCAGCTTCAACGGCTTCCAGGTTTACGACATCTCCGATCCGACCGGTCCCGTGCTCCGGTCGTCCTTTGTGTGTCCGGGGGGTCAGGGCGACGTGTCGGTGTACGGCGACCTGCTCTTCATGTCCGTCGAGGAGACCCGCGGCCGGATCGACTGCGGCACTCAGGGCACCTCCGGGCCGGTCGATCCCGCGCGCTTCCGCGGCGTGCGGATCTTCGACATCAGCGACATCGACAACCCGGTGCAGCTGCCTGGAGTGCAGACCTGCCGTGGCTCGCACACGCACAGCATCGTCACCGACCCCGACGACAGCGAGAACATCTACCTCTACAACTCCGGCACTTCGGGCGTGCGCTCCGCCCAGGAACTCGCCGGCTGTGAGAACGCCACACTGACCAAGAGTCCGGTCACGAGCGGCAACCCGACGCAGTGGCGCATCGACGTGATCACGGTCCCGTTGGACGCGCCTGAGACGGCGTCCATCGTCAGCCAGCCACGGATCTTCACCGATCCGGCCACCGGTGCCTTCAACGGCCTGCAAAACACCCTGCCCGTGCCGCAAGGTGGGACCCCAGAGCCGGATCAGCTGCACCCGTCGGGCATTGTCTACGGGCCGACGCCGAACACGAACACCTGTCACGACATCACGTCGTACGCCGCGAAGGAGCTGGTGGCGGGTGCCTGTCAGGGCAACGGCATCCTGCTCGACGTCTCCGACCCGGTTCACCCGGTACGGCTGGACGCGGTCTCCGACCCGAACTTCTCGTACTGGCACTCCGCCTCGTTCAACAACGACGGCACGAAGGTGATGTTCACCGACGAGTGGGGCGGCGGCACCTCGGCGCGGTGCCGCGCCACGGACCAGCTCGAGTGGGGCGCCGACGCCTTCTTCGACATCGACGACGACAAGATGCACTTCGCCAGCTACTACAAGATGCCGGCGGTCCAGACGAGCCAAGAAAACTGTGTCGCCCACAACGCCTCGGTCGTCCCAGTGCCGGGTCGCGACATCCTGGTCCAGGCGTGGTACCAGGGCGGCGTGTCCGTGATCGACTTCACCGACACCGACAACCCGACCGAGATCGCGTTCTTCGACCGAGGCCCGATCAACGTGCCGAACCCGACCGGGCTCAACCTCGGAGGACTTTGGTCGACGTACTGGTACAACGGTCAGGTCTACGGCACGGAGATCGCGCGAGGTTTTGACACGTACAGTCTGCTGACCAGCGACATGCTGTCCGAGAACGAGCTCGGCGCGGCCAGCGAGGTCGAGCTCGACCAGTTCAACAGCCAGCACCAGCCGCGGATCGAGTGGGATCCGAGCTTTAATGTGGCCGGCGCCTACTTCGATCAGGCGGTGCGCTCGGGCGAGCTCAGTGGTGCGACGCGCGACAAGGTGGGCAAGTCGCTGGCCAAGGCCGAGCGGCTCGTCGACCAGGGCGAGGTGGCCTCGGCCGTCGATCTGCTCACGACCTCCGTCCGGCAGCTCGGCGACACCGGTGACCAGGGCGAGCTCAAGCAGGCGATCGAAGACCTGCGAGCCGCGCTAAGCACCTGACCCCCGCACCCCGCGGGCGCGCGGATTCGGTCGTTCGCGTGTCGCGGCATGCGCCGCCCTCACAGTCCGCCCAGCAAGGCAGGAAAGGATCAGCCACGTGCAGTGGCCGACGGGGTCGACATTAGCCGCGCGGATCGTGCTCTGGGTTGCAGAAGTCGGCTCTCTTTTGCTCTCAAGGGGGGCCTGCGGGCGCGCGCCAGCTGCTCCGCTGGGGGCGACATGCCTCTCGACCCTTGACCCGAGCCTCGCCGACCTCGGTCGGGCAGCTACGACGAGGACGCAGCAGATTTGGACGACGCTGGACCTGTCGATCACTGCGAACTCGGCCTGATCGGCCTCCGACGCGGTCTGCGCCACGACGTGCGAGACCACGTGGGCGAGCGATCACCTATTTACTCCGAGCTGGCCAGAAGAACATCGATACGAAGCCGTAGGCGTTCTCGGCTGTCGGGTCCACCGAGGGGTCGCCGAGGAGACGATCCATGGGCGGCTTCGCGCCGGCACTCTCGCATCGCCGGCCAATCCGCACCATCGCGGGTGGTCGAACTCGTCGGCCCGGCAACGAGACTCAGCCGTGCAAGCCACCCGCGGCGAGGTGGATGAAGGACGCCACGACGTCGTGGGCGCTGTGGATTGTCACGACTTGGCCTTCGATCGGTCGTAGCTCTGCCTCGAGTCGCGACGTCGAGCTCTCGCCGACCTGGACGACCGTCAGGCCCACGGCCGCGTCCGGATCGGCGACCTCGGCCAGCGACTCGCGGAGACGGCCGGCAGTGATGCCCCCGGGATCGTCCTGGTTCAAGCCGTCGGTGAACACCATGACCTGGAAGCGGACATCTGGTCGGGCATCGGCAAGAGCAGACTGATAGGCCGCGAGCACGGTGTCGTAGAGACCCGTGCCCGTGTCCAGCGCTTCGAGGCGATCCACGTCCTTGGCCAGGCTCCGCCGGTGGTCGGGCGACAGCGGTCGGAACCGATCCACGACGATGTAGTCGCGGGCACCATCCAGCTGAGAGCCGAACCCCCAAACGCCGAGCCGGGCATCCGACGGGAGCTCATGAGCCAGGTGCTTCACGTTCTGTCGTACGAGACCGATCAGCGGCCGTCCCGACCCGAACGGCGCCATCGGCGCCTGATCAGACAGACGACTGGTCGTGGGTGAGCCGAGTCATCGCCCTGGCGAGGCGACGAAGGGGCTACTTAAGCTGTCCCCGGATCGCGCCGGCCTGGAACGGGTCGTTGTGGACGTTGACGTAGTAGGCCTTCGGATCCGCTGCGATCTGGGCCGCCAACATCGAGCTGATCACGGTGCAGGCCTCGACCGGCGCGCCGGAGCCGTCGCCGACCGAGAGCGGGATCACGACCGGACCGGCGATATGCCGCGGCCCCACGTGGACGTGCGCCGCCGTGGCGGTTTCGATCCCGTCCCACTCGAGCGTGTAGCAGAAGTTCGTACCGTCCAGGTCGTAGGTGAAGAACCCGTGCCCGTCGTCGTCTGCGGCCGACGCCTCCTGCTCGCCGTTGAGGGGAATCGCGGGCGCGGCCGATGCCGATGAGGTCGCGCCGAGGAAGGTCAGGGTGAGCGTGGCCGCGCCGAGGATGGCGAGGGTACGCATGATGCCTCCACAGATAGTCGTTCCCGAGAGGGACACGCCCATGTTACGGACGATGGGCGCGAGCTGAAGAGATCCTAGGCGAACTCCTGCGCGCCTGGAGCGGTTGGCCGGTGGTGTTAGACGCCAGCGGCGTCGATGATCAGGTCGGTGAGGAAGCCGGCTGTCAACCCGAGGAGCAGTCCCCAGCCGAGGACCGTCCGGCTGTGCCGAAGGCCAAGGCCGATCAACTGGACGACGACGTACAGGATCGATCCGGCAGCGAGGGTTAGGAAGGCGACACTGACCGGCTCGCTGGTGACCGACTGGCCGACCAGGGTTCCCACCAACGTCGGACCGCCGGCGATCGCGCCGAGCCCGAGCAGGAACGGCCACGACGGCCGATCGGGTTCGCCGGCGAGGGGTGCGGTGATGCCGAAGCCCTCGGTGGCGTTGTGTAGGGCGAACCCGATCACCAACACAGTGACCATGTCGATCTCGTCCGCGGCGGCGGCACTGCCGATCGCCAGCCCCTCGGCGAAGTTGTGCAGACCAATGCCGACCGCGATCAACAGCGCCAGCTGGCGGGCGGTCGACCAACTCGCCAATCCACCGGCAGCGGTCTCGCCAACGCTCATCGCCCCCGGACCATGGGACCGCCCGCGGCTCATAGCGGCCCGGCGGGTCATCCAAGCCTCGTAGTAGACCAACCCCATCAGACCGATCGCCAGGCCGCCGAAGAACAGCACCCCGTAACCGAACACCTCGCCGAGCTCGCCGCCATGACCCTCGCCCAGCTCCTCCACCGACTCCTCAAGCGGTTCGAAGGCCGCCGACAGCACGTCCCACAACAGGAACAGCAACACCCCGCCGGCCGCAGCATTCAGCAGCTGCTTCAGCTCCGGCGCGGGCCGGCGTGTCCGACCCACCGGCAGACCGAGCAGGATCGTCGCCCCGGCGACGAATCCGAGTAGCAGAACCTCCGCGTCGCTCACCAACGCCTCCTCGCCACAGGGATTTAGGTTAGGCAACCCTAACAGCTCGGTCGTGGTGGGGGAAGCATTCCGCTCCGACCCCTACCACAGGCGCGCGACGGCTCCCGATGCGCGCGACCATCAGCAAGACGCCAGCCTGGCACCGCAGGTCGAGGCTTAGCCGAGCCAACCAGGGCCGGGCTACCTGCCGGTCTACGGGGTCGCACAGCGGTGCACATCGACGCATGCAGACACCCCAGAGCAGGCGCAGGAGAAAATCTGGCAGCGCCAGGTAGGTCCCTGATAAGGAAGATGTCCATCACCCGCTCGCCCACCGCGGCCCGCCTACGAGTTGAGCGCTGTGCCAACCTGCGAAAGCGCAGGTCAGCGCCGAGCGCTGTGCGCGCGGTTATCGGGCCAGTTTCAGTGCGGCGTCAGTCTTCCGATGTGAAGTTTCCGCAGGTCAGACCGCGATTCGTGGAGCGAGCCGGACTCGAACCGGCGCCCGCCTGCTTGCAGAGCAGGTGGCGTTCAACGCTGTGCAAACCAAAGAATTGAGCGTGAAATGGCCGGACGCAAGTCGAAGGTTATGTGCTCACTGATCACACCGTCTTCAGAGCGCCGCTTCGGCACACCTTGACGATCTGCTGAGCCTCGCTCGTGCCATCCCGAATCCAGACACCGTCAGCCGTGCGTATCGTGTCGAGTGCAGAACCGTCCGTTCCCCCCCTTTACAGGCGGCTCTGTCTGATGCATACAGCTGCCTGATCGTGGCCGCACCCGGTGCTCCTTGTCATTGAGGCCGCCCTACCGCCTCGAGCCCGAAGCGCTCAGCTGCCTCCTGCCGGCAGATCAATCGGCGGCCTTATCAGATCGGTCGACGGCTGCGTGGACGTCGGCATACGCTACTGGCTAGGCTGCAACCGTGGTTACATCAGGGCGTTGTGTGTGGGTGTTGTTGGCGTATCGGGTGCCGCGGGAGCCGTCGACGCCGCGGATCGCGGTGTGGCGGCGGTTGAAGCGGTTCGGGGTGGCGCGGGTGGGGGATGGGTTGGTGGCGTTGCCGGCAGATGCGCGTACGCAGGAGCAGTTGGAGTGGGTGGCGGACCTGGTGGCCGAGGCGGGTGGTAGCAGTACGTTGTGGCGGGCCGAGCTGCTCAGCCAGGCCCAGCAGCGCGAGCTCGTCCAGAGGTTGGCGGCCGCGAGGGCCGAGGAGTACGCCGCCGTCACGACACGCGCTCAGGCCGTGTCGACGGGCGAGCATCGGGAGGTCGTCCGTAGTCTCCGGTCGCTGAGGCGTGAGCTGCGGCAGATTCAGCGTCGGGACTTCTTTCCGCCGCCGGAGCGGGATCCGGCTGTGGCGGCGGTGCGCCGCCTGGCGGCGATGGTGGCCGACACGGGCAAGCCGGAGGTGAGGTCGTCGTGAGGTGGGTGACCCGCGCCGGTGTGCATATCGACCGTGCCGCGTCGGCCTGGCTGATTACGCGGTTCATTGACGACAAGGCGGAGTTCGGTTTCGTCTCCGACCCGTCCGAGGTGCCGGCCAATGCTGTCCCGTTCGACATGCGGGGGGTGGAGTTCGGTCATCACGGCGAGGACTGCACGTTCGAGACGCTGCTGCGCCGCCACGACCTCGTCGACCCCGTGCTGTGGCGGATCGCCGAGATCGTGCACGAGGCCGACCTCGAGGATGAGACGTTCGACGCCCCGGAGGCCGCCGGCCTCGATGCCCTCCTCCGTGGACTGTCGATGACCCAGCCAGACGAGGCCGTGCTGGGGTTGACCGGGCCGATGTTCGACGGGCTGTACGAGTACATCAAGCGTTCCCTGCTCGGACGGGCGCACCCGCATGACCGTCCCGACCCGTCCGGTCCGCGAAGGGGATGTGATCCCGCTTCGTGAAGCGACCCGGGCCTGGTTCGCGATCTCGCTGCAGACCTTCGGCGGCCCGGCCGGTCAGATCGCGGTCATGCAGCACAAGCTGGTCGACGAGAAACGGTGGATCGGGCAGCGACGCTTCCTGCACGCGCTCAATTACTGCACTCTGCTGCCCGGTCCGGAAGCCCAACAGCTGGCCATCTACACCGGATGGCTGCTCAACGGCACCCGAGGCGGACTGATCGCTGGCGGCCTGTTCGTCGTCCCCGGCATGGTCGCCCTGCTGGTTCTGTCGGCGATCTATGTGTCCGCCGGTTCCACCGACTTCGTGACCGGCCTGTTCACCGGGCTGGCGCCGGCGGTCATCGCGATCGTCGTGCAGGCCGTCTACCGGGTCGGTAAACGTGCGCTCAACCACCGCCTCCTGGTTGGGGTCGCAGTGGCCTCGTTCCTGGCCCTCACCGTCTTCGGCGTCCCGTTCCCGGTCGTGGTGATCGCCGCCGGCGTCGCCGGGTGGGCGTTCGGCCGCATCGTCCCCGAACTCGGGACCGTCAAACCCCACGATCCCGCCGCTGATGGACCCGCGCCGCTGATCAGCGACGACGCACTCCACCAGGATCGGCCCTCGGCGGCGCGTACGGTACGGGTCGCGGCCATCGGCCTGGTGCTGTGGTTCGCCCCGGTCGCGGCCGCGGCGGTGCTGTTCTCCCCCGACAGCGTCTTCGTCGACCAGGGACTGTTCTTCTCCGGCGCCGCCGTGGTCACCTTCGGCGGCGCGTACGCCGTCCTCGCCTACGTCGCGCACCAGGCCGTCGACGTCTTCGGCTGGCTCGCCCCCGGCGAGATGGTCCGCGGCCTGGCGCTGGCCGAAACCACACCCGGACCCCTGATCATGGTCGTACAGTTCGTCGCCTTCATCGGCGCCTACCGCGACCCCGGACCCCTCGACCCCTGGGCGGCCGCGATCGTGGCCTCGCTGCTGGTGACGTGGGTGACCTTCGTCCCCTGCTTCCTGTTCGTCCTCCTCGGCGCCCCCTACGTGGAACGGCTCCGCCACATCCGGCACCTCACCGCCGCGCTCACCGGCATCACCGCCGCGGTCGTCGGCGTCATCGCCTACCTCGCCGTCTTCTTCGCCCTCCACAACCTCTTCGACGCCACCCGCAGCCTTCAGTGGGGCCCGATCGGGCTGGACGTTCCCGTCCTGTCCTCCTGGGATCCGACCGCCTTCGCCATCACCGCCACTGCGCTGGCCCTGATCTTCTGGCGCGGTTGGACCCCGCTACGCACCCTCGGCGCCTGCGCCGCACTTGGCCTCGCCGTCACCCTCCTCACCTGAAGGTCCGACTCCCGCATGCTGACCTGGAACACGATCCTCGCAGGAGCCGGACTGACGGCGGCCGCAGCCGCCGCGCTCGTCACGGCACTCATACGCCCCCGGACGGTCTCGGTCGTCGCGACCGTGGCCGCGCCTGCGTTCGTCGGCCCTCTCACATGGAACGCGATCCTGCACACCGTCGGCGGAAGCGACTTCTTCGTCGACGCACCAATCGCGGTGCTACCAGCCTCGTGGCAAGACACCGGCAGCGGAGTGTTCACCGTCGCCGCCTCCAGCATCATCCTCGGCGCAAGCTTCATGGCCGACCGGCCCGGCCGACTATTGGCGTACACATCGATGCTCTGCGGACTCACCGCATTCCTCGTCGACGTGTACCTGTACTAGCCCTCCACCCGTCCGACCCTTCATCAGAATCCACCCTCGACCGCATAGCCCGATCCTGGAGACCACCTCCAGCCGAACCGCCCCGCACGGCGCACTCCCCACAAGCGGTGACCGTCAACTCCTCGAGCGAGCACACATCTGACACGAGAACTACTGGATCTCCACCACCCGAACGCTGTGCGGCGGGCCGTATCGAGGCGTGGTGTCTAGAACGTTGTGCGCCTAGTTATCGTCACACGAGCAGCGACCTTGGATGGCTTACGCTCACGGGGTGTCGTGCCTCCAGAGCCAGCGCAGGGCATCAGGCATGAGTACGCCGCCGTGATTGGGGCTGTGGCCGCCGTCGCC
>Ga0190270_10001355_pt1 | contig 11343 bp, 8 predicted proteins | sample Popmic320T_FD_133748 | JGI IMG/M metagenome (GOLD analysis project Ga0190270, IMG submission 133748) | Populus adjacent soil microbial communities from riparian zone of Weber River, Utah, USA - 320 T | ecosystem: Environmental > Terrestrial > Soil > Riparian zone | place: USA: Utah | collected... | reverse complement strand
GCCGATGCCGTCCTCGTGACGACCAGTGGCATCGCCGCGTTGCTGCTCTACATGCAGTTTCGTGTAACCCGTGCGCCGGCATTGCTCGCGTTGGCGAGTGGATTCCTGTTCGTCGCGCTGTCCACGTTGCCGCAGATGCTGCGGATCTCGCAGGGCCTCTATTTCAATCCGCGACTGTTGTTCGTAACCGAACTGGCGTTGCCCATTGCCGCCATCGGCTACACGCTGCTGTTACGCACCCGGCGCGATGACGGATCCCCTGACTTCGCGGCGCGCATCGCCCGGGCCATTGTCGCAACGGCTGGTATCGCGGCACTGGTGCTCTGGCTGACCGCGTTCAACGGCACATCGCTTCTCGCCGAAGCAGGCGCAGGGGCTGCGAATACGCGTGTCATGGGCACGGTAGTACTGCTATCCGTTACCGCGGTGGCCATGGTGATGCTCTGGCGGCGCTGCCACTCGCAGCTCGACCTGTGGCTGCTCCTGGCGCTCACCGCGTGGCTTCTCGGCGTCCTGTTGCAGGGTCTGTCTGCGAGCGGCGCCAACCTGGGCTGGCCCATCGCAAGCGTGTTTGCGCTGATGGGCACATCCTGCCTGTTGCTGGCGCTACTCCAGGCCCGCGACGCGCGGCGGCCGGATACCCGGGCGTTCAAGGCCATCTCGGACGAACTGAACCAGCCGTTGTTCGCGATTACCGCCAATGCCGACGCCGCGATGCGCCTGCTGAATCGCAACCCGCCGGACCTCCTCGAAGCGCGTGCGGCGCTTGCCGACATCGCCAACGACGCGCAACGCGTCAGCCGGCTGATGGACGGTGCGCAACGCCTGCTGGCCGCCTCGCCGGAGCCACCGGCGGTCATCGATATCGGGGAACTGGTCCACGACTGCATGGTTCACCTTCGCCCTGAGTTGTTCGCGCAACAGGTCGCCTGCGACGTCGATACGGCGCCGCACCTGCCCGGGATCCGGGGAGTACGCCGGCAACTCATGCAGATGCTGCTCGACCTGGTCTCCCACTCGCTCGAGGCCATGGCGTCCATGAACAGCCGCGAGCGGCGCCTCACGCTGCGTACCCGGCAGCCCGATGCGCGCACGGTCGAGATATCCGTAGTGGATTCCGGTGTCGGCAAGCCGCAGCCCAACAGCCTGGGTCTGGCCGTCTGCCGCAGCATTGTCGATGCCCATGGCGGGAACATGCTGGTGGTGCCGGGCGAGAGTGGCGGCACGGCCTTCAAGGTCATCCTGCCGGTCAGTAGTTAGAAACCCCGGCGCCCGTCCTGGCGACCGCCGGGACCACTCCGCTTCCATCAGCTAAAGGTCTTATGGCCCGGCCCCTCGGTCGTGGGGTACATGGTTATCTTTATCAGCGGAAAGGCGTGTAAGTGCCTGACGCGGCGAGCCATTGGAGCGGCACATGAGCCTTCTGACCACGGTCGAAAGACGCGGCGCGGACGCAGGCGTAGCACACGCACTGCAAGTCACGCCTGACAACTTTGCGCGCGCCGAAAGCGATATGCAGTTCATGACAGTGGTGAAGCGCGGCGGCTTCGGACGGTTCACGCATGAACGCGACTTTCCGCCTGCCGGCCGGCAGGCGCCTGCCTGGGCCGATGGTGATGTGCTGCGGTCGCGCGCCGTCTTCGACCTCGAACTGGGACCGATTACCGTCACGGTGCCGTCGTCGACCGCACGTTTCGTGTCGCTCGAGGCGCTCGACGAGGATCACTACACCGTGGCGATGTTCTATGGCCCGGGCACCTACTCGTTCAGCTTCGAGAATGTCAGCACGCGATACGTGCTGATCGTGGTGCGCATCATGGTGGATCCGGCCGATCGCACCGACCTGGCGCGAGTGCACCAGGTGCAGGACGCCATCGTGATCTCGCGCCTCGGCGGCGGACGTTTCGTGATCCCCAACTGGGATCCGGTGAGCCAGGCCAAGGTGCGCGTGGCATTGCAGCTATTGGCCAACACGGTGAAGGGCGACGATCGCACCTTCGGCGCGCGCGACGAAGTCGACCCGGTGCGGCATCTCATCGGCACCGCGACGCAGTGGGACCGTTGCCCGCCGCGCGACATCGCCTATCTACATGCGGTGCCCCGCCTGAACGATGGCCGCACCATGCACCGGCTCACCGTCGGACATGTACCCGTGGAGGGTTTCTGGTCGCTGTCGGTTTACGACGCCAATGGCCATTTCTTCAACGAAGGATTCGAAGGTCGCACGGTCAACAGCCTCACCGCGCCACGCGCCGCCGACGGTACCGTGGTGGTGCAGTTCGGCGGTTGCGAACCGGGCGTCGACAATTGCCTGCAGATCGGCAGTGGCTGGTGCTACGTGGTGCGGCTGTATCGGCCGCGCTCCGAAATCCTGGGACGCAAGTGGAAGTTTCCCGACGCGCAGGCGATCCACGGTACCGCGGTGGCCGGCAACTGGTGAACGCCCACTGACCGCCCTTCAGGGGCGGGGCTTATCCATCCAGGCGTACTGCAGTCCGATTCCGTAAGACGTGAAGCTGCTGCCGATGCGCGTGGTGGCGCCACGGCTCCAGTTGACCTTGAGCGAATACTTCTGTCCCACCGGCATCGAGAAGGTGATGCCGGCGCGCGAATTGGACTGGCGGTCCGACTTGGTGTCGCCGTTGACGGTAGTTTGGCCGCCTTCGTAGTAGGTGGTGTTGAGCGCCACCCAGAGCCGCGGCTTGAAGGTGTAACTCACGTGCGCCTGGATGCTGGCGAGTGGATCCTGTTCGCGCACCTGTCCGCCGAAGAAATTGTCGTTGTCGTCGAACCACCAGGCACCGGCATAGGCTTCGAGCAGCCATTTGCCCATGGGGTGCGTCAGTCCGAATTCGGTCTTGAGCGCCCAGCGGTTGGTGCCGAGGTTCACGAGCTTGCTGGGGTCGTATTCGCCGGTGGGCACGTTCAGGCTGGCGCTGAAGCCGAGCGTGGTCTGCGGCTCGCGCTGCGCGAATTCACGCGGCGTCATGGCCGGACCGCCTATCAGGTTCATCGCCAGCCGGATCTTGGTGTCACCGATGCCCTCACGGGACGCCGACGCCTGTTCCTCACCGATATTGCCGGTGGCATCCAGCGTGAGATACGGCACGGCGATGCCGAAGTTCGCCGAGCGGCCGAACATGCCAAACGTTCGACCGTAGCCGAATCCCATGGCTCCGATCTTCGCTTCGATGTCCGTCACTGGTACCGAGGGATCCGTGAGCACTCCGCCTTCGGAGTGGCCCGCCACCAGCACCAGGAAATTCACGCCGCTCGGGCTGGGCGAATAGGCGCGCGGCTCGATCTCCTGCGCGAGACAGGTTGTGCCGGCCCAGCACATACTGAGCGCCAGCAGTGCGGCGAAGCGGCAGGTGCACGATGGCATCGTGAGGCGCGAGCTTCGGGGAGGGACCCTGGGGCGTACATAGGTCCATGGGCCAATTGTCGCGGTGCAACGCATTTTGGCTACATCACAAACGGAGGCAAGTGCATGGTTATCAAGGGTTTTCGCAAGGCGATTGCGTTCTGTGTCGTGGTCTCGATCGCCGCCATCGGGACGATCGCGAACGCCGAGCCGTCTAACAAGTGGCGCATCTTGTTCGACCATTCGACCGATGGAGCAGGTGAGGTGGTGTTTCGCATCACGCCGCTCAATGGCACTCCCATCGATGTCACCACGCAACTCCCCAAGGGGACCGGCGAAAACCAGGCAGCGCAGTTGGTCAAGAAATCGCTCAAGGCCGCACTCGGCAAGGGGTACAAGATCGAGGTCGATGACTTCGAGACCGTGCTCATCAAGAAAACCGGCAAGACACCGGATTTCGATCTGACGATGGCGAGTTCCTCGATCAGCGGGCTGTCCATAAACCTGAAGCGCGAGTAGCCGCGTCAGACAGTTGAGAGCCGGTCCGCGGCGAAACCGCGGGCCGGATTGTCAGCGGGTCAGTAGGTGTACGAGACGTACACCATGCCGTAAATGAAGTCCTCGTCGCGACCGAAGCTTTCTTCGACGGCGTCACCCGGGGTCGCGTACGCGGCCACAAAGCTCACCGCGAAGTTGTCGTTGAGCGTCCAGTCCATGTACCAGTCGAGTTCGGTGGCGAGGTCGTCGGAAGTCACGCCCGCCGACTCGATGTTGTCCAGGCTGAAGTCCAGGAAGATGAGGCCGGTGCTGATGTTTTCCGAGGGCTTGGTATGCAGGCGAAGCTGGTTGGTGATGAGGTTGGAGTTCGACGCGAAGTACTCGCCGGCGATTTCACCCTGCCACCAGGTACCCCAGTCATAGAAGCCGGTCCACAGGCCATCGAAGGCCTCGTTCGCATTGGTGTTCGGATCGTCGCCTTCGAAAATGGCGTAGCGGTAGGACAGCTTGGGTTTCCAGGAACCTTCGAACTGCCAGCCAACCTGCGCATTCCACGCGGTGGACTCGATCAGGTTGCCGTTGTCTTCCATCGCGTACTCGAGCTCGAAGGAGAGCTGCTTCAACGAATCGAACGGTGTGAGATAGGCGCGCAGGTCGATGAGGTCCATGCCGTCGCGGGCTTCACGCGAATTGTCCGCAGACCAGGTTGAGTAGGTCACACCCAGCACGTTGTCTTCGTTCCACGAGTACTCGAAATTGACGCCATAGGTCTTGCTGTCCGAGTCGTTCTCGGGGAGTTCGTCGCGGTCGAGGTAGAAGCCCTCGATGGTGGTGTTGCCCACCTTCACGCGCGCGATGCCCGCCATTTCATACGACTTGCGCGCGCCGCTCCAGAAGCCGCCGCGCGAGCCGCCCTCCGAGGCGCCGTCGTAGATCAGCATGCCGTGACCGAGCTTGTATTGCGTGCGGCCGACGACCACGTCGAACGCGTTCTCCCCGAGATCGGAGCTGCTGCCCGAGCGCCAGCCGATGTAGAGATCTTCCACGTCGAACGACGATGCCTCGCCGCCGACGATCGGGGGCGGGGCGTTGTAGGTGCGCTCGCCCACGCCGGTGATCGCGCCGTAGATCTCACTGCCGCCTGACAACTTGTGGGTCAGGCTGAAGCCGCCCTTGACGTATCCCTCCATCCAGTTGTCCGAGAGATCCTGGGTGACTTCGTCGTGCGAATTGGCGTACAGCGAGTTGTTGAAGCCGAAGAAGCCCCACCCGGCGCTGAACTCGAGGTCCAGCGTCGTGCCTTCCGGCAGGCCAGGTATGGCGCTCTTCTTGGGCTCGTCCTCGGCCTGCGCGACGGCGGCCGATCCAAGCAGCGCCAGGGTGATGGCGGTTTTCAGGTAGTTAGCATTCATGGTGAACCTCGATTGAATTCCATTCAGCTCTTGGAGCGCTGTTCCATCGGCGCAGGGGGCGCCACCACGGGCTGCCGCAGGATCGCCGGTTGCGTGCGGCGCGTGACGAACAGGTAGAGCGGCACACTGAGCAACATGGCGACAAAGGCGTTGACCACGGTGCGCTCATCGCCACCGATCACCGCCCACAGGCAATAGAACACGGCAGAGAGCGCCAGCACGCGGAAGATGTTGGTTACCTTCCTGGAGACGTGCTGGATCGCGAGCAGGTTGAGCAACGCGATCGCGGAGTAGATGTACGGCACGATGATCAGGATCACCGCCAGGTCCACCGCACGATTGAATTGGTCGGCGATGGTGGGCGACATGGTGCCGAACAGCACCAGTGTCATGAGTGCCGCGACGATGATGAGGCCGTGCTGCGGAACGCCGTGTTTGTTCAGGTTGCCAAAGATCTTCGGGAACATGCCGTCATCTGCGGCGGCCTTGGCGGACTGACCGACCAGCAACATCCAGCCGCCGAGCGAACCCACGGATTTCAGCACCGCGCAGATGCTGATGACGATGGCCGCGGGCGCGCCCAGGGCGATGCGCGCCACTTCCGCAAATGGTGCATGCGAGACCTGCAGTTGCGCGGCCGGCATGATGCCCATGATCACCGTCGAGCTCAGCATGTACACCACGGCGGCGATGACCAGTCCGATGATGGTTGCGAGTGGCACGTTGCGCGCCGGATTTTCGATGACACCTGCCGAGACGGCGGCGCTCTCGATGCCCATGTAGGCCCAGAGCACCATGGATCCTGCGCGCGTGATGGCGGTCCAGTCGGATTCTCCGCTGACATTCCAGCTCGCGTGGAATGTCGCGGACTCGAACCAGAACCAGCCGAGCAGGGCGATGCCCACGATGGGAATGAGCGCGAGCGCCATGGTCCAGGCTTCCAGCGCGCCCACCACGCGCGGTCCGAGGATGTTGGCGAAAGTGAGGATCCAGATGATCAGCGCCGTGACCACCGTGCTGGCGGGCGGCGCATCGATGCCGGGAATCAGTTCGGAGAGATAACCCACCGCGGCAACAGCAATCGCGATGTTTCCGACCCAGTTGCCGAACCAGTAGATGTAATTGGTCTGGAAACCGGCGTAGGGGCCGAGGAAGTCGCGCGCGTAGGCATAGGGACCACCCTGCTGGGGGCTCACCTGGCCGAGTCGCGCGAACACCAGCCCGAGACAGGCCGCGCCGGCGGTGGCGATCAGCCAGCCGTAGATGGAGATGCTGCCGACGTGCGCGAGATTGACCGGTAACAGGAAAATTCCCGTGCCGATCATGTTTCCGGCCACGAGCATCGTGGCCTGCGCAAGAGACATCTTGCGCCCGGTTGTGCTCACGCCTTTTCCCAGCCTCGCTTCAGGCACTGGATGAAATGCGTTCCATCGCGGTTTTCGACGCCGTGCGTGTCATGGCCGAATCCCGGGAAGCGCTTGTCCCAGTTCTGCAGCGCGCGCAGGTAGCCGAGGTACGGGCCGTCATCCGCTCCGGTGGCTTCGCCGGGCATCAGCATCGGAATGCCGGGCGGGTACGGCACCACGCTGGTGGCGAGCACGCGATCGGCGAGTTCCTCGAGCGGCACGTGCTCGATCTCGTCGCGCACCAGGTATTGATAAGCGTTGTTGGGCGAGAGCTTGGGCTCAGGAAGGGTGGAGAAGGCCTCTGCCATGCTCTGCGTCTGTTTCGATACCTTGAGCTGTTCGAACATCTGGTCGGCGAGATCGCGCAGGCCCATGCCGCCGTAGGTGGCGCCGTGACTGTTCGTCAGGTGCGGCAGCACCTGCTCGAGCGGCGCGTTGTCGTCGTAGTCCTTCTTGAAATCCAGCAGGGCATTGAGCAGCGTGCCCCACTTGCCCTTGGTGATGCCGATGGAGAAGAGCACCAGAACGGTGAAGTCGGTGGTCTTCTCCACCTCGACGCCGCGATGGTGCAGGTAGCCCGTCACCAGCGTCGCGGGGATGCCAGTCTTCTCGAGGCCGCCCTTGTCCGCGATTCCCGGGGTGACGATCGACACCTTGATGGGGTCGAGCATGCAGTAGCCGTCTTCGAGATCTCCGAAGCCGTGCCAGTTCTCTTTCGGATGCAGCACCCAGCAATCCGCATCCGTCGCGAGCTGGTCCGGCGAGGCTTCTTCGAAGCGCACCTTCTTGCCGCCTTTGCCCTTGATGAAATCCGCGTTCCAGGTCTTGAAGAACCATTGCTTCTTCGCGGCGAACTGGCGATGCACGCGGCCCATGGTCTGGCGGAACGCCACCGCCTCGGCGATGGATTCGCCGGTGAGCGCGGGTCCGCCGGGCCCGTCCATCATGGCCGCGGTGATGTCGTTGGAGACGATGATGGGATACAGCGGTGACGTCGACGCATGCAGCATGTACGACTCGTTGAAACGCGAGTGCGGAATCGCGCTTCTTCCATCGCGGATATGCAGCAGCGAGGCCTGCGACAGCGCTGCGAGCAGTTTGTGCGTGGAGTGGGTCGCAAATATCGTGGGACCCTTGTGGTCCTTGGGATCGCCGTGCATGGCATGGCGGCCCTTGTAGATGGGATTGAATCGCGCGTAGGCGTACCACGCCTCGTCGAAGTGGATGCGGTCGACGGAAGGATCGAGCAATTCCTGCACGCGTCGCGCGTCGTAGATCAGTCCGTCGTAGGTGGAGTTGGTGACGATGGAGTGCACCGCGCGCGTGTTCACGCCGCGAGTCACCAGCGGGTTTTTCTTGATGCCATTCGCGATCGCGGCCTTGGAGAGTCGGTCGGGCGGAATGGGGCCGATGATTCCGTAGCGGTTGCGCAATGGCACCAGGTACTGCGGAATGCCGCCGGTCATGACGAGGCTGTGCTCGATGGACTTGTGGCAGTTGCGGTCGCAGAGCGCGATCTGGTCGCGCGCCACCGCCGCCATGAAGATCACGCGGTTCGACATCGAGGTGCCGTTGGTCACCGAGTAGCTGCGGTGCGCGCCGAACACGCGTGCGCAATAACGCTCGTGTTCGCCCATCGGGCCGGAATGGTCGAGCAGGGATCCCAAACTACCTACGCTGATCGACAGGTCCGAGCGCAGCACGTTCTCGCCGAAGTAGTCGAAGAAGATGCGGCCCACCGGTGACTTGAGGAAGGCCGTGCCGCCCTGGTGGCCGGGCGTGTGCCAGGAGTATTCGAAATCCAGCGTGAACTTCATGAGGGCCGCGGCCAACGGTGGCATCATGACTTCGAGATAGCGGCGGATCGCAGCCGATACGCGGCCTCCGACAAAAGCGGCCGTGTCCTCGAGCGTCCAGATGAACTCATCCACCTTGCCCATGATGTCGACCGGGATGGCCGCGGCCTCGCCGCGCTCTGCCAGCAGGAAGATCGGAATCTTGTCGTTGCGTGAGCGGACGTATTCGATCAGCTCGCGGGAGCGCGCGTGGTTCTTGTCGTCGCCCAGCGACCAGTCGATCAGCAACGCATGAATCGCCGAGTCCGAAGTGATCACCGCCCGGCCGTCTTCGGCCGACAGCGCCTCGATGACTTCGATGTTGCGGCCCTGCATTTCCGTGACCAGGGCGCGCGCGGCACGTCCCTCCGCCGTCGGGGTCCCCAGCTCATCGTCGACGATGAGGGCCCTGAGAGAAATGCGCTTGATGCTGCGTGTGATCATCGGGAGATCTCCATTCTCGATACGTGGCTTGGCTGCATCCGTGTGCCGGCCTCAGGGCGCCGGCGTTACCCAGCTGTAGAACGTGCCCGACTGGTCGTCGAGCTTGCCGAAGTACTTGCCATACAGATCGGCGAAGTCCGGAGCGGAGAAGGTCTTGCTCAGCACGGTGTCGACCAGCAGCCGCAGGTCTTCGTCGCCGCGCGGCAACGCAAGCGCCAAAGGCTCATGGGTGAGCTGGCGGTTCAGTACCTCGAGTTCCTGGCTGGCCTTGTCGTCCATCGCGGCCAGCGCCACGTCGCGCTCGGCGAAGAACACGTCGACCTTGTTCTGCTGCAGGAACTTGATGCCGCTGGCGTAATCGGGCACGGATACGGTCGCGGTGTTCAGCTTGAACTTCGCGATCGCGCCGGCGAGCCAGCGCTCGGAGCTGGTACCCGCGACGGTGGCAAAGCGCGTGGCTTCGATCATTCCCTGTGCGGGTGTGCCACGCCACACCGGTCGCTGCTTGGGATTGCGCTCGAGCGCTTCGCGAACCTGCGGTGTGACGTCATTGCGCACCACGGCGCGAATGCCACCCGCAAATGTCGGGATCGAGAACGACAGCGTCTTGCGTCGCGCGAGGGTTGCGTTCGATGGCGTGCAGAGCACGTCCGCCTGGCCAGCCGCCACGGCATTCGCCGCCGTGTCGATGGTGACTGGCACCCATTCGACCGCGAGTTGCGAAAGACCGAGCTGCGTCTTCAGGCCCGCCGCGATCCGTTCGCACAGCGCCGCGCCGTATCCTTCGACGGAACCCGACGCGCTCGCCGACGTGAACGGCTTGGCCTGCGGAAGATAGGCGAAGCGCACGCGGCCGCTGTCGCGGATCTTGTCCAGTGCGGCTCCGGCGAAGGACGTGGTGGGTGCCGTTGCGCCCAGGACCAGGACGGTGAGCGCTGCGCCCCACTTGTGGGAAAGGGCCGCGAACCGAGGACGAAGTTTGTTCGACATGTGTTTTCTCCTTGGTGCGTTCGGGTTCAGAGGGCGCTCGGCGTGTTCGCCGCGCCCTTGAAGCGATTCGAAATGAAGCCCCAGATGATGTAGGTGACGCCCATGACGAGCATGCCGCCCATCACTGCGTCGCCGCCCGAGGCATACAGTGCGTAGACGCTGTACAGCATGGCGATCACGCCGATGACCATGTTGCGCGTATACACGTTACTCGCGACGTTGTTGGCCTTCATCATCACCGGCAGTGCGGACAGCGCCAGGATGTACGGGATCACGTTCGTGACCACGGCGAGATTCACCAGCGCGCCGAATTGTTCGGACAGCGTTGGCGAGATGGTCGAGAGCGCCAGCGCGGTCTGCACGACGCCGAGGATGATCATCCCGGCAATGGGCGCCCCCATGCTGTTCACCTTGGCGAAGGCCTTGGGGAACATGTTGCCTTCGGCGGCGGACTTCGCGGTCGAGGACAGGGTGAACTGCCAGCCGAGCAGCGAGCCGAGACACGCAAGGATCGCCAGCACCATGATGATGGAACCCACGGTGGGGTTGAACATCTTGGCGAACGCGAGACCGAAGGGTCCGGTGGAGTTGGCCAGTTCCTCGTTGGGCACGATGCCCTGGATCACGGTGGTGGACAGCACGTATATGACCGCGGCGCCCAGCGTGCCGAACAGGCAGGCGAGGGGTACGTCACGTTTCGGGTTCTCGACGGCGTCCGAGTTCTGTGCCGCCGATTCCATGCCGAGGAAGGCCCAGAGTGTCAGCGCGATGCTCGAGCCCATGCCTTCACCCAGCGACATGCCCTGCGGATTCCAGGCTGCGGCAAAGGTGTCCGAGCTGAACCAGAACCAGCCGATGAACGACAGCGCGCCCACCGGGATGATGACTCCCCAGACCGTGATGGAGCCTATTTTTCCCGTGACCCCGGGGCCGCCAAAATTGGCTACCGTTGTTAGCCATAGCAGCGCGATCACGCTCATGCAGGTGGCGATCGGTGTCGCGGACATACCGGGGAAGAATGTAGCCATGTAGCCCACCGCCGAGATGGCGATGGCGACGTTACCGATGGCCAGCGACAGGAAGTACAGGAAGAAGGCCTGGAAGTAGCCGTCCTTGCCATAACCGTCTTCGGCATAGGCCGCGAGGCCGCCTGGCCGTTGGTTGAAGATGCCGGCCTGTGCAAAGCCGTAGGCGAGGGCCATCGAGCCCAGTGCCGTGACTATCCAGGACAGCAGGGAGATCGCTCCCACCTTGGCCATGTTGGTTGGCAACATGATGATTCCCGAGCCCATCATGTTCACCGCGACGATGAACGTGAGCTGGACGAGATTCATCTTCTTTTTTGGTTGTGACATAGCTGACTCCTACTCCCTGACTACGTAGGTATGGAACTT
>Ga0190270_10001354_pt1 | contig 11353 bp, 20 predicted proteins | sample Popmic320T_FD_133748 | JGI IMG/M metagenome (GOLD analysis project Ga0190270, IMG submission 133748) | Populus adjacent soil microbial communities from riparian zone of Weber River, Utah, USA - 320 T | ecosystem: Environmental > Terrestrial > Soil > Riparian zone | place: USA: Utah | collected... | reverse complement strand
GGTCGCGTCCTCGTCGGCTTCCGCCGCGGCCGCCTTCTTCGCCGTCGACTTCTTCGCGGCCTTCTTGGCGGTGGCCTTCTTGGCGGTCGACTTCTTGGCGGTCGACTTCTTGGCCGTCTTCTTCGCCGGCTCCTCGGCCGGCTCGCTGAAGTCGACCTCCTCGACCAGCTCGATCACCGCCATCGGCGCGTTGTCGCCCTTGCGCGGCCCAACCTTGGTGATGCGCAGGTAGCCGCCCGGCCGGGTGGCATAGCGCGGCGCGATCTCGGTGAACAGCTCGTGCACGACGCCCTTGTCGCGGATCACGCGCAGCACCTGACGGCGGTTGTGCAGGTCGCCCCGCTTCGCCTTCGTGATCAGCCGCTCGGCGAAGGGCCGCAGCCGTCGGGCCTTGGCCTCCGTCGTCGTGATCCGGCCGTGCTCGAACAGGCTGGTCGCCAGGTTCGAGAGCATCAGCTTCTGGTGAGCCGGGCTCCCGCCCAGGCGCGCACCCTTGGTCGGGGTAGGCATCTACGGTCTCCTGTCAGCTGAAGCGTCAGTACTGCTCGTCCTCGGCGAAGCTCTGGTCGTCGTCGTACGACTCCATCGCCGCCCGTGCGTCGAAGCCCGGCGCGCTGTCCTTCAGCCCGAGGCCCATCTCCGCGAGCTTCGCCTTGACCTCGTCGATCGACTTGGCGCCGAAGTTGCGGATGTCGAGAAGGTCCTGCTCGCTGCGCGAGATCAGCTCACCCACCGTGTGGATGCCCTCACGCTTCAGGCAGTTGTACGACCGCACCGTGAGGCTCAGGTCCTCGACTGGCAGTGCCAGGTCGGCGGCGAGCTGCTCGTCGACCGGCGAAGGACCGATGTCGACGCCCTCGGCCTCGACGTTGAGCTCCCGAGCCAGGCCGAACAGCTCGACCAGGGTCTTGCCGGCGCTCGCGATCGAGTCCCGCGGGCGCATCGACTGCTTGGTCTCGACGTCGATGATCAGCCGGTCGAAGTCGGTGCGCTGCTCGACTCGGGTGGCCTCGACCTTGTAGGACACCTTCAGCACCGGGCTGTAGATCGAGTCGACCGGGATCCGGCCGATCTCGACGTCACCGGACTTGTTTTGCACGGCGGAGATGTAGCCACGGCCGCGCTCGACGACCAGCTCCATCTCGAGCTTGCCCTTCTCGTTGAGCGTGGCGAGCTTCAGGTCGGCGTTGTGCACCTCAACGCCTGCCGGCGGCGCGATGTCGGCGGCGGTCACGTCGCCCGGACCCTGCTTGCGCAGGTACATCGTCACCGGCTCGTCATGCTCGGACGAGACGACGAGACTCTTCAGGTTGAGGATCACCTCGGTGACGTCCTCGACGACGCCGGGGATGGTCGAAAACTCGTGCAGCACGCCGTCGATCCTTATCGACGTCACGGACGCGCCGGGGATCGAGGACAGCAGCGTACGGCGCAGTGAGTTGCCGAGGGTGTAGCCGAATCCCGGCTCGAGCGGCTCGATGGTGAACCGCGAACGGTAGTCGTTGACGATCTCTTCGGTCAGAGTCGGTCGCTGTGCGATGAGCATGTGCTATTCCTTTCGGTGCCGACCGCTATATGACGGCACGAATGGGTGGGAGAGCAGCCGCGTTACTTCTTCGAGTAGTACTCGACGATGAGCTGCTCTTGAACCGGTATGTCGATCTGCTGACGTACCGGGAGTTGGTGAACGAGAATGCGCATCCGACCGGGCAGCGCCTCGAGCCAAGCCGGGACCAAGCGCTCGCCGTGGGTCTCCCGAGCGACGATGAACGGCGTCATCTCGATCGACTTGGGGCGCACGTCGACGATGTCCTTCGGCGACACCTGGAACGACGGGATGTCGACCTTGCGGCCGTTGACCATGAAGTGGCCGTGCGACACCAGCTGGCGAGCGTGCCGACGGGTACGCGCGAAGCCGCCACGGTAGACCACGTTGTCGAGCCGCCCCTCGAGCAGCTGCAGCAGGTTGTCACCGGTCTTGCCGGGGCGACGGCTCGCCTCGTCGTAATAGGTCCGGAACTGCTTCTCGAGCACGCCGTAGGTGTAGCGCGCCTTCTGCTTCTCCTGAAGCTGCTGGCGGTACTCGCTCTCCTTGACCCGACCGCGGCCGTGCTGGCCGGGCGGGTACGGACGACGCTCGAACGCGCGGTCGCCACCGACCAGGTCGACTCCCAGCCGGCGCGACTTCTTGGTCATGGGTCCGGTGTAACGGGCCATGGGTTAGCTCTCCTCTCGCGACCGGCGGGTCAGACCCGGCGCCGCTTGGGCGGGCGGCAACCGTTGTGGGCGGATGGCGTGACGTCCTGGATCGTGCCGACCTCGAGGCCGACCGCGCCCAGGGAGCGGATCGCCGTCTCGCGGCCCGAGCCCGGGCCCTTGACGAAGACGTCGATCTTCTTCATTCCGTGCTCCATGGCCCGACGCCCGGCGGCCTCGGCGGCCATCTGCGCGGCGAAGGGAGTGGACTTGCGTGAGCCTTTGAAGCCGACGGTCCCGGCGCTGGCCCACGAGATCACCGCACCGCCGGGGTCGGTGATCGTGACGATCGTGTTGTTGAACGTGCTCTTGATGTGGGCCTGGCCCACGGTCACGTTCTTCTTCTCCTTGCGGCGCACCTTCTTGGCGCCGGACTGGCGTGGCTTGGGGGGCATGTTTCTCCTACACGTACGAAAGCTGGTGGGCGTTTACTTCTTGATGGCCTTCTTCTTGCCGGCGATGGTGCGCTTCGGGCCCTTGCGGCCGCGGGCGTTGGTCCGCGTCCGCTGGCCACGCACCGGAAGGCCGTTGCGGTGGCGACGACCCTGGTAGCTGCCGATCTCGACCTTGCGACGGATGTCGCCGGCCACCTCGCGCCGCAGGTCACCTTCGACCTGGTAGTTGGCCTCGATGTGGTCGCGAAGCTTCACCAGCTCCTCGTCGCCCAGCTCGTGGACGCGCATGTCGGGGCTGACCCCGGCGGCCACGATGGTCTCCTGGGCGCGGGTACGACCGATTCCGTAGATGTAGGTGAGTGCGACCTCGAGACGCTTGTCGCGCGGGAGGTCGACACCGATGAGGCGTGCCATGGAGGCGGTGTCCTTCCTGTCATGCGGAGGTGTCGGACGTGACGCGTCCCTGCCTGCCTCGGGCAGGGCCCCGGCCTCCGATCCGGGGGTGGCACGCCTCACCCAACGGGTGAGGCGTGAGCGGTCACGCTGGGTGGTGAACTGTCGTCAGCCCTGGCTCTGCTTGTGGCGCGGGTTTTCGCAGATCACCATGACTCGCCCGTGCCGGCGAATCACTTTGCACTTGTCGCAAATCTTCTTGACGCTCGGTTGGACCTTCATCGAGCTCTCCGGTTGTCCTGGGCGCAGGCGATGGCCCCGCCCAGACGTTGGTTGATGGCCTGGCTATTACTTGTAGCGGTAGACAATGCGGCCACGGGTCAGGTCGTACGGCGACAGCTCCACGACGACCCGGTCCTGAGGCAGGATCCGGATGTAATGCTGGCGCATCTTGCCGCTGATGTGAGCGAGAACCTTGTGTCCGTTGGTCAGCTCGACGCGAAACATCGCGTTCGGCAGAGCCTCGACCACCGAGCCCTCGATCTCGATGACCCCTTCCTTCTTCGCCATGTCCTCCGCAATCTGTCGGTTCGCTTTGGTGGCCCGCAGCCGCCCGCACGCCCATGTCGTTCAATCGTTTTCCGGGACAGAACGCAAGCAGCCGCAGGGCATGAAAAGACGGCCCACGAGGGGCCAACGCTCAAGTTTACGTCAGGGACCCCACCCCACGCCAATCGGGTCAATCACCGCCGTACGAGACACCCAGGTCGCTGAGGCGGCCGCTCCCGCCGTCGAGCGCCGTCAGCACCCACAAACCGTCACGAGTCAGGGTGAAAGTGTGCTCGAAATGGGCGGCGAGCGACCCGTCGCGGCTCACGACCGTCCAGTCGTCGTCGAGCAGGTCGGTCTCGATGCCGCCGAGCGTGATCATCGGCTCGACCGCCAGCGCGATGCCGCGCTGCAGTCGCGGACCGTTGCCGGGCTCACCCACGTTGGGCACGTTGGGCGCCATGTGCATCGACGAGCCGATGCCGTGTCCGACGTAGTCCTCGACGATGCCGAAGTCGCCGACGCCCCGCACGTACGTCTCCACCGCATGTGAAATGTCGGTGACGTAGCCCCCGATGCGAGCGGCGGCGATGCCGCGCCACAACGCGTCCTCGCACACCGCGAGCAGTTGGCGCACCTCGTCGGACACGTCGCCGAGCGCCACCGTGATGGCGGCGTCGCCGTGCCAGCCCTCGATGATCGCCCCGCAGTCGATCGAAACGACGTCGCCGGTCTCGAGGCGTCGCGGTCCCGGGATGCCGTGCACGATCTCGTCGTTGACCGAAACACACAGCGTCTTGGGGAAGCCGTGGTAGCCCTTGAACGACGGCACGGCGCCGTGGTCGCGAATGTACGTCTCGGCCAGCCGGTCCAGGTCGTCGGTGGTCATGCCCGGGCGTACGCTGTCGCGGCACAGCTGAAGCGTCTCGCCGACGATCCGGCCGGCCCGGCGCATCAACGCGATCTGTTCCCGCGTCTTGATCTCGACGCCTCGGTCCCGCAGTCGGAGTAAGCCCATGCCGGATTATCCCTAGGCGACCGGCTGCTCGAGAGCCTCGATGGCGCGCGCTTTCACCTCATCGACCGCCCCGGTGCCGATCACGATGCGCAGCAGGTCACGCGCCTTGTAGTACTCGACCAGCGGACGCGTCTGCTCGTGGTAGACGTCGAGCCGCCGCCGAATCGTCTCCGGCCGATCGTCGTCGCGCTGATAGAGCTCGCTTCCGCAGAGGTCGCAGACGCCCTCGCGCGTGGGCGGGTCGAACTCGATGTGGAAGGTGTGTCCGCACGACCGGCAGATGCGCCGACCGGACAGCCGGTGCACGACCTCCTCGTCGTCGACCTGGAGCTTGAGCACCGAGTCGAGGGCGACGTCGTAACTGTCGAGGATCTCGTTGAGCGCCTCGGCCTGCGGCACCGTACGGGGGAAGCCGTCGAGCAGGAACCCCGGCTCGGTGTCGTCACGCCCCAGCCGGTCGCGGACCATGGCGATGGTGACGTCGTCCGGGACCAGCTCACCCTCGTCCATGAAATTCTTCGCGAGCTCGCCCAACTCGGTCATCTCCGCGACGTTGGAGCGGAAGATGTCGCCGGTCGAGATGTTGGGGATGCCGTAATGCGTCGCGATGCGCTTGGCCTGCGTCCCCTTGCCGGCACCCGGCGGACCCACGAGAACCAGCCGCATCAGCGCAAGAACCCTTCGTAGTTGCGCTGCTGCAGTTGGCTCTCGATCTGTTTGACCGTGTCGAGGCCGACCCCGACCATAATGAGCAGAGATGTCCCCCCGAAGGGGAAGTTTTGGTTGGCATTGACCAAGACCAACGCCACCAACGGGATCAACGCCACGATGCCCAGATAGACCGAGCCCACCGCGGTGATGCGGGACAGGACGTACGCGAGGTACTCCTGCGTCGGTCGGCCGGCCCGGATGCCGGGGATGAAGCCGCCGTACTTCTTCATGTTGTCGGCGACCTCTTCTGGGTTGAAGGTGATCGACACGTAGAAGAACGTGAAGAACACGATCAGCAGGAAGTAGGCCAGCATGTAGAGCGGGTGGTCGCCGCGGACGAAGTACTTCGAAACCCAGGTGGTCCACTCCGCGTCGGGGTTGAACTGCGTCATCAGGGCCGGCAAATAGAGCAGGCTGGATCCGAAGATGACCGGGATGACGCCGGCCTGGTTGACCTTCAGCGGGATATAGGTCGACGAGCCGCCGAACATCTTGCGGCCGACCATGCGTCTGGCATATTGCACCGGGATCCGGCGCTGCGCCTGCTCGACGAAGATGACCGCCGCGACGATCGCGAGGCCGACCGCGATCACGATGAAGAACGTGATCCAACCCTGCTGCTGCCCGATCAGCCACATCGTGCCGGGGAACGTGGCGACGATCTGGGTGAAGATCATGATCGACATGCCGTTGCCGATGCCGCGGTCGGTGATCAGCTCGCCGAGCCACATGATGACCGCGGTGCCGGCGGTCATCGTGATCACGATCAACACCGAGCGCCAGACATTGTCCTTGTCGTAGAGCAGGTCCTCGTTACAGCCCTGGATCAGCTGGTTGTTGCGGGCGAGGGCGACGATGCCGGTCGCCTGAAGGACCGCAAGACCCAGCGTCAGGTAGCGGGTGTACTGGGTGATCTTCTGCTGCCCGGCCTGACCCTCCTTTTTGAGGGTCTCGAGGCGCGGGATCACGACGGTGAGCAGCTGCAGGATGATGCTCGCCGTGATGTAGGGCATGATGCCGAGCGCGAAGATCGTCAGCTGCAGCAGCGCACCGCCGGAGAAGACGTTGATCAGGTTGAAGAGGTTGTTGCCGTCGGCGCTTTGCGCGGTGTCGATACACGACTGAACGTTGGGCACGTTGACGCCAGGCGCCGGGGTCATCGAGCCGAGTCGGAACACGACAATGATGAACAGCACGAACAGCAGCTTTCGCCGCAGATCCGGCGTCTTGAACGCGTTGACGAAGGCGCCTAGCACCAGGTCCTCCCATAAATCCCGGTCACGCCGGGAAACTCATTCGTCCGGGGACTCTAACAGTCGACGGCGGCGCCATCGCCGCCTGCTCGGCCGATGTGAGCGTCACCTCACACCGTCGTGACGGTGCCTCCGCTGGCCTCGATCTTCTCCGTCGCGCTCGCCGAGAAAGCGTTCGCGGTCACCTGGACCGCCACCGAGATGTCCCCGGTCCCGAGGATCTTCACCGGCTGGCGACGACGGACCGCCCCCTTGTCGGCCAGCGACTCGATCGTCACTTCGCCACCGTCGGGGTAGAGCGCAGCGAGCTGGTCGAGATTGACCACCTGGAAGCGCACCTTGAACGGGCTGGTGAAGCCGCGCATCTTCGGCAGCCGCATGTGGAGCGGCAGCTGGCCGCCCTCGAAGCTCTCGGGGATCTGGTTGCGCGCCTTCGAGCCCTTGGTGCCGCGCCCGGCCGTCTTACCGCGACGGCCGCCCTCGCCTCGTCCGACCCGGACCTTGGCGGACTTCGCCCCGGGCGCCGGACGCAGGTGATGCAGTTTGAGGGTCATGTCAGTCGACCTCCTCCACGGCCACCAAATGAGGCACCGTGGCAATCATGCCCCGGATCTCGGGCCGGTCTTCCTTGACGACGACGTCGCCGATCCGCTTCAGACCGAGCGAGCGCAACGTCTCGCGCTGGTTTTGTTTACGCCCGATCGCCGAGCGCACCTGACGTACTTTGAGCCGCGGCATCAACCCGCCACCTCCGAGCGAGCCTTCAGCAGCGCCGGCGGAGCGACATCCTCGACGGCCATGCCGCGGCGCTTGGCCACCGACTCGGGCGTCTCGAGCGACCGCAGCGCGTCGACGGTGGCGTGCACGATGTTGATCGCGTTCGACGAGCCGAGCGACTTGCTGAGGACGTCGTGGATGCCCGCGCACTCCAAGACCGCACGCACCGGGCCACCGGCGATCACACCGGTACCGGGCGCCGCGGGACGCAGCAGCACGACACCGGCCGACTTCTCGGCCTGCACCGGATGCGGGATGGTGCCCTGGATTCGCGGCACCTTGAAGAAGCTCTTCTTGGCCTCCTCGACGCCCTTCGCGATCGCGGCCGGCACCTCCTTGGCCTTGCCGTAGCCGACGCCGACCGTACCGTCGCCGTCGCCCACGACCACGAGAGCCGTGAAGCTGAAGCGACGACCGCCCTTGACGACCTTGGCGACCCGGTTGATGCCGACGACGCGCTCGATGTAGGCGGTCTTGTCCCCCGACCCGCGACGGTCGTCGCGGGACCGACGGTCTCCGGCGCCACCACTGCGGCGCTGGGGTCCAGCCATGGAACTACCTCTCTCACTGCGGACTGTGTCCGCCTAAAACTCGAGCCCGCCCTCGCGGGCGCCTTCGGCCAAGGCGGCGATGCGCCCGTGGTACTTGTTGCCCGCCCGATCGAGAACGACAGACCCGAGGCCGGCGCTCTTGGCTCGGTCGGCCACCAACTCGCCGACCTTCTTCGCCTTGGCGCTCTTGTCCCCCGACAGGGCCCGGACGTCGGACTCCATCGACGACGCAGACGCCAGCGTGCGGTGCTCGACGTCGTCGACGACCTGGGCCACGATGTGCCGGCTGGATCGGGTGACGACCAGCCGCGGGCGCTCGGCGGTGCCGAACACTCGCTTGCGGCCGCGGATCGCACGGCGCTTCCGCCCAGCCACGCGGCCAGCGGTGCGCTTGCGTTGGTTCAACGCGACAGTCATGGTTACTTGCCCGCCTTTCCAACCTTGCGCCGGATACGCTCGCCGGCGTAGCGGATGCCCTTGCCCTTGTAGGGCTCGGGCTTGCGCAGCTTGCGGATGTTGGCAGCGACCTCGCCGACGCGCTGCTTGTCGATGCCCTGCACCGCGAACTTCGTCGCCGACTCGACAGTGAACGTCACACCGTCCGGCGCGTCGAAGGTCACCGGGTGGCTGAAGCCGAGGTTGAGTTCGAGAGTCGACGGGCCCTTGGGGATGACCCGGTAGCCGACGCCCACGATCTCGAGCTTCTTTTCGTAGCCCTGCGACACTCCGGTGACCATGTTGGCCACCAGCGTGCGGGACAGGCCGTGCAGCGCTCTGCTCGTGCGCTCGTCATCGGGACGGTTCACCGCGAGGCTGCCGTCGTCGGACCGCTCGATCGTGATCGGCGTGGCGACCACATGGCTCAGCTCGCCCTTCGGGCCCTTCACCGTCACCTGCTGTCCGTCGATCGTGACGTCGACGCCGGTTGGGACCGTGATGGGCAGCTTGCCGATGCGCGACATGCTTCTTCCTCCCTCAGTCCTCGGTCACCAGACGAAGGCGAGGACTTCCCCGCCAACGCCCTTGTTTTTTGCCTGTCGATCGGTCAGCAGGCCGTCCGAGGTGGAGATGATCGCCACTCCGAGACCGCCCAGCACCCGCGGCAGTTGATTGGCCTTGGCGTACACCCGAAGGCCAGGCTTGCTGATGCGGCGTAGTCCCGCGATCGAGCGCTCCCGGCTGGGTCCGTACTTCAAGGTGACCACCAGGGTCTTGCCGACCATATCCGGCGCCGGATCCTCGACCGACCAGGAGGAGATGTAGCCCTCCTGCTGGAGGATCTCGGCCACGCCCGCCTTCAGCTTGCTGTGCGGGATGCGCACGCTGTCGTGAAAGGCCTGGTTGCCGTTACGCAGACGCGTCAGCATGTCTGCAACGGGATCTGTCATCGTCATGGGTGTGTCGCTACCTTCCCGCTCCGGTTTCCGCGCCGGCCGGTCCTGGGACCGCCGGGCAGACCTGGGGCGAAGTACTCGTTCAACTCCGTCACCAGCTGCTCTTCGTCACACCGGGCAGCTCGCCGCGGTGCGCCATCTCACGTAGGCATACCCGACACAGCCCGAACTTGCGATAGACCGCCTTGGGGCGACCGCACCGCTGGCAGCGCGTATAGCCGCGCACCTTGTACTTCGGCTTGCGGGCCGCCTTGACGACCAACGCTGTCTTAGCCACGGTCAGTTCTCCTTACTGTGCTCATCTCATCGCTCCGCGCGGTGCTCACTCATCGCTCCGCGAAGGGGAAGCCGAGCTTGGTGAGCAGTGCCCGTCCCTCGTCGTCGTTGGTCGCGGTCGTCACCACGGTGACGTCCATGCCTCGCGACCGGTCGATCTTGTCCTGGTTGACCTCGAGGAACATCACCTGCTCGTCGAGGCCGAACGTGTAGTTGCCGCGGCCGTCGAACTGCCGAGGCGACAGGCCGCGGAAGTCACGGATTCGCGGCAGCGCCAGCGACAGCAGCCGGTCGAGGAACTCCCACATCCGGTCGCCACGCAGTGTCACGTGGGCGCCGATCGGCATGCCCGCCCGCAGCTTGAACTGCGCGATGGACTTGCGGGCCCGCGTCACGGCGGCCTTCTGGCCGGTGATCGCGGCGAGGTCGCGGGTCGCGCCCTCGATCAGCTTCGAGTCGCGCGCCGCCTCGCCGACGCCCATGTTGACGACGATCTTGACCAGTCCGGGCACCTGCATGGCGTTGGCATAGCCGAAGTCGTCCTGCAGCTGCGAGCGAACCTCGTCGCGATAGCGCGTCTTCAGACGCGGTGCAGGCGCCTTCGTCGGCGTCTCAGTCATCAGATCTCCTTGCCGGTCCGCTTCGCAATGCGAACGCTGCGGTGCGCGGTGTACGTCGAGCCGTCCGGCCGCGTCTTGGTCACCTCGTCGCGTCGGAAACCGACCCGGGTCGGGACCTTGTCGCCGTCGTCCTCGACGAGCAGCATCACGTTGGAGATGTGGACCGCCGCCTCCTGCGTGACGATGCCGCCGGTCGTGCCGGCCCGGCCGCCACTCTGGACGACCTTGGTGTGCCGCTTGACCCGGTTGACGCCCTCGACAATCACCCGGTCGTTTTCGGGCTGGACCGAGATGACCTTGCCCTCGGCGCCCTTGTCGCGACCGGCGACCACGCGTACGAGGTCACCCTTCTTGATGCTCAGAGGCTTCACCATCACAGCACCTCCGGAGCCAGCGAAATGATCTTCATGAACCTCTTCTCCCGAAGCTCCCGGCCGACCGGGCCGAAGATTCGGGTGCCGCGCGGCTCCCCGTTGGTCTGCAACAGCACCGCGGCGTTTTCGTCGAATCGGATGTACGAACCGTCCGGGCGACGACGCTCCTTCGCGGTCCGGACGATGACGGCCTTGACGACCTCGCCCTTCTTGACCGCGCCACCGGGAATCGCGTCCTTGACGGTCCCGACGATGACGTCGCCGATACCCGCGTAGCGACGACCCGAGCCACCGAGCACCCGGATGCACAAGATCTGCTTGGCACCGGTGTTGTCGGCGACCTTGAGTCGCGACTCCTGCTGGATCATCGTTCACTCCGCCCTTACTTGGCCTTCTCGAGAACCGCGACGACGCGCCAGCGCTTCGTGGCCGACAGCGGCCGCGTCTCCATGACGCGGACGCGGTCGCCGACGCCGCACTCGTTTTGCTCGTCGTGGGCCTTCAGCCGGTTGGTCCGGCGCATGACCTTGCCGTAGAGCGGGTGCTTGACCCAGTCCTCAACGGCGACGACGGCGGTCTTGTCCATCTTGTCGCCGACGACCAGGCCCTCACGGGTCTTGCGACGGGCGGTGCGCGACGGCGCGCTCGTGTCGGTCACCACGGTGTCCTTGTCTGTCACTTGGCGTCCCCTTCGTCTGCGGACGCGCCCTCGTCGGTGCTCTCGCCCTGATCGGTCGACGCCTCGTCGGTTGCGTCGGCGTCGTCCTTGGCCTCGGCCTTCTTGGC
>Ga0190270_10001353_pt1 | contig 11361 bp, 12 predicted proteins | sample Popmic320T_FD_133748 | JGI IMG/M metagenome (GOLD analysis project Ga0190270, IMG submission 133748) | Populus adjacent soil microbial communities from riparian zone of Weber River, Utah, USA - 320 T | ecosystem: Environmental > Terrestrial > Soil > Riparian zone | place: USA: Utah | collected... | reverse complement strand
CTGACGGCAATCAGCCAGGCCAGGAGCTTCGAGAAGGGGCGGCGGACGACGCCGCCCTTCTCATTTCGCAGGACCGGGATCCGCTAGCGCGGAACCCAGTCCGCGAGGATCCTGAAGGCGTCCGCTTCGCGGCCGCAACACCGCTCAGGACGGCACATTGCTCTAGCTGTCGATTGGATCAGCTTGCTCGCTGCCATTCGAAGACGGCATGAGGCAGCCGTGCTTCGTCCACGAGTTGTGGTGCGTCCCGGCGTCGTAGCTCACGAAGTCGCCCGGGCCGAAGGTGGTTCCATCCGAGTCGACGAGGTCGCCCTCGATGATCAGGAACTCCTCCATTCCGGGGTGGTCGTGCGCGATCGTGACCGCGCCGGGCTCCATGCGCATGAGGTACGTGCCCTGGCCCGTCGACTCGTCGTAGCTGAGCGGGAGCCAGCTCATCTCGGGCTGCGCCGGGCCTTCCATGTCGTACGGGAGGAACGGGGTCGTGTGCGCGTTGACCGATCTGCGTCCCCGCGGGCGACTCGCTCATGCGTTCCTCCTCAGTCTCGATGGACGGTCCTTCCCTCCATACCGCCGGCGACGGTGACGACCTGGCCGGTGACGTGCCCTGAGAGCGTGTCGGACGCGAGGACGACCACCTGCGCGGCGATGTCCTCGGGCTGCGCGATCTTGCGGAGAGCCATCGTCCGGGAGACGGCTTGAACCTGCTCGGGGTCGACGAGACCTCGCGTCATGGGTGACTCCGTCCAGCCGGGTGCGATGGCGTTCACGCGCCCGAGCGGGGCGATCCGGGCGATCTCGTTCTTCAAGGAGAGGAGGAGGCCGCCCGTGACCGCCGACTTCGCGGCCGCGTAGTCCGCGTGGCCCGCCTCGCCGAAGATTCCCGCCGTCGAGCCGACGAGGACGAGCGACCCGTGCCCGTTCCTCGCGACCTCGCGCAGGAAGGCGCGCGCGACGAGGAACGTGCTCGTCAGGTTCTGCCGGACCGTCTCGTTCCAGCGCTCGAGCGACAGCTCCCACACTGGAACGTCGTCGCGTGGCCACATGCCCTGCACCGAGACGCATACGTCGACCGAGCCGAGCTCCCGGCGGGCGTCCTCGAAGACTCGCTCCACGTCGTCCTCACGTGTGAGATCGCCCTGAGCAGTCGCTGCCCCTCCGAGCTCGTCGGCGAGGGTGCGTGCACGCTCCTCGCCGCGATGGAAGTGCACGAGCACGCGTGCGCCCTCGGCCGCGAAGGCGCGAGCGCAGGCTGCCCCGATGCCGCCGGATGCGCCCGTGATCACCGCGCCCTTCCCCTGAAGCCCGCTCTCGATCCGGCGTAGGCTACTCGCGTGCGCGTCCACGTCATTTCGGACATGGAGGGCGTCGCCGGAATCGTCAAGTGGGAGCAGACGACGGGCGGCGAGGCGCTCTTTGAAGAGGGGCGCAAGCTCTACACCGAGGAGATCAACGCCGCCGTGCGTGGCGCGAAGGCGGCCGGCGCGACCGAGATCGTCGTCATGGACTGCCACGGAGCGGGGAAGGGATGGACGTTCAACTCGCTGATCGCGGAGGACCTCGACCCCGCCTGCGAGTTCGTCGTCCAGGACGAGTGGACGGAGTACACGGAGTTCCTCGAGGCGGGTTGTGACGCAGCGCTCTTCGTGGGCATGCATGCGCGCGCAGGTACACACGACGGGGTCATGAACCACACGATCTCCGGCCGCGACTTCCAGAACCTCTGGTTCAACGGCACGCTCGTCGGCGAAACGGGCATCAACGCTGCGCTTTGCGGGACCTGGGGCTGCCCGGTGCTGCTCGTGACGGGCGACGACGCCTCGTGCCGCGAGGGGACTGAGCTTCTCGGCGACGGGCTCACCACGGTGTCGGTGAAGCGCGGCTTCAGCTCGTTCAGCGCACGCAATCTCACGCCCGCAGTAGCGCGCGAGCTCATCGAAGCAGGGGCGAGGCAGGCGCTCTCGAACCTCTCCGCCGTTTCGCCGTACGACCCGGGAAAGCCGTGCGAGATCAGGGTCGAGTACAAGCACACCAACGCCGCTCACGCTCTCCGCTATCGCACTGGCGTCGAGATCCTCGAGCCCCGCACCATCGTCTCCCGCGCCGACACGTGGTGGGCGGCCTGGACGCAGTTCTACTTCTGATTCCGCGACGATCCCTGAAGCCGGCCGCTTCGCGGTCGGGTCGCAGAGAGGGATGACGATGCCCGACACGACCCCGACCAAGGCCGACTGGCTCTCGATCCTCGACTACGGGACGTTCGAGGTCGCCGACGACGGGCGCCTGATACCGATCCGGGGCTATGTCGTCGTCTCTGGCGAGCATGTCGTCCTCGTCGACACCGGGTTCCCCGACGCGTACTTCGACGACGCCGACGCGGCCGGGTGGCGAGACGGTCTCGACACGTTCGGTCGGCTCGTCTCGATCGTCCCCGAGAACCGTCCGAGCGCCCAGCTCGCGCTTCTCGGGCTCGCGCCGGAGGACGTCACGGAGGTCGTGCTGACGCACGGCGACGTCGACCACGTCGGCGGGATGCACGGATTCCCGGGGGCGACGATCGTCATGTCGCGAGCCGAGCGCGAAGCTGGCCCTCCCCGCTACCACGGTGACGTGCGCCCGCTCGACTGGCCGCCCGCCGCGCGCTACCGACTGGTCGCCGGCGACCAGGAGCTCGCTCCGGGCCTGACGCTGCTGGCGACGCCGGGTCACTCGCCGGGTCACCTCTCGCTCGTCGTCGACCTTCGCGAGACGGGCAGCGTCGTGCTCGCCTGCGATGCCATCTCACGTGAGGCGGAGCTCGCGAGTGGGGTCAACGGCGGCGCCTCGGACGTGGCTGCCGCGCGCCGCAGCGCCGAACGGCTTCTCGCGCTCGCCGGAAGCCTCGATGCGCTTCTCGTCTACGGCCACGATCCCGCGCAGTCGAGCACGCTGCTCCGTGCGCCCGAGGTCTATCGCTGACCGTTGACATGTCACCGGCTCGCTGCCAGAGTTGCTCGTCTCCCCCGCAACATCGGGAGTGGAGGGACGTCTCATCGTGAAACCACGAAGGAGGGCAACTGTATGAAGAGACGCGCACTCATCGCCGCGGCTCTCGCAACATTGGTCGCGGCGTCGCTTGCGGCGTCCGCAGGCGCAGACACGCAGGCAGGCGCGCGATCTGAGGCTGCGGCAGTCAGCTGCAACGGCACCATCAACATCGGCAATCTGACGGTGCTGACGGGTCCGGCGGCGTTCCTCGGTCAGTCTCAGCAGAGTTGGGCGGCGCTCGCTGCAAAGCGGGTCGGCGCGCAGCTCGGGCTGAAGGCCAGAGTCATCGGCTACGACACGACGCTCGACCCCGCGGTTGCACTGACAGCCGCCCAACGGCTCGTCGGCAATCGAAGCATTCTCGCGGCTATCGGTCCGGCGACGTCCGGTGGAGTTGCTGCGACGTCGAAGACGCTGCGTGACGCGAGCGTCGTGCACGTGACGCCGTCTGCGACGCGAACGTCGCTGACGAAGGGCGGCACGCCCGAGGCGACGTCGTACTTCTACCGCGTGGTCGCCGACGACTCGGTGCAGGGAACGGGTCAGGCGAAGCATGCGGTCGAGAGGCTCAACGCCGACAAGGCGACGGTCTTCGACGCACAGGAGCCGTACTCGGTCGGTCTCGCAAACACCATCGAGCGGGCTCTCGAGCGCCGGAACGTCACGGTGCAGCGCTTGTCGGTCAGCAATAACACGACCGACTTCTCGAGCTTCGTGACGCGGATCGCCGGTGACACGGACGTCGTGTTCACGCCGTTCCAGGTCGCTGCGAACGCGAACCAGATCGCCGTCCTGCTCAAGGAGCAGGGCAAGCGTGCGATCGTGTTCGGCGGTGACGGCACCGCGGATCCCGCGTTCAAGGTGCCGGGTTCGTACTTCTCGAACTTCGCTCCTGACCTGAACGGGGTCGCCGGCAAGCAGGCGATCATCAACGCCTGGAAGCGGGACAACCCCGAGCGCACGCTCGACCCGTTCGGACCTCCCGCCTACGGCGCGGTGCAGTCGATCCTGTACGCGGCGAAGCGGGCATGTACCGGCAAGCGCTCTATCGAGCGCGTCAACATCAAGCGCAAGATGAAGGCCGGCGCGATCCCGAACTGGATCCTCGGCGGCAACTTCCGGTTCTCGTCGAAGACGAACGATCCGCTGAACGGCGGGTTCTGGCTCTTCCAGATCCAGCCCGACGGCACCGCACGACAGGTCGGAAGGCTCTAACGACCCCGCGTGGCCCCGGCGTCGTGCCGGGGCCACGCCTCTTCCTTCCGCGGGAATCGCGAAGTAGGCTCGCCGGCACCCGTGGACTACGACCAGTTCTTCCAGACCATCGTCAATTCGGCGACGCTCGGGAGCACGTATGCGCTGATCGCTCTCGGCTACACGATGGTCTACGGGATCCTCAAGCTCCTGAACTTCGCGCACGGCGACGTCTTCATGGTCGGGGCATACGTGGGGTTCGGCGTGCTGACGCTGTTCGGCGGCGCGATCGACCCGTCGATCTCGATCTGGCTCGTGCTCCTCCTCATGGCTCTCGCGGCGATGGCCGCATGTGCCGTCCTCGGCGTCGTGATCGAGCGGTTCGCGTACCGGCCCTTGCGGGACGCGCCCCGCATCGCGCCGCTCATCAGCGCTCTCGGCGTCTCGTTCTTCCTCTCGTACAGCGTGCAGCTCCTCTTCGGCGCGGAGCACCGGACGTACGACAGCTTCAACATGGCGGGCGGAAAGCTCTACGAGCCGGCGGTCACGATCGGCTCGTTCTCGATCTCGTGGCTGCGCGTGATCGGCATCGTCGCCGCGCTCGTCCTGATGCTCCTGCTCTGGCTGCTCGTCGCTCGGACGAGGATCGGCAAGGCGATGCGCGCGACCTCGATCGATCGCGACGCCGCGGCGATGATGGGCATCGACATCGACCGCGTCATCATGTTCGCCTTCGTCCTCTCCGGCGCGCTCGCGGGCGCGGCGGGCGTGCTCTTCGCACTGCGCACCGACGTGTACCCGCAGATGGGGTTCACGCCCGGCCTCTTCGCCTTCACCGCTGCGGTGATCGGCGGCATCGGGTCGATCCCTGGAGCGATGCTCGGCGGCTTCCTGCTCGGGACGGTCGAAGCCCTGACCGTGACCTACCTGACGCAGTGGATCGGGATCCCCGTCGGGCTCTCGAACCTCGTCATCTTCTCACTGCTCATCGTGTTCATGCTCGTCCGACCGCAAGGCATCCTCGGGCGGCCCGACATCAAGAAGGTGTGATGACCGAGGGCCCGCGCATCGGACAGGACGAATGGGTCGCCCGCTCGGCCGAGAACATCGGGCGCCATCCGCTCCTCCGCGCAGCCGATCGCGTTCCCGGATGGGCTCGCCTTCTGCTCTTCGTGGTTGCGGTCGCGCTGATCCCGCTGATCACCGACGACGGCTACATCAACGCCGTCGTCTTCGACACGCTCATCTTCTGCCTGCTCGCAGTCGGATTGAACGTCGTCGTCGGCTGGGGTGGCCTGCTAGACCTCGGCTACATCGCCTTCTTCGGCGTCGGCGCGTACACGTACGCGATCCTGAGTTCGGAGAAGTTCGATCTCCACCTGTCGTCGCTCGTTGTGATGGCGATCTGCGTGATCCTCGGCGCACTCCTCGGCCTCCTGGTCGGGCTGCCGTCGTGGCGCCTCTCGGGCGATTACCTCGCGATCGTCACGCTGTTCGTCTACCAGATCTTCATCAGCATCGTGACCAACGGTCACGACCTGTTCGGCGTGGATCTCACGGGCGGCGTGAACGGCATCGCGAACCTCGATCCATTCGACCTCTTTGGGATCGAGATCGTTGTCTCGAAGGACGGGATCTTCAACTCGAACTACGTCTACGTCGCGCTCGGCGTCTTTCTCGTGGTCTTTACAGCGCTCTACCTCGTGAACCACTCGCGCATCGGCCGCGCGTGGCGCGCGCTCCGCGAGGACACGCTGGCGGCGGAGCTCATGGGGATGCCGACCGACTGGTTGAAGCTGCTCGCGTTCGCGTTCGGTGCCGCGGTCGCATCGCTGACCGGCTCGCTGTTCGCGTCGCTCAAGGTGGGTGTCTTCCCCGAGACGTTCTCGTTGACCCTCCTCATCACGGTCTACGCGATGCTCATCCTCGGCGGCGTCGGGAGCCAGACGGGAGCCGTCGTGGGCGCGGTCGTCGTCTACGTCTTCCTCGAGGCGCTGCGCGATCCGGACGTCTCGGGCTGGGTGTTCTACCTGGCCGCGCTCGTCGCACTCGTGCTCGTGGTCCGGCCGCGCCGGATGATCGCGGTCGTGCTCGCCGCAACCGCCGTGTTCGGCTTCGTGGTGCACGCGATCGCAGGGGCGATCGACCCGGACTGGACTACGAGCGCGCCACCGGATGCGGATGCGGTGACGCGCTTTCTCGATGCCTGGGTCGTCATCCCGCAGACACCGGGCGACGCGAAGACGATCGCGTACATCGGGCTCATCGCGCTCATCCTGCTGGCTACGACCGTCAAGGGCATCTGGAGGTGGGCCGTGCTCGTGCCGACCCTCTACCTCGCTGCGTTCGTCTGGGAGAACGTCATGTCGCAGCAGCCGGACGTCACGCGGTTCGTCCTCCTCGGGGCGCTGCTCGTCGGCGTGATGGTCACGCGACCGTCGGGGATCCTCGGCGAGCGGAGGGTGGAGGTCGTCTGATGGCGGCGCTGCTCGAGCTCAGGGGCGTGTCCATGGCCTTCGGTGGTCTCACGTGCGTCGACAGACTGGACCTCCACGTCGACGAGGGGGAGATCGTCAGCGTCATCGGCCCGAACGGTGCCGGCAAGACGACGCTCTTCAACCTCGTGACGGGCGTGTACGAGCCGACGGAAGGCGACATCGTCTTCGAGGGCGAGTCGATCAAGGGCCTCTCGCCGCACAAGATCACGCAGCGCGGGATCGCGCGCACGTTCCAGATGCTCCGCTTGTTCCTGAACATGTCCGTTCGCGAGAACGTCATGGCGGCAGCGTTCGGCCACACGAAGGCCGGCGTCCTGCGCTCGATGCTCCGCACCCCCGGAATGCGCCGCGAGGAGCGCGAGATCCGCGAGCTCGCCGAGAAGCGCCTCGCGTTCTTCGGCGACCGCCTCATGGGCTACCGCTGGGACCAGCCGGCGTACAGCCTCTCGTATGCGAATCGCCGCCGGCTCGAGATCGCCCGCGCGACCGCGACGAACCCGCGCCTGCTCCTCCTCGACGAGCCTGCTGCCGGCATGAACCCGAAGGAGACGCAGGAGATCACGGAGCTCATCGCGCAGCTCCGCACCGAGGGTGGCTACACGATCCTCGTGATCGAGCACGACATGCACGTCGTCGAGGGGATCTCGGATCGTGTCGTCGCTCTCGATCACGGCGTGAAGATCGCCGAGGGCACGTTCGAGCAGGTCGCGACGAACCCGCGGGTGGTCGAGGCGTACCTCGGCACCGGCGCGATGGAGCGCAAGTGACCGGGAACGGCGCGGAGCCCCTCCTGCAGCTCGAGGGCGTCAACACGTACTACGGCCCCATCCACATCCTCTCGGACTCGAATCTGTACGTCGGCGAGGGCGAGCTCGTCTGCCTGCTCGGTGGCAACGCCTCCGGGAAGTCGACGACGCTCAAGACCATCCTCGGGCTCGTCCGGCCGCGCACCGGGACCGTGACCTTCGCGGGCGAGGACGTGACGAACGTGCCCACGTCGCACCGGATCAAGCGCGGCCTCGCGATCGTCCCCGAGAACCGGCGCCTGTTCGGGCCGATGACGGTGCTCGAGAACCTCGAGATGGGGTCCTACCTTCGGCCGAAGGCGGATCTGAAGGAGGAGTTCGAGCGCGTCTACACGCTCTTCCCGCTGCTCTACGAGCGCCGCGCGCAGCTCGCGGGGACGCTCTCGGGCGGCGAGCAGCAGATGGTCGCGATGGGCCGTGCACTCATGTCGCAGCCACGGCTGCTCCTCATGGACGAGCCGTCGATGGGCCTCGCGCCGGTGCTCGTTGAGCGGAGCTTCGAGATCATCCAGCAAGTGCACGAGTCGGGCGTCGCGATGCTCATCGTCGAGCAGAACGCGAACGTCTCGCTGTCGATCGCCGATCGCGGCTACGTGCTGTCGACCGGGCGGATCGTCCTCGAGGGGAAGGCGTCGGAGCTGATCGAGAACGAGGATCTCCGCAAGGCGTACCTCGGGCGCTAGTGCAGGGCCGGGAGGACGCGTTCGCCCAGGAGGCGGATCGCCTCGCGGGGATCGGGGCCGAGCGGTCCGCCGAGGCTCACATGGGTCACGCCCAGTTCGACGAGACCCTCGATTCGACGCACGACTTGCTCGGGCGTTCCGGCGAGGGCGAGCCCGAACATCGGTGACGTGACGCCCGCGGCGGCCTCGTCGAGCCGGCCGCTCTCGACGAGAGCGCGAAGCGGAGCGAGGTCGGCCCGCGTGAGCCCGATCGATGCGAGCGCGCGCTCCTCGAGGTGCGGGCCGAAGGTCGCGATCATCGGTCGCAGCGGCTCCTCCGTCCCCTGACCGTTCGCCGAGAGCGAGAGCCAGGCGCACGCCACGAGCTCGAGCTCGGCCGGATTGCGCCCTGACGCCGCCGCGCCGGCGCGAATGGCCGCGAGCAGCGGCTCGACCGATTCCGGCGGAGTCGCCATGGGCATCGCGCCGTCCCCGATCTCGCCGGCGAGCCGGAGGAGCTCGGAGCCGAAGCCCGCGACGTGGATCGGCGGGTCGGGTCGAAGAGGTTCGAAGCGCAGCGAGCACTCGTCGCCCCACGCGTACGGGCCTTCGCTCGTCACCGTCTCGCCGCGAAGCAGCGCCCGGACGATCGCGACCGCGGCGCGCGTCCGCTCCACGACGTCGGTCGCGTCGAGCCCGAGCCACTCGACCATCGCGGTCGTATGCAAGCCCAGCCCGAGCGCCGCCCGTCCACCGGAGAGGAGGTCGAGCGTTGCGAGGTGGGTTGCGATCTCCGACGGATCGGTGGTGTACGGGCTCGTCCCGAGCGTGCCCACGACGACGCGCTCCGTCCGCTCCGCGATCGCGGTCTGCATCGTCAACGCGTTCGACATGAACGGGTCGTGCGGCACCCACACCTCGTCGACACCTGCCCGCTCGGCGGCGACGGCGAGATCGACGATCTCGCGAGGCGAGCCGAGGTACTGGACGAGCCGAACGCTGATCTTCACCGCGCGCGACGCTAGCGCAGGAGGCCGCTGCGTAAGCTCCGCGTGCGCATGGACAGGGCCGAAACCGACACGTCCGCGGACCTGACCCCGGACCTGACCGCTGGACTGTCCGTTCGGGACGAGTTCGCGATCTTCGAGCACACGACGTACGCGAACTCGTGCTCGCAGGGAGCGCTTGCAAACCGTGTCCGCGCCGCAGCGGAGGAATGGCTGGCCGGATGGGACGAGAACGGCGCGGAGTGGGAGTTCTGGGTCGAGCGGAACGAGGCGGCGCGAGCTGCGTTCGCAGGGCTGCTGCACGCGGAGCCCGACGACGTCGCCGTCACGACCTCGGTTTCGCAGGGAGTGAGCGCGCTCGTCTCCGCGCTCGACCTCTCGGGTGAGCGCAACCGGATCGTGATCAGCGAGTACGAGTTCCCGACCGTGGGCCAGATCGCGCACGCCCAGGAGCTGCGCGGCGCCGAGGTCGTCCACGTTCGGCCCGAGCCCGACGGCCGCATCCCTCTGGAGCGCTTTGCCGACGCCGTCGACGAGCGGACGGCGCTCGTGTGCTGCACGGCCGTGTCGTTCCGGTCGGGCCATCGCCACGACGTGAGCGCGATCGCCGATGTCGCGCATGCGCAAGGTGCCCTCGTTCTCGCCGACAGCTACCAGGCGATCGGGGCGGTCGAGGTCGACGTGCGCACCCTCGGCGCAGACGTCGTGACCGGGGGCACGGTCAAGTACCTGCTGGGCTCGGCAGGCCTCGGCTTCATGTGGCTCCGGCCAGAGCTCCGCACCGAGCTCCTTCCGACCCAGACGGGCTGGTTCGCCGACGAGGACATCTTCGCGATGTCGATCGCCGACTACTCGCCGCACGCCACCGCGCGACGCTTCGACAGCGGAACGCCGCCGGTGCCGTCCCTCTACCCCGGCGTGGCGGGGATGGAGCTCGTCGCTGAGGTGGGCGTCCCTGCGATCGAGGAACACGTCGGCGCCCTTGTCGCGCTCCTCCTCGCCGGTCTGGACGAGCTGGGCGCGACCGTTGCGACGCCACGAGCGCCGGCCGAGCACGGCCCGCTCATCTGCGTCGTGTCGACGGACCCGAGTGCGCTCGTCGACGCACTCGCGGCCGAGCGCATCGTCACCTCCACACGCGACTCGAACCTCCGGATCTCACTGCACCTCTACAACGTCGAGGAGGACGTCGAGCGGATCCTCGCCGCGCTCGCCGCGAACCGCACTCTGCTCGCCTAGGCTGCGTCGGGCCAGGAGGTCTCGGCCGGAGGCGTGTCGCTCCGCGGTCGGCCGCGCTTGGGCCAGTCGCGCGTCCAGCGCGCCACCACGAGGTTCTGCTCGTCGAACTTCCAGCGCGGACGAGTCGCGCGGACGAGTGGATCGAGCCCGGCCAGGATCGCGAAGCAGTTCGTGCAGTACACGATCGGCCAGTGCTCGTCACGGGAGCGGCGATGTGCGAATGCCTGTCGCACCTGCTCGTGTCCGCACTTCAGCGTGTCGGACATCCGCGTGCGCCGCTTGCCACGCGGCGTCAGCGCGGGCTCGAGCCGGTCGTCGCGCATGTACGCGTGCCCGATCGGGCGACGGCCGAGGATGACGTCGACGAACTCCACACCGTGACCGTACCCGGCAGGTGTGACGGCCACACCCCGGCGGTCAGAGCGGCTTGCGCGCGCGCACGATCGCTCCGTGCATCCCGTCGGCCACCGTGTGGGTCGGCTCGACCTCGACGTCGGTGAGTCCCACCGCCTCGAGCCCTTCGCGATACTCGGAGACCGAGAGGGCGCCTGCGATACAGCCGACGTGGCTCCCGCGTGCCGCGCGGTCTGCCGGGGAAAGGCGGTCGTCCGCGACGACATCCGAGATCCCGACGCGGCCGCCGGGACGCAGCACGCGCGCGATCTCCACGAGGACTCGCTCCTTATCGGGCGACAGGTTCACGACGCAGTTCGAGATGACCACGTCGACGCTCTCGGAGGCGAGCGGGACGTCCTCGATGAACCCCTTGAGGAAGTGGACGTTCGTCGCGCCGGCCTTCCGGGCGTTCTCCTGCGCGAGCGCGAGCATCTCGTCGGTCATGTCGAGGCCGTACACCGTTCCGTGAGCGCCGACGCGCTTCCCGGACAGGAGCACGTCGATCCCGCCGCCGGAGCCGAGGTCGAGAACG
>Ga0190270_10001352_pt1 | contig 11365 bp, 9 predicted proteins | sample Popmic320T_FD_133748 | JGI IMG/M metagenome (GOLD analysis project Ga0190270, IMG submission 133748) | Populus adjacent soil microbial communities from riparian zone of Weber River, Utah, USA - 320 T | ecosystem: Environmental > Terrestrial > Soil > Riparian zone | place: USA: Utah | collected... | reverse complement strand
CCGCATTGCTATTCGTGGGAATTGTTTTCTACCTCGCAATCGGCGTCCGCATTGCTTTTGCGTTGGCGATTGTCGGCATGCTGGCGGTCTATTTCCTGACGCCCGTGCCGTTTCCAATCACCCTCCCCGACCGGGCATGGACCGGCGTCAACAGTTTCTCCCTGACTGCCGTACCCTTGTATGTCCTGATGGGGGCCTTCCTGGTGCGGAGCGGTCTCAGCAATGAGTTGTTCTCCGTCATGTCAAGGGTGCTGGCGCGTCTCCCCGGCGGACTTGCACACGCCGCGACAGCCGGCTGCGCGATCTTCGCCGCGGTGTCGGGCTCCAGCGTAGCTACGGCGGCGACCATCGGCACCGTAGCTTGCCCGGAAATGATCCGGCGCGGCTATAGCGAGAAGCTGACATACGGAACGGTCGCCGCCGGCGGCACGCTCGGCATCCTGATCCCGCCCAGCGTGCCCATGATCATCTACGCCACCTCGGTCGGTGTACCGGTCGCCAAGCTGTTCATCGCCGGCATCTTGCCCGGCATCCTCATGATGCTCCTTTTCATGGTCGTCATTCTCGGCTGGGTGCTGCTCTATCCTGCTGCGGCCCCGGCCGTACCAAAAAGCGCCCAGGTCTCTTTGACGCGCAACAGCGCTATCGATTCCGGTCTCGTGATGGCGTTGATCACTCTCATTATAGCGTCCCTCTATGCCGGTATTGCCACTGCCAGCGAAACCGGCGCACTCGGCGCAGTCTTCGCATTGCTCATTTGCTGGCTGCGGGGCCGCCTGAACCACAAGTTGGTTTCCCAGTCACTTATCGAGACCGTCGTCGTCACCTCTTTCATTTTCCTGATTGTCGTCGGCGCGAACATCATCACATTCGGATTCGACTATCTGAAAATCTCTCAAAAGATCATGTCCGCTGCCACAGAAACGCAGGTCGATCGCTGGCTGGTCTTCCTGATCGTAATCGCAATCTACGTCGTGCTTGGCGCGTTCCTGGATTCGATTTCGATGCTGGTTCTGACATTGCCTGTGGTGTTTCCGGTCATGCAGGCATTGGGTTTCGATGCGATCTGGTTCGGAGTCGTCCTTGTGATCATGGCCGAGATTGGCCTGATCCATCCGCCCATGGGCATGAACCTGTTCGTTCTGCAAGGTATCGGCAAGACCGTGCCGATGCGCGAAATTGCAATCGGCGCCCTGCCCTTCCTCGGCGCGATGTTCCTGACTGTTCTCCTTCTGTGTATCTTTCCGGACATCGCCCTGTTCCTGACCCGACACATCGACTGAGGCTCCGGTGAACGATCGCGCGACGCTGCGTCTCTGGCACACGGGCACGACCGTCACGCTTCCCGACGACCCGCTAGCCTGCGTTCAGGACGGGCCGATCGTGCATGTCGTGATCAATCGACCCGCCAAGCGAAATGCCATCACGCTGCAGATCTGGCGCGATATGGCCGCCGCGATGGAGCGCCTCGCGGCAGACCCGGCGGTCAAGCTCCTCGTGTTGCGCGGCGCCGGCACACAGGCGTTCTCGCCGGGTGCCGACATCCAGGAATTCCCGAGGTGTTCCGCGATGCCGAGAGCACACGCGCCTACAACGCCGCGGTACGCGCCGGGCAGATCGCGCTGGAGCGCCTGAACAAGCCAACGCTCGCGGTCATCTATGGGCCGTGTGTCGGCGGTGGCTGCGGCATCGCGCTCGCCTGCGACCTGCGGTTCGCCGCGGACGATGCCCGGCTCGGTATCACACCGAGCAAGCTCGGCCTTGCCTACAGCCCGCCCGACATGCGGCGGCTGGTTGCGCTGGTGGGCCCAAGCCGCGCCAAGGACATCATCTACAGCGGGCGGCTGCTTTCGGGCGCTGAGGCGAAAGAGGCCGGCCTCGTCGATTTCCTCGCGCCCGCCGCCGACCTGGAAGCGACGGCCTCCCGCTATGCGATCGACCTCCTCGCCAACTCGCAACACTCGATCCGCACCAGCAGGCGATCATTAACAGCGTTGTCGGCATTCACGTGCGGTCCGACGAGGAGCTCGACCGGATTTTCGAAGGCACGTTTCAGGAGCACGACTTCCGCGAAGGATACGCGGCGTTCATGGCGAAGCGCAAGCCCCAATTCGAATAGCCCTTTAGGGCCGCGCGATGATGCGGTCGACCGGTGCGGCGATCGACAGCAGCCGGCAATCGTCACCCGGCGCTGCCATCAGTTGCATGCCGACGGGCAGATCATCTCCGCGGACCGGCAGCGAGATCGCCGGAGCGCGCGCGAAGTTCGCGAGCGCCGTGCAATCCGCCTGATTGACTGGAACCTCGACACCATGTGGAAAGCTCGGCTGCGGCGTGGTGGGAAGCGCGAGGAAATCCAGTTCGGAAAATGCGTCGAGGTACGACTGGCGCACGGCATCGATCAGCGCGTACGCATCGATCACGCGATCGAGGCCGGCGCGTTCCGGAAAGCGCAGCATCGCGGCGAACTCCGGCGATAGGCCAGCAAAATCGGCACCGACCGCACGCCGGTAGTAAGCCGCACCCTCCGCTTCCGAGATCAACAGCCCCGCGCGGCGCGCCTTCATCGGGTCCCAGTGGAGAAGATCGACAGATGTGACGCCTGCGCCCGCATCGCGCAGCGCATCAAGGAAACGCGCAAAGGCGGACGCGACTGGAGGCGTCAGCGCGACGCTTGCAAGTTGGCGCGGCACGCCAATGCGACACCCCGCGAGCGAAACGTCTTCACGGCGATCGGCGAGGCGCAGCGACCCCTCGTGCAGCACGTCCGCGAGGATCGCCAAATCCTCGATCGTTGACGCCAGCGGCCCGACGCAATCGAGCGTGAAGCTGAGCGGCACGACGCCGTCACTTCGCGCAGCATCGTGGCTCGGCTTGAAGCCGTACACGCCGCAGTAGGCCGCTGGCACCCGCACCGATCCCATCGTGTCGGATCCAAGCGCAGCCGCGCAAAACCCCGCCGCGACCGCCGCGGCCGAACCGCCGCTGGAGCCGCCCGGCGTGTAGCCCGGCCGCAGCGGATTGATGCAACGGCCGTACATCAGATTGTCGGTCGTCGCGCCGAGCGCGCCTTCGTGCATGTTGAGCTTGCCGAGCAGAACCGCACCGCCCTGCTTCAGCCGCGTTACGGCGCGGGCATCGTGCTCCGGAATGCGTGTGCGGAACGCTGCCGTGCCCGCCGTGCATGGCAGGCCCGCCACGTTGATGTTGTCCTTGATGCCAATCGGAATGCCATCGAGCGGTCCGAGCGGACGGCCCTCGGTAAAGCGGCGGCGGCTTTCCTGCGCCTGCTCTCTTGCACTGTCGCCCGCAACCGTGATGAAGGCGCGCAGTGCCGGATCGTCCCTGGCAATGCGCGTGAGACAGGCTTCGGTGACACCGGCCGGATCGACAGTGCCACTTCGATAGCCGTCCGCGAGGCTGGCGATGCTCAGTCCCACCGGGTGATCTGCGGCTATCGCCATTTCTGTGTCAACGTGAGCGCTTGTCGACGAGGCGGATCGGCTTCTGCCGCGACTCGATGCCGGTGACCTCGGCAAGCGCGCCCGGCCGCTCGAGCACGACCTTGATCTCCACGCCCACTCTGGCGCGCAGCAGCGCTTCGAAGCTCTCGCGCAGCGCCTCGCTTGGCTCGCCGCGAACCTCGACCCGCACCGTCATCTCTTCGCGCGAGCCGGCACGGTCGAGTTCGCATATATAGTCGCCGGAAAATTCCGCCCGTTCTGCCGCGAACAGCGCACCGATTCCTGTCGGGTAGACGTTGATGCCGCGCAGCTTCACCATGTTGTCGCTGCGGCCGCGGAACCCGAGGATGCGGCGGAACGGCAGACCGATCGGCGAGGTGCCGGTGATCTCCTCCGTCACGTCATGCGTGTTGAAGCGGATAATCGGAAAGATGTCGTCCTTGAACAGACACGTGCACACCATATCGCCCGGCTCGCCGGGCTCGACATACCGTCCGGTCTCTGTGTGAACCAGTTCGAGATACTGCGCGTCCTCCACGACGTACATGCCGCTCTGGTCCGGACCTTCGCCAGCAATGATGCCGGTATCGCCGACCCCATACCAGTCGTAGACCGCGCAGCCACCCCACGCTTCGCTCATTGGCTCGCGGCCTTCGGGTCCGAGATGGCCGGTGATCATTCGCAAGCGGATATCGCGTCCAGGCTCAATCCCGTTCTCGCGCGCGATCTCGGCTAAGCGCTTCACGAAGTCCCCGAACCCCGCAAGCACGGTGACACCGAAGTCGCGCATCAAAGCGACTTGTTGGGCGGAGCGGGTTTCGGTTCCGGTCCCGGCGGTGAGGAGCTGCGCACCGACCCAATGCACGATGGTCTCGCGGATGTAGTGACCGCCGTTGACCATCCCGAATCCGTAGACCGAATGGACGACGTCCTCCTGGCGCATGCCTTGCAGGACGTAGGTGCGCGCGAGCAGGATGTTCTGCACTTCGCGGCTCTTCGGACCGAACAGCAGCGGCTGCGGCTTGCCGGTTGTGCCGCTCGTCGTGTGAAAGACGAGCGGCGGCCGCCGGCCGGGCGGGTGCGCGTCCATTCCGTGGAAGTCACCCATCGGCGGAAACTTGTCGACCGACTCCATCAGGTCCGACTTGGAGTACATCGGCAGCTTCGCGATATCGTCGAGCCCCTTGATGTCGCCCGGCTCGACTCCCGCGTTGCCCCAGTGCCGCCGATAGAACGGCACCTTCCAGGCGAACGCGAGCACGTCCCTGAATCGCTGCTCCTGAAGACTGCGCAATTCATCCCGGCTCATGCCGGTGAAGCGCGTCGTGAACGCGTCACCGATCGGATAGTCGCGCCGGAGCGACGGAAGATCGGCCGCGTCGAAGTAGTTCAGGCGATCCATGCGTTGGGCCTCAGCGCAGTTGCCGCGTCAGATCGGCGACGGCGCCGCCGTCCGCAAGCGCGAGCGCCGCTGCGATCACACTGTCGGCCTCCGCGGTTGAATAGTTCGCGCTCGTCAGCAGCATGCGCGCCTTGCCGCGGATTTGCTCGATGGATAGCGGGTTTTCCGGATCGCCGAGCGCATCCGGAATATCGTGGGACACCGTGCTGCCGTCACGCCGCTCCATCAACACCGATGCGCCGAAGTGCGCCGGATAGGGTTGCGTGAAGGATGCCTCCTCGCGCAGTTCGACCTTGGCACGCAACGCCGCAACCGCAGGGTCAAGTGCCGCGTCGCTGTCGAAGTCCGCGAGCGTGGGCACGCCGCGCATCAGCACGACCGCGCTTGCATGCTGCAGGCTGAACTTCGTCTCGACGGGCGTTCGGGGGTTTGTGTTGTCGCAAATCGCAACGGCGTCGCGATAGGTCGACACGACAATCTTCTGCACATCGCCCGGCGCGACCTTGTCGCGTAGCGCAAGCACGGCGTCGATGGTTGGGTGCGTGTGCCGGCATGCCGGCCACGGCTTGAAGCTCACTCCGTGAATGAGCCACGGTGCATCTACGTCCTGAAGAAGCTTCTCGGGCCAGCCGTCCGGGCACATGCCCTTGTAGAAGCCGAGCGGTCCTTCGAGGATCAGCGTCGCACCGGTGAAGCCGTGCGTCGCAAGCTGCGCGGCGATGAGTCCCGATTGTGCGGCGCGGCCGTTGTGCAATTGCTTGCTCATGGTGTCTTCGAGTCGGCACTGCCACAGCCCCGAGGCTTGGGTTCCGGCATTGCCGAGCGCATCGACCGTGCGCGCTGCATCGAGGCTGAGCACCGATGCGGAAGCGGCGGCGCTGCCGAATACCCCGCACGTCGCCGTGTTGTGAAAGTAGCGATAGTGCGTTGGGCCGACGCTGCGGCCGACGCGGATCATCGCCTCGAACCCTCGGACAACGGCATCGAGCAGCGCCGAAGCAGGTGCCCCAATTTCCTCCGCAACGGCGAGCGCCGCCGGAACGACTACCGGGCCTGGGTGAACCAGCGCTGTACGATACAGATCGTCCATCTCCAGCACGTTGCCGAACGAGCCGTTGATCAGCGCAGCGTCGCGCGCCGAAAGTGACACCCCACCGACGGTCCGGCACCCACCCGACGGCATCGTCTTGCCGTACGCAATCATCGCGACGCCGGGCGGCGTGGTCGCTCCGGCAACTGCGCAGCCGATCCAGTCGAGCAGGTGCAAGGCCGCGCGCTTGCGGTCCGCCGCGGTGATCGGCCGGTTCAGGATATCGACCAGGCCGCGCGTGAGGCTCGCGGGTTCTCGGGTTGTCGCCATGTCGTTCATCGTGCTGCCGCGCGGCGCGCCTCCAGCTCCTTGAGCAGAGCATCCGTATGTTCGCCGAGCGCCGGCAGGCGCGTGTCGATGCGCGGCGGCTCATGGCGGAACTTGATCGGATCGCCGATGTGGAGATTGCCGTCCGAATCGCGAATAAGCATCTCGCGCGCGGCGACATGCGGCCGCTGGAATGCCTCGGCAAGATCGAGCACCGGCGCAAAGCACACATCGCGGCCCTTGAACCATTCCTCCCATTCGTCGCGCGTGCGTGTCCGGAAGGTCTCGGCAAGGAATGCCTTGACGGGTGCGTGAACCTTGCCGGGCGGCTGCGTCGCAATCGGGATGAGGTCTTTCCGTTCCAGATCGCCAAGCAGATTATGGATGAACTTGTGCTCGACGCCCGACAGCACGACGTAGCGTCCGTCCTTTGTCTCATAGATGTTGTAGAAGGAGTGGCCGCCCCACGATCGCTCCTCCCGCACCACCGGCGGCTTGCCCGTGGCGAACACCGATCCGGTATTGTTCGGAAGCCACGACATGATCGTGTCGTGCATCGAGATGTCGATGTAGTCGCCGCGTCCGGTCTGCTGGCGCCGCAGCAGCGCCATTAGGATGCCCACCAGCGCCATCAATGAGCCGGTACAATCGGCGACCGGAATGTTCGGATGGGTCGGTTTGCCGTCCTGACCGATGTTGAGGCTGAGCACGCCTGCGAGTGCCTCCATGCCGATATCGTGGCTCGGCCGCAGATATTCGGGGCCGTGCTGGCCAAAAGCCGCGATCGAAGCGTAGACGATGCGCGGATTGCGCTTATCGACCGTGTCGTAGTCGATCCCGAGACGCTTCATCACACCGGGGCGGAAGGCCTCCACCATGACGTCGGCGGTTTCGGCGAGCGACAGCAGTGCTTCACGCCCTTCGGCGGTCTTGAGGTCGAGTACCGCGCTCTTCTTTCCGCGATGCGTGTTGCGAAACCAGACGCTTTCACCGCCCGCGCGGTAACCAAGGTTGCGGACGGGCTCGCCCTGCCCCGGCGGCTCGATCTTGATTACCTCGGCACCATGGTCGGCCATCAGCATGGTCAGGTGCGGACCGGGCAGAAACTGCGAGAGGTCGATGACGCGAATGCCTTCGAGCTTCATGTCATATTGCCCCGTCTGCGCGCAGCGCTTCGATTTCCGCAGGCCCGATGCCGCTCTCGGCGAGGATCGCATCAGTATCCGCGCCGAGTGCGGCCGCAGGCCGGCCGTCGACGCGTTCGCCGTCGACGCGGATCGGGCTTGAGATCATGCGGAAGTCATTCTTCGTCGGATGTCCAAGCCCGAGCACGCCACCGGTCGCATGGAAATAAGGATTGTCGATCGCCTGCTGGAGCGTCAGCACCGGGGCGACCGGTACGGTGCCGGCGAGCCGCTCCATCCACTCGGCCGTGGTCGCGCGCGCGAATTCCTTATCGAGAATCTCAGCAAGCGCGTCGCGGTTGACGAGGCGCTCCTTGTAACCACGGAAGCGTGCGTCCGCCGGAAGGTCAGGCCGCCCCACGCCTTCGCACAGCGCCTCCCAGAATTTCGGCGTGATGCACATCACGAACAGCCAGCCGTCGCCGGTCGGGAACATTTCAGATGGTACGACCGAAGGATGACCCGAGCGCGGCCGCCGTTCAGCAACATATCCTTCGTTGAGATACCACGTCGCCGGATAAGTGAGTTGATGCATCGCAACGTCATAAAGTGTGACGTCGATATCGTAACCTTGGCCGCTGCGCGCAGCGCCGAGCAGTGCCGCCGTAACCGCATAACCCGCCGTGACGCCGCTCATGTAGTCGATGATCGACAGACCCATGCGGGTCGGAAGGCTGCCGGGCTCGCCGGTCAGGTCGAGGTATCCGGCCTCCGCTTGCGCAAGGTAATCATAGGCGGGCCAACTGGCGCGTGGACCGGTCCTACCGTAGCCGGATAAGTGACCACAGACGATCCGCGGGTTCACACCCTTGAGATCGTCATAGGTGATACGAAGCTTGCCGGGCTGATCGCCACGCAGGTTGTTCATCACCGCGTCAGCCTTCGCAACCAGTTTCAGGAAAGCCGCGTAGCCTGTGGGCCTACGCAGGTCGAGTACCACGCTGCGCTTGTTGCGATTGAACGTCTGGAAAAACTGGCTGTCATTCTCACCGAGAAAGAAGGGCCCTGACTGCCGCGCGCTGTCGCCCGCCGCTACACCGGGGCGCGCCGGATTCTCGATCTTGATGACTTCGGCACCGAGGTCGGCGAGATGCATGCTCGCGTAGGGCCCGGCCCCGTAGCTCTCGATCGCCAAAATCCGGATACCCTTGAGTGGCAGCACAGTGTGGCCTCCTGCGCTTGCCTAGGCTGGATTCCGCGCGATCAGTTGTTTGGCGATGATGATGCGCTGGATCTCGTTTGTTCCTTCGCCGATGCACATCAGCGGCGCATCGCGGAAGTAGCGCTCCACGTGATATTCCTTGGAATAGCCGTAGCCGCCGTGGATACGCATGGACTCGATGGAGTTTTCCATCGCGGCTTCCGATGCGAAGTACTTGGCCATGCCGACTTCCATGTCGCAACGCTCGCCGCGATCGTAAATGCGGGCTGCGTCGTAGGTGAGAAGACGGGCGGCGTGCAGGCGCGTGGCCATTTCGCCGAGTTTTAGTTGAATGGCCTGATGCTCGCAGATCGGCTTGCCGAAGGTCTTGCGTATCTGTGAATAGCTGACCGCATCCTTGAGCGCTGCACTCGCCAAACCGCAGCCGCGCGCCGCCACATTGATGCGGCCGAGCTCGAGGCCGCCAAGAACCGTCTGAAGCCCGTTGCCCTCCCCGCCCACTAGCTTGTCGCCAGTGATCTTGTAGTTATCGAAAATGAGCTCAGCGCTGTCGATTCCCTTGTAACCCAGCTTCTCGATCTTCTTTGAAACTGTGAATCCAGGCGCCTTCTCGGCGATGAAACACGACATACCCTTGTGGCGCGGCTTAGCCTCTGGATCGGTCTTCACCAGCAACGCAAAACACGTCCCGTAGATGCCGTTCGAGATCCACGTCTTGGTGCCATTGATGACATAACCATTGCCATCCCGTGAAGCGCGCGTCCGGATGCCCTGTAGATCAGTTCCGGCATCTGGCTCCGTCAGCGCAAGGCCGCCACGGATTTCACCGGTCGCGAACTTCGGCAGATAGTAGCTCTTCTGTTCAGGCGTGCCGGCACGCTGGACGCATGCCGCCATTATAAGGTGGCTGTTGAAGATGCCGCTGAGCGACATCCATGTCTCGGCGACCTTCTCGACGATCTTGGCGTAGGTGGTCGCCGAGAGCCCAAGACCTCCAAATTCCTCCGAAATTGTTGCACCGAACAGTCCGAGCTCTTTCATCTGCTCAACCATCTCGGTCGGATATTCGTCGGCGTGGTCGAACTTGAGCACATGCGGCCGGACGTCGCGGTGCAGCCATTTCTCGACCGCGTCGAGAAGAGCTTCCTCCTGCTCCAGATCGACCTTGCGGTCGGTGCGCGTGTCCATGACAAACCTCTCGGTTAGTATTTCGCCTTGGCTTCAGTATCGAAACCTCGCCTACCCACCAAGATCGTCCGATCAAACACGCAAACCAGGACGCCATCCTGATTCGAGCCGCGTGTTTGCACGCTCACGATACCGGCTTGCGGCCGCGATTTGCTTTCCCGCTTTTCGAGCACTTCGGATTCCGCCGACAGTGTGTCTCCAGCGAACAATGGATGCGTGAGCTTTATCTCCCGCCAACCCAGATTGGCGATGGCCTTCTGGCTGACGTCGGTCACGCTCATACCGACCATCAGGGCAACGGTGAGCGGGGAGCACACAATGCAACGTCCGAACTCGCTATGCTTGGCATACTCGGCATCGAAGTGCATCGGATGTGTGTTCATTGTCAGCAACGTGAACCAGGTGTTGTCCGCTTCCGAAATCGTCCGCGCGGGACGGTGCTCGTAGATGTCCCCCACTTGAAAATCCTCAAAGTAGCGACCGAAGCGTTCCCGATACCGGTTCTCGCCGACCTTCTCCGCCGCGACGACCATACATTCCTCCGATGACTTGTTCAGGCCGCCGGCGCTTCGCCGTGCTTTTCGAGAAGACGAAGCATCCGCTTTGCGATCGGCTCCTCGACAAGCTTGCCATTCCACATCGCCACTCCGCCCTTCGCTTGGCGAAATGCTGCGACGATACCCCTCGCCTCATCGAGTTCACTAGCGCTTGGCGTGAAGCCGCGGTTGATGACAGCAATGTTTGTCGGGTGAATGGCGGCCTTGCCGGTGAAGCCGAGCTTCTTCGCAAGCACCGTTTGACGCTCGACTTCAGCAAGGTCGCGGAACTGGATGCAAGGAACGTCGAGCAATCCAACGCCCGCGCGGTGCGCTGCATGTGACAGCCGCCCACGCGCGTAGGCAAGCGCCTGATCCTCAAGCGCAAGGCTCATATCGGCCGCAAGGTCGACAGCGCCGAAAATAAGAAACTCAAGCCGGGGGCAAGCTGATGCGATCTCGAAGCAATTCTCCAGACCGCGAGCGGTCTCAATCAGCGCTCCGAGTCCTACGCCTGGAACTCCGCGCAGCAGTTCGTCGCCCCACAGCACCTCGTCAGCCGATTCGACCTTCGGCAGGACGATCTCACCGATGCTCGCCGTCGCATCCTGGACCGCAAGGATGTCCTGCAAGCCGGTCCGGCTCCGGAGGCTATTGATACGCACCGCCCGTTGAGCGCCGCCGCTCGATTGAAGAAACTCGATGGCCGCCGGACGCGCTGTATCCTTATCGAGAGGACCGACCGCGTCCTCGAGATCAGCACAGACCACGTCCGCGCCGGCCGAAAGCGCTTTTGGGAACATCTCGGGTTTCGAAGCCGGGACAAACAGCAGACTTCGACACGGACTCATATTGCGTGCATTTACTGTTTTGCTAGAATTGTCCGGACAAATTATCGGTGTGTTGCTTCTGTTGTCAAGATCGACGAGTTTGCGACGCATACAACCCATGCGTACTTTGCGCGCAATCCGGACGGACCAATGCTCGCGCGAAAACCAAGAACCGCCGCGAAAGCGGGACGCGGGCGCTCCAAGGCCGCGACCGCTCACCGGTATCAGGCAATCGCGAGCCT
>Ga0190270_10001350_pt1 | contig 11367 bp, 8 predicted proteins | sample Popmic320T_FD_133748 | JGI IMG/M metagenome (GOLD analysis project Ga0190270, IMG submission 133748) | Populus adjacent soil microbial communities from riparian zone of Weber River, Utah, USA - 320 T | ecosystem: Environmental > Terrestrial > Soil > Riparian zone | place: USA: Utah | collected... | reverse complement strand
GCCGACATGCTGATCTCGTCGCCGTTGCTCGACAACCACTACGTGCCAGTCAAGCCCGATTTCGCGGACGCGACCGCGACTCGGCACTCGGCCATGACCAACCGCGACAACCTCGACGACAACCCGATGGGGCGGGCGGGACTCGAACCCGTGACCCAGGGACTATGAGAGCCCCCATCCACGGCTACACGGGTCAACTTGAGGCGGCAGAAGTCCTTCGACTGACCTCTCAAGCCGCGTCCAGGACCCCTGGTTGACACCATTTCATGCCCACGAACCATGCCACGCCGCCCCGCTGGCGAGTAATCGCATCACAGATAGGGCCTGGACGCAGGGGCCGGCTAGTAGAGCGGGGCGCGCACGAAGACGTCTGGCATGCCGTCACCGTCGCCGGGGACCACGTTCGTGGCGTCGGAGTAGAAGGCCGCGCAGCAACCGTCTGCGGAGATCGAGGGGTAGAGGCTGTCCTCGGTGGCCTGGTCGACTCCGCTTCCTACCGCGTCGACAGTCGGCAGTGGCCTCGCTTCCGTGTGGCACCCCGGGAACGGCGGAGGCGGGCCTCAGGTTCGATCAGGTTCAGGATCGTCTTGGACGATCGCCATATGCGGGACTTTTGGCCCATCACGGGACGCGCGATCGAACCTACAGTTCACCCCGACACGATTGGCACGTCATGGGAGACCCACCGATGGCGAGGCGCGGATTCTTCGCGGAATTGAACTACCAAGCGCAGCAGGCCGAGAAGCGGCGGCGGCAGCAGCAAGCGGCGGCCGTTCGAGCACAGGCCGCCGCGGTGAGGGAAGCTGAACGAGCACGCAAGGCGGCTGAGCGTGCGCAGGCCTCAGCTGCCCGGGCGGCGCAGGCGGAGAGGAGGGCGGCCGAGAAGGAGGCGGACCGGCTCCACGTGGAGGCTCGGCTGGCCGAGGTGGCGACGATGAATGCGAAGCTCGCGAGTGAGCTAAGCGAGATCGATGAGTTGGTTGCTTGGACACTGGAGTTCGACGATTATGTTGACCTTGAATCGCTCAAGATCACCAGCGTGGACCATCCTGGGTTCGACCCTGGCAAGCTTGGTGAACCGGGCCCGCCGCTGCCCGACCTGGTGTACCCCCCGGAGCCTGTCTACCAGGAGCCGCCGGCCCCTAAGGGCGTTTCGGCCGTAGTTGGCGGCAAGAAGAAGCACAAGGTCGCGATCGAACGTGCGCAAGCCGAACATGCGGCGGCGCACCGGATGTGGCATCAGCATGCGACGGCGATGCACGCCGACTATGTGGCTCGCCAGGAACAACGTGAGAAGGCGGAGACTGAGCGGCTCGCGAAGCTGGCGGAAGCTGAGGCCGCCTACCAGGCAGACTGCCGTCGCCGCGAGGCCGAGGCCGAGGCGCGTAACGAGGAGCTGACCAAACTCATCGACGACCTCGCCTTCGACATCGAGTCCGCAATCCAGGAGTACGTGGGCATCGTCCTGTCGAATTCGGTGTACCCGGACGCCTTCCCCGTGCAGCACGACTACGAATTCAATCTAACTAGCCGTGAGCTCACTCTCACAGTCACAGTCCCCGACCCACAGAGCGTTCCATCGGTGAAGGAATACAGGTACGTCAAGGCCAAGGACGAGATCGCAGCAACTGCCCTTCCGGTGAAGGCGCAGAAGGACCGGTACGCCAGTGCGGTATGGCAGGTCGCTGTGCGCACACTGCACGAAGTGTTCGAGGCCGACCGGGCCGGGAAGATCCACTCGATTTCCCTGACCGTCGGTGTCAATAGGATCTCGCCGGCAACAGGACATCCGGAGACTGTCCCATTGGTGGTCGTTGCCGCCGATCGGGACACGTTCAGCGGATTCGACCTGGCCAACGTCGTGCCGCAGGCCACACTGACCCACCTGGCGGCGGCGATGTCGAAGTCACCGTCCGACCTCACTCCGGTGGACGCCAGCCGCGGTGTGCGCGTTCGCGGACAGTCATGAGGTTCAATCCGCCGCCGGGATGGCCGACTCCCCCGGAAGGGTGGAAGCCACCTGCCGGATGGAAGCCTGACCCATCCTGGCCACCGCCGCCGCCCGGCTGGCAACTGTGGCTCACCGACAAGGATGCGCCTGCGGCCCCGGCCCCCGAGCCGACACCATCGACGGCTCCGGCGCCCATTCCCTCCGCCTCGCTTCCACCACCGTCGGCCCGGCACGCTCCAGACGCCGAGGCCGCCACGCTGCTGGCACGGATCACCGAACTGGAAGCCGCCCTCCGAGATGCCCAAAGCAGTACCGGAGACGTCATCGAGCTGAACGACCAGCGGGTGCTGCAAGACGTCGGCATTTACCGGTATCACCACCCGCTGGAAGACGCAGCCGAGTACAAGAACCGGCTCCGTGAGCTCGAGGCGGAGATCACCCAGGTCGTAAAGTCCGGCAAGGCGGTGTTGGCTGCCGACCTGTTCACCTTTGAGGGCTCCCTAGCGAAGGGCCGCAAGATGGTCGGCGACCTCTCCAAGCTGATGCTGCGGGCGTACAACGCCGAGGCCGACAACTGCGTACGCTCGCTTCGAGCGGGAAACATCACCACTGCTAAGAAGCGACTGGACTCTGCGGTGAGGGCGATCGAGAAGCTCGGCGCCATTATGGAGATGCGGATCAACCCGGACTACCACGAACTGCGGATCGCTGAACTCGAGCTCACCGCAGACTTCCAAATGAAAGTACAGGAGGAGCGCGAACGCGCCCGTGAAGAGCGGGAACTGCTGCGCGAACAGCGGCGTGCAGAACAAGAGCTCGCCACCGAACGCGAGCGGCTGGAGAAAGAAAAGGCTCACTACGCCGCCGCGCTGCAAGCGCTGAGGACCAAGGGCGACGATACAGCCGCAGAAGAGCTCCAAGCCCGCCTCGCCGAGATCGACGAGGCGATCGCAACGAATGACTACCGCATCGCTAACATTCGCGCCGGATACGTGTACGTGATCTCCAATGTCGGCACCTTCGGTCCGAACATCGTCAAGATCGGCATGACCCGTCGCCTCGACCCTCGAGACCGGGTTCGCGAGCTCGGCGACGCATCCGTCCCCTTCCGCTACGACATCCACGCCCTGTTCTTCTCCGACGATGCGGTCGCACTAGAAGCCGAGTTGCACCAGGCATTCGCAGATCGCCGAGTGAACCGTGTCAACCTGCGCCGCGAGTTCTTCTTCGCCACACCCGCCGACGTGAGAGAACGGCTCGCAGAGAAGGCCGGCGGACTCTTGGAGTACACCGTCGAACCCGAAGCGCCCGAGTACTACCAGAGCCGAAGTCATTGGCCCGACGCCCAATGACCCGAGATTGACATGCCTGCCTCAGCCTCCCCACACCATCTCCTACGACAGGAGAAAAGCGTGACGCCTGGCACCGCCCGAACATCAGATGACCGGCCAGCGCTCGTGGACGTGCTGGGGGCGCGCCAGAGTCCGCGACGACCGGGCACATGACAAGCGACATAGCTGGCCCGTCATGGACGACCGACCGCGACTGGGCTGGCCGGCTCGTGGACTACCGGCGACAGGGCCGATCCGACGCCGAGATACGCCGCATCGCTCAACACCTCGAGCGACGAGGGCCCCGGCAACCACGTACCCGCGTGAAGGGTGTTGCGCGCTCGCAGAAGACCGGCATCGTGACCCGCGCGCTATACGTGCCCAAGGAGGACGAACGGCGCTACCTGTCACGTGACCAGGACGGGCTCCCCATGCTCCGGCTCGTCGACGCCGGCGACCGCCTGGCAATCTGGTCGCCCCTTGACGGTGGGGTACTGCTCAACCCCAAAGGACCGGGGCTCCGATCGCTCGGCCTCGTCACGTCCTACGCCCGGGGCTCCGACTATTACCCCGCCGCCTACCGGGCCGCCGAATTGAGAAAGGGCCGGCCCGTTGAGTTGCGGCCCGAGCCGGACAACCCCCACGGGCGGCACGCCGTCGCCATGTACGCCCCCGGAGCCCGTGATCGCTTCGCCTATGTTCAGCGAGGCCGCTCAGCGTCAGTGTTCCGCCGCATGAGCGAGGGCGAAGACTTGGCCGGCGTGTGTCTGTGGGGACCGCGAAGAAGGCGGGACGACGACACGGCACATGTACTGATCGGCGCCCGGGCCGACCTCGCCGCGATGCTGGGTTAACCGTGGCCGCGCAGCCGCCCCAGGGATTAAAGGCTCGCCAGGCATCTTCGGGGTATCAGCCGGTCCAACGCTGTGCCAACCTGCATCGACGCTGGATGACGCCGAGCGCTGTGCGCCAAGTTATCGGGCGAGATCAGCCGCATTGTTAAGCTGCGCCGCGGCCGGTCAGCGAATTATCGGGTCACTCGATCAGGTCGTCTGGACAGGTCGTACCGCGAGGCAGCTTGTATGGAGCGGCGATTCGGTAGACGCCCGGCGCGGGCGCGTGCAGCAGCGTCCACTCGTCCTCGGGTTGGCTAGCTCCGGTCGGCTGCTCGGACGGGCTGAGGCACCCGTTGACGTTGACCGGTGAAGCGCCGGCCAGCTCGGACTCCGGCGGCTCTACGGCGTCTCCCTGCGCGTCGACCAGACTCAGCCACGGAGAATATGGAATCCGCACCAGCACCGTGCCGGACGATGAGACGTTCAGCACCAGCTCGTTTGCGTCGAAGCTGGTCACCTCGGCCGGCGGCTCGGCGAGGGGGGTCGGGTCGGTGACCTCGTAGAGCCGCCAGTACGGATCGGCCCACACTTCGCGAAGGTAGGGCAGGCCGCTGGCGACCAGCGCCGCCTCCTCATCCGCGGCGTAGTCTGGCGGTCCGGTCGGGAGCACGATGTACCGGACGGCCCACCGGCCCAGCCAGGCACGGTAGGTAGCCGGGGTCAGCGGATCGTCATCGTAAAAGATCGGGTTCCGTTCTGCATCGGCCTGCCGGTTCCACCCACGCGCCAGGTTGATGTAAGGAGCAAGGGCGGAGGCCTCTTCATGGCTGCGCGCGGGGACTACCTCGACGCGGCTCAGCTCGGCGTGTCTCGTCTCGAGCTGACCGACCAGCGACTCGAGAGGTGCCGACCACGATGCGGTCGGCTTCGCATGCACTGCGTCGTAGGCAGCAAGGGCGACCTGCCAGGTCGACAGCGTGACGATGGCGAGCACGAGGATCGTCATGGCTCGTCCCGCGCCAAGCAGGGCGGCCAGCGTGGGGGGTCCCTGCCGTGGCTTACGGCAAGCGACGGCGACCAGCACTACACCACCGAAGAGCAGGCCAAGGCGGGTCATGTTGCTACCGATCGGCGACGGAACCAGCCAGGCCAGAAGGACCGCCGCGACGTAAAGCACTGATCCGATCCGGACGGTGCGCCACGACCGTGGGGCGAGCGTAGCCCCGAACACACCGGCGAGGCAGGGAAGGATCAGCGCGCTGGCATCCATCGGCTGCTCGCCAGAGAACGGGAAAAGCCACGACGAGAGCAGCACGATCACGACCGGTGGCAGCCCTATGGTGTACGCGGCCCACCGCCGGCCAGTGAGCCACATCGCTGCAGCCGCGACGCCGACGAACAATCCGGCGACCGGGCTTGAAGCAGCGGCCAACGCCGATAGGACTCCGGCGACGATGCCCCGGGCCGTCCTGTGTCGAGCCAGGCTCGAGCGCCACGCGTCGGGCCAGGCGAAGATCACCGCCAAGGCGGCCAGACCGAACATCAGGCCGAGTCCGAACGTGACGCGACCGGACACAGCGTTCCCCGTCAGGGCGAACGCGCCGTACAAGGCCGGCACCAGCGGGCGGCGCAGGAGGTCGCTGCGTACGAGCAGCAGTGCCAGAAGGCCGGCCGAGACGGTCCCGGCGATAACCATCGCGGTACGTACGCCCACGGCAGCCATGAGATAGGGGGAGAGGACGCTGTAGGAGGCCGGATGCAAGCCGCCGTACCACGCCAGGTTGTACGCGCTGTCCGGGTGCTCGCGGGCGAAGTCGGCCCAGGCCTCCTGTGCCGCCATGTCACCGCCACTGTTCGCGAGCAGCGCCATCCAGGCCAGATGGAGGATGGCCGCGGCGGCGATGGCAGTCGGAACCGGATGCGCGACGAGTGCCACCAGCCGGCGGAGTCGGTCGGCGTTCGAGGCGAGCGGATCGCGCGGTGACCGAGACGCGGGCAGCGCACGCTGGCGCCGAACGGGCCGGTCCGATCCGGTGCGCACGCGGGTTGGGGTGAAGTCTGCTCCACCCATCCCGCTCCCTTCCGCCGTATTGAACGCGATCCACGTCTCCCGGAGCCCGTGTCGGGGTCCCCCCAACCTAACTCTGCCCGGCGATCAAACCGCGGTCACCGGCGGGTCGTCGCGCGGTGTCACCGATCCGGTACGCCGGCGATCGCGGCGGGCTGCAGCCACCGACGGCGACCCGAACGGCTGGGCCGCCGTCGTAGCTGAAGCCGGCACCGTCGCCGCCACGCCGATAAGCAGCGGGACGGTGCTCGCGCCCGCGGCAGCCAGGACGGCGATCCCAGAGTCATTGAAAAGACTTCCGACGACCGCCACGACCCCGACGCCCACTACCGCCGCTCGCAGCGACCGTCCGGAGCTCGAGAGGAGTCGGCGGCCTGGTGAGTCCGCACCATGGAACAGCCAGAAAAGCGCGACCAACAGGGCCGGCGTCAGCACGACCGGGCTGTACAACAGCGCGTGCAGGCTCGCCGACGCCTTCCTGGTCACGACCTCATCGGCGGTGCCGTCCAACACCTGCCCGACGAACCGGCCCAGGTGGGTCTGATCTCCGGTGGGACGTTGGTAGTCGGCGACGGCCAACGCCGTGACCACCACCACTCCCGCAGCCAAGGCGGCGACCACCCGCGGAACCGACACCCGGACCCCGGTTGCAACCATCGTGAGCAGCACGACCGCCGGCACCAGTGCCAGCACACCGCCGAAGTCCGACCCGAGCCCGGGCGTCCCGTCCAGCAATATCAGCGTGCCGCCGCCGACGACGGCCAGCCAACGAGCGGTTCGCGCGTCCTGCCCGTGCATCGCGGCCGCCAGACAGACCAGCCCGCCGGCCGCGTACACCGCGAACGGCATGTTTCCGAATCCGGTGAACCTGCTGGCGACAATCGGGCTGTAGCCGAGGAGCCCGTTGAGCTGCAGATGCGAACCGGTGACCACGTCCAGTGCGTACACGCCGAAACTTGCAGCCGCGACGACAATGGCCGGCCCGTAACGATGGCGCCGCCAAGGGCCTCCGAGCGCGACTGCCGACAGCACGACCACTGAGCCTGCCAGCGCCAGCCCCCACGCCAAGCGGTGGTGCTCGGCGTCCCACCAAGGGACCAGGTTCGCCAGCCCGGTGCAAGCCGGGATCGACGCCACGCCAACACCCGCGACGGCCAACGGACGCTGCCATCGTCGCCGCCGACTGCTCGCCGCAAGGCGGGCACCCACCAGGAGGTAGAGGGCGGTAAGCACCACCCACACCCACACCAGCCACACAGCCGCTGTGTATCGGACCGTGGCCGCGCGTTCGTCGTCGACCAGTCCGTCCACGACGGCCGGTGGATCGTCGTCGGTTGGTGACACCGACATGGAGCGCCCGGCCATCGCGCTCGGGGCGTCGATGCCGAGTGCGGCCAGCGCCGTCGGCGCCACGTCGATGAGCTGGACGTACGGTGTCCGGCCAGTGCTCGCCGAGACCAGAACGCCGCCGAGCTCGGGCGGATCCTCCACGCCATTCGAATCCCGGAAGGCCATCGCGACGTGCATTGTCGGCCGAGCCTTTAAGTCGGACACCCCGACCACCAGAAGGAGTGTGTCCTCGTCCTGAGCAGCCGCCCGGGCCACCGCTCCTATCAGGCTGTCGACACGTTTTAGTGTGGTCTCGCGGGCGTAGCCCAGCAGGCTCGGCCCGGCCACCAGGGCGAGCGGGCAGTCCGCCCAGGAGGCCCGCCACTGCGCTGGGGTCCGCAGTCCCTCGACCCGGATCGGACGCACGTCGGCCCCGAGGGCGGCCAACTCGGCATCGGATCCGTACGTTCGTACGCACTGAACCTGGCGGCCGAGCAGACCCGGCTCGGTCCCGAAGTCGTAGTCGTCGTTCGCAGCGATGACCTCGGCGTCGGTGATCGGCGGTGGCTTGTACTGGAATTGGCACTCGTCTGTCGGGCTGTAGATCGCTCGATTGCCAGCCCCCAGGGTCACCCAGCCATCGCGGACGCACGCGGACGACGACGCGCCCCGCGCGGTGAGCAGGCCCAGGTCGGACGCCCCAGCCAGCGCGTACAGCCGCGGAGTGGCGGCCGATCTGACATCACGCCAGTCGAGACCCGGCACCCCCACAACGACCACGCGTGAGTATCCGCCGAGACCCTGCCGATCTTCACCACGGGCCACCCGGAGTCCGCCGGTCACGACGAGCAGGCCGCACACAACTAGCACGGCGAACACCGGCCATCTCCGGGTCATCGTGCCGACCTCCGGACCGCGCCAGGATCGCCATGGCAGCAAGCGCGCACCACCGGGGGCACCGTGCTCGGCTGCGAATCGACGGTCGGTCGCGCGGTCACCGGGCCAAGATACCGACCTGTCGGCCGGGGCGAGTTAGCGCAGTGCAATGCGCCCGAGCATGCCGTGAAGAACACTCTGCGCAGCGTTTCCGCAGGTCAAGACCAGTGCTCAGGGTTGATCCGGGACGGCTGCACCCGAGGCGGCTCCCCCGCATCTTCGGGGTATCTGGGCGTCCAACGCTGTGCCAACCTGCATAGACGCAGAACATGCACAAACGCTCTGCGCGAAGTTATCGGGCGAGTTTCGAATCCCGCGATTCAACCTAAGGTCAGGAGTCGTTTGCCGATCGGGCTCGGGCCGTTTGGCGATGTCCTAGAAAGCTTCATCCAGTCAGGATGGGCAAGTGTCCCATCTGGGGCATTCTCCGCCTTGTCCGGGAAGGAAGCTCGTTCCGATGCGCAAGCGACTGGTCGCGCTCGCCCTGCCTGCTGTGATCGCTTTGCTTGTCGGCGGCTCGGTTGTGGTGGCTCCACCTGCATCTGCAGACGTACTCGTTAGTTCGCCCGACAGGCGAGTATGCCGTGGTCACGCGATCAAGGTCGGGGCTGGTACCAGTCCTACAGCGGCGGCCCCCGCCGGTACACCATCAACGTGTACCGGCCAGACGGCCGGCGAGTATTCCATCGTCATGGCCGCGCGACAAAGCACTGGCAGATCTGGCGCGTTCGGGCACACAAGCTAGGTCGGTACCGCGTCGTCTATCGCGGCGGACCCTTGAAAGATCCATGGACGGCGGTCTACCGCGTCCGCTCCCGCCGTTGTTGAGGGGCCGAAGCCAGCGAGGTCCTGGTTGTGAGGCAGAGGCCGCTCATCGCTGTGCGAAACCAGCGAATTGAGTGTGCAGCGGATGAGCGTTAGTCGAATGTTATGGGCTCACTGATCGCGCCCTGTCCGGCCCGCTGCGACCGGCTGGGTAGGCGATCCGCGCAGCCGCACCGACAGACAGGTAACGCAGCCCTCGAGCTTCTCGTACTCGGAGATATCGACGATCACGGTGCGGAGGCCGCGGGCTTCGAACAGTTCGCGGCTCCTCGGCGCGCTGGCGGCCATGAGCACCGTTTCCGAGTCCAAGACCACCACGTGAGAGCCGGTCTCCTCCGGAACGGGGAGGAACGACGGCCATACCGACGGATCGTCGACCACCGGCGCATAGCCGACGACGGTGCCGTCCGGCAGTGCCGTGACCGCCGACTTCAGATGCAACACCTTGGCCACCGGCACGCCGACAACCTCGGCGCCGAGCGGGCCCAAATGAGTTCGGAGCTGATCGACGCCGGCTCGGTTCGTGCGTCCGCCGATGCCTACCCAAACCCGGTTGTTGTGCTTGAGCGCGTCGCCGCCGTCTAGGGTGCCGGGCTCTTCGATCCGCTCCATCCGATATCCCAGTCCTCGCAGCGTCTCTTCGGTGCCGCCAGTCTCTGGCCGACGCCGATCCGCTCCGGGCCGCGAAATGACCGCGAGGCTGCCATATACGACAACGGTGTCCTCCACGAATGCCGCGTCGGGGCAGTCGTCGGCGGACTCAACCTCGATGATCTGCCAACCCTCAGCACGCCATGCCTCCACATGAGACTTCCACTGCGCCAGCGCTAGGTCGACATCCACCGGCACCCGCTCGATGTGCGTAATCAACCCCTCGGCGAGACGAGAGCTCGGGGGACGCACGACAACGCGGCCGGCCATGCCCGGCAAACTAACAGCAAGCCGCCGCCGCTCCAGAACAATGGATTCAAGACGGAGCCGCCTGACGCCGGCATGAGTTCGCTCTACGGATCCTGACTGCGCTGTCCGATGAGGCTGTCGAGTGGGGCTGTGCACTTCGGTTGATGGGTGACTCTAAAACTGACGGAGATGGTTGACACTTCGGGTCTTTGAGCAATATCGGAGACCGCATGAGCGAACAGGTGCTGGACCGCCAGCAGAAGCACCGGCGGGCGGTCCTCCGCCACGCCGAGGAAGTGACCGGGAACGTCGCCGCCACGTGCCGCTACTACGGCATCACCCGGCAGACGTTCTACACGTGGCAGAAGCGCTTCGACGTCGACGGCATCGACGGGCTCAAGGACCGCTCCCATCGACCGAAGAACAGCCCGAACGCCACCCACACCGAAGTGGTCGGGAAGATCATCTACCTGCGGCAGAGCTACCACTTCGGCCCCGAGAAGATCGCCATGTACCTCAAGCGGTACCACGACGTCTCGATCTCCAACTCCGGCGTGTGGCGGATCCTCAAACGCCTGGACATGAACCGGCTGCCGGCCTCCCAGAAACACAAGGCCCACAACAAGCGGTGGAAGCGCTACGAGAAGCAGCTGCCCGGCCACCGCGTCCAGATCGACGTGAAGTTCATCGAGCCGCTGGGGACCGCAAAGCGCGGCAAGCGGCGGCGGAAGTTCTACCAGTTCACCGCCATCGACGACTGTACCCGGCTGCGGATCCTTCGGGTCTACCCCGCGCTGAATCAGGAGACCGCGATCCAGTTCGTCGACTACGTGATGCAGCGGCTGCCGTTCCAGGTCGAGGTGATCCAAACCGACAACGGCTCGGAGTTCGGCACGAAGTTCCACTGGCACGTCCTCGACAAGGGCGTCGGCCACGTCTACATCAAGCCCCGGACACCGAGGCTCAACGGCAAGGTGGAGAGATCGCACCGCATCGACGCCGAGGAGTTCTACCGACTCCTCGAGGGCGTGGTCATCGACGACGCCAAGGTCTTCAACGACAAGCTGCAGGAATGGGAGGACTACTACAACTACCATCGGCCCCACGGCGCCCTCGGCGGCCAGACGCCCTACGAACGACTACGCCAGAAGACCAGGCCCTGAGCGTCAGCAACCTCTGTCAGTTGCACAG
>Ga0190270_10001349_pt1 | contig 11368 bp, 10 predicted proteins | sample Popmic320T_FD_133748 | JGI IMG/M metagenome (GOLD analysis project Ga0190270, IMG submission 133748) | Populus adjacent soil microbial communities from riparian zone of Weber River, Utah, USA - 320 T | ecosystem: Environmental > Terrestrial > Soil > Riparian zone | place: USA: Utah | collected... | reverse complement strand
TCGGATCCATCACGTGTTTGCCGGCGACCGCGGGAATGGTCAGTTCCTTGTAGTCATGATCCAGCGGCGCTTCGCGCACCATGGACACTTCGCGCCCCAGCAGCGAGTCGCGCACCGCAGAACCGGCGCCGTCGGTGGCGATGCTGGGCTGCGCGGCCGTGTGATGGATGCGCCCCGTGGCTTCGTCGCGCAATTCGAGCACGGATTTCTCGTGCGCGAGCCCCAGGCACAACTGCTGGAATTCAAATACCACGTTGGGAAGTGCGGCGGCGGCTTCGATGAGCGCGCGATTCAGATCCGCGCGTGATACCGAGTAGATGATCTCTTCCGGCCGTACACCGTACATCTGCAGCGCCGCGGCGCCGTCGTGTTCATGCACCATGCGTCCGCGCATGGGAATAGCCAGCGGCATGACGCGCTCCTGCACCCCTGCCAGATTCAGGCCGCGGAGGCCGCGTGCCGCGAGCGCGAGATTGATGGAGCGGCCGCTGTCCGTCGGGCTCAATCGAGGATCCGGCCGGCGTTCGTACACCGTGACGTGGAAACCGGGTTTCGCCAGCAGGATCGCCAGCAGGGATCCCGCAAGTCCGGCGCCGATGATGTTGACGCCGGACACCGACGTCAGACTCAAGCAATCTCCTTGAGCGCCGTGGCCATCTCTTCGACCATCTCGAAGATATCGATGAACCGGTTGTACAGCGGCACGGGTGCGATGCGGATAATGTCCGGTTCGCGCCAGTCACAGACGATGCCGTGATCGGCCAGCGCATCGAAAATGCGGCGGCCGCGTCGCGGACCCCCATTTACCCGCAGCGATAACTGGCAGCCACGCTCGTCGACTGCCTCGGGTGTGATGATGCGGATCTCTTTGCCGCAACGTTCGCGGATCAGCCGCTCGGCGTAGGTGGTGAGGCGCACGGACTTGGCGCGCAGATCCTCGATGCCGGCGGCGCGAAACATTTCGAGTGACGCGAGCAGCGGTGCGGCGGAAAAAATCGGTGGATTGCTCACGGCCCAGCCAGCGGCGCCAGCGGCGGGCCTGAATTCCGGCAGCATCTGGAAGCGCGTCTTGGGTTCATGACCCCACCAGCCGGACAGACGAGCCTGTCCGTTGTCGAAATGACGCTCGTGTACGAAGCATCCCGCAATGGCGCCGGGGCCGGCATTCAGGTACTTGTACGAACACCACACGGCGAAGTCGACGTTCCAGTCGTGCAACTGCAGGGGCAAATTGCCGATGGCATGCGCCAGGTCGAAACCGGCAATAGCGCCAGCGTCGTGTGCCGCGCGCGCGATACGCGCGCAGTCGAAGGCCTGGCCGGTGCGGTACTGCACGCCGGGCCAGAGGACCAATGCGAGGTCGCTGCCGAGTTCCTCGATCTTCACTTCGATATCCTCGATGCGCAGGGTCTCTTCACCCGGGCGCGGCGCGAGTTCCACGAGCGATTCCTCGCCGTCGAGCTTGTGCCAGGAGAACTGCCCGAGAATGGCGTGGCGGTCCGAGGAGAATGCGCCGGCTTCGATGAGGACCTTGTCGCGCATGCCGACGGGCCGATAGAACGAAGCCATCATCAGGTGCAGATTCACCGTGAGCGAATTCATGGCGACCACTTCACTCGGCAGCGCGCCCGTCAGGTGGGTGAGTCCCTTGATGAAGTTCTGGGCGTAGTCGATCCAGGGGCGGGATGCCGTGTGATGCCCGCCCACGCCCAGTGACGCCCAGTCGGCCAGTTCCTCGCTCACGTAGTCGAGCGCGGCGCGCGGTGCCAGTCCCAGCGAATGGCCGCAGAGGTAGTTGAGCGGCTGACCACTCGAGCTCACCGGCAGCTCGAATTGCCGTCGATAGGGGGCGAGGATGTCCGCGGCATCGCTATCCAGGGCGAAATCCCGCGAAACCGAGAACTGCGGCAGTACATCGCCGCCGACCCCGAGGTCTCTCGGCGAGGCGTTCATGGCACCAGAGGATACACAATCGGCTGGCTGGGGACGGCATCGCCGCCCAGCGCCGGGACCGCGAGCGTCATCACGCAGGGGCCGTCGTGCAGTTCGTCCGGCACAAAGGCCAGCTCCGTGATGGTGGCGCGCGAGCGGGCCGCATCCCCTCGCGAAGTGCTGCCCGGTGGCAGGCCGAAAAACAGGCGATGGCCGACCATGTGGCCCTCGTCATGGGTACGGTCGAGCGAGGGCACGTCGAGCACCAGGTGTTCGATGCGCTTCTCGATGAGCCATTCGACGGCCTCCCGCGTCAGGTACGGCGGCACGAGCTCGGTGTAGTCGCGGGTGCGCTTGCCCGCATCGTTGGGCAGTGTACGGATGATGGCGACGACCGGTTCCAGCATGCGGCCCATGGGCCAGGCGGCGCGCAGCCGGCGCTTCGAGATCAGCGCGTCCGTGGCGAAGGGTTGCGGATCGGTGCTCTCGTTGGACTCGCGCGCGGGTTCCGGCACCACGCTAACAACCACGGCGGGCAGCAGGCCGCGTGGTACCACGCGCCACGCGTCGCCGGACTCGCGCGTCAGATGGGCGACGCTTTCGGTGTGCGTGGTCTGGCAATGCGGTGTGAACGTCACGGTGGAACAATTGGCCGAGGCACCCGTCACCACGCTGCCCGAGAAGTTGCCGATGGCGAACGGCCGCGAAACCGGTGCGCTGGCGCCGAAGTGACGCGGTCCGACTGAGCCGAATTCCACCGCGATCGCCAGGCTCACGCCGCGATCCAGCGCGGCGCGCACTTTCTGTCCGCCAAACGAGAGTTCGGCGATCATTCGCTGGACTTGCCCGGCCGTTCCATGACGGTGCCGCAGTTGCGGCAGGCGAGGTGGGCTGGATTGCCGAAGAAGCGGTCGAACACCGGCGGCAGTTGCGTTTCGATGTCGGTGATCGTGACGAATTCCTCGTAGAGCCGGGTATGGCAGCTCTCGCAATACCATTGGAAGCCGTCACGCTCGCCGGGCCGGCGTGTACGTTCAATGACCAGGCCCACGGTGTTGGCGGGCCGGCGCGGGGAGTGCGGCAAGTTAGGCGGCAGCAGGAATATCTCGCCTTCGCCGATCGGGATGTCGACTCGTCTGCCGTCCTGCATGGTGGCCAACGTGATGCCACCCTCGAGCTGGTAGAAGAATTCCTCGCCCGGGTCGACGTGGAAATCCTTGCGGCTGTTGGGTCCGCCGACCACCATGATGATGAACTCGCTGTCGGCGAACACTTGCTTGTTGCCCACGGGAGGTTTGAGCAGATGACGGTGTTCGTCGATCCAGCGCTTGAAATTGAAGGCTCGGAGTTCCCTCATGGGTCGTATGGTATTCGGTGGGGGCTACATCATGTGACCGTCTCCACAATTGCGCGCGCTGTCGCCGCCCGGCGTCAGCCCTGCGAGGCATTCGGCCCGCCGGCCCGTGATATGTTTGTTGGCATGAAGTCCCGTATTGCGCTTTTTGCCGGTCTGATTGCCAGCCTGGGGCTGGTCGCGGGCTGCTCGACGCCAAAGATCTGGCCCTTCTACAAGAAGCCCAAGCCAGTGCCGGAAGTCGTGCACGAGGTCGACCTGGTGAATGCGGACGGCTCGGCTGCGACCTACCCGCAATACTGGAAGCGCAACACGCTGGTCATCGACCTGTCCGGGGTCAGCGGTACCGGTTCCGTGGCGGCGCGCCTGCCTGCGGATACCACCTGGCCAGTGCGTGTCGCAGTGCGGGTCCAGCCGGGCAGCATCGAGCAGGTCGAAGTCCTGGGCGAGGAACGCAACGTGCTCGCCGTGTCACGCGAAGGCACGACACCCATCGAGGTCGAGTTCGCGGGCAGTGTGTATCGGCCGACCACCGGAGCTATCTACATTTCGTGGGGCTACATGCCGCAGTTTGCGGAGGTTGTGGTCGAGCCCGAAGCGGGGTTCGTCTCGCCCACCGAAGTGCCGCAGTCGGCGCCGGCGGTTCAGCCGTCGGCAGAGCCCCCGGCAGAAACCGATAGCCCCGGCGCGACCGAGATAATCGCGCCCTCCGAGGTTACGCCTCAGCCTTCGCCGCCACCCGGTTCCTGATGCCCGTTACACGCGAGCTGGATCGGATCCACGTCCGCGTCGAGATTCACCGCGGTCAGTGAACCGCCCCACACGCACCCGGTATCGATTGCCAGCAAATCGCGTCGCCGCCTGAATCCCAGGGTCGACCAGTGGCCGCAGATCACGCGAACCTCGCGGCTCGCCCGCTCGGGCACATCGAACCATGGCAGAAAACCCTCCGGCTGCTCGCCGGGCGCGCCCTTCAACTTGAGATCCACGAGCCCGTCGCGGCCGCAGAAGCGCATGCGCGTGAACACATTGATGACGAAACGCAACCGATCCATGCCGCGCAACTGATCGCTCCAGCGATCCGGCTTGTTGCCATACATGGCGTCGAACAGCGTTCGTGCGTCGTCACGCAGCACCGCCTCGACCTCGCGCGCCAGCTTGGCGGCGAATCGCGCGCTCCATTCCGGCACCAGGCCGGCGTGCACCAGGAAGTCTCCGCGCGGTTCGTCGAACACCGCGAGCGGCCGGCCTAACAACCATTCGAGGATCTGGTCTCGGTCGGGGGCCTCGAGCACTTCCTCGAGCGTGTCGCCATCCTTGTGTTTGCGCTTCGAACCGAAGGCCAGCGCCAGCAGGTGCAGGTCGTGATTGCCCAGTACCACCGTGGCGTTGGCACCCAGGCTGCGGACGTAGCGCAGGGTTTCGAGTGACTGCGGGCCGCGATTGACGAGATCTCCGACGAACCAGAGCTGGTCGCGGTCGGCGGAGTAGTTGCAGCGCTTCAGCAGCGCTTTCAGTTCGTCACAACAGCCCTGAACGTCACCGATGGCGTAGCGGGCCATCAGGAGTCAGTGCAGCAGGCCTGGCTTGGCGAGGCGGAACGCGGCGATCGGCGCGTTGAACTGCTCGCCATCGTCGGCAACCATCTGGTAGCTGCCCTGCATGGCGCCCACGGGCGTTTCCAGCACGGCGCCACTCGAATACCTGAAACGCTGCCCGGGCTTGAGGTATGGCTGTTCACCCACCACGCCCTCGCCGCGCACTTCCTGCACCTTGCCGTTGGAGTCGGTGATGATCCAGTGGCGCGTCAGGAGCTTGGCCGGGACGCTGCCATCGTTGCGAATGGTGATGGTGTACGAAAAAACGTAGCGGCGTTCGCGCGGATCGGACTGCTCCGCGACATAGCTGGTGTCGACTTCGACGCAAATCTTGTGAGGGGACTCTTCCATGCCGCGCACATGATACCTATTGCCCGCGAACCTGTGCGGCGAGCGCGGCGAACTGCGCGGGCGCAAGCGTCTCGGGCCGGACACCGGGGTCGACGCCCGCGTCCTTGATCGCCTGGATGTCCAAAATGGAGCGCAACGCATTGCGCAAAGTCTTGCGCCGCTGCGAGAACGCCGCCGACACCGTTCGGGCGTAGGCCGGTGGTACTGCGAATGCCGGCTCCCGCCGCACGCGCAGCCGAGCCACGGCCGACCAGACGCGCGGCGCCGGCGTGAAAGCGCCGGGTCCGACGTCGAACAGGCGGTGCGCCTCGAACCATGGCGCCAGCATCACGGTGAGCCGGCCATATTCGGAGCTGCCGGGTGCGGCCACGATCCGGTCGATGACTTCCTTCTGCAGCATCACGTGCAGATCGTCGATGTGTTCATGCGCGGCTGCGACATGGAACAGCAGCGGCGTGGAAATGTTGTATGGCAGGTTGCCGATGACACGGAGTCTTTGCGAGCGACGCGTTGCCAGGCTCGGGAGATCGAACTCCAGCGCGTCACAGTTGTGCAGCTCGAATCCCGGCGCCGCGCCGAATCTTTCCTGCAGCAACGCTGCGAGATCGCGATCGATTTCAATCGCGTCCAGCGTGCGGGAGCGGGACAGCAGCCTTTCGGTCAGCGCGCCGCGCCCCGGACCGATTTCGAGCAGGGCCTGGTCGGGCTGCGGCGCTATCGATTCGACGATGCGATCGAGCACCGAGCGGTCGTGCAGGAAGTGCTGCCCGAAACGCTTGCGTACGACGATCACGGGTTCTGGCCCGCGAACTCGATGGCCAGGCGCGTGGCGGCGATGAGGCTGCCAGCGTCGGCGCGGCCGGTGCCGGCGAGATCCAGGGCCGTGCCGTGATCTACGGAAGTGCGCACGATGGGAAGGCCGAGTGTCACGTTCACCGCGTGGCCGAAGCCGGCATGTTTGAGCACCGGCAGACCCTGGTCGTGGTACATGGCGAGCACCACATCGTAGTTAGACAGGTAACGCGGCACGAATACCGTGTCGGCCGGCAGGGGACCATCGACCAGCATGCCCGCCGCACGCGCCCGGGCGATGGCAGGCTGGATCACGTCGCGGTCCTCGGTGCCCAGGTGCCCGCTTTCGCCGGCATGTGGATTGAGGCCACACACGGCGATACGCGGACGTGGCATGCCCCAGAGCCGGCGCACGTCGTCGTGCAGGATGCGCAGCGTGGAGTCGAGCAGCGTCGGCGTGATGGCATCACTCACGGCACGCAGCGGCAGGTGAGTGGTGGCGAGCGCCACGCGCAGGGCGCCAGCGGCCAGCAGCATCACCGGCAGCGGCGCGCGTGTGCGGGCGGCGAGATATTCGGTGTGCCCGGTGAACGGCACACCAGCGTCGTTGATGATGCTCTTCTGGACCGGGGCCGTGACCATGGCGGCGAACTCACCGCGGGTGCAGCCGTCGATGGCGAGATCCAGCAGGGCGAGCACGTGCCGGGCATTGGCCGGGTCGAGGCGTCCTGGCACGCAGGGCGCGCCCAGCGGCACGTCGATGATCGAGGTGACGCCGGCACGCGCGGGACCCTGGCTGCCGGACACGTAGGGTTCGAGTTGCAGGTCGAGTCCCAGCAGCCCCGCACGCTCGGCGAGCAGTGCGCGGTTGCCGATGATGACGAGTTCAGCGGGAAGGTTGGCCTGTGCCAGGGCCAGGCACAGGTCCGGGCCGATACCGGCAGGTTCTCCGGCGGTGACCGCTATGCGTTTCGGCTGGATCCCGGCCGGATTCAGAGCTTGTACTCGACGTACGCCTCGTCGCGCAGCCGGCGCAGCCAGAGCTCCGTTTCTTCATCGGCCTTGGCTTCGCGCAGCGCCGCGAAGGCCTGCTGGCGAATCTGATCCTCGGTGCTGTCGTACTGCCGGCGGCCTAACAACTGGATGATGTGCCAGCCGTACTGCGTACGGAACGGTTCGCTGATTTCATCGGGCTGGAGCTGCGCCAGGATTTTTTCGAACTCCGGGACGAAGGTGCCGGGATTGCTCCAGCCGAGGTCGCCGCCTTCGGCGGCCGAGCCCGGATCTTCGGAGACCACCGATGCCACGGCCGTGAAGTTCTCGCCCTTGTTGAGGATGCGATCGCGGATCGACACCAGTTTCTGCTCGACGGTGGCGTCGTCCTGCAGCTCGTTCGTCTTGATGAGAATGTGGCGCGCGTGCACCTGGTTGACGATGACGGTCGCATTGCCGCGCATTTCGTTGAGCTTGATGATGTGGTAGCCCGACGGCGTGCGCATCGGCTGCGTCACATCACCGGCCTTCATGGTCGCGATCACCTCGGCGAGGAAGGTCGGAAGTTCCGGTCCCTTGCGCCATCCGAGAGATCCGCCCTCGAGCGCCGTCTGCGAGTTGGAGTACTGCACCGCGAGGCGTGCGAAGTCGTCGCCCGCCGCGGCTTTCTGGTAAACCTCTTCGGCCTTCTTGGTGGCGGTGTCGAGCTCGTCCGGCGTGGCCGCCTGCGGCACGGCGATGAGGATGTGCGACACGTTGTACTCGCTCGAAGATGACGGCATCTTCTTCTGCCGCTCGACGAACTGATCGATCTCGCGCGGCGAGACATTGATGCGCGAGATCACGTCGCGCTGGCGCAGGATCTGCATGGCCAGTTCCTTGCGGAGCTGTTCACGGTATCCGGCGTATTCGATGCCCTGCGAGGCCAGCGCCTCAGGCAAATCCGCAAGCTTGATGCTGTTCTGCGTGGCCACGTCGCTGAGCGCGTTGTTCAGCGTTTCATCCGAAACCTTGATGCCGGCGCGGTTGGCGCGCTGGATCTGCAGTTCCTGCAGCACCAGGCGGTCGAGCACCTGCTTGCGCATCACGTTCTGGGGCGGCAGTTCGACGTTCTGAGAGCGCATGCGGCCCGCGATGATGATCATCTGCTCGTCCAGCTCGCTCTGCAGCACCACGCCTTCGTTGACGGTGGCGGCAACGCGATCCAGCAGTACGCCGGAGCTCGAGGTTTCGCGGGTTTGTGCAAACGCGCCAGCGCTCGCAAGGCTCAGTGCCAAACCCAGGCAGACGCGCGCAAAGTCTTTTCTAATCATGGAGTTAAGTTTCCGGGCTCCGAAGTTTCCCGGGAGTATCCTCGAATTGTGCGTTCCAGGAAAGCGTCGGCAGACGTTCCGACACTGGCTAGTCCGTTCAGTTCCAGCTGCACGTAGAAGCTGCCTTCGGTGTCGCCCTCACGGTTGACCGAGCGGCGCGCCACAGCGCGAATCTTGTAGCAGCAGGCCTTGTACTCGAAGCCGGCAAATTCATCGAGCGCCTTCGAGTCCAGGAAGCTGTAGACATATCGTGCGAAGGCGTTCCAGCGCTTGCCGATCGGCCAGGCGCCGGAAGCGTCGAGCTGTTCGATGCGGTCACGCTGGACCCGGTAGGCGAGATTCATCACGCGCTCGCCGCTCGGCCGGTACTGCAGCCGCACCAGGGAACGTTCGCTGCGATCGTCCTCGGGATTCCATTGCAGGCCGGCGTCGATATTCCAGTTCTTGTAGGCAGTCAGCGAGACCTGCGCAATGAAGTCGGACGAGTCGCGTGTCGCGGGCGGCTCGTCGGGCAGCACCACGCGGGGCTTCTCGAAGTAGTAAGCCTGGCCGATGCTGACCGCGAGGTACTGCGCCCCGGATTCGGCGTCCAGCAGCCGGCTGGTCAGACCCATGGCGATCTGGTTGGCGTCGTTGACACGGTCCGCGCCCACGTAGCGGTTCGTGCGATAGAGCTGCACCAGGTTGAGGTCAGGTAACCCGGTATCGAACAGGGGCAGTTCGCTCTGATCGCGGAACGGCGTGTAGAGGTAGAGAGCGCGCGGTTCGAGCGTCATGCGCCGTTGTCCCTGGGAGCCGGTGCTGCGTTCGAACACCAGTCCGGCGTCCAGCGTCGCAAACGGCATCGCGCGAGTCGGCGCGTCGTCGGTGCCCGGCGCCTGGTCCTCCAGTGCGTATTGCGTGTAGCGATAACCCGCCGAGGGGCGCACGAAAAATCCCGCGCCCGACCAGTCGAGGCCGACGCGCGGTGCAACATCGAGGCGCCAGCCGGTCACACCCAGGTCACGGTCGAAATTCACCACCTCGGCGTCGAAGCCATAGTCGATGGCGCCGCGGCCCGTGTTCCAGTCTCCCGAAGCCAGGATGCGTGGCGTGCGCGCGTAAGGCCGGTCTTCTTCGGCGAGTTCGTCATCGATGGTCTGGAAATCCTGTACCTGAGCGCGCAGGTTGAGATGCTCGTCGCGGTAGGTGGCCTCGAGCAGGCGCTCGGCGAAGGCCACGCTCGTGCCCTCCGGGCCGCTCTCGAAATCCTCGAAGTAGTCGTTGTCGCTGACATCGGTGGCGTCGATGCGGAAGCGCCATTCGCCCGGCAGCTCGGCGACATGGTTCAAGGTGAAGCGCGAGCGGTCCCGATCGGCCAGGTCGTCGTTGGGTAGATAGTTGAAGCTGAACGTGCCGCGCTGCCGGTGCGTCAGGTAACGCAGCTTGCCGGCAAGGTCCAGGCCGCGCTTGGAGTAGTAGGCAGGCTGCCCCTCGAAATCGAGGTTCGGGCGGATGTTCCAGTAATACGGAATCTCGATCTCCGCGCCATTGCGCGAAGAACCACCGATCGCCGGGAACAGGAAGCCGCTCTTGCGCTGCGGCCCGATGGGAAAGGTCATCCAGGGCAGGTAGATCAGCGGCACACCGAAGAATTCGACCTTGGTTCCGTGACCCGTGCCGTTGCGGGACTGGGTGTCGAGCTCTATCTGCTTTGCCTGGAGCTGCCAGGACATGTCGTCGACGGGGCAGGTGGTGAAGGTGACGCCTTCGAGCGTGACCTTGCTCTGCGCGTCGACGCGCATGCTGGTTGCGGAGCCGCGCGCGCCGCGCGAAGGCAGTTCGAACTGTGTGCCCTCGAACTGCGCGCCGAGCGTCGGTGAATAGGTGCCGTTGTTGCCCTGGACCTTGAGCGCGGGATCGGAGTATTCGATGCCGCCGGTGAGTTTGGCGCTCTGGTTGCCGGCGTTGTATTCGAGGCAGTCCGCGCGGATGTGCCGATCGCCCTGGCGCATGTCGACGTTGCCGCACAGCTTTGCGTTGCCGTTGACGTCGAACTGGAAGTTGTTGTCGTCGCTCTCGATGGTGATGGGTTCGTCGGCCGCCGGCTTTTCCGACCTGGCGGGCAGGGGCGCGCTGCTGGCGCTCGCGGTCTCGGGACAGGTTGGCTCTTCGGCAACCGCGGGCGCAATCGCGCTCGTGAGTAGCGCGAGGCCGAGTGATACGGCCTTGAACGAGAGCTCTGGCACAGTGTTGCGCACTATACTAATACGAATGCTCGAGCACGACCCGCGCCTGACACTCATTCGGACCTGGCTGACACGCGACCTGGGGTGGCGTGTCGGTCGAATCACAGTGGCATCGGCTGACGCCAGCTTTCGTCGCTATTTCCGCGTGTCGCGCGGTGACGTCGATCCATCCGGATGGGCGCCGAAGGCAGACACGCTGATCGTGATGGACGCGCCGCCGGGCAAGGAAGACATTGCGCCCTACCTGAAAGTTTCGACGCTGCTCGAACAGGCCGGTGCGCACGTGCCCCATGTTCATGCCTCGGACGTGCGCCGTGGCTTCGTAGTCATGGAAGACCTGGGCAACGCGCAGTACCTGACGTCGCTGCGAACCGGCCGCGGTGTCGACCATCTCTACGGCGATGCCCTGACCACGCTCGCCAACATCCAGGTGCGCGGATTGCAGGCCGCGCAGCAGCTCGCTCCCTACGACCGCGCGCCGCTCGAACGCGAGCTCGACCTCATGCCCGAGTGGTTCCTGCGCAGGCATCTCGGGCTCGATCTCACGCCCGAAGAACGCGCGCTCATCACCGTCACTTTTGAATTCCTGATCAACGAAGCGCTGCTGCAGCCGCAGGTGTTCGTACACCGCGACTATCACTCGCGCAACCTGATGGTGCTGCCCCCTGCTTCGATGGCGAAGGGCGGGCCAGGCGTCATCGACTTCCAGGATGCGCTGCGCGGCCCGGTCGGCTACGACCTCGTGTCGCTGCTCAAGGATTGCTACATCAGCTGGTCGCGCGAGCGCGTCGAGCGCTGGGTCAGGGG
>Ga0190270_10001348_pt1 | contig 11369 bp, 11 predicted proteins | sample Popmic320T_FD_133748 | JGI IMG/M metagenome (GOLD analysis project Ga0190270, IMG submission 133748) | Populus adjacent soil microbial communities from riparian zone of Weber River, Utah, USA - 320 T | ecosystem: Environmental > Terrestrial > Soil > Riparian zone | place: USA: Utah | collected... | reverse complement strand
TAAGTCAAAGAAGGGGAAAAATGCGAACGGCGCGAGTCTATAAGCGTTTGCGCCAATCGTCAACATAATTTGCCCCTGAACAGACTCAAATCAGCCGCGCGTTATACCCCGACTCAAATGTGATCATTAAAGTAAATGGGCTATTGACAAATTCATTACAAAACACGGCGCCGATTCGCAAAAACTCCGGCTAGACCACATCCCGCCTGACGAATTCCACACAACCAATCACGGCCGCAATCAACCCGCCGACGGCGCCCAGCAGCAGCGCCGTCGTAAATCTCTCCTCCATAAAAACATTCACCGGCAGCAGCCAGGGATAGTACTTGCCCACCCGCGCCGCGGCCGCGAAGATGGCGAAGAAGGTCCCGCCGATGCCGGCGCCGAGCGCTAATGCAAAGCCCTGCCAGCGGACGCTAACCCAGATGTGGATAGCGATGATCAGCCAGGAGGCTAACCAGACGAATGCCGCGTGTTTCAGTATCCAGACGAAGGGAATCGCGCCGGCGTGTGGCAAGTCGGGCCGCAAGCGGATGAGCGCCAGACCGACAATCACAATCAGCGCGCATAAGATTAGCGTGCTTGCCGCGGCCAGGGCTAGAGCGGTGAGGAACTTCGCGGCGTAGACCGCGTGGCGCGGGACGGGCAGGGCGAAGATGTGTTTCCATTGCTTTTCACCATGCTCGACGCCGTTGATCAGCGCCGTCTCCAGCGTGATGAGCAGAGGCAGCATAAAGACGGCCCAGATGCTCAGCGACGCTTTGGATATCATTTCCCATAGGTTGAAATCGGCGCCCGGGCGCCGTTGATTCCAAACGACCATGAATTGCAGCGCCGCCACCAGCAGCGGCGCGACGAAGATCATTCGAAACGCCAGCGTGCGTTTCAACTTCAGCGTCTCGGCATGCAGGACGCGGATGAGTGACATCAGGCGGCCCTCCTTGTCTCGTTTCGGCCGCCGGTCAGTGTCAGGAAGATGTCTTCAAGGGAGGCTTGCGCGAGCGCGATGTGGAAGACTTCCATACCTTGATTGACGAGCAGGCTGTTGATCCGGGCGGCGGCGTCAGGAGTCGGGGCGGAGACTGCCAACATCCCGTCGTCGCGCCTTTGCGCTCCCCAGCCGGCGGCGCCCAGACAGCGCATCGCCTGTTCGGACTGCTTCACGCCGACGACCAGATGTTCCCGCCGCTGGGCCTGCAGTTCGGCCAGCGTGCCCTGAAAAAGAAGCCTGCCCTGATGAATGATGCCGATGTGGCCGGCGATCTGTTCGACTTCGCTGAGCAGGTGGCTGGAGAGGAAGACCGTGGCCCCGAACTCTACGGGCAGGCGGCGGATCAAGTCGCGCATCTCGTGAATGCCGGCAGGGTCCAGACCATTGGTCGGTTCGTCCAGGACGAGCAGCCTGGGCTTGTTCAACAGAGCGAACGCAAGGCCTAGACGTTGTCGCATACCCATCGAGTATTCACGGACGCGGCGGTCCGCGTCTTGCGCGAGTTTCACGACGCCGAGCGCGTCGTCTATCAATCCGCGAGGCGCGCCCAGCAGCCGCCGGGTGACTTCGAGGTTTTCGCGCCCGGTCAGATGCGGGTAGAGTGAGGGGCTTTCGACCAGCGCGCCTGCCATCCGCATCAGCGACAGTCGGCCGGCGGCCAGGGGGGCGCCGAACAAACGAACTTCGCCCGCGTCAGGGCGAATCAATCCCAGCAACATCCGGATCGTGGTGGTCTTACCCGCGCCGTTCGGCCCCAGAAAGCCGTAAACTCCCCCCTCCGGCGCCAGCAGATTCAAATCATCAACGGCAAGCTGCGCCCCAAAGCGCCGCGTCAGGCCACAGGTTTCAACCGCGTATTTTTGCATTTTGCCTCCCGTCGCAATAACGCGACGACAGGCATTCCATTAACAGGGGACGGTTCGATAATGTTGATAAGGCATTTATACCAGTTTTCAAATGTGTGAAGACTGTTAGCCACCGCAGGGCACAGAGAACACAGAGGACATAATGATTTCTCTGTGTTCTCTGTGCCCTCTGTGGCCATTCATCTGAAAATCGAAAAGGTAACGCGGAGATACGTTAAGCAGCGTCGTGGAAGATCAACCCTAAACAATAGCGCTCGCCTGATCGGATACGGCTGACGCCGTGGCGCATGTTCACCCGATGATCGCCGCGGGCGCCGTGTACGGGCCGGTAGCGGTTCGGGAAGATGATGAATTGGCCCCGTTCGATGGCGATGGCTTCGCCGCGAGTCTGAGCGCGAGGACGTTGCTCGTTGAGCAGGAATTCGCCGCCCGTGTAATCGCGCCCGAACTGATTCAACACGCACGCCGCCTGTAACGGAAAGGCGACGTCGCCGTACAAATCCTGATGCAGGCAGTTGTAACCGCCCGCTTCGTAGCGCAACAGCAGCGGCGTCGGTCTGGTCTGCTTACGCCGGTGACAGACGTCCAGGAATTCCGCAAGCGTCGGCGGAAACCGTTCCGGTTGGTTCATCCGTTCCATCCAGCGATTAGCGACTCGGGTGAGCGGCGGGTAGAAACTCTCGCGCAATTCGGCGACGAGCGGTGGCAGCGGCGCGGCGAAGTATTGATACTCTCCGCGCCCGAAGTTATGCCGCTCCATCACCACCCGGCTGCGGAACGCTCCGGCGTTTGCATAAAGGCTGATCAATTCATCGCATTCGGCGGGCGAGAGCAGCGGGGCGCTGAGCGCGTAGCCTTCTTCATCCAGTCGCGTGGCGAGTCGCTGCCAATCGCAGGCCGTGACCCGCTGTCGCGGGGTTTTCAGTTGAGAAACCGCTTCGGTCATTCGTCTACCAACCTTTGCGCTCGCGCAACCCGGTGATGTGGGCGGTGTGATGAACGCCGTGCCAGGCGTACAACTGGATCGCTTTGTCAATCGTCATCACTCCGCGCTGTGGATGGCTGAAACTCTTGGCAAAGTCGGACTCACGAAGTGAATCGAGCAGGATGATCCAGCGTTCGTGTAAGGCTTCGAGGAGCTTCAACGATAATTCGACCGGCGCTTCGCGCCCGTCAATTGTGTCCGCCCACAATGTCTCTTCGTAAGTTTTGATAGGAGGATTGTCTTCGGTCAGGGCCAGCTTGAAGCGTACGAAGCCATTTATGTGCGCGTCGGCCAGATGATGTACTACTTGTCGAAGCGTCCAGCCGCCCTCGCGGTAATGCGTGTCGAGCTGATCGTCGCTCAACCCGGTCAGCGCGACGCGCAGGTTCGCGGGCGCCTGCGCCATTTCGGCGATCCATCTCCGCCGTTTTTCATCAGTGACGGCGGGATCAATCAAAAAGACTCCGACCGGGAATCGGACCTCTTCTGCGGCGTTCGTCAAAGACATCAGTTACTCCTTTTCGTGGTTATTGTTTCGCGGTTCGTTTGAGCGACGCGGACTTCTCTTTTTCCAGCAACCGGCGTTTGCGCTCGACGCCCCAGCGATAGCCGCCGAGTTCGCCGTTTTCGCGAACGACGCGATGGCAGGGCGTGACGAGGGCCGCCGGATTGGTCGCGCAGGCGCGGGCGACGGCGCGGGTGGCGGAAGGGCGCCCTATGCGTCGGGCGACCTCGCCGTACGAAGCCGTCTGGCCGTAGGGAATGCGGCGCAACTCCTCCCAGACCCTTTTCTGAAAGGCCGTCCCCTGCACGTCGAGCGGCAAGTCGGGGTGCGGCTCCTGGCCCGCCAGATGCTCGAGTAGAGCGCGGACTTGAGTCTGTAGCCGCTTCTCGTCACGCGCGATCTCAGCTTGCGGGAATTCGGCGCGCAGGCCGCCGGTCAAATCTTCGCCCTCGTCGCCGAGCGTCACGGAACAAATACCTTTGTCGGTCACCGCGACGAGCAGCAAGCCGAGCGGGCATTCGGCGACAGTGTAATTGATCTTCATTCCTTTTCCTCCTTTACGGTACGTGGCGGGCGTCATGCCCAATTGCGCGGCGGCTTTTTCGTAAAGCCGGCTGCTGGAGCCGTAACCCGCTTCATACATCGCTTCGGTCACGCTCCGGCCGGCCTTGACGCGAGTTTTAAAAAGGTCGGCGCGGCGGGCCTCGGCGTACTGGCGCGGCGTGATGCCCATCAATTTTTTAAAGAGCCGCTGCAGGTGGAACTGGCTCAGTTTCACCCGCTCGCTCAGCCCTGCGATGTTCAACGGCTCTTCCAGATGCTGGTCGATCAGACGGCAAAGGCTTTGCGTCAGTTCGGCCTGCGGGTCGCGGATGGCCGCCTCGTCGGGGCGGCAACGCAGGCAGGCGCGAAAGCCCGCTTGCCGCGCGGCCTCCGGCAACGCGAAGAAGAGGACGTTTTCACGCTTCGGCTGCCGCGAAGCGCACGACGGGCGGCAATAGACGCCGGTCGTGCGCACTCCGTAATAAAAAAGCCCGTCGTAGTCCGCGTCGCGCGTCCTTAAGGCTTGCCAAAATCTTTCTTCGGCAGGCGCAGCCGCTGTGTTTACGATTCTGATGCTCGATGTATTCGCCATATCTCTTGCCTCCGAGCGTGATCTTAGCCGGACCCTGCGCCCGCGATCTATCCGGATTATGCTGCGCAATTCCCGGCCAGGCCCGGCAGACGCCGCGTCACAATCGGCGCGACTTGACACAGGAGTTTGTTTCGTAGATGTTGGCTTCAGCATTCCCGGAGGAGATTCTTTATGATGAAACGAACACTGAGCGCCGTGTTTTTCGCCGCGCTGCTGTTGTCGGTCAGCGGCTACACCGAATGTTACAAGCCGACCGGTCGCGACGGGTTGCCGAAGCATATCAAGACGCTGGCCATCCCGCCATTCCAGAACCCCAGTCTGCGATACAAAGTCGAACAGCGATTCACCTCCGCAGTGGTCGACGAGGCGGTCCGCCGCGCGCGTTCGCTCAACGTCGTTTCCACGCCCGAGGGCGCGGACGCGGTGATGATCGGCACGATTAAGTACTTCTACTTCCGCCCGGTGCTGCTCGATGACCAGGGTCGCGCCAGGCTGTTCGAAATCACCGTCTATGTCGCCGTGACCGTGCGCGACCAGACGAAGAATAAGATCCTCTTCGACAACCAAAACTACACCTTTCGCGGCGAATACGAGATCGCCGGCGACCCGAAGACGTTCTTCAGTGAGGAAGGGGCCGCGACCGACCGCCTCGCGCGCGATTTCGCGAAAAGCGTGATCTCGACCATTCTGGAAGGATTTTGAAACCACGGATCAACGAATGATCAATGAAAAAGACCGGCTCAGGCGATTCGCTTAAATCCCAATCCGAATTCCACCGCAATCTTCAAGGGGGCCGAATAGCGCCGCTCTACCTGTTTGAAGGCTCGGAGAGGTATCTGCGCGATCAGGCGTTGAAGAAGTTGCTCGAAGTCGCGGTAGACGCGGCGGCGCGCGATTTCAATTTCTCCAGAATCTCGGTCGCGCAGGGGAACCTCGACGACGCTCTGGCGCTGGCGCGGCAGTTCCCGATGATCTCGGCCCGGCGTGTGGTCGTCGTCACGGGCTTCGAGGCGATCAGCGACGACAAACAGCTCGACGCCTTGAAGGATTATCTGCGCGCGCCCTCCGAGACGACCGCGCTGGTCTTCGTCAGCGACGCGCTGGACAACCGGCGCAACATCGCGACGATGCTGCGGAAGGTATGCGAGGTCGTCAGCTTCGACCCGCTGGACGAGCGCGATGCCGCTCCACAGTGGATTCGCGATTACGTCGGGCGCTCCGGCCGCTTTATCGAACCGCAGGCGGCGGCTTATCTGGTCGGAATGGTCGGAGTCAGCCTGACAAGGCTCTCGGCCGAACTCGACAAGCTGATCAATTACGCCGAAGAGAAAGGGCGAATAGGAAGGCCGGAGATCGATGAACTGGTTCTCAATTCGCGCCAGCATTCGAATTTCGAGTTGACCGACGCGATCCTCGACGGCGACCGTCGCCGCGCGCTGAACCTTCTCGACCGCATCTACGTGAACGCGTCCGAACGGCCCGAGACGCTGTCGTTGATGATCCTCGGCGCGATCGCCAGCAACTACCGCAAGATGCTGGCGGCGAAGGAATTGATGAGCCGCAACGCGCCGAACGCTGAAGTGGCGAAGGCCGTCGGAATGCCCCCTTTCATCGTCACGAGGTTCAATGAGCGCGTGCGGAAGATCAGCGCCGAGAGGATATTGCGCGGGATCGCGCGGATCGCCGAGACCGACGTCGCGCTCAAAACGTCGCTCGCCACGCCGCGCCTGCAAATCGAAGTGTTGATCTGCGAACTCTGCCCGCGCTGACTGGAGACAGAGAGACGGGGCGACTGGGCGACTGGGCGAAAATTTCCCCCAGTCCCCCAGTCGCCCCGTCTCTCTTTACTTTAGAGCGGCTGACGGCCGGCGAATCCCGCGTCCAGGTCGTGCCACCATTCGATGCTTTCCTCGCCGCGCCGCCAGCACAGGTAGACGATTTTCCCCTCCCGTTCGCTCGGGAAGTCGAGTAATCCCTGATCGAAGTCTTTGATTTCGACTCCGAGGCTGAGAATCTCCTGCGTCGAGGCGATGAAGTTCGCGAGCGCGTCCGAATATTGAAAGCCGCCCGCGACGCCGCCTCCTCCCGGACTCTCGCTCGCGCGTTTGGCTTCGGGGGCCATCCGGCGGAGCGTCGCGCGGGCCCGGTCGACGCCCGCTAGCAGTCGTTTGACTTCCGGCAGCAGCGCGTTCGCTTCTTCGAGAGTAAAAAGTTTCATCGCGTTTCGACGTGGAAAGATGTATGGAAAACAGTTTGATTGATGTGACGGCCAATTAAATCAAGCGGAGTATCGAAAAGCAAACCGATGAGGCGGCGTCGAAGAGAAGTTTTCTTGCCTGCGAGGCCGGCAAGGGGTACCATATCGCCGCCCTCTTGATTCCCGACGCTATTCGAAGGAGGTAACGAGATGCTGAAGAGGTATTGCCTGTCTGTTTTTCTATTCACCCTGATCGGCCTCGCGATCAGCCCGGCGAGTTTCGCGCAGGAGCAGGGCGTCGAGTCGATCATTCCCGAAGGGACCGAGATTCAACTCGCATTGCTTGACCCGGTCAGCTCGAAACTTAGCGAACCCGGTGACGAAATCAGAGCGGTGGTGCGGCGCGACGTGTTCGTCGACGGCCGCAGGCTGTTGAGAGAAGGCACGGAAGTGATTGGGCGGGTCACGCTGGCTAAACCGGCTGGGCGGCCTCTCAAAGGCGGCCAGCTCCACATCACCTTCGATCGCATCCGCCTGGAGGGATCTGAGCAGAAAATCGCGGCCGTCCTGAAATCAGCCTCCGATTTCACGCGCGACGAAAAAGTGAAGTCCGACGGAGAAGGGACGTTGAAGCAAGGCGCGAGCGGCGGCGATGTTTTTAATAACGTCCTCAAGGCCAGCGCTCTCGGTCAGGCAGGCGTGACAATCGCGCTGTTAGGTGGACTGGCGAGTTCCGATGGGACTCGCATCCCCAGTGGCGCGGCCATCGGGGGGCTGGCGGGGATGGGCGCAAGCATGGCCGCCGGAGTACTTCTTACCAAAGGCAAAGAGGTGAGACTGGATCAAAGCGCGGTGATCAGATTGAAGCTGGTCAAGCCGGTGTCCATCGAGTAGGCGGCGATACGACTGCGACATATGCCATATTTCATATGCCATATTTCATATGGCATATGAAATATGTATGAAAGTATGTTCCTCTCTGTCCCATGCGTTACGTCAACAACCCTCCCAACCCCTGGCTCAGCGCCCGGCACGAATGGATCGGCGAACCGCCCGAAGCCAAACTCGAAGTCTTTGAAGAGACGGCCACGCGTTCGATCATCACCAGCAATAACAGTCCAGACATCCCGTTCGATTATTCGGTCAACTGCTATCGCGGTTGCCCGCACGCCTGCACCTACTGTTTCTCGCGGCCCACTCATGAATACCTCGGCTTCGGCGCGGGGACCGATTTCGAGCGAAAGATAGTCGCCAAGGTTCGCGCGCCGGAACTGCTGCGCGGGGAGTTTATGAAGAAGGGCTGGAAGGGCGACGTGCTGGTCTTTTCGTTCACTTCCGATCCGTACATCCCGCTCGAAGCCAATTACCAGCTCACGCGCAAATGCCTGGAAGTCTGCCTGGAATTCCGCAACCCGGTCAGCCTGATCACGAAATCGGCTCTGATCCGCCGCGATCTGGAATTGATCAAACAAATCTCCGTCGAAGCCAGCGCGATGGTTCATTTCACCATCCCGTTTCTCGACCACGACGTAAACCGCGCTCTGGAGCCGTTCGCCCCGTTCCCCGAACACCGGTTCGCCGCGATGAAAGCCTTAGCCGACGCCGGCGTGGAGGTCGGTCTGGGCATCGCTCCGGTGGTTCCCGGGTTGAACGAACATGCGATACCGGAACTGCTGGAACGCGCGCGCGACGCCGGAGCCAAATCGGCGTTCATCACCCTTCTGCGCCTGCCCGGCAATGTCGAGCCCTACTTCCTCGAACGCTTGCAGGAGAAAATGCCGCTGCGCGCCAAGAAAATCATCAACCGAATCCGTGAGGTGAAGGGCGGCGTGTTGAACAAGAGCGCATTCCATGAGCGAATGCGCGGCGAAGGGCCGTACTGGGAGATGGTCAAAAAGACGTTCGAGATTCACACCCGCCGGCTAGGGCTGAATCAGGACAAGTACGAAATGAAGGAGCGCCGGCGGACTTTCCGCCGCCCGTCGGCGCAGGGAGATTTGTTTGACCTGTGACGCGGCTACGGCTTCTTCTCCTAAGAAAATCATCCACAAAGCCACACAAAGGATCACGAAGATGAAATCAATCCTTAGTGTCTCTTCGTGTGACTTTGTGGATGAGATTTTCATTGTTTCAGGGCGTCTTCACGGACGACCCGAATGAATCCCTGGAAAATTGATGGATGTTGCGAATGATCACGGTCGCAACCGGCTATACGCCGAGACCGCCGTTCTTGTTCACAGGCGACCCGGTTGGCGGTCAGCGCAGAGTCAACTATACTTGGGGCCGAAGTTATTTCCCTCGCATCACCCCCCGGTCAACAAAATTTCCCCAACGACAATTCGGAGAATGAACGCATGCGTTACCACGCGTTAGCCTGTGATTACGACGGCACGCTGGCCCATAACGGGCGGGTGAGTGATGAAACTGTGGAGGCGCTTGAACGGCTGCGCGGCTCGGGCCGGCGCTTGATTTTGGTGACTGGCAGGGAACTCGACGACCTGCGACAAAACTTCTCGCGGCTGGATCTATTCGAGAGGGTGGTCGCCGAAAACGGCGCGCTGCTCCATTGCCCTAAGGAGCGCAAGGAGAAGTTGCTAGCCGAGCCGCCGCGGGAGGATTTCGTGGGGCTGCTCTTGGAACGCGGCGTGGAGCCGATCTCGGTCGGGCATTCCATCGTCGCCACCTGGGAGCCGCACGAGACGACGGTGCTGGAAACCATCCGCGATCTGGAGCTGGAACTTCAGGTGATCTTCAACAAGGGCGCGGTCATGGTTTTGCCATCGGGCGTTAACAAGGCGACGGGCCTCAAGGCCGCGCTTGATGGATTGGGACTCTCGCCGCACAATGCCGTCGGCGTCGGCGACGCCGAGAACGATCACGCCTTTTTCAGCCTCTGCGAATGCTCGGTGGCGGTGGCCAACGCGCTGCGGTCAGTCAAGGAGCAAGCCGATTGGGTGACGCGGGGCGACCACGGCGCGGGAGTGATCGAGCTTTGCGAGGCGCTGCTTCGGGACGACCTGCGCGAGATCGAGCCTAGACTTCAGCGCCACAGCATACTGCTCGGCGTGCGCGAAAACGGCGAAGAAGTCAGATTGCAGCCCTACGGAGTCAACATTTTGATCGCGGGACCTTCGGGTGTCGGGAAATCGACTCTGGCCGGCGGCTTTCTCGAGCGCCTGGCCGAAAAAGGCTATCAATTCTGCATCATTGACCCCGAAGGCGATTATTCGACCTTCGATGGCGCGGTCGTCCTGGGCGACAACCGCCGCGAGCCGAACGTGGACGAGGTCCTAGAACTGCTCAACCAGCCTTCGCAAAACGTCGTCGTCAACCTCCTCGGAATCGCGCTCGACCACCGCCCGCCCTTCTTCGCCGGATTGCTGCCGCGGCTGCAGGAACTGCGCGCCACGCGTGGCCGCCCTCATTGGACCGTCGTCGACGAAGCGCATCACCTGCTGCATTCATCGTGGAACCCTGCGGAGTTGACCGTGCCGCAGGCCATGCGCGGGACGTTGATGATTACAGTACACCCTGAGAGCGTCTCGGCCGCCGCGCTGTCGGTCGTCGATCTGGTCATCGCCGTCGGCGAGGCGCCGGAGCGCACGCTGGCCAACTTCGCTCAGGCGATAGGTCAGCCGCCGCCCGCGCTCGCGCCGGTCGAATTGCAAACGGGCGAGGCCATCGCCTGGTTCCGCCGCACGGCCGAACAGCCTTTCTGGTTTCGCAGCGAACCGCAGAAAGGCGAACGCCAGCGCCACCACCGCAAATACGCCGAGGGTGAGCTGGGTCCGGATCTCAGCTTCTATTTCCGCGGACCCGAAGGCAAACTCAAACTGCGCGCGCAAAACCTCCACATCTTCATGCAACTGGCCGACGGCGTGGACGACGAGACATGGCTGTATCACCTGCGCAATGGCGATTTCTCCGAATGGTTTCGCTCTATAATCAAAGACGGCGAGCTGGCCGATGAGGCCGCGCAGATCGAACAGAACCCGGGCCTCTCGGCCAGGGAGAGCCGCGACGCCATCCGCATGGCCATCGAGAGTCGTTACTCCACGCCGCCGTCTGGACCATTTTCCCAGGTAGGATCTCCCAATCAATCGTCATAAGGCGCGCTTTATTTCTCATAATTACAGACTCCATATGGTTCGGGAGCCGCCGCTTGAAGGCGATAAATCTCAACGCGCTGAACTGGCGCTCACCCTTGCGAGGGTGATTGAAGAGCCCGGTCTGAGGCGCGCGCTCGAAACCGAAGGGGTCGGGTCCTTGATGAACTGCGGAATCGAAGATTGCCAACGGCTTGGTTTGATGCTAGACCTTGAAGGCGAAGACGCTTCCTTGAAAGACCTGGTCGAGTGTTTTCAAACGCTGGCGGCCCTTGCGCGAGGCTTTGCAGGCGATTGCCGAAGATGATTCAAGCTATTTGCTGCGTGTGGCTCCCGAAATCCGGCAGCCGGCCGAAGAGATCGTCGCGATGCTGTTGCCGGAAGGCTCAAGGCTCGGGGGCGTTCCAAAGTCGACGCGCGCGCGGCGGACCCGGCGAAAGAAATCGCCGGGTTGAAATGATGAGTAAACTGCGATGACTCAAACATCACAATTCAAAATCATTCCCGACGACAACGAGCTTGACCAGATCGAGCGCGACCTGCGTTTCCACACGCTCGGCGTCGAAAATCCATCGACGCTCACG
>Ga0190270_10001347_pt1 | contig 11370 bp, 9 predicted proteins | sample Popmic320T_FD_133748 | JGI IMG/M metagenome (GOLD analysis project Ga0190270, IMG submission 133748) | Populus adjacent soil microbial communities from riparian zone of Weber River, Utah, USA - 320 T | ecosystem: Environmental > Terrestrial > Soil > Riparian zone | place: USA: Utah | collected... | reverse complement strand
CCGAGGACCTGCCGCTGATGCGCGAGATGGGGACGAACATCCTCTTCAGAGCGTTCTGCGCGCTCGCCGACGGGACCGCCTCGGTGATCAACGCGAGCCTGCAGCACTTCGCCGAGGAGTACGAGGCGCACGTCCGCGAGGGCCGGTGCCCCGTGAAGGCGCACGAGACCGCGGAGGTCGGCGCGTGAGCCCGCTGATCACGCTCACGATCGACGGCAAGGAGGTGAGCGTCCCCGCCGGCACGCTCATCATCCGGGCGGCCGAACAGCTCGGCATCGAGATCCCCCGGTTCTGCGACCACCCGTACCTCGCGCCGGCCGGCGCGTGCCGCCAGTGCTACGTGCAGATCGAGGGCCAGCCCAAGCTCGCCACCTCGTGCACGGTGGCCGTGGCCCCGGGGATGGCCGTCGCGACGCAGTTCACGAGCGAGCCCGCCGCCCAGGCGCAGGAGGCGAACCTGGAGTTCCTGCTGCTGAACCACCCGCTCGACTGCCCGATCTGCGACCGGGGCGGGGAGTGCCCGCTCCAGGACCAGGCCCTGGCGTTCGGGCCGGCGGGCTCGCGCTTCCGCGACGCGAAGCGGGTCTTCCCCAAGCCCGTCCCGATGTCGCCGCTCGTGAACCTGGACCGCGAGCGGTGCGTGCTCTGCGCACGGTGCACCAGGTTCTGCGACGAGATCAGCGGCGACCGCTTCCTGGAGCTGTTCGCTCGCGGGGCGGGCGAATACGTGTCGATCGCGGCCGGGGAGGACTTCCGCTCGCCCTTCAGCGGCAACACCGTGCAGATCTGCCCGGTCGGCGCGCTCACCGCCACGCCGTACCGCTTCGTCGCGCGGCCGTTCGACCTGACGAGCGGCGACAGCGTCTGCGGGCACTGCAGCGTCGGGTGCCAGGTGCGCGTCGACGTGCGGCGCGGCGAGGTCGTGCGGGTCCTCGCCCGCGACGACGGCGAGGTCAACGACGCCTGGATCTGCGACAAGGGGCGCTTCGCCCACCGCGCCGTGGACGCGGCCGACCGCATCCCCACCCCGCTCATCCGCGATCGTGGGCTCGAGCCCGTCTCCTTCGGCGAGGCGCTGACGTGGGTGGCCGACCGGTGCGCCGGCGCCCGCGTGGCGTTCCTCGCCGGCGGCCGCCTGATGGACGAAGACGCCTACGCGCTGTCGAAGCTCGCCCGGACGGTGGCCGGCACGAACGATCTCGACCACCGCCGGATCGACGGCGGCCAGGCCGAGCTCGTCGCCGCCGCCGAGCCGATGGCGGTGACGTCTCGCTCGCTCGAGACCGCCTCCCTCATCGTGGTGCTCGGCCTCGACGCCGAGCAGGAGGCGCCGGTCCTGCACCTGCGGCTGCGCAAGGCCGCGCGCCGGGGGGCGAAGATCGTCGTCGTCCACCCCCGTCGCACGCGGCTGCACGACGTCGCCGAGCACATCCTGCTGTCGCCCGGCGCGATCGCGAACGCCCTGCGACGCGCGGCGGCGGGCCAGGGCGCGGGCGACCCGATGCTCGAGTTCGTCCTGGGCGCGGTCACGGCCACCGGCCAGGACGGCGTGGTGATCGCGGGCGAGCAGCTCGGCGTCGCCGCCGGCGACGCCGCCCTCCTCGCCCGCGAGGCCGGCGCCCGCTTCGCCTACGTCACGCGGCGCGCCGGGGACCGCGGGTCGCTGCGCGGTGGCGTCCACCCCGCGCTCTTGCCCGGCGGGCGGCGGTTCGGCGACCCCGCCGCGCGCGCCGAGGTCGAGGCGGTCTGGGGGCCGATCACGTCGGCCGAGCCGGGCCGCGACGCCGGCGGGATCCTCCACGCCTGCGCCGAGGGGCAGATCGACGTGCTGTTCGTGATCGGCGCCGACCCGCTGCGCGATCACCCCGACGCCGTCCTCGCCCGCCGGGCGCTCGAGAACGTGCCCACCGTAGTCGTCCAAGCGCTCGAGCTGGGGCCGCTGGCACCGTTCGCGTCGGCCTTCCTGCCGGCGCTCCCGGTGATCGAGCGCGACGGTCACCTCACCACGTGGGAGGGCCGGGGCCAGCGCGTGCGGCCCGTCCGTCCGGCCGTGGGGCTCGGACGGCCCGACTGGGAGATCTTCGCGAGCCTCGCGCTCGCGATGGGCGGCGACCTCGGCGTCGAGACCCTCGAGGATCTGCACGAGGAGATGGGGCGGCTGCTCGCGCCGCGCGAGGTCGCGCTCGCGCGGCCGGACCCCCTCGACGCGGCGGTGACCTCGGACCTGGCGCTCGTCACGTATCCCCTCCTGGTCGACGAGGGGCGCCTGTCCGAGGGGGCGGCGCGGCTGAAGGAGGCGCTCGAGGAGCAGCCGTTCGCGGAGGTCCACCCCGACACGGCCGGCGAGCTGCGGGACGGCGACGAGGTCCGCATCCGCACGAACGCCGGGGAGGCCACCCTGCCCCTGCGCCGGACGCCCCACGTGGCCACGGGGATCGTGTTCGTCCCGTTCAACCAGCCCGGCTTCGCGGCCAACGCCCTGCTCGCCGGCGCGTTCACCGAGCCGGCGGCGCTCGAGGCGCGCGACGCCGCCGCGCCCGAGCCCGAGCCCGCCGCCACGGCCGCCGGGGGTGACGCGTGAGCGCGATCGACTGGGGGATCCTGATCGGCAAGGTGATCGTCGTGTTCGCCGGGCTGCTGTTGTCCGTGATCCTCTACGTCTGGCTCGAGCGCAAGGTGATCGCCGACTTCCAGACGCGGCCCGGGCCGCTGCGCGCGGGTCCGCGGGGCGTGCTCGTCACGCTCGCCGACGGGCTGAAGCTCTTCTTCAAGGAGGGCATCATCCCGACGGACTCGTACCGGGCGGCGTACCTCATCGCGCCGACGATCGCGATGATCCCCGGGTTCCTCGCGTTCGCCGTGATCCCGTTCGGACCGCCGGTCACGATCTTCGGCCGCGAGGTCACGATGCAGCTGGCCGACCTCAACATCGGCGTGCTCTGGGTGCTGGCGATGACGTCGATCGGCGTCTACGCGATCGTGCTCGCCGGGTGGGGGAGCGGGTCGAACTACCCGCTGCTCGGCGGGATCCGCGCGACCGCGCAGATGATCAGCTACGAGGTGGCGATGAGCCTCACGATCATCGCGGTGCTGATGTTCAGCGGCCAGGTGCGGATGAGCGCGATCGTCGACGCGCAGACCACCGTCTGGTACGTGCTGCCGCAGTTCCCCGCGTTCGTGATCTTCTTCATCTGCGCGCTCGCCGAGACGAACCGGCCGCCGTTCGACCTCGCGGAGGCCGAGACCGAGCTCGTGGCCGGGTTCCACACCGAGTACTCCGGCATCCGGTTCGCCTTCTTCATGCTCGGCGAATACGTGAACACGGTCGTCGTGGCGGCGATCGCGGTGACGTTGTTCCTGGGCGGCTGGCTGGGCCCGTGGCCGGGCGGGTGGCCCGGCTGGCTCGGCGGGCTGCTGTGGTTCGTGTTCAAGGTGACGGCGGTCATCTACCTGATGGTGCTCGTGCGGGCGACGCTGCCGCGGATGCGCTACGACCGGCTGATGAACTTCGGCTGGAAGGCGCTGATCCCGGTGGGGTTCTGGTGGGTCATGACGACCGGCGCCATCATCGTGTTGCCCGAGCGCTACGGGCGGTGGCGTGGGATCTTCATCGCGGTCGGGTTCGCGGCGGCGGTGGCGCTGCTCGCGTCGGTCCTGCGACCGGCGCTCGATCGGTCCGACGAACCGGTGACGGAGGAGGCCGCGTGACGGAGGAGGAACGGCGCACGTCGCCCGTGTGGGCCCTCGCGAAGGGCATGGGGACCGTCTTCAAGCAGACGTTCCGGCGCGACAACACCGAGCGCTACCCGGACGAGATCGCGCCGGTCCCCGAGCGCTCGCACATCGGCCGGCACCGGCTGAACCGGCACCCCGACGGGCTGGAGAAGTGCATCGGGTGCGAGCTCTGCGCCTACGCCTGCCCGGCCGACGCGATCTGGGTCGAGGGCGAGGACAACGACCCCGCGGCGCCGGTGTCCCCCGGCGAGCGCCACGCGAAGGACTACCAGATCAACTACCTGCGCTGCATCATGTGCGGCCTGTGCGTCGAGGCGTGTCCGACGCGGGCGCTCACGCTCACCAGCTACTACGAGCTCGCCTTCACCTCGCGCGAGGATGCGATCTGGACGAAGGAGCGCCTGCTCGAGCCGCCCCCGCCCCTGGGCACCGACCCCGTGGACCGCGAGGGCTGACGGTGCCCCTGGACAACATCGCCTTCTGGGTCTTCGGGCCGATCGCGGTCGCCAGCGCGATCGGCATGTTGATGATGCGCAACGCCATGTACGCGGCGCTGTTCCTGATCGTGAACTTCTTCTGCCTCGCCGTGATGTACCTGCTGCTCGACGCCGCGTTCCTGTTCGCCGTCCAGATCGTCGTGTACGCGGGCGCGATCATGGTCCTGTTCCTGTTCGTGATCATGCTCCTGGGCATCGACCGCGGCGACCCGCTCCGGGACCGGCTGTCGTGGCAGCGCGGCCTCGTCTACGTGCTCGGCGCCGGCTTCGTCGTCGAGCTGTTCGTGGCGCTGCGGGCCGGGATCGGGTTCGCGACGCGCGCCCCCGACGGGTTCGCCGCGATCAACGAGCCGAGCAACACGCAGGCGGTCGCGAAGGTGCTGTTCGAGGACTACTTCTTCCCGTTCGAGGTGACGTCGGTGCTCCTCATCGTCGCGTCGATCGCGGCGATGGTCCTCGCCCAGCGCAAGGCCCGATCGATCACCCAGGCCGAGCTCGACGACGCCGCGATCCCCGAGGACGAGCCCGAGGACGAGGGGGTGCCCGCGTGAGGACGCCGATCGCCTACTTCCTGCTGCTGTCCGGGATCCTGTTCGCCCTCGGGACCGTCGGGGTGCTCACGCGGCGCAGCGCCCTGCTCATCTTCATGTCGATCGAGCTCCAGCTGAACGCCGTCAACCTCTCGCTCGTGGCGTTCAGCCGCATGCACGGCGAACTCGACGGCCAGGTGCTGGCCTTCTTCTCGATGGTGGTGGCCGCGGCCGAGGTCGTGGTCGGCCTCGCCATCATCGTGGCGCTGTTCCGGCGGCGGGGCACGATCGACGTCGACGACGCGACGGAGCTGCGATGGTAAGCGCCGAGGAGCTCGTCCTCACCCCCGAGGCCGGCGGCGCGCTGTCGGCGCTGTGGCTGATCCCGCTCGTGCCCCTCGCGGCCGCGGCGGTGAACCTGTTCGTGGGACGCCGGCTCGGGCGGTGGGCCGGGTGGCTCGCGACCCTCGCCGTCGCGGTGTCGTTCGTCGCCTCGGCGGCGGCGGTGGCCGCGCTCCTCGGCCTGCCGGCCCAGGAACGCCTCGTGGTCGAGCACCTGGGCGACTGGATCGCGGTCGGCGCCTTCCGCGTCGGCATCGACCTGCGTCTGGACGCGGTGAGCGCCACGATGATCCTCGTCATCACCGGCATCGGGGCGCTGATCCACCTCTACTCGATCGGCTACATGGCGGAGGACCCCCGGCGCGGGAGGTTCTTCGCGTACCTGAACCTGTTCATCTTCTTCATGCTGATGCTGGTCCTCGGGGGCAACTACCTCCTGCTGTACCTGGGTTGGGAGGGGGTGGGTCTCTGCTCGTACCTGCTGATCGGCTTCTGGTACACGGTGCCCGCCAACGCCGAAGCGGCGAAGAAGGCGTTCATCACGACCCGGATCGGCGACACGTTCATGCTCGTGGGGATCGCGCTGATCGCGGTCACCTTCGGGACCCTCGACTTCGAGGTGGTGTTCGGCGCGGCGGGCACCACGATCTCGGAGGGCACCGCGACCGCGATCGCGCTGCTCCTGTTCGCCGGCGCGATCGGCAAGTCGGCGCAGGTGCCGCTGCACGTCTGGCTCCCCGACGCCATGGCGGGGCCGACGCCGGTGAGCGCGTTGATCCACGCCGCCACGATGGTGACCGCGGGCGTCTACCTCGTGGTGCGCTCCCAGGCGATCTTCGAGCTCTCGCCGGTGGCGCTCCCCGTCGTCCTCGTGGTCGGGCTCGTGACGATGCTCGTCGCGGGGATCTGCGCGGTCGCGCAGTGGGACATCAAGCGGGTCCTCGCGTACTCGACGATCAGCCAGCTGGGCTTCATGTTCATGGCGGCCGGGATGCGCGCCTACGCGGTCGCGATGTTCTTCCTCGTGTGCCACGCGTTCTACAAGGCGCTGATGTTCCTCGGCGCCGGGTCGGTGATCCACGGCGTCCACGACGAGCAGGACATGCGCGCCATGGGCGGCCTGCGCCGGCTCATGCCGATCACGTTCGCGACGTTCCTGATCGGCGCGCTGTCGCAGGCGGGGATCCCGCCGCTCGCCGGGTTCTTCGCGAAGGACGCCGTGCTCGAGGTCGCGAACCACACCGGGCGCCAGGCCGTCTTCGTGTTAGGGACGGTCGGTGCGTTCGTCACGGCCTTCTACCTGGGACGGATGCTGATCCTCACGTTCTTCGGGCAGCCGCGGAGCGATGCGGCCTCACACGCCCACGAGTCGCGCGGCCTCATGCTCGTGCCGCTCGCGATCCTCGGGGTCGGCGCGGTGATCGTCGGGATCCTCAACGTGTCGCCCGAGGGGATCTACGGCCTGCTGCTCGAGCCCGTGATGGGCCCCCTGCCCGAGGGGGCCGGCGGTCTCGCCGTGCCCGCGATCTCGGCGATCGCGACGATCACCGCGATCGTGGCGCTCGCCGCCACGTGGTGGATCTACGGCTCGGGCCGCGTCGATGCCATGGCGTTGCGGGAACGGCTCGAGCCGCTGCCACGGGCGGCGCTGGCCGGGTGGTACGTCGACCGAGCGTACGACGTGACCGTCGTGCAGCCGGCCAAGCAGCTCGCGCGGCTCACGGCCACGGTGGTCGACGTCGGGATCATCGACGGCGCCGTCAACGCGGTCGGGGCGCTCACGACCCGCCTCGCGACCGCGGCTCGCACCCTGCAGAACGGGTTCGTGCGCACCTACGCGTTCGCGGTGTTCCTCGGCGTGGTCGCGCTCCTGGCCTGGGTGGGGCTGCGCTGATGGACAGCCGGCTGCTCACCTACACGATCTTCCTGCCCCTCGTGGGGTTCGTCGCCCTGCTCGTCGCCGGCCGGTCCCTCCGCGACGGCCAGGCGCGCGTCGTCGCGCTGGTGACCACGGTCGCCACGTTCGCCGTCTCGCTCGCGATCGTCGCGGGGTTCGACCGGGGGGATCCGGGGCTCCAGTTCGTGGAGGACGCCACGTGGGTGGCGTCGATCGGCCTGAAGTACCTCGTCGGGGTCGACGGCATCAGCCTGTGGCTCGTGATCCTCACGACGTTCCTGTTCGTGATCGCGGTCATCGCGTCGTGGCCGATCACCATGGACGTCCGGCGCTACCTGTGCGCGATCCTCGTGCTCGAGACGGCGGTCCTCGGCTCGTTCCTCGCCCTCGACCTCCTCCTGTTCTTCATCTTCTTCGAGGCGATGTTGGTGCCGATGTACCTGCTGATCGGCGGGTGGGGCGGCGAGCGCCGCGTCTACGCGGCCGTGAAGTTCTTCCTGTTCACGATGGCGGGCTCGGCGTTCCTGCTCGTCTCGATCATCTTCCTCTACGCGCAGGTCGCGTCGGTCGCGGGCGCCGGGAGCTTCGATGTGCGCGTCCTCGAGCAGGTCGCGAGCGGGCTGCCGGTCGCGACCGCGCGGTGGCTGTTCCTCGGGTTCTTCGTGGCGTTCGCCGTGAAGGTGCCCGTGTTCCCGCTGCACACGTGGCTCCCGGACGCCCACACGGAGGCGCCGACGGCCGGATCGGTCCTGCTCGCCGGCGTGCTGCTGAAGGTGGGCACCTACGGCTTGATCCGGTTCAACCTCAGCCTGTTCCCCGAGGCCTCGAACTACTTCGCCACAGCCGTGTCGATCCTCGCGGTCATCGGGATCATCTACGGCGCCGTCTGCGCGCTCATCCAGGTCGACGTGAAGCGGCTGGTGGCGTATTCGTCGGTCTCGCACCTGGGGTTCGTGGTGCTCGGCACGTTCGCGTTCACCCAGCAGGCGGTCACCGGCGGGGTGCTGCAGATGGTGAACCACGGGCTGGCCACGGGGGCGTTGTTCCTGCTCGTCGGCATGGTCTACGACCGCACGCACACCCGCCGGCTCGACGAGATGGGCGGGCTCGCGACGCCGATGCCGTGGCTGCTCGGGGCGTTCCTGTTCGCGGTGTTCGCGAGCGCCGGGCTCCCGGGCCTGAACAGCTTCGTCGGCGAGTTCCTCGTGATCGCGGGGACGTTCGCCGTCAGCGGGTGGTTCGCGTCGCTGGCCTCCATCGCGGTGGTCCTCGCGGCCATCTACCTGCTGTGGTCATACCAGCGGGTGGCGCACGGCCCGGTACGCGAGGAGCATCGCGCGCTCCCCGACGTGAGCCGCCGGGAGGTCGTCGTGCTCGCGCCGGTGCTGGCGCTGCTCCTCGTGTTCGGCGTGGCCCCCGGCATCCTGACCCGCGACATCGACCCCGCCACGCGGCGCGTCGTCGAACACGTCGCCCCGCCGCACGAGACCGATATCGGCGTCGTCGAGCTGCCCGAGGGCGCCGAGGTGGCCGAGGGGGAGCCCGCGCCGTGATCCAGACCCCGCGCCTGATCATGCAGCCGGTGCTCCCCGAGCTGGTGCTCGCGGCCGTGGGCATGATCGGCCTCCTCTACGAGGCCTTCGCGCGACGGTCCTCGATCCGGATCCACCTGGGCATCGCGCTCGTCGGCCTGCTGGGGGCAGGGGTCGCGGCGTGGCGCCTGTGGGACTGGTCGGCCGAGCCCGTCGTCCTGGGCGACGCCGTCGCGGTCGACCGGTTCGCCGTGGTCGGGGTGCTCATCGTGGTCGTCAGCGCCGCGATCGGGTGCCTCATCGCGACGACGTGGTTCGACCGCGACCCGGCCGCCTACCGCGGCGAGCTGTACCCGCTCGTGTTGTTCGCGGCCTCGGGGATGGCGCTCATCGTGGTGGCGAACGACCTCATCGTGACGTTCCTGGCGCTCGAGATCCTCTCGCTGTCCCTGTACGTGCTCACCGGGCTCGGCGCCGGCAGCCGCTCCACCGAGGCCGCGGTCAAGTACTTCCTGCTCGGGGCGTTCGCCTCCGCCGTCTTCCTCTACGGCATCGCCATGTCGTACGGGGCGACCGGGACCACGAAGATCCCCGAGATCGGCCGGGCGCTCGCCGGGGGGACGGGGTCGCTGTCGATCGCGCTCGTGGGGATGGTCCTGCTGGCGATCGGGTTCGCCTTCAAGGTCTCCGCGGCACCGTTCCACATGTGGACGCCCGACGTGTACCAGGGCGCGCCCACGCCGATCACGGCCTTCATGTCCGCCGCCACCAAGACGGCGGCGTTCCTCGCGTTCATGCGCGTGTTCATGGTCGGCTTCCAGCCGTTGACGTGGGACTGGGTCCCGCTCGTGGGCGCGATCGCCGTGCTCTCGGTGGTGCTCGGGTCCGTCGTGGCGATCGCGCAGCGCGACGTCAAGCGGATGCTCGCGTACTCGTCGATCGCGCACGCCGGGTTCATCCTGACGGGCCTGACGAACCCGAACGTGGTCGGAACCCGGGCCGCGATGTTCTACCTGGTCGTCTACAGCCTCATGACGCTCGGCGCCTTCGGCACGGTGCTGCTGATCGCCGTCCGCGGCGAGGAGCGGACGGATCTGGCGTCCTACCGCGGGCTCGCCGGGCGCAGCCCGGGCCTCGCGGCCCTGATGACGGTGTTCATGCTCTCGCTCGCGGGGATCCCGCCGACGGCGGGGTTCATCGCCAAGGTGGGGGTCTTCGGCGCCGCGATCGGCGCCGGCCAGACGTGGCTCGCGATCGTCGGCGTCGTGGTGAGCGTCGCGGCGGCGTTCTTCTACCTGCGCGTGATCGTCGCGATGTACATGCAGTCCGCGACCGAGGCCGACGAGGACGCGCCCGGGCCGCTCCGCTACGTCATGGGCGCCCTCGCGGCCGCCGTCCTCGTGCTCGGCGTGTTCCCCGGCCTGCTGACCGATGTCCTCGATCCCGCGGGGATCCTGAGATGGTGATGCGATGCGACGGGTGATCCCTGGCCTGGAAGCTCCCGACGCGGCCCTCGAGGCCGCCGTCCGCGGTCGCCTCGACCGCGTCGAGGACGCGCTCGAGAAGGCGGTCGTCGCCGACTCCGACTTGCTCGCGGCCACCGCGGCGCACCTGCTGACGGCGGGCGGCAAGCGGATCCGCCCGATGCTCGTGCTGCTCGCGGGCTTCTTCGGCGACCCGGCCGACCCACGCCTGGTCCCCGGGTCGGTCGCGATCGAGCTCACCCACCTGGCGACGCTCTACCACGACGACGTCATCGACGAGAGCGCCGACCGTCGCGGGGTCCCCTCGGCGAACGCCCGCTGGGGCAACACCGTGGCGATCCTCACCGGCGACTACCTGTTCGCCCGGGCCTCGGAGATCTCGGCCGACCTCGGCACCGACGTCTCGCGGCTGCTCGCCCGGACGATCGCGGTGCTCTGCGACGGGCAGATCCGCGAGGTCGAGGCCGCCGGCCAGCCCGATCAGACCGAGGAGGCCTACCTCGAGATCATCCGGCGCAAGACCGCGGTGCTGATCGCCGCGTCATGCCGGCTGGGCGGCATGCTCTCCGACACGCCCGAGGACCACCTCGAGACGCTCGAGGCCTTCGGCGAGTCGCTCGGCATGGCCTTCCAGCTGTCCGACGACATCATGGACATGACCGCCTCGCAGGTGGAGCTTGGCAAGGAGCCGGGGACCGACCTCCGCGAGGGCGTCTACACGTTGCCGGTGCTCCACGCGCTCGCCCACGGCGAGCACCGCGACGAGCTGCAGCGGCTGCTCTCACACGGCGCGCCCGACGGCGAGATGCTCGACCGCGCGCTCGAGATCGTCCGCAGGGGCGGCGCGATCGCGCATGCCCAGGGCGCGGTCGCCGCCGAGGTCCGGCGGGCGGTGGCGCTCGTGGAGGCGCTGCCCGACGGGCCGGCGCGGCACGCCCTGATCCAGCTCGCGAAGTACCTCGGGGTGCGGTGCGGCGCGGAGGTCGACGCGTGAGATCGCGCGGACGGTTGCTACGATACGCCCCGCCGTTCGAGGGTTCGTTCGCGAGCGTGGTCCGAGCCGTTCCTGAGGGGTTCTGAGGGTGGACTACTACGGGTCCTACAGCGTCGTGCTGGCCGTCGTTGCAGCGGGCATGCTCCTCGTCGCCGTCGCCTTCACCGCCGCCCGGCTCGTCGCCCCCGCGCGGCCCGTCGACGGCAAGCTGCTCACCTACGAGTGCGGCATCGACCCCGTGGGGGAGGGTTGGTCGCGGAGCCAGGTCCGCTACTACGTCTACGGGTTCCTGTTCGTGTTCTTCGACGTCGAGAGCGTGTTCCTGTTCCCGTGGGCCCGGGTGTTCGAGTCCCTCGGCT
>Ga0190270_10001346_pt1 | contig 11373 bp, 9 predicted proteins | sample Popmic320T_FD_133748 | JGI IMG/M metagenome (GOLD analysis project Ga0190270, IMG submission 133748) | Populus adjacent soil microbial communities from riparian zone of Weber River, Utah, USA - 320 T | ecosystem: Environmental > Terrestrial > Soil > Riparian zone | place: USA: Utah | collected... | reverse complement strand
GCTCGGCGGGCATGAGAGCAACCTCCTCGTAGGCATTGCCGCGCGGCGAGGGGGGCCGGTCGAGATCGTCGCGCTTCGGGGCGAGACGCCGGTGCCGGCCGGCGAGCTGAGGATCACAGCCGGTGGCCGCTCGGCCGACGCGACGACTTGCGGGCGCGGTTGTTTGCGCGTCTCGGCCCCGGTGCTCGACGGTCGCGCAAGGGCGCTGACCGTCCGGCATGGCGCGCAAGCCGTCTCGTTCGACCTTCCCGCGCAGCTGCCGCCGGCCGGAAACGCGACCTTCGACCGGGCGCTCCGGACGATGGACGCCCTCCGCTCCTATCGATTCACCGAGCGGCTGAGCTCGGGCGGCGGCACAGTCTTCACGCGGATCGACGTCCAGGCGCCGGACCGGCTGCGGCTGCGCACGCGAGGCTTCCGCTCCGTGATCATCGGGGACACTCGCTGGGACAATCGTGGCGGCAGCTGGGAGCAGAGCGCGTTCCCCGGGCTCGACGTGCGGGAACTGCTGATGTGGCACGAGGCCAAGAACCCACGCGTCCTCCGTCGCGCGGGGAACGGCGTGCAGGAGCTCACGGCGTTCGGCCTCGAGCCGGTACCGGCGTGGTTCCGGCTGGAGGTCGAGCCCTCAGGCCGAGTTGTCGAAGCCGAGATGACAGCGGCCAGCCACTTCATGCTTCACCGCTACGCGGACTTCGACGAGGGCGTGACGATCAAGGCTCCGAGATGACCCACGCGCACCAGCACAGCCGGGCGCGCAGCCGACGGGCGCTCGGGCTCGTGCTCGTGCTCACGGCGGTGTACACGGTTGTCGAGTTCGTCGCCGGTTTGCTGACGGGCAGCCTCGCACTACTCGCCGACGCCGGTCACATGCTCGGAGACGCGGGGGCGCTCGGCCTGGCGCTCGGTGCGGCCTGGCTCGCGTCTCGTCCCGCAACCCCGGACCGCAGCTTCGGCCTTCAGCGGGCCGAGATCCTCGCGGCGCTCGTGAACGGTCTCGTTCTCGTTGCGATCGCGATCTGGATCTTCATCGAAGCCATCGGGCGTCTCGACGACCCTCCGGAAATCCTCGGCGGCTGGATGCTCCTCGTTGCGCTGGTGGGGCTCGCCGTCAACGTGGTCGCGGCCTCGATTCTCATGAGGGCGGCCGGCGAAAGCCTGAACGTGCAGGCCGCGCTGCGGCACGTCTTCGCCGATCTGGCTTCGTCCGTCGGGGTGGCGATCGCTGCGATCGTCATCCTCTTGACTGGCTGGGAACAAGCGGATCCGATCGCGGGAATGGCGATCGCGCTCCTCATCCTGGCGAGCACGTGGAGCATCCTGCGCGACTCGGTCGTGATCCTGCTGGAAGCGACTCCGTCCGGGATCGACGCACGCGAGGTCGGCCGGCGCATGGCTGCGGCCGAAGGCGTCGTCGAGGTGCACGACCTGCACATCTGGACGATCACGTCCGGCTTCCCAGCCTTGTCCGCCCACGTCCTCGTCGCTCGCGGGGACGACTGCCACGCGCGGCGGCTCGAGCTCGAGCAGATGCTCGCCGGGGAGTTCGGGCTCGAGCACACGACGCTTCAGGTGGAGCACGTCGGCGAGCAGCGGGGCCTTCAGATCAGGCCGCTCCGCCGCCGCTCCAGCTGACGCTATACGGAGATACTCCTGGTCAGCCGGGCCTTCGCCGCGCACGGCGCTCGTGACTTGCAGAGGCGAGCGCATCGAGACCGGCCCGGAACCCTGACGGCACTTGAGGCGGTTCCTTGTGGCGGGCGAGCTCGTCCTGCGCGTCGTTCAGGGCGCGCTCCCTTGTCGCGAGGTCCGACGCTGCAATGCGGACCCGCTCGGCTTCGTCCTCGCGCGCCCGCTTCGAGGCCTCGGCCTCTCGCTCGAGCTCGGCCACTGCCAACTTTCGCCTTTCGATGTCCGCCTCCGCGTCGCCGATGCCCCGCTCACGGGCCTCGATCGTGCGGAGCGTCTCGGCCGCGGCCTGCTGCTCCTGATCGACGTCCGCCTGCAGGCGCGTGAGCGTTCGCTCGACCTCGGCGAGCTTGGTCTCGCGCTCTGCGAGCGTGGTTTCGCGCCTTGCGAGCGCCGCCTCGCGCTCGGCGATGCGGTCCTCGGCTCCTTCGACGGCTGCGGCGCGCTCCTCGAGATCATGCTCGAGCGCGTTGAGCGCTGTCGACTGGTACTCCGGATCCGTCGGCTCCTCCTCCGCGGTCGTCCCGCCGGGGGGAGGGCGCTTCCGGCGCAGCTTTCGCTCGCGCTGCTCGAGCTCAGACTGCATGGTGCTCAGTGACTCATTGCGTTCGGCGATCTGGCGCTCGCGCTCGTCGAGCAGTCGTTCGCGCTCCGCCGACCCCTCGGCCGCGGCGCTGAAGGCTCGCTCCCGTTCCTCGAGCCCGCGGCGACGCTCGTCGAGCCCCGCCACCTCGATCTCGCGGAGATCCACGGCGCGGGCGCGCTCGGCGAGGTCCCGCTCGAGACGTGCGAGGCGCTCTTGCTCGGCGGTTAGGCGCTCGTCGGCGGCGGTCGTCTTTTCGAGGCGCTCGTCGAGGTCTGCGAGGAGCCCTTCCCGGCGCTCGACCTCGTCGTTCCGGCGCTCGAGGTCGCCCGCGAACGTCTCCGCGTCGCGCTCCCGCGCCCGCAGCTCCGAGGAAAGCTTCTCGAGCTCGACCTCCGAACGCTCGAGCGCGGCTTTCCGCGCCGCGAGCTCGCCGGCGAGCGACTCGGCCTCGGCTTCACGGGCTGAGGCCTTCTCTTCTCGCTGGGTGAGAGCAGCGGTGGCCCGATCGAGCTTGAGCCCCTCGTCGGTCGAGATCTTGCGCTGCACGGGTGCGAACCAGCTTCGCTCGGCCCGGTGCAGCCTCAGCCTGCGGCCAAGACGGCGCTCGTGCTGCGCGAGCTTTCGCTCCCGCCGGTCGAGCCCCCGCTCACGCTCGGCGATCGCACGGGCGCGCTCGCGCAACCCCCGCTTGAGCTCCTCCAGCTCTTCGTCCTGCCGAGGCTCCTCCGCTTGCTCCAGAACCTGCTTCGCCACGCGCCGCGACACTACACGCTCTATCCGATTTCGACGGTGCGGAATAAGATCGAACGACCGTGGGGGAGAGGCGGCGATTGAAAGCGCGGTTCTCGACGGGCGCCGTCGCTATCTGTCTTGCCCTGCTTCTCGTGTCGACGGTGCCGGCCGGGAGCGTGCTCCCGACACCGATCGGCGAAGACACCTATACGAACCCGGACAGCCAACACAGGACCCAGGTCGAGCCCGACTCGTTCGCACACGGCAACTCGGTTGTCACGGCCTTCCAGACCGGCCGCGTCTTCGACGGCGGTGCGAGCAACATCGCCTGGGCGACCACGACGAACGCGGGCCGCACGTGGGCGACGGGCAACCTTCCTGGGACGACGGGGCATGAGGGCGGGCCCTGGGCGCGGATCAGCGACCCGTCAGTGGCCTACGACCCCGAGCACGACGTCTGGATGATCTCGACGCTTGCCTTCGGGGCGGCCGCAGCGCCGTTCGGAGCGCCGAGCGCCATCCTCACGAGCCGATCGACCGACGGCGGCCTCACGTGGCAGGCCCCGGTCACCGTATCGCTCGGCCCGAGCAGCTTCTATGACAAGAACTGGATCGCCTGCGACACGTGGCCGTCGAGCCCCTACTACGGGAACTGCTACACGGAGTGGGACGACACCGGACTCGGCAACCGGGTGCTGATGAGCACGTCGACGGACGGCGGGCTGACCTGGAGCCCTGCGATCTCACCCGGAGGGCTGCCCTCAGGACTCGGAGGGGTGCCGGTCGTCCAGCCGAACGGGGCGGTCGTCGTTCCATACACGGCCAACTTCGGCGGCATTCGCGTCTTCCGCTCGGAGAACGGCGGCCAGAGCTGGACGAGCTCGACTCCGGTGTCGACCCAGACGGCCCACAGCGTCGCGGGTGGTCTTCGCGACCCGTCGCTGCCGTCGGCCGAGGTCGACGGCTCCGGCAAGGTGTACGTCGTCTGGCACGACTGCCGCTTCCGTTCCGGGTGTACCGCCAACGACATCGTCATGAGCACGACGACGGACGGCTTCACATGGACGCCCGTCGTGCGGATTCCGATCGACCCGGTGAACAGCAGCGTCGACCACTTCATTCCCGGAATCGGAGTCGACCCGTCCACGTCCGGGGGCACCGCGCGGCTGGCTCTTGGTTACTACTACTACCCGGTCAGCGGCTGCAGCGTAAGCACGTGCGAGCTCACCGCCGGCTTCGTCTCCTCGCTCGACGGCGGGTCGACCTGGACGCCGCCGACGCAGGTCAGCGGGTCGATGAACCTGTCCTGGATCGCGGAGACCAGCCAGGGGCGCATGGTCGCCGACTACATCTCGACGTCGTTTGCAGGCGGATACGCCTTTCCCGTCTTCGTGATCGCCAAGCCGCCGACGGGCACCGTCTTCTCCGAGCGAGCCGCTGCCGCGAGGTTCGACGTGACCGCCCAGCCCCCGGGCTCGAGGATCCGGACGCGAAGGGACAGGGTCGTCTATCGCGCGCACAACCGTCCGCATGACGACGGCGCCCCGACAGCCAACTAGGACATTTCGGAGCTAGCGATTAAGATCGGGAAACCGTGGGGGAGAGAGGGCTGAGGGGAAGAAGCCTCCCGACGATTGCCGTGGCAGCGGCTCTCGGGCTGCTCCTCGTGTCGGCAGTCTCGGCGGGGAGCGTCCTTCCATTCCCGGTCAGCGAGGATCCGTACACGAACGTCGGCCCACAGCACAAGACGCAGGTCGAGCCGGATTCGTTCGCCTTCGGGCAGACGATCGTCACCACGTCGCAGTCGGGTCGGAACTTTGCAGGTGGCGGCGCGAGCAACAACGTCTTCTCGACGTCGCAAGACGGTGGCCGAACCTGGGTCACCGGCGGCCTCCCCGGAACCACGGTCAACGCGACCCCGCCCGGGCCCTGGCCGCGCATCAGCGATCCCTCCATCGCCTATGACCCGGAGCACAACGTCTGGCTCGCTCTCGGCCTTGGGATCGACTCGGGTGGAACCGGCATCATCTTGCTGGTCAACCGCTCCACCGACGGAGGGCTGACCTGGTCGAACCCCGTCACCGCCGCCCAGTCGTCGGGGTCGTTCTGGGACAAGACCTGGATCACCTGCGACACGTGGTCCGCGAGCCCGCACTACGGCAACTGCTACGCGCAGTGGGACGACAACGGCGCCGGCAACGCGATGCGGATGGTGACGACGACGGACGGTGGCGCCACCTGGGGGCCGGTCATGCCGGTTCCCGGGGCTACCTCGGGGCTCGGCGGCCAGCCCGTCGTGCAGCCGAACGGAACCGTGGTCGTTCCGTACACCGCGAACTACAGCGCCGTCTACGCCTTCCGCTCGACGAACGGCGGCGCAACCTGGGGGCAGAACGTGCTGGTCGGGAGCCAGACGATGCACAGCGTGGTCGGCATGCGCGACCCGCCGCTACCGTCCGCGGAGGTCGACGGAGCCGGGAGGGTCTACGTGGTCTGGCATGACTGTCAGTTCCGCTCGGGCTGTGCGGCGAACGACATCGTCATGAGCACATCGACCGACGGTGCGACCTGGACGCCGAAGGCGCGAATACCGATCAACCCGCAGAACAGCACCGTCGACCACTTCCTGGCCGGGATCGGGGTCGACCGGGCGACCTCGGGCAGCACCGCACACCTGGGCCTCGGCTACTACTACTACCCGGTCAGCAACTGCTCCCTCAACCAGTGCGAGCTCACCTTCGGTTTCGTCTCCTCGCTCGACGGCGGCGCCACGTGGAGCACTCCCAGGCAGGTCTCTGGGCCGATGAACCCGCAGTGGATTGCGAACACGAACCAGGGCTTGATGGTCGGCGACTACACGTCGACGTCGTTCACGAGCGACGGCAAGGCGCACAGCGTGTTCACGTATGCGAAGCCTCCGGTCGGGAGGGTGTCCTGCTATCCGACGAACACCAACTGCTACCAGCGGATGGCGAAGGCGACCTTCGACATCACCGCTCCGCCGGTCGGGCCCACGGTACGCATGCGCAGGGACACGGTGCGCTACTGGCCGCACCGGCGTCCCGAGGACGGCCCGTACTACCCCCGGACGGACTAGCTCGCATCCCTAATCCGAGCGAGCGCCGCTAGGGGCGTGTCGGAGTCGAAACTGCACTCCGGAGCCAGGGGCGGAGCTCGACGAGAAAGCCCGGGTCGACCGCGTGCGGAAGCGGGTACTCGCGGTACAACACGTCGGCCCCGGCTTCTTCCAGGCGTTCCCGAGCCCGGCGGCCCCACTCGACCCCGATGATCGGGTCGTAGACGCCGTGGCCGATCGCGATCGGCGGCAGCGGCGGCGTGAGGTCGACTTCGAGCCCCTCGACCTCGGGGAAGAAGCCGCTGAGCGCGACAATCCCCGCCGGCCGGGGACGTCCCACGCCGAGCCCGAGGGCGTAGCCCATCATCGAGCCCTGCGAGAACCCGCCGAGCACCGTTCGCTCCGGCGGGACCCCGATCTCGGCGGCGAGCCCGTCGAGGAACTCGGACGCGAGCTCATAAGTGGGCAGAAAGCTGTCCGGAGGCGGATAGCCGAGCTCGGCGAGCTCGTACCAGTGCGCACCTCCTGGTGGCAGTGAGAGGGGCCCGCGAGGAGTTACGCCGACGAGGCGCTGCTCAGGGTCGAGCGCGTCGAGGAGCGGGAACAGGTCGTTCTCATCGGTGCCGCGTCCGTGAAAGAGGACGAGCGCGCCTTCGGGCTCACCTTCGGCGGGACGGGTTCGGTAGACGAGGCTCAGCGGGTCGCCCAGCTCTCGCGCGGGTTCGTGATCGGCGTCAGAACGGGCTCGACCTGCTCGCGGAGATGCTCGAAGTTCGGCGGCAGCGAGAGACGTTCCCCGAGACTCTCGAGCGGCTCGTCGGTCGTGAAGCCCGGGCCGATCGTCGCGATCTCGAACAGGACACCGCTCGGCTCGCGGAAGTAGATCGACTTGAAGTAGAAGCGGTCGATCACCGGTGTCGGTGAGCCCCCGGCCTCGATCACCCGCTGCCGCCACGCCTCGTGCTCCTCGGGCGTCGAAGCCCACGCGACGTGGTGGACGGTCCCGGCGCCGGGGACTCCGCGCTCGTCGGTCAGGTCGTAGACGTAGGTGCCGCCGCGGCTCTCTCCTCGCGCCTCGAACTCTTTGTCGCCACGGCTCTCGAACTCGAGCGCGCCCTCGAGGAACTCACGGCTCGCTTCGGGATCCTGCGCGAATGCGCGCACGCTGTCGAAGCCCTGGATCCGGTGCTCGGCGGGGATCTCGGGATGCTCGGCGGTCAAAGGCTCGTCGGCGGTCTCGACGACGGCAAGCTCGAGGCCCAGAGCTTCGCGATCAGCGAACGTCAGTCGGCCGTCGGCGCGCGAGAGGGATACGTCCTCGGCGCGCAGCCGCTCCTCCCAGAAGTCGAGCGCCTCCTCGGACGAAACCCGGAAGACGACGCGATGAACCATCCCCGCGCCAGCGCGGCCACGCCTCGCGCCGGGGTATTCGAAGAACGTGATGTCCGAGCCCGCCGAGCCGCGCTCGTCTGCGTAGAAGAGGTGGTAGACAGTCGGGTCGTCCTGGTTGACCGTCTTCTTGACGAGTCGTAGGCCGAGCACACGCACGTAGAAGTCGACGTTGCCGGGCGCGTCGCCGGTGATCGCTGTGACGTGGTGAATTCCCTCGAGGCGCATCGCTCCTCCTGGTCGCGTTCGCGTCCTTTGAGGCTACTTCACGGAGCCCGCGAGGAGGCCCTGGACGAAGTAGCGCTGGAACGCGAAGAAGACGACCAGCGGAATCGCGAGCGAAATGAACGCTGCGGGCGCGATCAGCTCGATGTTGGCACTGAACTGCCGCATCTGGGAGAAGATCGCGACGGTGATCGGCTGCGTGTCGCGCCCGAAGGTCAGCGCCACGAGCAGGTCGTTCCATACCCAGAGGAACTGGAAGATCGCAAGCGAGGCGATCGCCGGCAGCCCGAGCGGCAGGATCAGCCGGAAGAAGATCCTGAGCTCGGACGCCCCGTCGATCCGCGCCGCCTCCAGCAGGTCCCTGGGGATCCCGATGAAGAAGTTCCTGAGCAGGAAGATGGCGAAGGGCAGCCCGAACGCCGTGTGGAAGAGGACGAGCCCGAGCACGGTGTCGAAGAGCCCGAGGTCGTTGTAGAGCGAGAAGATCGGGATCAGCGCCATCTGGATCGGGACGACCAGGAGCGCGACGACCACGAGGAAGAGCCAGTCGCGCCCCGGGAACTCGAGCCAGGCAAAGGCGTACGCGGCGAGCGACGCGACGAAGATTGGGAGGATGGTGCCGCCGAGGGCGATCCAGAGCGTCGTCCAGATCGACGTCGTGATCGCCTCGTTGTCGAAGATCTCCCGGTAGTTGTCGAACGTGGCTTGGCTGGGCTTGGACAGGACCTCCCACCAGCCTTCCCTACCGATCACCGACGGGTCGAGCACGGACGTGAAGAAGAGGCCCAGGGTCGGGACGAGCCAGAGCACCCCGAGGAACGCGATGATGAGATACACCGGCGTGCGCGAGAGGAAGCGGACGATCTTCTTCGCGACCGGCTCGCGGAGAACGACGGGCTGCTCCTGCGTCTCGACGGCGGCGGCGGTCACCTATACCTCCCTCCGGAAGCGGCGGATGTTGATCGCGAGGACCGGGATCACGAGCAGGAAGAGGAAGACGGCGATCGCCGCCCCGAGACCGAAGTCATTGACGCCGCCGAACGACGTGCGCCACATCGCGAGGGCGATCACGTTGGCGTCGTCCTGCACCGACCCCGGCGCGATTGCGATCACGATGTCGAAGACCTTCAGGACGTAGATCAGCATCGTAATGAAGACGACCGTCAGCACTGGGGCGAGTAGCGGGATCGTGATCCGCCTGAACACCTGCCACTCGTTGGCGCCGTCGGTGCGCGCAGCCTCGAGCAGGTCGCGCGGAATCGCTGCGAGACCCGCCGCGATCACGACCATCGAGAAGCCGGCCCACACCCAGATGTAGGCGATCATGATCGAAGGCAGGATGAGGCCCGCGCCGAGCCACGAGACACCGGCATAGGGCGTCTGGAAGGTCTCCGGCCCGATCGCTGCGCGATACGTCCCAGGCTCGACGTCCTCGAAGCGAAAGGTGCCGTTCGGCTCCGTCTTCGTTTCGGCGACCTGGCTTCCGCCGTCGTCACGGAGCTCGACGGTCACGCCCGGCAATCCCAGCTCTCCCTGCTCGAGCCGGCCCGGAGTGCCGCCGCCGGGCTTGAAGTCTCGCCAGACGACGCCGGTGATCCCGCCCGCCAGCGGCTCCGGGACGACGGCCTGCTCGGCGCCCTCGGGAACCTCGGACTCCCGGATCGCCGTCAGGCCAAGCTGCGCCACCTCTCCCGGCTGGATCGCGTCCTTCAGCTCCAGCCCTCCCTTCGGCCCGCCCTGGAGCGCGTCGGTCGAGGGTCGCGCGTTCGAGAGCACCCCGGAGGGAGTGACCGCATCCTTGACGACCGCGATCCCGGCGTTGACAGTTCCCTGGGCGGGGTCCTTCTCGTACATCAGCCGCCAGATCACGCCCGCCGCGAAGAGCGAGATCGCCATCGGCATGAAGACGGCGACCTTGAACGCGGTCGAGAAGCGCACCCTCTCGAGCAGGACCGCAAAGACGAGGCCGATCGCCGTGACGAACGCAGGGACGATGAGGATCCACAGGAAGTTGTTCCTGATCGCGGTGAACAGCGTGTCGTCGGTGAAGAGCGTCTCGTAGTTGTCGAACCCGATGAAGCTCGAGCCGTCGCGGTCGTAGAAGCTCCGGCGGATGGTGCTGAGCGTCGGATAGACGATCCAGACGGTGAGGAAGATGAGCGCCGGCGCGAGGAAGACGGCGGTGACGCCGTATCGCTCCCAGAGACTGCCCTTGTAGGCCTCGGGCGGAGGACCCGCCGGGGAGGCCTCCGCCGTCTGTGCGTCCACGCTCATTCGCTTACTTGTAGGCCTTCTTTGCGTCGGCCTCCATCTGCTGCGTGATCTTGTCGATGTTGTTCGGGTTGGCGACGAAGTCCGTGAAGCCCTTCCACAGACCCTGCCCCGCAGTGGCGCCGAATCCGGCCGGCTGCAGGTCGGACATGTCGAAGCGGAAGGTCTCCGCCTTCGCGAGCGCCCCCGCCGTCGTCCGCGTGATCTCGTCCGGATACACGCTCAGGTCGAGATCCTTGTTCGGCGACGAGAAGCCGCCCCGCTTGGCCCAGACCTCGGCCGCCTCGGGCGTCGTCATGTACTCGAGGAATGCATCGGCGGCCGGAGTGTCCTCGAACTTGACGAAGAGGTCGCCGCCGCCGACCACCGACGGCTTTGAGCCATCGATCGACGGGAAGTCGAAGACGTTGTAGCCCGTCACGGGCTGGAGGGTCGTCTCGGTGACGCCGGGTGCGAAGTCGCCGATGATGACCATCGACCCCTTCGGATTGTCGGAGAACACGTTGGCAACCGAATCGGGCATCTCCGTCTGGAGCGCTCCGTCGGTGCCGCCGACCATGTTGTCCGACTGGCCCACGACGTCCTTCATGATCGTGAGGGCGTCCTTCACGGACTGGTCGGTCCACGGAATCTCGTGCTTTGAGAGCTGATCGTACTTCTCCTCGCCCGAGTTGCGGAGGTAGACGTTCTCGAAGATATCGCTGATCGGCCAGCCGAGGTCCACGCCCACCGAGTAGGGCGTGATTCCAGCCGCCTTGACTGTGTCGCGAACCTGGTCGAGCTCGTCCCACGTCTTGGGCGCCTCGACCCCGGCTTCTTCGAACGTGGCGACGTTGTACCAGACGGTCGACTTGTTGGAGCCCTTGTACATGACCCCGTACTGGGTGCCGTCGACTTCGCCCGCGGCGGCCACGTCGTCTCCGAATGCGTCCTTGATCTTGGCCTGGAGGTTGTCGATCGGTTTGATCGCGTTCTGCTTCGCGAACTCAGCCATCAGGCCCGGCTGTCCGAGCGCGGCGATCGTCGGCGGGTTGCCGCCCTGGACCGCGGTGGAGAGAATCGGCGCAAGGTTGTCGCCCCCCGATGTGTATTTGACGGTCACGTTCGGGAACTTCTCCTCGAAGGCGTCGATGACGGCCTGGAACGACTTCTGCTCCTCGCCGGCCCAAATCGCCATCACAGACACGTTGCCGGAGACGTCCTCGCTGCCCGAGGCGGCGTCTCCTCCTCCTCCTCCGTCGTCGCCACCGCAGCCTGCGGCTGCAAAGGCCAGCGCGGCAGCGAGCGCCGCAAAGACTGATCCATATCTCATTGCCAGAGCTCCTTCCCCAGTTTTGGTTGACCTTTCCACTCACTCATAGATACCGGCACCGCTCTCGACGTCGAACAGATGAATCCCGCTCGT
>Ga0190270_10001345_pt1 | contig 11377 bp, 9 predicted proteins | sample Popmic320T_FD_133748 | JGI IMG/M metagenome (GOLD analysis project Ga0190270, IMG submission 133748) | Populus adjacent soil microbial communities from riparian zone of Weber River, Utah, USA - 320 T | ecosystem: Environmental > Terrestrial > Soil > Riparian zone | place: USA: Utah | collected... | reverse complement strand
GTGATCGCGCTCGGATACAAGGGTGAGTTCGTCAAGCGATACATGGTCGACCACACCCTGTTCAGCCACCGGAACCTCGTCCTCGACATGCGAGAGGCCGAGGTCAAGACGTCCCGCAACGGCGACGAGCTCCCTGAGGATTGGGTCGTCCATCTCATCGACACCGGCCTCGCCACCGCAACGGGCGGACGCATCAAGCGCCTCGCCCCCCATCTCGGGGAGGACACGTTCCTTCTCACATGGGGCGATGGCGTCTGCGACGTGGATCTGACCGAGCTCGTGGCTTTCCACCGGTCGCACGGGAAGCTGGCGACGGTGACAGCGGTGCGGCCTCCCGCCCGCTTCGGCAAGCTCGAGATCGACGGCGATCGGGTCGTCTCCTTCACTGAGAAGCCGCAGCTGGACGAGGGCTGGATCAACGGCGCGTTCTTCGTCCTCGAGCCGGCGGTGTTCGACTACATCGACGGCGACGAGACCCAATGGGAGCGGGAGCCGCTCGAGCGACTGGCCAAGGACGGTCAGCTGATGGCCTTCCACCACCACTCGTTCTGGCAGTGCATGGACACGCTGCGAGACAAGAAGCTCCTCGAGGAGCTCTGGCGGTCGGGCCACGCGCCGTGGCAAGTCTGGGACCTTCGATGAAGGTGCTCGTCACCGGACACAACGGGTATATCGGCAGCATCCTCGTTCCGATGCTGTCCCGCGACGGACACGAGGTCGTGGGTCTGGACAGTTATCTCTTCGCGGACTGCACCTTCGGGAACGACGTCGCGGATATCCCCTCCGTTCGCGCGGACATCCGGGACGTGCCTCCCGGTCTTCTGAAAGGGTTCGATGCTGTTATCCACCTCGCAGGCCTGTGCAACGACCCCTTGGGGGACCTGGACCCGGGATCCACGATGGAGATCAATCACCACGCGACTGTGCGACTCGCCGAAGCTGCCAAGGCCGTCGGCGTCCGCCGGTTCGTGTTCTCCTCGTCGTGCAGCCTCTACGGCGCGGTCGGCGACGACCTGGTCGCGGAGGATGCGCCGGCCAACCCGGTCACCCCGTACGGTCTGTCCAAGATCCGATCGGAGGAGGATCTCGCCAGGCTCGCGAGCGACGGTTTCAGCCCGACCTACCTTCGCAACCCGACGGCGTATGGGGCTTCCCCGCGACTGCGAGGCGACCTGGTCGTCAACAACCTGACGGCGCTCGCCTTCACGACCGGCGAGGCCCTCATCAAGAGCGATGGGACGCCCTGGCGCCCGCTCGGCCATGTCGAGGACATCGCCCGCGCTTTCGTTGCCGTGCTCCGCACCCCGAGGGACCAGATCCACGACGAGGCCTTCAACGTTGGGTCGTCCGACGAGAACTACCGGATCCGCGAGGTCGCTGACATCGTGCAGGAGATCGTTCCCGGTTCCCGAGTCGCCTTCGCTCCCGGCGGCGGGCCCGACCAACGCTGCTATCGCGTCAGCTGCGACAAGATCGCCTCTCGGATACCGGAGTACCGGACGCGGTTCACGGTCCGGCGGGGAGTCAGGGAGCTGCTCCAGATGTTCCAGCGCTACGGGCTGACGCTCGAGGTGCTCATGGGGCCGCGGCTCATGCGGATCCGCAGGATCCAGCAGCTGCGGGAGACCGATCGCCTCGACGCCACCCTGCGCTGGAGTGACCCAGAGCGATCGACACCACTTCCGGAGGAGTCCCATGCTTGAGGAGATCTCGGGCTGCCGTTCGTGTGGCAGCGCGGATCTGGAGACGATGCTCGCGTTCGGAGACCTGCCGCTGGCCGATGCGTTCGTTGGACCGGAGGAGATGGAGGGCCCGGACGCCGTCTATCCGCTCACGGTGGCAGTCTGCGCATCCTGCGCCCTGGTTCAGGTCCGCGAGACCGTATCGCCCGAGACCCTCTTCGATGAGAGCTACCGGTACTACTCGTCGTTCTCCGACGCCCTCGTCGAGCACTCGCGCGCGAACGCTCAGGCTCTGATCACATCGCGCGGGCTCGGACCCGAGAGCCTCGTGGTCGAGATCGCCAGCAACGACGGCTACATGCTCCAGCACTTCGTCGAAAGGGGCGTTCCTGTGGTCGGGTTCGAGCCCGCGCCCGGCCCTGCCTCCGCAGCCGAGTCGCTCGGGATCCCCACGATCCGACGCTTCTTCGGGATCGAGGAAGGTAAGCGACTGGCACGGGAGCGACAGCCGGCCGACGTGATCATCGCCAACAACGTCCTTGCCCACGTCCCGGACCTGAACGGCTTCGTGGCCGGGATAGGCGCCGCGCTGGGGCGTGACGGCGTCGCCGTGATCGAGGCGCCGTACGTTCGAGATCTGATGGAGCGACGGGAGTTCGACACGATCTATCACGAGCACCTCTGCTACTTCTCGGTCTCGGCGCTGGCACCACTGTTCAGACGCCACGGCCTGTCGCTCAACCGTGTCGAACACCTTTCTATCCACGGCGGTTCCCTTCGCCTGCACGCCGGACACCACGAGCCCGTGGACGAGTCGGTCGGCCGCTTCTTGCATGCAGAGAAGGAGAGCGGTCTCACCGAGACCCTCCCCTATCTGAGGTTCGCCGCCGACGTCGAGGAGACCCAGAGGGTCCTTGTCGATCTGCTCCGCGAGCTGAAGGACGGTGGGATGAGGATCGCGGGCTACGGTGCAGCCGCGAAGGGAACCATGTTACTCAACGCATGCGGGATCGGGCGCGACCTCATCGACTACGTCGTCGACCGGAACACGTTCAAGCAAGGACGCTTCGTCCCCGGGGTCCGCATCCCGATCCGGGATCCGGAGCTGCTCCTCTCCGACATGCCCGAGTACGTCCTCCTGCTGGCCTGGAACTTCCGAGAGGAGATCCTCGCCCAGCAGAACGAGTACGTGCGGCGCGGAGGCCGGTTCATCCTGCCGATCCCGCGAGCGAGCGTCATCACGGGGGCCGACCCCCGGAACGAAGGGATGGATGCGACACGGCCCGCGGGATCATCGGTCGGAGTCGAGAAGCGGTGAGCATGACGGCCGTAGCCGATGGTGCCGAACCCCGGACCAGATGTCCGTCGTGCGACTCGAAGGACCTGCACCCGTTCTACGAGGTGTCCGGGGTCCCAGCCCACAGCTGCATCCTCCTTCCCACACGAGAGGAAGCGGTCGCGTGTCCGATCGGCGACGTGCGGCTCGAGTTCTGTCCGACGTGCGGCGTGATCAGCAACACACGATTCGACCCCACGTCGATCGACTACTCGCATGACTATGAGGAGACGCAGGGCTTCTCCCCGAGATTCAGGTCCTTCGCGCTCGAGCTCGCCGAGCGCCTGGTGGATCGCTATGACCTCCACGGGAAGGATGTGCTCGAGATCGGATGCGGCAAGGGCGAGTTCCTCGCCCTCATGTGCACGCTCGGAGGCAATCGCGGCCTCGGTATCGATCCGAGCTTCGTCCCGGAACGGGTGGATCCGGCCGCCGCGTCGACGATGCACGTCCTCCGGGAGTCCTTCTCCCCCAAGCATGTCGACGTGGAGACCGACCTGCTCTGCTGCCGGCACACGCTGGAGCACATCCCCGACGTCGGCGCCTTCATGCGCTTGGTGGCCCAGGTGATGCGGAACCGGGCACGCACCCCGGCGTTCTTCGAGGTTCCGGACGTCCGAAGGGTCCTGCGTGAGGTCGCGTTCTGGGACATCTACCACGAGCACTGTTCGTACTTCAGCGCCGGATCTCTGGCTCGGCTCTTCCGGGGCCAGGACATGCGCCCGGTCCACCTCGGGACAGGCTTCGACGACCAGTACCTGCTGATCGACGCCGTCGTCGCCGGCACCCACCCCGGCCGCATCCTCGACTTAGAAGAGACGATCGACGCCCTCGCGATCGACGTCGAACACTTCCGTCGAAGACACCGGTCAGTCATCGACGGCTGGCGAGAGCGGATCGGCGGGCTCCATCGCGACGGCCGGCGCATCGTGCTCTGGGGGTCGGGGTCCAAGGCCGTCGCCTTCCTCACCACCCTCGGCCTCGAGCGTGAGGTCGACTGCGTCGTCGACGTCAACCCGTTCAGGCACGGCATGTACATGGCCGGGACGGGCCAGCCGATCGTCTCGCCCGGCCACCTCGCCGAGCATCGACCCGACGTCGTGGTGGTGATGAACCCTATCTACCGCAAGGAGATCGAGGGGGAGCTCGCCCGGATGGGCATCACCGCCGAGGTCCTCGTGCTCGAACCGGCCGAGGATCCCTCGGGCTCGGCAACAACGGCGTCATGATGCGGACGACCTGCCCCGTCTGCTCCGGACACGAAGGCCGGGGATTCGTCCAGATCCCGGCCGCCCCCGTGTACTGCAACCTCCTGTTCCCGACCGCAGACGAAGCGAGGAGCGTTCCTCGCGCGGACATCAGGCTCGCCCTGTGCCCGACCTGCGGGATGATCTGGAACACCGACTTCGAGCCGCGGCTCATGTCGTACGCGGGCGACTACGAGAACTCGCTCAGCGCGTCCGCCACCTTCAGGGAGTACGCGACCCAGCTCGCATCCCGGCTCGTCGAGACCTATGACATCCGAGGGAAGGACGTGATCGAGATCGGTTGCGGTCGCGGGGAGTTCCTCACCGAGCTTTGCCACATCGGGGGGAACCGCGGACTCGGACTGGATCCGAGTACGGCGGCCACCCTGGGACCGCGGGATGCCTCGATCCGGATGGTCCAGGCCGAGTACACGGGGGGATACCGCGACGAACCCGTCGACCTGTTGGTCTGCCGACACATGCTCGAGCACGTGCCTGCACCGAGCGAGTTCCTGTTCTCGATCCGCGAGATGCTCGGCGATCGCCGGGAGACGATCGTCTACGTCGAGGTTCCGGATGGTCGCTCCATGTTGGAGGACCTCGCCGTGTGGGACGTGATCTACGAGCACCCTTCCTACTTCGCCGCTCCCGCGATGAAGCGGGCGTTCGAGGGGTCGGGGTTCGCGGTCCGCCGCGTCTCGAGCGAGTATCACGCGCAATTCCTGAGCATCGACGCGATCCCCGACGGGTGGGCCCCCGGGCGACAGGGGTCCGGGCGACCCGATATCGAGGAGTTGCAGCGCCTCGCGAGCCGATTCCGTGCTTCGCGGACGGAGGCGATCGAGTGCTGGGGAGCGCGGCTGGCCGCATGGCGGGCTGCGGAGCGGCGGATCGTCCTGTGGGGCGCCGGCTCGAAGGGCGTGACGTTCCTCAACTCGGTGCCGGAGGCCGGCGGCATCGATGCCGTGGTCGACGCCAACCCCCGCAAGCACGGCATGTTCGCATCGGGCAGCGGACACCAGATCGTCTCCCCCCGATCTCTCCGGGCAGCGCCTCCGGACGTCGTTGTCGTGTTGAATCCGGCCTACGAGCACGAGATCATCGGCGCGCTCCGAGAGTTGGGTCTCGAAGCCGAGGTCGTGGTGAGCGGCGGCGATGAGAGCGATGTCCGACAGCCGAAGCCGCGTATCTCGGCGACCTCCACCACGTCGAGGCCCGTGGCCCCCCGCGTGAGTATCGGCCTTCCCGTGCACAACGGTGAGCGGTATCTCGAGCGCGCGCTGGATTCGCTCCTCGCTCAGACCGTGGGTGACTTCGAGATCATCATCTGCGACAACGCCTCGACGGACCGCACCCGGGAGATCTGCCTGCGGTACGCGCAGCGCGACCCGCGGATCCGATACCTGCGGAATGCGACGAATATCGGCGCCGCTCGCAATTTCAACCGGACGTTCGAGCTCTCGTCTGCGGAGTACTTCAAATGGGCGGCCTACGATGACTGGTGCGACCCAACGTTCCTCGAGCTGTGCCTTGCGGTGCTCGATGCGAACCGGGAAGTGGTGCTGTGTTGCACGCCCGCCGTGATCGTCGATGCCGACGGCGCCACGGTCGGATCGGAATCGTCGCCGGACTGCGGATCATCCTCGCCGCTCGTCAGGGGACACCGTTGGCTGCGGACGTTCCACTGCACGCCTCCTGTGTTCGGTGTGATCCGGGCAGAGTCGCTCAGACGGACCCGTTTGCTCGGATCCGAGGTTGGCGCGGACAAGGTGCTCCTGATGGAGCTCGCTCTGCTCGGCCCGTGGCGGTCGATCCGCGATCCTCTGCTGCACTGCTTCGTCAACCGTCGCAGGGGTGCCGGTCTCACGCCGAAGGATCCCCGGAGCGGGCCGTGGAAGCGAAGTAGGCCGTTTCCCGCGGATCGGATCGCCTGGTGGGATCCTCGTAACGCGCGCCGCTCGCCCCTGTGGCGATGGCGCTTCCTGGCAAGCCTGGTCAGGGCTGTCCTGACGTCACGGACCCCTGCTCACGTCCGAGCGGCGCTCGCGCTCGAGGCCGTGGCCCGGTCCGTCCGCTCGGACGCTCCGCAGCTGTTCGCCGAGATGGGGTGGTTCGCGACTCATCTGCTGCGTCACCCCACCCGCGTGTCGGCTCATCGGGAAGGGGAACCCGACCTCGACGGAGACGTCCCGTCCCGCCCGCTCAGGCGCCCGAGCCGATGGGCGTGATCGTCACGTCGCCGAAGCTGGCGTCGACATGGTGCGCGAGGAGGACGACCGAACCCCCGCCGAAGTCGTAGGCGGCCGTCAGGGTCCAGGCACCGGGCTCGGGATCCGAGGCCCGCCAGACCTTGAGACGGTACGTGTATTGCGAGGGCGAGACCGACGTGCGCTCCATCTGCATCTTGAAGATGTATGGAACGCCCGGGGACAACGTGAGACCGGATCGGTCCCGAGCGATCACGGCATCGCCGTTCCTCAGGATCTCCACGGCGCCTCGGTACCACCCGAGTCCACCGTACGGATGTCCGCGTCGCGGCTGACCCGGGTCCGTGTGACCGGTCCACCCGACGATGAGGCCGACTGCGGGGCCCGCGCACGGGCCCGCGTTGAAGCCGTGGATCGTGACCGGCGTGGAGACCGTATAGGAGGTCCACGTGGGATCGCCAAGGGTGATCAGGCGATCGTATCCGGGGACGACCGTGCGAACACCGTCGCCTTCGATCCTCCACTGCCCGTCGACGACCTGGGCGACCTCCCCGATCGAGCCGGCCGCCGACCAGTCGACGGAGTATGTCTGCGGCCACGTCGTTCCCGACACGACCCGAACCGTCACGGTCCGCTGGCTCTGGTTCCCGAACCGGTCTTGCGCGGTGAGGGTGATCGTGTTGTCGCCGGCCTGCAGCCCCGCCCACGCGAACTCGACGTTGAAGTCACCCGGACGCTGCAGGCGCGCGAAGTCCATGCCCAGCGGCAGCCCGATCGGGGGACCCCCGTTGAGCGAATACGTGAACGATGTCACCCCGTTCGGGTCGCTGACGGTCCCGAGGACGTTCACCCAGGCTTGGGGACGACCGACGCCGCCGAACGTCTGATCCGATCCGTACCACACGTCGATGACGGGGTGCTGCGGGACCGCCTCGAACGCGACGCCGTCCTCCGTCGCGAAGGGTTGGGTCCGATCGACGAGGTAATCGATCGTGCCGGTCACCGCGGGGGACGATGCCCCTTCCGAACCGACGTAGGGCCCCACCAGGGTCGGCGACAGCACCTGGGAGAAGCTCACCATCTGCTTCCACGCCAGGCCGTCGAAAGAGACGCTGAAGAACCATGTGTTCCCGGTGCGTCGCACGCGAAGATGGCTCGGCGGCGTCGGGATCGTCCGGTTCAGGCGGGACGTCAGCGTCGCGCCGGACTGCGAGAACGCCTGCAGTCGGTGCTGGCACCCCACGGTGGAGAGTTCGAACCTCAGATAGTGGCCGGCATCCTGCTCGACGAGGATCCCCTCGAAGGCGGTGTTCCCGCTCGCGACGAGGGGCTCGAAGCGAACATCGACCTCGAGATCCTCGTCGGCAACCGGCTGAACGAGGCGAACCGTACGGTTGACGCCGCCGGTGAAGCCGTGAGGGGTACCGGCGGGCAGGGAAACGGAGGCGCCTGATCCGGTCATGGCGACGATGGCGTCACCGTTGGGATCGATCACGCTCCAGCGTGATGGGGCGAGCACGGAGGCGCTGAGGTCGTCCGAGACCAGCTCGGTCGGAGGCGGCCCGCAGGAGGAGGTCTGGAACACGGCGTCCGGAGTCGTTCGGACGTTGCCGGATGGATCGGTCGACGAGACCCGGACGTGGTAGGTGGTCGCACAGGTGAGTCCGGTGAAGGTCAGGGAGTGGGACGTGACCGGTGACGGACTCGACACGGCCCCCAGCTCGTACGCGGTCGTCGTGCCAAGATCCACGCGCCCGTCGGATGGCTCATCCGTCATCCACTCGACCTCCACCGACGCCGGACCGGGCATGAACGTCACCCCGGAGATCACCGGTGGCGTCGTGTCTCCACCACCACCGCCGTCCTCGGGGACGATCGGCGAGGCGGTGTTGAACACATAGTCCACGGAGGCCGTGAAGCTCGGGGGCGAGCCCGACGTCGCATGGTTTCCGGCGAACGGTCCCGCCGAGGTCACGGTGAGCGCCGACGCCACGGTGCCCACCGTGGTCCATGCGGTTCCGTCGGGTGAGGACCTGAACGTCCACGTGTTGCCGGACCTGGCGACCCGTAGGTACACGACGGTCGAAGTCGAGCCGGCCACCCGTAGGAGGTTCTTCGTCTTGCCACCGACCAGGGCCGTGGCCTGTAGGAAGAGGCCCGCCCCGTCACGTTCCGTTCCGAACCAGATGAGGTTGAGATCGTCCTGCTGGAACACGATGCCCTGCATCTGAACGGCCGCCGTGGTTTCGGACTCGAACTTCGCCTCGACCTCGACGTTGGCGTTGGGCGCGGACTGCAACACCCGAGGCGCGGTCCGATCAACGGCGATCAGGCGATGGGAGACCCCACCCGCGACGGAGATGAGCAGGTTCGTCCCAGACGCCGTGAACACGCTGTCCCCGCGCGGATCGACGGTCGTCCAACGCGCGGTATTGAGCATCGGGGAGCTGAAGTCATCGGAGACGAAGCCTCCTGGATCCGCGCCGACCTCGGACATGAACCCGAGCGCCAAGAGGAGCGAGAACAGAGCCCATAGGACCCTCCGGCGAGGCCGCATGCCACCCCCCATAACTCCCCCGATAGGCCTACAGTACCGACCGCAATTACGGTAGACCTAGCCGCTCGTCAGCGCAATCCCTCCGTCACGCTCCCGCGCTTCTGTTCGGTCGGACCATCTCCAGTTCGAGGCAGAAGGCATCCAGGAAGTAGATCGTTGTCACGCTTGTTGCCCGAGGTCCCGCGAACACCGTCGAAGCTTCGTGGGATCCGGACCACGTCGGCGTCAGTCACCATGGAGTGATCGCCTGGCGGACCCTCCCACGAATCGTTCGTGATCTATCGCGGGACCATCGAGATGGGGACCACGGAGGCCGGCGACTTCACATTCCGTGATCACGGCCTTGCCCGGCCACTGCCTATGAGTACGCAGCATGGGACGGACTCGCAGGTCGTGCCGGTCATCGATGGACGGGATCTCACCGCGCTCTTGCCTGCGGGGGAGGATGCAGCAACTTCGGGTTCGGGTCGCTTCCCGCCGTCTGCACCGGATTGCTATCCTCAGGCCTCGTCGCGTCCCCACAAGGAGGTTCCGCATGCGACTCCGTCGCACGATCGGCACGCTCGCCGTCGGTGCGTTGGCCTTCACGATGCCGCTGCTCCAAGCATCCTCCGCGCAGGCGTCCACCGGCACGGCACAAGGCAAGGTCTTCGATCCGAACCCGGTCGTCACGCTCCACGACGAGACGTTGACCGACCGGAAGGACGCCGACTATGCGGCCCTCCAGCCCGCGTACAGGATCGTCACGCTGCCGAGGCTCGATGGCAGCGGCAACCTGAGGGGCGACTTCGCGGATGTGTGCGGCACGAAGAGCTGCGCCTCCAGCTCGAACGGCATGTTCCTGTTCGGGCGCGATCACACCTGGTTCGAGCAGGTGATGGCGTATCACGGGATCACGCAGGCGCAGCTCTACATCCAGAGCCTCGGCTTCACGAACGTGAACAACGAGCCCCAGGACGTGCGCGCCAACCAGTACGGGGGAGACAACAGCTTCTACGACCCGAAGAAGGACACGATCACGGTCGGCAAGGGCGGCGTGGACGACGGTGAGGATCTCGAGGTGATCTGGCACGAGTACGGCCACGCGATCCAGGACGACCAGGTGCCGGGCTTCGGCGTGACCCACGATGCCAACTCGATCGGAGAGGGATTCGGCGATTACTGGGCGTTCACGATGAGCGTGCCGGTGTCCGGTGGGTTCGACCCTGCGTGCATCGCCGACTGGGACTCGGTCTCCTACACGGTAGGAGATGCCGTTCACTGCCTGCGTCGCGTCGACCTCGATCTGACCGTCGCCGACCAGACCGGCGCGATCCACCACGACGGCCAGATCTGGTCGCGAGCGCTGTTCGACATCCACGGTGCGCTCGGGCGCCAAACGGCCGACAAGATCATCCTGCAAGCGCAGTTCGCCTTCGGTGTGGACCCCTCGTTCGCCGACGCTGCCCGAGCGACCGTCGACGCCGCGAGGTCCATCGCAGGGCAAGGGGCGGCAGTCACGGTGCGGAATGCGTTCGAGGACCGCGGGATCCTCCAGTAACCAACCACCCCTCCCGTACTTTTCTTACGTGCCCCGCACGATGACCTCGCGAAGGACCGTGGGAGGCTCGCAACGCTCGATGGCGCGTAAGGGGAAGGCCATGATGAAGGCTCGGTTGTTGGCCGTGGTTGTGCTGGTGTCGTTGCCTCTGAGTCTTTCGGTTCTCCCAGCGGGTGCGAGCCCACCGATCGGGAACTGTCCTCCGGCATTCTTCGGACCACACACGTTCGCGGAGATCATCGAGATGTGGCCGCCACCGCCCGGTTTCCCGGACCCAGAAGGAGCCCTGGCCGGCTACGACAAGAACGGTGACGGCTCCCTCTGCGTACGGACCCTTCCGGGCGGGACCGACATCAACGTCATCGACAACTCGGCCAGGGTGCCGTAGGAGCCGTCACTTTCCTTTCCCCCTCGAGATCGGGAGGCGATCGATGAAGTTGCTGCGAACAGGGATCCTGTCGGCGACCGTCGCCGTGACGATCCTCGCAAGTGTCCCTGCGATGGCGGATGCGCCGCCATCCAATCCGAACACGAGTGTCCTGACCTTCGACTGCAGTCGGGGATCGGAGACGCGGACCTTCCAGGCAGTGGGGATCCTGCAGAGCCTTTCGGTCGCCGGCCAGCGGCTGGATGGAACCGGCGTGATCGTGTTCACGCATCTCGAGATCGACGGTCAGGTCATCTTCGATGTCCCCGGACAAGCAGGTCGGTCCGACCTCTGGTCGTGCACCATCGCGGAGGTTCCTGGGGCTGTGGTCGTTGTGCTGTTGACGCCGCGACGCTAGGCGGCTTAGCAGCCCGGCGAGTT
>Ga0190270_10001344_pt1 | contig 11378 bp, 9 predicted proteins | sample Popmic320T_FD_133748 | JGI IMG/M metagenome (GOLD analysis project Ga0190270, IMG submission 133748) | Populus adjacent soil microbial communities from riparian zone of Weber River, Utah, USA - 320 T | ecosystem: Environmental > Terrestrial > Soil > Riparian zone | place: USA: Utah | collected... | reverse complement strand
TGCGGGAAAATCGTGTGCATCAGTTCTTCTTCGGTGGTCTCGAGATTCATCGCGATGACATAGCCCTGGATCAGCTCTGTCACCTCCGCGCCGACCATGTGCGCGCCGAGAAGCTGGCCGGTCCTCTTGTCGAAGATGACTTTCACCATGCCTTGATCCTCGCCGAGCGCCACCGCCTTGCCGTTGCCAACGAACGGGAAGCGGCCGACCCGAATGTCGAGCTTCTTGTCCTTTGCGGCCTGCTCGGTCAGACCGACCGAGGCGATCTGCGGGAAGCAGTAGGTGCAACCCGGGATCAGGCTTTTGTTCATCGGGTGCGGATGCAGGCCTTTGATCGCCTCCACGCAGACCACGCCCTCGTGCTCCGCCTTGTGAGCGAGCATCGGTGGCCCGGCGACGTCGCCGATCGCGTAGATGCCCGGCACATTGGTCTTGTAGAAGCCGTCGGTCACGATGGTGCCCCGCTCGGTCTTCACGCCGAGCTTTTCCAGGCCGAGGTTCTCGGCATTGCCGACCACGCCGACCGCGGAGATCACGCGATCGACGGTCATGGTCTGCGTGTTGCCCTTGCCGTCGTCGACGGTGGCGGTAACGCTGTCGCCCTTCTTGTCGAGCTTGGTGACCTTGGCGCCGGTGAGAATCTTGATGCCCTGCTTCTCGAACGCCTTGCGCGCGAACGCGGCAATCTCGGCGTCCTCGACCGGGAGGATCTGCGGCAGCAGTTCGACCACTGTCACCTCCGCGCCCATGGTGCGGTAGAAGCTAGCGAACTCGATGCCGATCGCGCCGGAGCCGACCACGAGCAGCGACTTCGGCATGGCGTCAGGGGCCATCGCCTCGAAATAGGTCCAGACCAGCTTCTTGTCGGGTTCGAGCCCGGGCAGCACGCGCGGCCGGGCGCCGGTCGCGACGATGATGTGCTTGGCCTGATAGCTGCCGGGCCCGAGCGCGTCCTTGGGCGCGGGCGTGCCGCTCGCCTTCACGGTGATCTTCCCGGGCGCGTCGATGACGGCCTCGCCCCATATCACCGAAACCTTGTTCTTCTTCATCAGGAACGTGACGCCGGCGTTCATGCGCCCGGCGACGCCGCGCGAGCGCTTGACCACCGCGGCCGGATCGAATGTCACGTTGCCGGCCGACAGCCCGTAATCCTTGGCGTGCTGCATGGCGTGGTAGATTTCCGCCGAGCGCAGCAGCGCTTTGGTCGGGATGCAGCCCCAGTTCGAGCAGATGCCGCCGAGATAATGGCGCTCGACGATGGCGGTCTTGAAGCCGAGTTGCGCCGCCCGGATCGCGGTGACGTAGCCGCCCGGCCCCGAGCCGATGATGATGACGTCGAAATTGATGTCAGCCATGATGTTCTTTCAGTTGCCGGGGCGAGTGTAGCGCGAGCGGCGCAAACCTCTACCCCGCTTGCGCCAGCCGCCGGCGCAGCATGTGGCCCCGGATGTAGGTTTCGAGGAAAACCATGGCGAGTAGCGCGGCCACGCCGCCAAGCGCAATGGTGCGCACCATGTCGCGCAGCCAATTGGTCGGACGATAGCTGATCGCCTGGCCGATGACGTCGAGCCCGTAGGGGTTGAGGATCGCCAGGCCGCCGACCATGGTCGCGATCCAGGGCCACAGGCTGAGATCGTCCTCGCCGCGCAGCCGCAGCCAGCGCCGCCGCACCAGGCCCCATTGCACCAGCACCGCGACCAGCGCGGGAACGATGAACTCCAGCGCGACTGCGGTGTTCTCGATCGCGATCGAAAACGGATTGGTCGAGCGGTCGGCGGCGGTCTTGACGAGCGCGGGAAATGCCAGCGGGATGAAGGCGAGCAATGCCAAGCCAGCCGCCACCGCGTTGAACACGCGCGGCTGGCGCGCCTCGATATTGGCCGCGACGAACGCCAGCAGGCAGATCGTCACGAAAACCAGCAACGCGATCAGGACCAGCCCGAACTCCTCGGTGGCGGCGAAGTAGTCCGCCAATTGCAGCGCGGCAAGTAGCGCCACGAACAGCGAAAGCAGGAAGGTGCCGAGGAAGGCAAGGAATGCACTCATCACAACGCACTCATCAAGCGCCGGCCCTCCTCGGCCGCGGACAAGACCTACTCGACGACCAGCTTCAGTTCCTCGACCACCGGCCTCACCTGCGCGATCTGCTCTTGCAGCATCTTGCCCATCTCCGCCGGTGTGTTGCCGGACGGCTCGGCACCGACGTCCGTCATGCGCTTGGCGATGTCGGGGCGCTTCACCGCTTCGGCAACCTGCTGCTGGATCCGATTGACGATCGCGTCCGGCGTGCCCTTCGGCGCGAGGAAGCCGTTCCAGCCCTGCAGCTCGAGATTGGGGAAGCCCATCTGGCGCGCGGTCGGCACGTCCGGCAGCGCCGCTGATTTGGTGGCGACCGCCATGGCCTTGAGTGAGCCGGAGCGCACATGCTGCAGCGAACTGGAGAGCTGATCGCCGCCGAATTGGATGCGCCCCGCCAGCATGTCGGTGACCAGCGGCGCGGCGCCGCGGAACGGGATGTGATCCATCTTGATGCCGGCGTCGCGCTTGAGCACCTCGCCGCAGAGATTCATGATGCTGCCCGGCCCGGTCGAGCCATACAGCAGCGGCTTGTCGGCTTTCTTGGCGTAGTCAACGAACTCCTTGAGGTTGCCGACCGGCACGTCCTTGGCGGCGAGGAAGAGGAGCGGCACCCAGGCGCCGACCGTCACCGTGACGAAGTCGTCGAACGTGTGCCGCGCGCGCTTCACGTACATCAGCGACGACGTGGTGGTGCTGAACGTGATGTTGCCGAACAGCAGCGTGTGCCCGTCGGGCGTCGCCTTGGCGACCTGATCGGCGCCGATCGATCCGCCGCCGCCGCCCACGTTCTCGACCACGAAAGGCTGTCCCATCGTTTCGGTGAGGCGTTGCGCGATCAGCCGCGCCAGCATGTCGGTGGTGGCGCCGGCTGGGAACGGCACGACGATGCGGACGTTGCGGCTCGGGAACTGCGATTGCGCGAGCACCGCCGGGGCGAACATCGCCGCGCCGCCGGCTGCCGCCGCGCCTTTGAGGATTTGGCGTCTGGTCTTGGTCATGTGTCGCTCCCTAGAACTGTTTTTGCGTCGCCTTGCTCAACTTTAGCTGCTAATAGCGATCCATGCGACCCCGCGGGGATAGCACGCGGTTTGCTTCTATCCCCGATCGCCCCGGCGGCGCATCGCACACCGCCGTCATCGCCGGGCTTGACCCGGCGATCCATGAAGACTTTCCACGAACACCAAACGTCAGAATTGCTATGCCGCTCCATCTCATGGATTGCCGGGTCAAGCCCGGCAATGACGATCGAGAGAGCGCCTGCGCTGCCCCAGGTCGCCCGCGACTACACCACCATCATCACCGGATTTTCGATCAGCCTCTTGAACGCGCCGATCAACTCCGCGCCGAGCGCGCCGTCAACCGCGCGATGATCGCATGACATCGTGACGCTCATGATGTGAGCGGCCTCGACCTTGCCGTTCACCACCACCGGGCGCTCCTCGCCGGCGCCGACCGCAAGGATCGTGGCGTGCGGCGGATTGATCACGGCGGTGAAGTCCTTGATGCCGTACATGCCGAGGTTGGACACCGCGGTGGTGCCGCCCTGGTATTCATGCGGCTTAAGCTTGCGCCCGCGGGCGCGCGCCGCGAAATCCTTCATCTCGTTGGAGATCGCGGACAGCGACTTGGTCTCGGCGCTGCGCACGATCGGCGTGATCAGGCCGCCCGGCATCGCGACAGCGACACCGACGTCGGAATGCTTGTGCTTGAGCATGCCGCTCTCCGTCCAGCTCACGTTGGCATCGGGGATGCGCTGCAATGCGAGCGCCAGCGCCTTGATGACGAAGTCGTTGACCGAGAGCTTGTAGGCCGGCTTGCCGTCCTTGTCCTTAGGCGCCGAGGCATTGATCTCTTCGCGCGCATCCAGGAGCCGGCCGATGTTGCAGTCGATGGTTAGATAGAAATGCGGGATGGTCTGCGTCGACGCCGTTAGGCGTTGCGCGATGGTGCGGCGCATGCCGTCGTGCGGCACCACCTCGTAGCTGCCCTCTTCGAACAGTGCGCGCACCTGCTGGTCGGACATCGACGGCGCGACGGCCGGCGCGGCTCCGCCGGCAGCGACACCGGCGGCGGGGCGCAGTCCCTTGCCGGACTTCGCCGCGTCGACGTCGCGCGCGATGATGCGGCCGTGCGGGCCCGATCCGGTGATGCGCGACACGTCGATGCCGGCTTCCTTGGCAAGACGCCGAGCGAGCGGCGAGGCGAACGCGCGGTTGCCGCCGGTGCGGGCGGCCGGCGTGGGAGTAGCCGCGGGAGCTGGGGCAGCAACCGGCTTGGGCGCTGCCGGAGCAGGTGCTGCAGCGGGCGCCGCAGCGGCCTGCGCGGGTTTCGCCTGCTGCGGCGGGATGACGGGCCGCGATGCGGCGGCGGCCTTCACGTCCTCGCCTTCGTTGGCCAGCAGCGCGATCACCTGGTTGACCGGCACGTCGGCGGTGCCTTCGGCGACGACGATCTTGGCCAGCGTGCCTTCGTCGACCGCCTCGACCTCCATGGTCGCCTTGTCGGTCTCGATCTCGGCGATGATGTCGCCGGGCTTGACCGTGTCGCCCTCTTTCTTGAGCCACTTCGCGAGGTTGCCCTTCTCCATCGTGGGCGACAACGCGGGCATGAGGATGTTGGTGGGCATGGCGGCGACTGGGTTTACCGGTAGCAGACGGCCTTGGCCGCCTCGACCACTTCGGCGACCGACGGCAGCGCAAGCTTCTCAAGATTGGCGGCGTAGGGCATCGGGACGTCCTTGCCGGCCACGCGGGTCGGCGGCGCATCGAGATAATCGAACGCCTCCGCCGTGACTCGCGCCGCGATCTCGGCGCCGATGCCGCACTGCGGCCAGCCCTCCTCGATGGTGACAATGCGGCCGGTCTTCTTGACCGACGCAATCACCGTTTCGGAGTCCAGGGGGCGCAAGGTGCGAAGATCGATCACCTCGGCCGCGATGCCGAGCTTGGCGAGCTCATCCGCGGCCTTGAGTGCGTAGGTCATGCCGATCGAGAACGCGACGATGGTGACGTCATTTCCGGCGCGCGCGATCCGTGCCTTGCCGATCGGCAGCACTAAATCCTCGAGCTTGGGCACCGGCCCGCTCTGCCCGTAGAGAATTTCGTTTTCGAGGAAGATCACCGGATTGGGATTGCGGATCGCGGCCTTGAGTAGGCCCTTGGCGTCGGCGGCATTCGACGGCGCGATCACCGTCAGCCCCGGAATGTGCGAGTACCAAGCGGAGTAGTCCTGGCTGTGCTGGGCGGCGACGCGGGCCGCCGCGCCGTTTGGGCCGCGGAACACCACCGAGGATTTCATCTGGCCGCCCGACATGTAGAGCGTCTTGGCCGCCGAGTTGATGATCTGGTCGATCGCCTGCATGGCGAAGTTGAACGTCATGAACTCGACGACCGGCTTGAGGCCCGCCATCGCCGCGCCGACGCCCAATCCCGCGAAGCCGTGCTCGGTGATCGGCGTGTCGACCACGCGCTGCGCACCGAACTCCTGCAGCAGGCCCTGCGTGACCTTGTAGGCGCCCTGATACTCGGCGACCTCCTCGCCCATCACGAAGACGTCCTTGTCGCGGCGCATCTCCTCGGCCATCGCATCGCGCAGCGCTTCGCGCATGGTGATGGTGACCATCTCGGTGCCTTCGGGCAGATCGGGGTCGGGCTGAGCCTGTGCCTGCGGCGCGGCGGGAGCGGATGAGGCGGCGGCCGGGGTGGGCTCGCTCTTGGCTGCGGGCGCGGCCGACTCGGTCTTTTGCGGCGCGGGCTTTGCGGCGCCGATCGAGGACTTGTCCTCGCCCTCGCCCAGGATCACCGCGATCGGCGTGTTGACCGCGACGTCCGCGGTGCCTTCGGGAATCAGGATTTTGCCGAGCGTGCCCTCGTCGACCGCCTCGACCTCCATGGTCGCCTTGTCGGTCTCGATCTCTGCGATCACGTCGCCGGCCTTGACCGTGTCGCCCTCGCTCTTGAGCCACTTGGCAAGGTTGCCCTTCTCCATGGTGGGCGACAGCGCGGGCATCAGCACTTCAATGGGCATGGACGCAGGACCCTCTTCGCTCTCCGTTTGAGCATGATCTTTCCGAAAACCGGTGCCCACTTTTCGGGATCATGCTCAGCGCGACAAGCGTGACAGATTGGTGGCGAGCGACATCGCGGCCGCCGCGATCATCAGGCAGGTGAAAAACGCGACCAGCGACTTGTTGGCCTTGGACGAATAGACGGCGGCTTCCCCGGTCATGTGCCGCGAGGCGAACGGCCAGGCGACAGCCGCGTACCACATCTGCTTGCGGTTGCTCTCGCCGGAAAGCACGCGCAGCGTGAGGGCGAAATTCAGCGCACCGACGATCCAGCTTGCGATGGCGCCGATGCAGGCCACGATGACCACGATGGTTGCCAATGTCGACATGCGCCGTCATCGCACCACGTCGGTGTAGAGTTCCGACGGATCGGGCTCGGGATCGTTGGTGGCGAATTCGGCAGCCTCGTTGACGGCGTCGCGCACTTTGGCGTCGATCTTCTTGACCTCGTCCTCGCTCGCCCATTTGCGCTCGAGAATGCGGCGGCGAACCTGCTCGATCGGATCCTGCTCGTTGCGGACCTTCTCGACCTCCTCGCGGGTGCGGTACTTCGCCGGGTCCGACATGGAGTGGCCGCGATAGCGGTAGGTCAGCATCTCCAGGATGATCGGGCCGTTGCCGTCGCGGCACCAGCCGACCGCCTTCTCCGCCGCGGCCTTGACCGCGCGCACATCCATGCCGTCGACCTGCTCGCCGGGGATGTCGTGAGAGAGCCCGCGGCTCGCCAGTTTGGTGGTGGCCGACGAGCGGGCGATCGAGGTGCCCATGGCGTACTGGTTGTTCTCGATGATGTAGACCACCGGCAGCTTCCAGAGCTTCGCCATGTTGAAGCTCTCGTACACCTGCCCCTGGTTGGCGGCGCCGTCGCCGAAATACGTCAGCGAGACGTTGTCGTTGCCGCGATACCTGTTGGCGAATGCCAAGCCGGTGCCGAGCGGGACCTGCGCGGCGACGATGCCGTGGCCGCCGAAGAAGCCCTTTTCGGCGGAGAACATGTGCATCGAGCCGCCCTTGCCCTTGGAATAGCCGTGGGTCCGGCCGGTCAACTCCGCCATCACGCCCTTGGGGTCCATGCCGCATGCCAGCATGTGGCCGTGGTCGCGGTAGCCGGTGATGACCTGGTCGCCCGGCTTGAGCGCCATCTGCATGCCGACCACCACGGCCTCCTGGCCGATGTAGAGGTGGCAGAACCCGCCGATCAGGCCCATGCCGTACATCTGGCCGGCCTTCTCCTCGAAACGCCGGATCAGCAGCATGTCCTGGTAGGCGGCGATCTGCCGGTCTTTGGGGAGCTCTGCTGCGGCGGTTGCGTTCCCCGCCGGGTTGGCGGACGGGCGACGCTCTGCCTTGTCCTTGGCAACGGCCATGGTGCTCCTCGGGCGAAAAGCGCCGCCGAACGGCGGCCTTAAATCCTTAGCGTATATCGTTGCGCGGCGAAAGCGTGTGGCTTCGCCACACGCACAGCCTTCGCGGCGCACAAGCCGCTGTGTTTGCATGGGAAATGGCAACGACCGGCGGCGGCGCAAGCCGCGTATCCGGTTTGCTCAGGGCCGCTTGAGGATCAGGGTGAGTTCTCGGCGGTTCAGATAGCCGAGCACCGCCCGCGCCCGCTCGTCCAGCGTGTCGGGATCGATGCTCTCCGACTTGAGCAGCGCCACGCGGCGCTGCCATTCGGTCCGCTCGCGCTTGAGGCGGCCGAGTTCGTCGCTCAGCGCGCTGTATTGTAGGTCGAGTTCATGCTTGGCGCGCAGGCCGTGGTTGCCGGTGTAGGCGTTGACGCCGAAGTACCCGATGAACAAGGCCGCGCCGCCGTAAAGGCCAAGCGCGGTCAGGAAAGCTCGGAGCCTGCGGCGGATCACCATGACGGCAAGATGCCGTGCGTCGCGTTAAGGCCTTGTTACCGGGTCGAAAGCAGCATCAGCAGCCGCTGCGCGTAGGCTCCGCGCCGCGCAGCGCGGCTTCAAGATCGCTCGGCCCCGCCGCGATGATGTCACGGCGCGGGATGTGGCCGTTGGTGATGACGGCCTTGAGCGCCGCCGCGACTTGCGGATCGGTTCGGATCGTGGTCTCGCGGCTTTGCGCCTGCATGCGATAGTAGTTCCGCATCGCCGCGATGAAATGCGTGCGATGCGTGGCCTGGCACAGGCGCTTCGGGTTCTCGGCGGCGAGGCAGGCCACGTAGCTGGCGGCCTTGCGGACCGGACCGACACCGGCGGCGTCGCCGCGCGAGCTGCAGGTCTTGTTGGCCTGGTCGAGAAAGACATCCTTCGCCCCGATCGGCACGTAGATTTCGTCCGCCACCGCGCCGCCGTTCTGCTTCCAATATTGGCTCAAGCCCTGGCCCGAACCCGTTGTGCCGACATAGATTCCGATCAGCAGCGCGGCTCCGCCGATCCAAAACACCATGCGGCGCAGGTTCGAAGTGCTCTCGTTCGAATTGTCATCGCCGATCTGCTCGAGTGCTACGCCCTGGATATTGCGAAGCCCTTCGCGCGTGATGCCTTCCGTCCGCTGACCGAATTGCTTGTCGCGCATGCGGTTACGGCCTCAGACGCGACGGACGATACGGCCCGCGGCAAGTGGCCGGACAAGGAACGGAGTGAAAACGGACAAGCGCATGTTTCTTCCCACCTGCCTTCCCATAGGACACCGCGGTAAAGGAACCGTCGCCGGGCCTCCGTCAATTGAGTGTTTCGGCACGGAAACCCCTATAATCGGCTTCAGAGCACGGCGCCTGATGACCACACCCCCTTCGCATCAAGTCCTGGCCGCGCTGTGGCGTCTGGCCTGTCAGCCGCCGGCGGCGCTCGACGCCATGGAACTGACCGGCGCCGAGCCGGTGCTGCCGTCCTCGTTCGCGGTCGGCACCGCGGCGCAGACCACCGTCGCGGCGTCGGCGCTGGCCGCCGCCGAACTGTGGCGGATGCGGACCGGACGGCAGCAGCAGGTCAGCGTGGCGATGCGCGACGCGGCGATCGAGACGCGCAGCGAGCATTACCTCGGCATCGACGGAAAGCCGCTCGGCGAAATTCGAGACAAGATCGCGGGCCTGTACCGCTGCGGCGACGGCCGCTGGGTGCGGCTGCACACCAACTTGCCACATCACTGCGCAGGAACGCTTAAGCTGCTCGGCTGCGACCACGACCGCGCTTCGGTGCAGCGCGCGCTCGATCGATGGGAAGCCTACGAGCTTGAGGATGCCGCCGTCGCGGCCGGCCTGGTGGTCACCGCGACACGCTCGTTCGCGGAATGGGACGTGCACCCGCAGGGCCGCGCGGTCGCGGAGCTGCCGCCGTTCACGATCGAGAAGATCGGGGATGCGCAGCCCGAACCGCTGCCCGCGGGCGATCGCCCGCTGTCCGGCATCAAGGTGCTCGACCTCACGCGCGTGATCGCCGGCCCGGTGTGCGGGCGCACGCTGGCGTCGCATGGCGCCGACGTGCTGCTGATCACCGCGGCGCACCTGCCGTCGATGGAATCTTTGGTGATCGACAACGGACGGGGCAAGCTCGCGGCGCATCTCGATCTGCGCGATCCGAGCGCACGCGAGAGGCTCGCCGCGCTGCTGCGGCAGGCTGACATTTTCGTGCAGGGCTACCGGCCCGGCGCCATTGCCCAATACGGCTTCAGCGCCGAGCAAGCGGCGAAGCTGCGGCCCGGCATCGTGTGCGTCTCGATTTGCGCCTACAGCCACGAAGGGCCGTGGGCGCGCCGGCGCGGCTTCGATTCACTGGTGCAGAACGCCAACGGCCTGAACGACGCCGAGGCGCAGGCGTTCGGCGCCAGCCAGCCCAAGCCGCTGCCTGCCCAGGCGCTCGATCACGGCACCGGTTTCCTGATGGCGTTCGCCGCGATGTCGGCGCTCAAGCGCCGCGCCACCGAGGGCGGTAGCTGGCACGTGCGCTGCTCGCTGGCGCAGACCGGCGTCTGGTTTCGCGGGCTTGGCCGGGTCGACGGGACGGCTTGCCCGGACCTTCATCTTTGGGACGTGCAGGACCGGCTTTACGACAGCCATTCCGGCTTTGGCCGGCTCACCGCCGTGCGCCACTCCGCCGTCATGTCGGAGACGCCGCCGCGCTGGGAGCGGCCGTCGGTGCCGCTCGGCACTGATCCCGCCGCTTGGCCGAGCTAGCGGAGAGCTTTGATCGCCGCGCGCCCGGCGTATTTCGCCTGCGGGCCCAGATCCTGCTCGATGCGCAGGAGCTGATTGTATTTCGCGGTGCGGTCGGAGCGCGCCAGCGAACCGGTCTTGATCTGCCCGCAATTGGTGGCGACCGCGAGGTCGGCAATGGTGGCGTCTTCTGTCTCGCCGGAGCGGTGCGACATCACGCAGGTGTAGCCAGCCTTGTGCGCGGTTTCGACCGCGGCCAGCGCCTCGGTCAGCGTGCCGATCTGGTTGACCTTCACCAAGATCGAATTGCCGATGCCCTTGTTGATGCAGTCGGTCAGCCGCTTCACGCTGGTGACCATCAGGTCGTCGCCGACGAGCTGGCACTTCTGTCCGATCAGGTCGGTGACGAGCTTCCAGCCCTCGAAATCGTCTTCGGCCATGCCGTCCTCGATGGAGTAGATCGGGTAGCGCGACACCAGGTCAGCGAGATACTTGGCCTGCTCTTCCTTGGAGCGGGTTTTGCCTTCGCCTTCATAGACATAGGAACCATTCTTAAAGAACTCGGTTGAGGCGGGATCGAGCGCCAGCACGATGTCGCTGCCCGGCTTGTAGCCGGCGCCTTCGATCGCCTTCATGACGAAGCCGAGAGCTTCCTCTGCCGATTTGAGATTGGGCGCAAAGCCCCCCTCGTCGCCGACGTTGGTGTTGTGGCCCTGGTCGTGCAGCGCCTTCTTCAAGGTCTGGAACACCTCGACGCCCCAGCGCAGGCCTTCGGCGAAGGTCGGCGCGCCGACCGGCATGATCATGAATTCCTGGAAGTCGATCGGGTTGTCGGCGTGTACGCCGCCGTTGACGATGTTCATCATCGGCACCGGCAGCAGCCGCGCCGAGCTGCCGCCGATGTAGCGATAGAGAGGTTGCCCGCGAGCGAGGGCGGCCGCCTTGGCGACCGCCAGCGACACGCCGAGGATGGCGTTGGCGCCGAGCCGCGCTTTGTTCAGCGTGCCGTCGAGCGCGATCATGATCTCGTCGATCTGGGCCTGGTGCTCGGCGTCCATACCTCCAATGGCGTCGAAGATTTCCGTTTCGACCGCGGCCACGGCCTTCTGCACGCCCTTGCCG
>Ga0190270_10001343_pt1 | contig 11379 bp, 12 predicted proteins | sample Popmic320T_FD_133748 | JGI IMG/M metagenome (GOLD analysis project Ga0190270, IMG submission 133748) | Populus adjacent soil microbial communities from riparian zone of Weber River, Utah, USA - 320 T | ecosystem: Environmental > Terrestrial > Soil > Riparian zone | place: USA: Utah | collected... | reverse complement strand
GACGAGGCCGTCGAGTTCATGCGGGTGGATCATCGTTTCCAGACCGGGGCGATGCTTATATATCAACGGCAGCACGCCGGACGCCAAAACAGCCATGAAATTCCTCGATGAAGCAAAGGTCTATGTCCGCTCCGGCGACGGCGGCAACGGCTGCGTGGCGTTCCGCCGCGAGAAGTTCATCGAGTTCGGCGGCCCGAGCGGCGGCAACGGCGGGCATGGCGGCGCCGTGGTGGTGGAGGCGGTCGATGGCCTCAACACGCTGATCGACTACCGTTACCAGCAGCATTTCAAGGCGCGCCCCGGTGTGCCCGGCAAGGGCAAGGACCGCCACGGGGCTCGCGGCAGCGCCGTCGTGCTCAAGGTCCCGGTCGGCACGCAGATTTACGATGAGGACAAAGAAACGCTGATCGCCGACCTCACCAAGCTCGGCGAGCGCATCGTGCTGGCCGAAGGTGGCAACGGCGGCTTCGGCAACGCGCATTTCAAGAGCTCGACCAATCGCGCGCCGACCAACGCCAATCCGGGCCAACCCGGCGAGGAGCGCTGGATCTGGCTGCGCCTCAAGCTGATCGCCGACGCCGGTATCGTCGGCCTGCCGAACGCCGGCAAGTCGACATTCCTCGCCGCGACCAGCGCCGCCAAGCCGAAGATCGCCGACTATCCCTTCACCACGCTGCACGCCCAGCTCGGCGTGGTCGAGAGCGACGGCCGCGAATTCGTGCTGGCCGACATTCCTGGATTGATCGAAGGCGCGCACGAGGGCACCGGCCTCGGTGACCGCTTCCTCGGCCACATCGAGCGCTGCCGCGTGCTGCTGCACCTGGTCGACGGTACCGGCGAGCATGCCGGCGAGGCTTACAAGACGGTGCGCGCCGAGCTTGAAGCCTATGGCGAGGGCCTCGCCGACAAGCCGGAGATCGTTGCACTGTCCAAGGTCGACGCGATGACGCCGGAAGCCATCAAGCAACAAGTGGCGCGTCTGAAGCGCGCGGCGAAAACGGCGCCGTTGCTGCTTTCCGCGCAGTCGCGCAAGGGCGTACCGGAGGCGCTGCGCGCGCTACTCAAGGTGATCGACGATTCCGGCGGAACCACCGCCGCGCGGCGCCGCGACGGCGCAGCGGCCTGGCAGCCGTAAGACATTTCAAGACAATCCCACGGGGAGGAACGCCGCAATGAAAACCCGCGCAGCCGTGGCATGGAAGGCGGCCGAACCCCTCACCATCGAGACGATCGACATCGAAGGCCCGAAGCCCGGCGAGGTGCTGGTCGAGATCAAGGCGACCGGCATCTGCCACACCGACGCCTACACACTGTCAGGCGCCGATCCCGAGGGACTGTTCCCGGCGATCCTCGGCCACGAGGGCGCGGGTATCGTGCGTGAGGTTGGCGCAGGCGTGACATCGCTGAAGGCCGGCGATCACGTCATCCCGCTCTACACGCCCGAATGCCGGCAATGCAAAACCTGCCTTTCGCGGCGCTCGAACCTCTGCACCGCGATCCGCGCCACGCAGGGCAAGGGCGTGATGCCGGACGGCACCTCTCGGTTCAGGTGTGACGGCGACCACGTGTTCCACTACATGGGCTGCTCGACGTTCGCTAACTTCACCGTGCTGCCGGAGATTGCGCTGGCCAAGGTCCGCGAGGACGCACCGTTCGACAAGGTCTGCTACATCGGCTGCGGCGTCACCACCGGCATCGGCGCGGTGATCAATACCGCTAAAGTTTGGCCGGGCGCCAACGTCGCAGTGTTCGGGCTCGGCGGCATCGGCCTCAACGTGATCCAGGGCGCCCGCATGGCAGGCGCAGCCAAGATCGTCGGCATCGACACCAACCCGTCAAAGCGCGCGATGGCCGAGAAGTTCGGCATGACGGATTTTATCAATCCAAAAGACGTGGGCGCCGAGAAGGTGGTGCAGGCGGTGGTCGATGCGACCTCCGGCGGCGCGGATTTCTCGTTCGAGTGCATCGGCCTTCCCGTGACGATGCGGCAGGCGCTGGAGTGCTGTCATCGCGGCTGGGGCGAAAGCATCATCATCGGCGTCGCGGCGTCCGGCCAAGAAATTTCGACGCGGCCGTTCCAGCTCGTGACGGGCCGCGTCTGGAAGGGCACCGCGTTCGGCGGCGCCAGGGGGCGCACTGACGTGCCGAAGATCGTCGACTGGTACATGGAGGGTAAGATCAACATCGACGACCTGATCACCCATACCATGCCGCTCGACAAGATCAACGACGCCTTCGATCTGATGCACGAGGGCAAGTCGATCCGCAGCGTGGTGGTGTATTAGCCGCTCCCCAGGACGGCGTGGAGCGTGCTAGACAGCCCGTCCCGACGCCACCGTTTCAAAGCCATGTCACCCGCTGCCAAAACCCCTGCCCTCGCCGATTTTCGCCGCATCGTGGTGAAAGTCGGCTCGTCGCTGCTGGTCGATTCGACGGCCGGCAAGCTGAAAGAGGCGTGGCTAGCCTCGCTCGCGCAAGACATCGCCAAGCTCCACAAGGACAAGCGCGACGTCATCGTGGTGTCGTCCGGCGCGATCGCGCTCGGCCGTGCCGTGCTCAAGCTGCCGAAGGGCGTGCTCAAGCTGGAGGACAGCCAGGCCGCCGCCGCGGTCGGCCAGATCGCGCTGGCTCGCACCTGGGCCGAGGCGCTCGGCCAGCACAAAATTACCGCAGGCCAGGTGCTGGTGACATTGACCGACACCGAGGAGCGCCGCCGCTATCTCAACGCGCGCTCCACCATCGCCAAGCTCTTGGAATGGCGCAGCGTTCCGGTGATCAACGAGAACGACACCGTCGCCACCAACGAGATTCGTTACGGCGACAACGACCGCCTCGCCGCCCGCGTCGCCGCCATGGCCAGCGCCGATCTGCTGGTGCTGCTGTCCGACGTCGACGGACTCTACGACGCGCCGCCTGCCTCAAATGCCAAGGCAAAACACATTCCGCTGGTGCCGCGCGTCACCGCAGAGATCGAGGCGATGGCAGGCGCATCGGGTTCAGAGCTGTCGCGCGGCGGCATGGTCACCAAGATCGAAGCGGGCAAGATCGTCACCACCGCGGGCGCCCATATGGTGATCGCCTCCGGCCATGTCGATCATCCGCTCGCAGCGATCGCAGCCGGTGGCCGCGCGACGTGGTTCCTCACCCCGGCCAATCCGGTGACCGCGCGCAAGAAGTGGATCGCGGGGTCCCTCGAACCCAAGGGCACGCTGACCATCGACGCCGGCGCCGCTGCGGCGCTCCGTCGCGGGAAGAGCCTGCTGCCTGCCGGGGTTGTACGGGTTGATGGCGCCTTCGGCCGCGGCGATGCGGTGCTGATCCGTGGACCCGACGGCGCCGAGATAGGACGCGGTTTGGTCGCCTACGACGCGGAAGATGCCGCAAAGATCGTGCGGAAGTCGTCGAGCGACATTGTCCTGATCCTGGGCGTCGAGGGCCGCGCCGAGATGGTCCATCGCGACGACCTGGTAATGAGTGGCGCGTAACTGCGACGGGCTGTCGCAACGCTGAACCTCGCATGAACGAATGCGGCCTTGCGCCGATCCGCCGCGCGATCTGCTGCCGCGCGGCATCTGATCGCGTTGTCGCGCCACCACCAACCCTCTCCAATCGTTCGACCAACGCAAAAGTTGGCAAACATCAAACGCCGAGGAGGGGCGCCCCAATGAAAAAAACGATCATCGTTGCTGCTGCAACCGTCATTGTCGGAGCCGTCGCATTCAAGCCTGTGCCGGCCGCCGCGTTCTTCTGGGTTCCGATCATCATGGAATCCAAGAAGGACAAGAACTTCAAAGCCGTGAACCCGTACGGGCCGAAGAAGGCCAAAGCCAGCAAGAAGAAGAGATAAGCACGGATCGATTTACTCGCCGCCAGAGCGAGATGCTCCAAACGCGTCCCTGACGACGTTTGCTCTTCCCAGACGATCCACAAAGGGGGCTTGCCCAGCCCCCTATTTTTTGGGCCGATGGAACCGATCCGCCCCGAGCGCATTGTCAGGCTGCGACGCGACAAGCTCATGAGTCAGAAGGCGATCGAAAGATCGCCCGGAAAACCCCGGCCCGTTGGCCGGGGTTTCCGTTTCTGGCTAGCGGACCGGAAAATCGAAATACGTATCGGGGAACGGCTCCTTCCCGAGCGTGAAGTGCCACCACTCCTTGCTGTAGGGCACGAACCCGCGGCGGCGCATCGCATCGGCGAGCAGCCGGCGGTTGGCCTGCGCCTGCGCACTCACCGACTTATAGGACGGCGCGGAGCGCGGACTGAAGAAGTCGAACGGCGTGCCCATATCGAGGTCCTTCCCCCCGTCGCGCCGCACCAGCGTCATGTCGAGCGTCGAGCCGCGTGAGTGACCCGAACGCGCGGCGATGTAGCCGTCGCGGAACAGGTCGCGCTTGTCGGCGTGCGGATAGTAGTCCGCCTTGCGTGCCTGATCGCGAAGGTCGCGCGCCCAGCGCACGAAATGCGCCACCGCCCGCACCGGTCGGTAGCAATCGAACGCCTTGATGGCCAGACCCTTCGACTCAAGATCGCGCGCCACTTCGGCGAGCGTAACCGCGGCCTCGCGGGTCAGATAGCAAACCGGCTTCTCGTAGCCATCGATCGGTGTGCCGACGAAATTGTCCGAGCCGAGATAGCGCATGTCGACCACGAGATTCGGCACGAATGTCGAGACATCGACGAAGCTTGCCGGGCGCGTCTGCGCAACGGCGATTGGAAGCGTGGCGAGTGTGGTCATGAGGACGACGATCAAACGAAGCATGCGTGCGCTTCACGCATCGAGCCAGGCGACGGCGCGGATCGGCGCGCCCGTGCCGCCCTTGATCTTGATCGGAAAGCCGATGAAGCGGAAACGTCCCTTGCCGATCAGCTTGTCGAGATTGACCAGCCCTTCCATGTGCGTGAAGCCGAGATCGCGGCAGACATGATGCACCTCGAAATTGTTGCGCCCCGTCCGGCCCGGGCTTACGGCTTCGACGCCGAACATGCCGATCTTCTTCTCGCGGCCGAGCCAGGTCGCGGATTCCTTGGTGACGCCGGGAAAGTCGGTGATGAAAGCCGGCGTGCCATGCGTGCGCCGGTAGAAGTCCATGTGCAGCAGCACGGTGTCCTTCGGCTTGATGGTGACGCCGGCGGCCTTCTCAGCGGCCTGCAAGTCCTCGATCGAGATGTCGGACTTCAAGGGCTTGTGCGAGAGGTCGAGGCACACCGCCTCCGTGAAGAAGTTCTCCAGCGGCATCTGATCGATCGACGCGGCGCCCGGCTTGGCGTCAAAATGCTTGGGCGCGTCGACGTGGGTACCGGCATGATCGCCCATCACCAGCGCCATCGTCGCGGACGAGAATTTGTACCCCTCGGCGTCCCGGACCTCGTCGTGGGTGGAGAAGGTCGTGATGATGACCTGCGGATGGTTCGGCAGCACCTGCATCTTATGTTCGATGTCGCGGCTGAGATCGATCAGGATCATGGGTCATTCCCAGTTGTCAGGTTGCCCAGCAGAACCGCCCGATAGCGCCGTTGCAATCCCCCTTGAGGCCCATTTGCGCACGGTAACCCTTGCTGCGGCGGCATGACCGGCGGACCCAAGACGTGATACAACGTCGCGAAATCACCGGTTTGAGCATATCTACCGACGACCATGTCCGCGCCGCTGAAAACCATCGATGGAACAAGTGACGTCGCCGCGACGATGGCCGGGATCGGCCGCCGCGCGAAGGCGGCGGCGCGGGTGCTGGCGCTCGCCTCGACGGAGCAAAAGGACGGCGCGCTGACCGCCATGGCGCAGGCGGTCCGCGCCGCCAAGGCCGACATCCTCGCCGCCAATGCCGAGGACATTGCCGATGCCAAATCGTCCGGCGCGACACCGGCGTTCATCGACCGGTTGGCGCTCGACGACACGCGCATTGCCGCGATGGCCGATGGCCTCGAAGTGGTGCGCGCGCAACCCGATCCGGTCGGCAAGGTCACGGAATCCTGGACGCGGCCGAACGGCATGACCATCGAGCGCATTCGCGTGCCGCTCGGCGTCATCGCGGTGATCTACGAAAGCCGCCCCAACGTGACGGCGGATGCAGGCGCGCTGGCACTCAAGGCCGGCAACGCGGTGATCCTGCGCGGCGGCTCGGACGGCCACCGCTCGGCGCGCGCCATTCATGTGGCGCTCGCGAAAGGCTTGAAGGATGCCGGCCTGCCGGAGGACGCGATCTCGCTGGTGCCGACCCGCGACCGCGCCGCGGTCGGCCAACTGCTGCAGGGGCTCGACGGCGCTATCGACGTGATCGTGCCGCGCGGCGGCAAGAGCCTGGTCGCGCGCGTGCAGGCCGAGGCGCGCGTCCCCGTATTCGCGCATCTCGAAGGCGTCTGCCATGTCTACGTGGACAAGGCGGCGAAGCTCGATATGGCAAAATCCATCGTGCTCAACGCCAAGCTGCGGCGCACCGGCGTGTGCGGCGCGGCCGAGACGCTGCTGGTCGATCGCGCGGCCGCCGCGACGCATCTTAAGCCGCTGATCGGAATGCTGCTCGACGCGGGCTGCGAGGTGCGCGGTGACGCCGCGGTGCAAGGGGCCGACGGAAGGGTGAAGCCAGCGAGCGAAGAAGACTGGTCGACCGAGTATCTCGACACCATCATCACCGCCGGCGTGGTCGATGGCGTCGATGCGGCGATAGGCCATATCGAGCGTTACGGCTCGCACCACACCGACGCGATCGTCACCGAGGATGGCCGGACGGCGGAGAAATTTCTCAACGAGGTCGATTCCGCGATCGTTTTGCACAACGCTTCGACCCAGTTCGCCGACGGGGGCGAATTCGGCTTCGGCGCCGAGATCGGCATCGCCACCGGCAAGCTGCACGCGCGCGGCCCGGTCGGCGTCGAGCAACTCACCAGCTTCAAGTATCGCGTGCGCGGTACGGGGCAGATCAGGCCGTGACAACCCCACTGTCGTTTGGCGCGGCGGACTCATGAACGGCCGTCTCGTTCTGCCACCTCACGCTCCCGGCATGCGAATCGGCCTGTTCGGCGGCACCTTCGACCCGCCTCATCTGGCCCATCTTGGCGCCAGCCTGTTGGCACTCAAGAAGCTCAACCTCGACCGGATGTGGTGGCTGGTAACGCCGGGCAACCCACTGAAAGACACGCGCGGCCTGCAACCGCTCGCGAAGCGCATCGCCGCATCGAGGGAACTCACAAGTCATCCCCGGATCGACATCTCAGGTCTCGAAGCTGTCATCAACACGCGCTATACTTACGACACGCTGGAGTTTCTGGTGCGCCGTTGCCGCGGCGTGCGGTTCGTCTGGGTGATGGGCGCGGACAATCTGCGGAGCTTCTCACGCTGGCAAAACTGGCGAGGCATCACCAAGCTCATGCCGATGGCGGTGGTCGACCGCATGGGTTCGAGCCTTTATGCCACCGGCGCCCGCGCGCCCCAGGCCCTTTGGCCATACCGACTGCCCGAGGAATTCGCTCCGGTGCTGGCCGTCCAGAAGCCGCCAGCCTGGATTTACCTCCACGGCCTCAAGTCGCCGCTGTCCTCGACTGCGCTGCGGGCGCAGCGGGCCGGGAAGGCGAGAGGTTGAAACCCTTCTACCCTCATGCCTATCTTAGCGAGTGGGCCCCGGCGATTCCGGGGCGCAAGACCAATTGAAAGGACAAGAACCCCTGCCGACCACAGCAGCCCCTCGGGCCCGCGTTCGCCGCGTTGCGTCCGATGCCGTCTCCAAGCGCACCCGTATCGACGCCAAGGAGACACTCCGCCACGTCCTCACGAGCCTCGATGACATGAAGGCCGAGGACACCATCACCATCGATCTCGCCGGCAAGACCTCGATCGCTGACACCATGGTGGTGACCAGCGGCCGCTCGAATCGTCACGTCACCTCGATCGCTGATAGCGCCATCGAAAGCCTGGAGAAGGCCGGCGTGAAAGGCATACGCGTCGAGGGCAAGCGCAACGGCGACTGGGTTCTGATCGACGCAGGCGATGTCATCGTGCATGTCTTCCGGCCCGAAGTGCGCACCTTCTACGACCTCGAAAAAATGTGGGCGGGCACGCACAGCCGGAAAGCAAATTAACGGGCAGCCATGCGGCTCACCGTCGCCGCGGTCGGCCGCCTGAAAGATGGCCCCGAGCACGAGCTTGCCGAGCGCTATCGCAAGCGCGCCGAGCAGCTCGGTCGGCGCATCGGATTGCGCGAAGTCGAGATCGTCCAGGTGCGTGAAAGCCGGGCCCAGGAGGTCGGCAAGCGCATGATCGAAGAATCGATCGCGATCGCCAACGTGATTCCCGAAAAGTCGGCGATCGTCATCCTCGACGAGCGCGGTGAAAATCTCGACAGCGTGGCGCTCGCGAAGCATCTTGGCGAGTGGCGCGATAATGGGCGGCCCGCCGCTGTCTTCATCATTGGCGGCGACGACGGCCTGGCGCCGGCATTGCGCGAGCGGGCGACGCTGCGAATTGCGTTCGGCGCCGCAACCTGGCCGCACCAGTTGGTGCGGGGCATGCTGCTCGAGCAGATTTACCGCGCGATCACAATTTTGGCGGGCCATCCCTATCACCGCGCCTAGAAAATCACCGGCGGCCCGCCTGGACTCGGCGCAATCCTCGCGTTACTTCAACGGCCAATGGCTGCCTCCACACGGCAAACCGATTCGCATTTTGCGCTGAGCTTTGCGCTGGCGCCGGTGCTGCTGCTGGCTATCACCACCAACGGCCTCGCCCAATCGACGCTCGACAAGCTGCGCCAGCACGACAAGGAATTGGAGACTGTCCGCTCGCAACAGCGGCAAACCGCCGACACCGAAGCGCGGCTCAAGCGCGAGATCGGCAACATCGGCGACGATCGCCGCAAGCTCAATCAGACGCTGATCGAGGCGGCCTCGCGCCTGCGCACCGTCGAAGGACGGGTCGCCGACACAGAGGCTCGCCTCAAGCCGCTCGACGACAGCGAGCGCGGCATACGCCAGTCGCTCGGTGGCCGCCGCGCCGCCATCTCCGAAGTGCTGGCGTCGCTGCAGAGGATCGGCCGCAACCCGCCGCCGGCGATGATGGTGCGCCCGGAGGATGCGCTGGCCTCAATCCGCACCGCCATCATGCTGGGCGCCGTGCTGCCGGACATGCGAATCCAGGCCGAATCGCTCGCCGCCGATCTTTCCGACCTGGTCCGCATCCGGCGGGACATTGCCGAGGAAAAGGAGCGGCTGCAGCGCGACGTGGCGGCGCTCACCGAGGAGCGCCAGCGCGTCACCCTGCTGATGGAGGAACGTCAGAAGAAGCAGGCAGATACCGAGAAGGCCATCGAGGAAGAGCGTCGGAAGACCAGTTCTTTGGCCCGCCAGGTCGACAATCTCAAAGATTTGATCGGAAAGATCGAACAGGGCCTCGACGCCAAAACCCGCTCAGAACGCGCCTCCGCCCGCGCCACCGAGGAAAAATCGCTCAACAGCCGAATCGATTTGGCGGCCCTCCAGGACCCCGGACGCCTCGCGCCAGCCGTGGCTTTTGCGTCGGCGCGCGGACATTTGCCGCTTCCGGTTAACGGGGTCCGGATTCGTGAATTTGGCGCTCCCGACACCCTGGGAAGCACCGAAAAAGGCCTTACTATCGCCACGCGGGCCGGTGCACAGGTTACCGTGCCGTGTGACGGATGGGTCGTTTACGCTGGCGTCTTCCGCAATTACGGCCAAGTCTTGATCCTCAATGCCGGCGGCGGGTATCATGTGGTGCTTGCCGGGATGGAACGGATTTCAGTCGATGTCGGCCAGTTCGTGCTGACCGGGGAACCTGTGGCGATCATGGGCTCCGGTTCGCAAGTGGCCGCCACCCTGGCCTCAGGCTCCAACCAACCGGTTTTGTACGTCGAATTCCGTAAGGACGGGACACCCGTCGATCCCAGCCCATGGTGGGCAGCAAGCGAAGGCGAGAAGGTTCGCGGATAATGCGCAAGACAGTCCTCATTCTCCTCAGTGCAGCTTCAGGCGCCGTTCTGACGTTATTGGTTACCCAGCCGACGCTCTTCACCAGCGCCAAGGCTGCGGCCGCCGACACCTACCGGCAGCTCAACCTGTTCGGCGACGTGTTCGAGCGCGTGCGCTCCGACTACGTCGAGAAGCCGAACGACAGCAAGCTGGTCGAATCGGCGATCAACGGCATGCTGGCCGGTCTCGATCCGCACTCGAGCTACATGGACCCCAAGAGCTTCCGCGACATGCAGGTGCAGACCCGCGGCGAGTTCGGCGGCCTCGGCATCGAGGTCACGATGGAGGACGGCCTGATCAAGGTCGTGGCGCCGATCGACGACACGCCCGCCGCCAAGGCCGGCGTGATGGCGAACGACATCATCACCAAGCTGGACGAGGAGCAGGTGCAAGGCCTCACCCTCAACCAGGCGGTCGAGAAGATGCGCGGCCCGGTGAACACCAAGATCAAGCTCACCATTACGCGCAAGGGCCAGGACAAGCCGGTCGAGATCAGCATCACCCGCGACGTCATTCGCGTCCGCGCAGTGCGCTCGCGCGTCGAGGACGACATCGGCTACATCCGCGTCAGCCAGTTCAACGAGCAGACCACCGAGAACCTGAAGAAGGCGATCAGCGACCTCGCCTCGCAGATCCCGGCGGACAAGCTGAAGGGCTTCGTCCTCGATCTGCGCAACAATCCGGGCGGCCTGCTCGACCAGGCGATCTCGGTGTCGGACGCATTCCTGGAGAAGGGGGAAATCGTCTCGACCCGCGGCCGCAACGCCGAGGAAACCCAGCGCTTCAACGCCCGCGCTGGCGACCTGACCCGAAACAAGCCGATCATCGTCATGATCAACGGCGGCTCCGCCTCGGCCTCCGAGATCGTCGCCGGCGCCCTGCAGGACCACAAGCGCGCGACCGTCATCGGCACGCGCTCGTTCGGCAAGGGCTCAGTGCAGACCATTATCCCGCTGGGCGCCTCGAACGGCGCGCTGCGGCTCACCACGGCGCGCTACTTCACGCCATCGGGCAAGTCGATCCAGGCGAAGGGCATTTCGCCGGACATCGAGGTGCTGCAGGACGTGCCGGACGAGCTCAAGGCCCGGATCGACACCAAGGGCGAGTCCTCGCTGCGCGGCCATCTCAAGGCCGACGGCGAAGAGGGCACCGGCTCGCAGTCCTACATCCCGCCGGACCCGAAGAACGACAAGGCGCTCAAGTCCGCGCTCGACTTGATCCGGGGCATCCAGACCAACGCGGCGTTCCCGCCAAATCCGCGTGGCACGCCGAACTGATCGGTTCCTCTGCATTCCATCGAACGGGGCGGCCCACCGGCCGCCCCGTTTCGTTTGCGGCTGGTTTCCGACGGGTAAACGAACAGTTAACGATCCGGCCTCTACCCTGCGATCCATGATTCGCGAG
>Ga0190270_10001342_pt1 | contig 11380 bp, 5 predicted proteins | sample Popmic320T_FD_133748 | JGI IMG/M metagenome (GOLD analysis project Ga0190270, IMG submission 133748) | Populus adjacent soil microbial communities from riparian zone of Weber River, Utah, USA - 320 T | ecosystem: Environmental > Terrestrial > Soil > Riparian zone | place: USA: Utah | collected... | reverse complement strand
TGGCCAGTCACGTACTCCCTGACGGGCACTGCGTGAAGTAGAGCTTCTTTCTCAGCGATCTTTCGATAGACCCACGGGCGCTTCTCACGAATGAAGGCTTCGAGTCGGGCGCTCTTGGCTCCCTCGGGGGCACGAATGACGAGCCCCCCGTCGCGCTCCACGGACAACTCCATCGTGCGACGGCGGGCGCTCAGCACCACGTCGAAGCGCAGGTCATCCACCGCGAGCGGCTCGCGGCGTTTGAGCTTGCCCACGCAAGTGGGATTGCGAATGGCAAAGGCCGGCGCATCGAGTGTCTGCAGCATCTCCTCGAAGGCTGCCTTGTCCTCCACGGTGTCCAGCATTTCGGACAGCGACATCAGCCGCGTGCCATCGACTTTGTCAGTGATGAACGAATAGAAATTGTCGCGCCGCAACTCGCCGTCCACGACGATGTCCACGCCGGCCTCCTCCTGGAGCGCCACGCAGCGGCGGACTTCTTCATCGGCCACGGCATTGAATTCCGCCGCACTCATCCGCCCCATGCGTTTCTCGCGCAACGCCGCCAGCAGCTTTTCCGATCGCGGCCATGAGCCGACCTGAGTAACAGCGAACGGTGGGGAGGCGGTCATTGTGTGCGTTGGATAGAAAGCTCTTTGAATGTGGTGCGGGGGTCGGTCTCGCGATGAAAAACAAGTCCGGGGGCTTCGCCGAACACGAGTTCCACTGTCGTGAACACGAGGCAACCCTCAAGGACATGCCCGCCGGTGGTCACACCTTTTTCATCGGACACTGCGATGTGCAGGTGCAATCCGTCAGGCCCGGTCGTGCCGGTTAGGGAGACAATCTCAAAGTGGCCCTCCATGACGTGCGTGTCTTTCTGATTCGCCAGCCGCAGCGCCACGCGGGTAAGGCTTCCCACCGCACTGAGCACGAATCCGGCGCGAATGCCCACCAGCGCACTCAGCTTTTCGACTTCCAGCCGCAGGTCCTGCCCGGGAGTTAGCCGGACGGCGTGAAGCCGGCATTGATCGGCGGTGAAGTGCATGGCGGAGGAGAAAGGAGAGAGTTAGAGCCTTAGAGGATTAGAGGATTAGCCTTGGTCTTTTCTTCCTCTAAGGTTCTAAGGCTCTAAGCTTCTAAGCTTCTAAGCTTCTAAGCTTCTAATCCTCTACATAACGTCCGCTGCCGCAATCCATGTCGCCGCCATCGAAGACGTGGTCGGGGGAAGGGCTCATCGGCCCGGACTCCCGGGACCCGGGCGGATTTTCTTCAAGTCCCTGCGACCGGCTGGTAACTTTCATGCTTCGCGGAAGCTGGCGGGGGGCCCGCGAAACGCCAGCCGTTTCTGCGGCGCTGCGCTTCCTGGGCTCGTCCCGCTGTCCTGACAGGCGTTCGATGCTGAGGGGGCGCCGCAGACAAAACAACGCGCGCGCTCCGAATCGTTGAAGCAGGGACTGGTGATTCATCTTGCCACATCGCTGGCTTGCTGAACACACCCCCGCGGGCAGAGCAGCCAGAACGCGCGGAGCGAGAAACTGCTTGGCAATGGCCCTCTTGGATATTATAACCCTACTTGTTATACTCAATCCATTCATGGCGGTAATTCTTGGACTGTTCGGTATCTTTGCTTCCATTCGTGGCACGACCGTTATCCGTCCGTGGGCCGCTCTTCTGGCCCTCGCGTGCATCACCGGGCTTCCCACCCTCCGCGGTCAGAGCATCAACAATGCACTGGACAATGAATCGCTAACGTTCACCACCGCCGGCACATGGACCACTGGCAACTTCGGAGCGGATGGCGTGGACTGCGTTTTTGCCGGGCCGGGGACGGCGGCGCTGACACTGGAACTGCGCACTACGGTCAGCGGGCCGGGCTGGCTGGTATTTTGGAAGTACCTTTCTTCCGGCAACTCGGCACTGCTCGTGGACGGGGTGGTGGTGCGAAACTACAACTCCTACTCCAGCACCGGTTGGTCGCAGGATTCGTGGCAGATCACCGCCGCCGGGCCGCATGAGATCATCTGGCGGGTTCTTTCCGGCGGGTATTTCCGGCTGGACGGCGTTTCATGGGTCCCGGACCTGACGATTCCGCTGGAGAGCGCCCTGCCCGGCGCGGTGTGGACCACGGGCGGGACGCATCCGTGGACCGGAGTGCTGGCACCGGCACGCTATTTTTCGGGCGCGGCGGTGGTGAATTTGCCCTGCTCCGCCACGCAGAATGCCAGCGGCTGGATAGAGACCACCTTCACAGGACCGGGCCGGCTTTCATATAATGCATGGAACCCGTGGGGAGCGGGGCCGCCGGCGGTGTTCGTGAACGGCTTCGAGCAGAATATCGAACCCGGCTCGTTAGGTGCCGTCGGCGGTTTCCTCCCGCCCGGGCCGCACACCATCCGCTGGCAATTCGGGCGGGGAATGTCCCGGGGTGGAGTGAATGATGTCTGGCAACCGTACTTGGAAAATGTAGTCTTCATACCCGCTTCTGCGCGGCCCTTGGCGGAAGTGCTCAATACCCCGGGGCTGACATGGGTGACGGGCGGTGATGCGCCGTGGGATGGCATTGTTCTCGACCTGCCGGACTCCTCTTCGGATGTGAATGCCGCCTTTTCGGGTTTCCTCCAGCCCGGTCAGGAGTCATGGCTGGAGACGACGGTCATCGGGCCGGGCACGATCAGCACCGGCGGTTACTCTCCCGCCTGGTGGTACGATGTGCAGTTCATGGTGGACGGTGCCGTGTACTCCACGCGCATAAATAGCGGGAGTGTTCGCATCGGGCCTGGCGTGCATCAGGTCCGGCTGCGGGTCGACGCGCCCGCCATCCCGCCGGCCACTCATGCCACATTCGCCCGCATGAGCCTGGACTATGTCTCATGGATTCCGCAAACCGGTGTGCCGCTGGCAGATGCACTGGACGTGGAAGGCGTGACGCTCACCGTTTCTTCGCCTGCGGATGTCTTCAGCATGACGAATGCCAACGACGGTTCCGATGACGGCATCTACCTGCGCACCGGAGGGACGCTCACCGCGACGGTCACCGGCCCCGCGGCGCTGGCGTGGACAAAATCTGCCGGCACCCTGAGTTGCACGCTGGACGGCCTTGTGGTGACCACCAATTCGGGCGCCGGACCAACTAACAATGGCACGCTCGAAATTCCCGCCGGCACTCATCAGGTCAAATGGACGGCGGCGGTCAGCAGCGCACAATGCTGGCTCTATTCGCTGACGCACGTGCCCGGCGCGGCCCTTCCACTGGCGGAGGCGCTCAGCAGCGACGGCCTGACGTGGGAGGCTTCACCGGAAGTAACGTCATTCAGCCTCGGCGGCAATGGCATGGCTGGTCTGCTCCTCTCCCAGGCCGGCTCCGCTCCGCGACTCTATGGTCTGGAAACCACCGTCACCGGACCCGGCGTTCTAACACTGCGCACAAGACTGCGAACTGCCGCCAAAGCCCGTCTGCTGCTGGATGGAGTGCCCTTCAGTCTCGGGGTGCCGGGAGAAGTGGATACATGGACCGCGAGCGAAGTGAACATACCGTCAGGTCCGCATACGATCACGATCGCCCCTCCGGAAGCAGTTCCCGGCAATGCCGCGCCGGGGCCGCTTTTTTTGCTGCTGGATGAAGCCGTGTGGCTTCCGCAGCAGAGCGTGCCATTCGCTGAGGCGGTTGACGCCCCCGGCCTGACATTCTCCACCGGCGGCGTCGCCGCGTGGGGGGGCGCAGGCACCGGCAGCCATGACTATGCGCGCGCGGCCAATCTGGGGTCCGTTCAATCGGCGTGGCTGGAAACCACCGTCACTGGCCCCGGGCTGCTCAGTTTCGAATTCACCATCGCCGGCAACGAGATCTACCCGCAGTTCCTCCGCGATGGTGCGGAATTGCCTGTTAGTTTCGTAAAGACCAATTGGTGCGACATCCCGTCCGGTACACACACCCTGCGCTGGTCGCTCCGGCAGTCTGTGCCCTACGGCGGCGCGTTTCCCACCGCCGGCCAGCGCGCGACGCTGGATGCTCTGACATGGGTGGCCTATAATCCGCAACCGCTGGAGGCCTGGAGCGAAGGCCAGGGATTCTCTCTCGCTCCCAGTTCCAGCCACTGGCAAACCGTGGCCGGCCCGGACATCAATGGCGGCGGGAGTCTGCACACGGGAATCCCCTCCTGGCTCGACGCCACCGTCACCGGACCGGCGGCTTTCAGCTTTTCCGTCTTCAGCATCGGACTTCAGTACCCTAACTATATCACCCTGACCGTCGACGGCGGGGCGCGCACGCTCAAGCTTTCGAATCCCCCCGGCGGCACCGGCTGGACGGAGCACACGGTCTTAATTCCTGCTGGCATCCACGCGATCCGCTGGACCACGCCGCCGCTGGATCACCCGCTGGTGTGGCTGGATAACTTCCGGCTCGTTCCCGCCAGCACGGAAATCGGCGCGGCGCTGGAAATGCCGGAAGCGGCATGGACAGGCGTCGGCCCGCGGCAGTGGTTCACCGTCAGCGGCGCGGAATGGCATGGCGGCAGCGCCGTGACTGCCGAACATGGATTCGAGTGGGACTATGTCTGGGACGCGCCGCCTCCGGGCCTGGAGGCGGTATTGCCCGGCCCCGGTCGCCTTTCGATTCCCATCCGCAGCACGATACGGCCGTCGATTAGCATCAATGGCCACCGTGACTGGCCAGTGACATGGACAAACGAATCCGGTGGCTGGAGCACCGTCCGCTTCGCGACGCTGCCAGGCACAAACACGCTGCTCATCGCCCCTGCACCATCCTGGCCAGAGCGAGAACATCCGCTGCACATGGACCATGCGACATGGGAACCGCTGGCCGCTCCATCCTTCGCGGACCTCTTTCCACTGGCCGGCGCCGTATGGAGCACCGGCCCGGAGAATCCCTTCCGTCCCGTCGCCGACTCCCTGCTCGTCGCGCAGCCCTCCGCGGTCTGCAATCTTTTGCCCGGTGCACCCGGCGGATGGCTGGAGGTTTCGCTCACCGGTCCCGGGACGCTGGGGTTCTCCACCCTTGCTCTCCTGTGGGGCGCTCAATGCCAGGTGCTGGTGGATGGCCAGCCGATGAGCGCGGCGTCCGGAGACATGCAGGAGTCCACATCCACTCACCTCGGATTTTTTCCGGCCCGTGAGAAACGTTACCAACTCAGCCTGCCCCATGGTCCTCACACGGTGCGCTGGAGTATCCCCGGAGTGTCTCAATGGCGATCTCCGGTTCTGGCGACGCTGCACAGCTTTACCTTCACAGCGTCGTCCGGCTTTTCCGGCGTAGTCACGGAAGGTTCTCTGCCCTTTTTCCATGGCGATGCCGCTCCCCCGCAGTTCCTCACCGAAGGCGGGGTGCCCTTCGTGCGGATACTCCCGCGCACAGTCGATGAGCCCTACTGGCAGACGCTGCTCAGTTCCCGGGTCACCGGACCGGGCCTGCTGCGGTTCCGCTGGCGCACCGCGCCTAACATGCTGCCGCAAACTGGAATTCCGTATCTGAATCTGTGGATTCCCGGCATCAATCCGGACGACGTCATTGTTGGAAACATTCCGGGAGAGGCTGCTGCCGTTGGATCCCACGCCCTTGGCCTCACCACGACCTGGCGGGAAATGCACCTGTTCATCCCCGCAGGAGTGACGCACCTGCAGTGGCAGCTTCCCCGCATCGGCAGCCTCGATCTGGCGGGTATCAGCTTCACCCCCGGCTCGCCGCTGGCGGTAGCCACCGCCCTCGGCCAGCCGGGAGCCCAGTTGACCATGGATCCGCTGCGCCCGTGGACGGGCTGGGAATTACCCGACGGCACCCGGCTTGTCACGCCGCCGCCGGTCAGCACGAACCAATGGAACATTCTGCAGCTGGAAATGACCGTCACCGGACCGGTGATCATGGAATGGGATGACTGGGCGCGGCCTGACGGGGAATATGGAACCACCTGGCTCGATGGAGAGGAGTGCTTTGGGTGGCCGCTGTCGCCCTGGACACCTCCGCCTCCCTGGCCCTCAACCTCGCCGCCGGTGCGGGCGGGGCTTGCGATACCGGAGGGACAGCATCAATTTCGCTGGATCCTCCCGAGACTGCCTTTCGGGCAGCGCAATGGCATTGGAGAGGTGACGTTCCGTCCGGTGACCGCGGTCTATGCCGCGTGGCGGCCGCCATTTCCCGGGTATGCCCCGGGCGAAGGTCCACCGACGGCTCCGCATCCTTTGGTGGACGGTGATTCGGACGGTCTCTCCAATCTGGAGGAATTCACCTGGCGGACCGATCCCTATCACTTCTCCCTGCCTCCGCAGCCGCTCACCGCCATCGAAGCCGGGCACCTCACGCTCTGTCTTCCAGAACCCAGGCCGCTCAGCGACGGCGTGCGGGTGTATATTGAAACCTCGTCCGACTTCATCACCTGGCAGCGCGCGGCGGCGGAACTTCTGCCCGCGCCTCCCGCAGGTCAGGTGAAGTACCGCCTCACCGATCCCGTGTCCTCAGGCCCGCGCCGTTACGCGCGCACGGGAGTGGAATTCGTCGAGTGATTGAAGACGTTCTTGCAATGCGCGCGGCCGGGTCAGGAACACCCGGCGATTAATGCCTCTCAGTAACTCACATTCGGCGAGCCGTTGCTGAGCCATTCGACGAGCACGGCACCGCCCGGCATCGGCGAGGGCTTTCATGCTTTCGGACGGGTAGCGAGCCTTCTCATCCACGTCAGCGGCATGGGAGGCGATGACGGAATTGGCGATCGCTTTCGCTTTGGAGACGATGGCTTCCTGTTCGGGTGTCAGGCGGTACATGGTGTTTAGGTTTGGGGTGCTAGGATTGGACTTTGAGGATGGCCTCCATGGTGGCGGCACGGCGGAGGGTGTTGGCGAGCGGCGAGCGCCGGAGAGCTTCGCCCCAGAGTTCCTGGAGCAACAAATCCGCGGCGGAACTGCCCGCATAGGCGCGGAGGGAAAATGAGTCGTAGCGCGGCTCACCTGCCGCACCGGCGACACCGAGATAAACGAGTGGATCGGCCAGCTCCGCCTTCACCGTGGCCTCTACTTCATCCACGGTGACCCGCCGGCGGGCAGCGAGTTCGAGAAACAGTCCGATGACATCCGATGCGAGCGCCCCGAGGAGCAACTCCGCGCCGGTGAGATCCGGCTCCGCCACATCAAAACTCCAACCCTTGCCTAACGACGCCTTTTGCGAGCGGGCGAATATCGCGACCCGCTCACCATGTTTCGCTGAAACCCGAACGCCGACCGGCGCTCTCTGGAGCGGGTCAGACATCTGTTCGCCAGACGGTGATAGGGTGGCGGTGAATCATCGGCGCCACCAAGCACGCCGGCAAAGCATGGTCAAGCCCCGCGTTTCGTTGTGCCGGCGCTTTCACTTCCGTCCGAGGATGCGGTCGAGAGAGTCGGACGTCTGATAGATGAGCGCCTCGGGATAGTGCGGGTACGGGTGAAAGTACTCGAAGGTCACGTAGCCGGTGTAGCCCGTGGCATCGAGTGCCTCCATGACGGCGGGCCAGTTGGTGGTGCCATCGAGCAGCGGGCGGAATGTCTCGAGCGAAAAGTCCGTGCCCTTCTTGGTGAATTCTTTGAAGTGAATGTTGCGCGTGCGCTTTCCGAGGATGGGCACCCAGTGCTCGGAGTGCTGAAACATGGCGATGTTGCCCGTGTCATAATGGACGCCGCACTGCTCGTTGCCGAAGCTGTCCACGAAGGCGTTCATCTCCATCGGCGTCATGAGGTATCCGTTGAAGAAAATGTTCTCCATGTTCAGCGAAACTTTGAGCTTCGATGCCTGCTTGAGGAGTTGGCCCACAGCTTCCCTTGCCCGGCGGTCGCACACGTCGTTGGGCACCGGATCGTGGTCGGTGCGCCACGGAATGTGGACCGCTCCCGGGACGACGAGCACGTTCTCCACCCCGAGATCGTGCGCCGCCTGCGCGATGAGCCCGGCCAGTTCGATGCCCCGCTGCCGTTTCGTCCCGTCGTTGCTCGTCAATGGATAGGGCCAGAAGAGAAACGAGCACAGCCCGCTGATTTGAATGCCGATCTGGTCGGCCATTTTCCGGATCGCCGCATACTCCTTCGCACCGGATTTCGGCGAGAGGTCGTTGTCGAGGTCGTAGTTCAGTTCGATGGCGTCAAAGCCCGCGTCCTTCGCCAGTTGGAGACACTCGCGGAGGTTCATCCTTTGCGGATAGGGAAACGCCCAAAGGTTGATCGATTTCTTCATGCCGTAGCGTTTCGGAGCGCCGCGGCGGTCATCAGGCGCGGCCCTGGCTGGAGCCTGTGCAGGCGCCGCTGTCGCGGCGGTGAGAGAAGCGCCGGCCGCGAACAGCGCGGACTTCAAGGCATCGCGGCGGGACAACGCACCGGGTTCGACAGCAAACGGACCGGTGGCAACAGATGCGGTGGATAGAGGCTGATTCATGACCGCATAGTGACGAAGGAATTCCGGCCGTCACGACGAAAAATCCGGAACGGGCGCCGTGGCAGGCCAGCGTCCGTGCGGGAGAGGCTTGCAACTGCGGGGTAAGCCGCGAGCGCTGTGAGGGGGCTACGGCACCGTCACTCGCAACCGCAGGAAGAGCCGCTGCGCGATGCCGGCCGGAGCATAGTAAGCGTGATTCGGCGGGGCCCCGCTGTTTGGAATGCCGTCCAGCTTGCAGGTGTGAGACTGGTGCTGTATTCCGCGACCCGGGTGATCCCGCTCACGCCGGCCGGCTGAGTGAAATTCAGGATGTAATCGTCATCCACCACTTCCCATGCCGGTAACGCGGAGGCGTTCGGCTCTTTCGGATGCAAACCGAAGGCGAATTTCATGGGAATTCGGCAGTCGGGCTCATCATGTGAGACCTCTGCTGGATACGGACAGGATGATGCGGCTGATGTGGGCAGTCACTTGGACACAGGGTTGAAAGTGGTCAGTTGATCCGGTGCAAGTTTGCCGAGTTTCATAAGTCTGGCTTCGATGGCTCCGACCGATCGCTGGTGGCTGGTGGCGAGTTCCGGGATGGGAGTCTGGGCGTCGTAGGCATCGGCAAGCTGTTTGACTTCGACTTCTGTCCACGTCTTGCCATGGTTGGCGGGAGCATTCGTCATGGTGACGTTGCCGGGGGCGCCCTTGGGCGACTGCGCGAGCTTGTCGGGCGCCGGCGGGTGAGGCGGGTGAGGCGGGTGAGGCGGGTGAGGCGGGTGAGGCGGGTGAGTTGGGTGAGGTGGGTGAGAGGTGGATGCCTTGAGTAACTCAGCCGCGAGAGCAAGTGCTTGAGTCGGTGTGAGGCTGACGGCGGTTTTGAATGACGGTTCGGAAATGTTTTCCTGCGTTGGAAAATGGCGCCGGAGCTGGAGCCAAATGCGCTTCGCGTCACTATAAATGTGAACTGCATCCGTAGGGCTTACGGGAAAGGTCACGGCTCTCATTCCTTTTGGCGCAGACATATATGTGTTCGGATGAAGTTTCTGGATGGAGGTCAGGATAGCCCTGGAGAATGTATCCGTCTTCCGTGATCGCTGCGAGGAATCAGTGTCCTCCGGGAAAATCCGCTACCGGCGGTCCTCCATCCCACCGTCTCAAAACCGCAGCACACAGCAACCGAAGTCGATCTTCCGGCCCTTCCGCTGCCCCGCGATTTCTGTCTCGCCAACGCTCCCGGCAACTGCCAGGAACACCACATCCACGCCACCCCGAAGAATTCACCGGCGACGTTTTCTTGCGCCAAGCACTTTTCCAATGCCCACGGATGCCCAGTTCGACTTCGACGTCTTTATTTCCCAATCGAGTAAGGAAAAGGCGTGGGTTCGCGGCGAGTAGTTGCAGCATCTCGACCGCGCGTGACCACGCCCAAAAAGCCAAAGACCTCGCCACCTGCGACGGCCCGCCGGATTACACTTACAAAGCTGCCTGCGTCGAAGCCCTCGGATTGCTAAAGCAGTTGGGTTAGTCCGCCGGGCGCGATGCTGTTAGAGTGTTTGCCAGAATGCGTTTCCGGAATGTGTCTCCGGAACCGGCGGCGCCGTTGGAGTCCCGCCTTCAGGCGGAATCAATGCAGCCAGAATGGCTTGGGTTGATGATTCCGCCTGAAGGCGGGACTCCAACGCAGAAGAAGCGCGTCCGCGTAGAAATGGGCGGGCGAATTATACTGTTCGGCTGGGTGGGGCGTGTTACGAAACGCGCCCATGAAAAAACTGATCATTTTTGTTGTCACCATTGTCGCTGCCGGACACGCCATTGCGGAGCCGGCGAGCAGTGTTAGTCGTGCGGTTGAGGTGCCGGCGGTTTGGTCGGCGGCGCAGCATTTGTATGTGAAGGGAAATGTGCTGCCGGCGGAGCGGCTGGCGGAACTGGAAGCATGGCTGGATGCTCAGGCGACCAACTGGACGGTGGTGTTGTGCGAACACGCGGAGGACGAATCGTTCAAGGATAAGGAGGGCTCGCGGTACGCGGGCATGGATGCGGTGGAGCATGGCCTGGGAAAGACGCTGCCTGCGGAGACGGGGTTTGGAGAGCTGAAGCATCCGCAGACCGGCGAGCGCAGCGGCGCGTTCTTTGTGATCTTCCTGCGCGAACGGAAATTTAGCTATTACGGATCGGATGTGTATGACCGCCGCGGGCTGGGCGACGAGAATTTCAATGGCAACCTGGATGCACCGGCCATCCGGGCGATGCGCGGGGGCGGGCGGGTGGCGGATGCGGTGAAGGATACGGTGAGTTTCATCGATGGAGAACTCGCGCGGCGTCTTGCACGGGAGGCGGAGGAACGCCGGCGGGCGGAGGAACGCATCCGTCGCGCGCGGGAGGAAACGGCCACAACGATCGTCGCCTTGCGCGGTCGCCTGACAGAAGCCCAGGCGGCGGTGCAGGAGATTCGCCGCGGCTATCCGGCGGCGAAGGGGAGTCTGCTGGCGCAGCCGACCGAGCCGTGGCGCCGGCAACTGGATGCGGCGGAAGTCAGCCTAACCGCCAGCAGAAATGACGAAGCCGTGGCGGCGATGCGCGGCGTGGAGCAACCGCTGGAGGCGTACCTGCGGCTTCTGGCCGACCATGCCCGTGGCCCGGAATTGATCGCCGCGCAGCAGAAGGAAACCGATGCGCTCCGCCTGCACGAAGAAAGCGCGCGGGCTCAGGCGGCGCCGCTGGAATCGCGGGAGGCTCTCAAGGAATCCGTCGCGGCGCATGCGAATGCGGACGCAGCTTGGTCAGCCAAACTGGCAGAGGCCACGAAGCTGCTGCGCGCGGCGGCGGTGGCAGATACTGAAACAAGACGCGAGGCGGAGGAACTGGTGCGTGTGGCAGCGCGGGCAAAGGCAGTGAGTTTGCCGCCCGAGAGCGGGGACGCAGCGGCAGCCATGGAAAAGGCGACCGCGGCGCTCGAAACGGCCCGTCGCGATTTTGCATCCGGTCAATCAGCCGCCGGGG
>Ga0190270_10001341_pt1 | contig 11389 bp, 11 predicted proteins | sample Popmic320T_FD_133748 | JGI IMG/M metagenome (GOLD analysis project Ga0190270, IMG submission 133748) | Populus adjacent soil microbial communities from riparian zone of Weber River, Utah, USA - 320 T | ecosystem: Environmental > Terrestrial > Soil > Riparian zone | place: USA: Utah | collected... | reverse complement strand
CGGGTGAACTCGGCGTTAGGCCATTAGATGATAGAACGAAAGGAGATTAATCATGCGCGCTTTCGCACAGAAACCGATGGCGCCTCAGCAAACTACGCCCGCCGAGTCTCCACTACCCGCTCGGTCTCACTTTGGTCAAAGCCGCGATGTGAGCTTGGCCCTTCACTTACAGCGCACGATTGGGAATCAAGCCGTAAGCCGGATTCCTATTCATTCTCCAACTCCAACGGCGGAGAGGATTCAGACAAAGTTATCGATCAACAAGCCGGGAGATTACTATGAGCAGGAGGCAGACTTCGTCGCCGATCAGGTGATGCGGATGTCTGAGCCGGAGATTCAGTCTCAACAATCGGGAGTATCTGTCCTTCTCAATCAGTCCGATTCCGGTGAGAACATTCAACGCCTCGCCGCTGATAGTGACCCTTCGCTTGAAGATGCTGTCGTAATCGAAGGGGGAGAAGAGGTCGAAGCGGAACAGGCGCAGGTGCAGACATTGCGACCTCTGGGCCAGACCAATGGCCGACAAGCGATATCCAAGGATATTTTAGATAGCTCACAGGGCAGTGTGCCATTGGGATCGAACGTGCGGCAATTCATGGAACCAAGATTCGGTATGGATTTAAGCCAGGTTCAGGTTCATGCGGACAGTCGCGCAGCAGCGCTATCCCAATCCATCTCTGCCCGCGCGTTCACCTATGGTGGGCATATTTACTTTAACGAAGGCGAGTATCAACCTGAAACCCAGGAAGGAAAGCGCGTACTCGCTCATGAACTCACCCACGTCATACAGCAGGGGGGCGGTCAAACACGACTGCCCGTCGGACAGCGCGTGACCGAGAGTCGGGGAGCGAATGCGCCGATGACGATTCAAAGGCTCGGCAAACTCGGTAAAGAGTTAAGGAGCCATGTCGCCCCTTGGGGTAGCGGGCCGACGGGATCGGATTACGAAGTCACCACAGATGGTGGCTCCATCGTCACCGGCTGGAGCGCCTATTATGTTTGGCAAGATCAGGCTCGCTACTGGTGTCACGGACATTCACTAGGTACCTATGATAAGTACGATTACTCCATCTATTCAGGATCACCGATGGCGACTGTGGTTAAAGATGAGTGGACTAGTATACCGCCCGACCAAACCAAAGCCGGAGACATCGCAGTGTGGACAGCCCGTTTTGACCATTCTGCCCTATTTACGAAGCCGGTTATAGAGAAGGGCGCACTCGTGCCCGATAAAAGTGAGTTATCAACGAAGAACGGCCAAGCCCCGCTGGCAGTGAAGACTCTCACAGATATTGCCGGGACTTATGGCTCTGCGGGTATCGCGGTTTTTCGTCATAAATGAGATCTCGCTGCCGCCTGTTGGGAGGAAGTAGCATGAGTGATACATCGCAAGAACAGAACGCGCCTGAGAATGACGTCTCGATTCCACTGGATGCGATACACTGCATTAGCGGCCTGATTTATCAGGTGTTGAGACCGGGCGTAGGCAACGAGAGCCCCGGCCCTGATGATGTGGCGCAGGTAGTGTACAGAGCGCTGACCGAGACAGGGGATCTGTTCGATACCTCTGGTGACAACGACATCCCAAAGACTTTGTCCATGAGAGAGGTTATCCCAGGCCTGGCGGAGGCATTACAATTAATGACGGTGGGCCAAAGAATGCGTGTCTGGATACCGCCGAACCTCTCGTTTGACAAACTGCGGGAAGCTAAAAAGAGGACTTTGATATTCGACATAGAACTGGTCGGTTTTACTCGTATGAAGGAATATCCTTCGCTTCCCATTGAACTCACATCACCGCGAAAAGAGGAATAATTTCCGGCGCCGGCGCTCGGCTCATTTACCATCTCCGCTACGGCGCCAATAGTGACGCCTCTGCCATCCCCCTGGAAGCCGTCAAAATAAAGGGGCTGCCTCATAAGACGAGTCTTTGATTGGCATTGAGATTGAAAATGACAATGCAAAGTTTCACAAACAAACGGACGAATAAAGAAGCGGCGATGATGAATTCGACCAGACCGTCGCCGCTGCGGGCGCCAGCGCGCCCTCTGAACCAGCTCCGAGGCGCGCTCGGCAATCAGGCGTTCGGCCGTGTTATTCAGGCCAAACTGCAAATCAGCCAGCCTGGAGACGCATACGAACTAGAGGCCGACCGCGTGGCCGAGCAGGTGATGCGGACGCCTGATGCTGCGTCGGCTGGGCCGGGCGCTGGCGACGCCCCGCCGCAAATCTCCCTGCTTCAGCGGAAATGCGCGCAATGTGAGGAGGAAAAGATCCAGCGGCAGCCGATGAATGAAGACGAGGAGGAAGAAACCCTCCAAGCCAAAGAAGCTCCTGGACAGACTCCCCACACCATCCCGGACGCGCAGGCGCAGATCGACCGACTGCAGGGCGCTGGGCATCCATTGCCATCAGCGATACGCGCCTTTTTTGAACCACGCTTTGGTTATGACTTCAGCCAGGTGAGGATTCACACAGATGTTCAAGCCGCTGCGTCCACAAGAGCGGTCCAGGCGCTGGCCTATACTGTTGGACACGACGTAGTCTTTGCGCCGGGGCAATACGCGCCGGGTACGCAGTGGGGACAGCGACTGATTGCCCACGAATTAACCCATACCATCCAGCAGGGGAAAGCCACGCCTCTTGGACGAGCCGGGTCAGATGAGCGCGAACCTCGGATCGATCGCGCCGCCGCCGCTGAGCCTATGACGATCCATGATGATCTGCGCTCGCCGATTATCGCTCGGCAACTTGATCCCAGCATGTGCGCCACCGATTGTGATATCCCGGATGGCAGCGAGGCGCCGCAGAGCAAGAACACGCTGACCATCTATGCGGACAAAGAAGGGCCTTTTCTGTTGTTGCCGGCGACTCATAAGGTCGGCCATTCCTGGCTGAAGCTGAAGAGCAAGGGTGGGGATTACTGGACCTATGGATTTTGGCCGCAGACAGGTTTCGACCCATCCAACGCGTTCCAGGACGTCGAGGGCTGCGTGCATCATCCGGACACGGCTCACAGTCCTACATCTGAACAAACCTTTGAACTGACGGACGCAGAGTTCGCGGCGGCCATGGCAAAAGCAAAAAGTATCTGCCTGACCACACCTAAATACAATCTCTTCGGTTTGCAATGCACGGATTTCGTAAAGCAGGTGTTGGAGGTGGCAGGCAAAGGTTCGGCGCTCGGCTTCGGTTTGATCTGGGAAAGTCCCAACGCGCTGCATAGCTGGATCAAGAGCAATGCATTGCTGATCGGCCTTCGCTACACCGCGGCGACCAGCGCCGCCGGAGGGCAGGGACAGGGCGGTTTTGCTCTTGACGTTACTTATATTCACCAATTCTATTCTGCGCTGGGCAACAAGCTGAGACTGCATTGGATGAGCAGGGGGGAACTGAGTGGCCAAATGGCCTCCCTCTCCACGGGAGTTGGCGCCGAACTTACGAGCCAGCGAGTCTTCCTCCCCAGTATTTATCTGTTCGGCGGGGGAATCGCAGGAGAATTGACTCCCAGCGGTTTGAGTGGCCCGGACCAGAAATTCGGCGCTGGCCCGACTCTGGGCGCCGGTCTGCTCTACAACATTGACGAGATCGCGACGGTTGGAGTGGAATATAACTTGGTCAAGGACCTGGTCAACAAAGATCCGGAATTACATCGCCTGACGATCGGGGTTGGGCTGAAATTTTAAATAGTGACGACAATGCAGATGTGGCAGGCGAACAAAAGCAGTCAAGGCGAGGCGCCAGGGGGGTACCATCTCTCTGCTAAACCCGCCGCTGCTCCCCCCGCCATAGGGCATCCACTTTGGCTGATTAGACAAGTTGGACAGGCCATCGGCAATCAGGCCACCGGGCGCTGGCTGCAAGCGAAGCTCACCATATAATAGGAATCCCTCCGTGACCCAGAACAGCCGCTGCGGATCGGAATAAGGTAGAGGCTTGAGCAACACAGCGTTAACGACGCTGAAGATCGCCGTGATCGCGCCGATCCCCAACGCTAACGTCAGCACGGCGACGAAAGTGAAGCCGGGATTTCTCCTCAGCATCCACAGGCCATACCGAACATCCTGAAAGAGTGTCTCGATGAATGGTAAGCTTTCGGCAACAGTGATACTGTTGGCGAATTCCCCAAACAAAGAACTTATGCGTTTTATCCGGCAGAATTTAAAGAACTTACGCGGCTGAGACTGAATTCGCCAACAGTATCCAGCTTGCCGAAGCCTCATTCACTATCCATTGTCAAACACTTTTGCCGAAGGGATACCGTTTGACTGCGCGCGGCATTCTACCCGCGCGATGATCCGCGATCAACGTTCGCCGCAACGAAAAAGCCGGGCGATGAACCCGGCTTTCGTGCTTGTAGGGAAGAGCTCGACGACAGGCAAATTCCCTGACTCCGCGCCAATCGAGGCGCCAGGCGCTTAGGCCCCTTCGTTATTAACAATAAAAACATCACAAGCTATTTGCGCTGACCGAGCAACGAAATCATTCTCGTCCCTCAGTAGCGACTCTACTTCGCTTCGCAGTTCGTTCATATTCCCGAAGCCTGCTTCTGTACATGCATACGCTCTTTTGATTGGGTTGGAACTCTTTAGCCCATCCTTCAATATCTTTATTGCTTCCTCTCGGAATTTGTGGCTCAAGTACACCATTGCCGAGGCTGAAACGGTTCTATTCTCGTGTTCGAGCAACGGTTCTACCTCAGAACGGCCAAGCGGAAACCGTCCGACTGTGATGAAACAATTCAGTGCAAGCTCTTTGAATGCCAAAGCCACTTCCGGTTCAAGTCTTGCCTCATTATAAAAAGTCTCGGTAAATAAGCTTTCAACCTCACTGTCATAACTCTCTTTTCTTGCGAGCGCGCATAAAATAGTGGAGCGTTTTCTTATGTCTCCACACCTTGCTTGTGCTTTTAGGAACTGAACTCCTTTAGAACCGCGACGACTCAGTTCTGATGCAACCTTCTGATGGAGTAGTGATGTTGTACTTGCCCATCGGGGGACTTCCTCTCCAGTCCACCAGCGAATGAGATGCGATACAGGAGCTTCTCTTATTTGGTTATTGATGTTCATTACATGAGTTACGCGGATGGCGTTGCTGTCTGGTATTGACCGCTCGTGTCCAGACTCATCTCTCAGGCGTAAAAACAGAAGCAAAAAGGCCATCCGCGCTCAGGGGGCAATCTGTTTCGGGCTGGCCGGATTCTACGCGCGGCGTTTCAGGATGTGAAGCGCAAAAAAAAGCCGGGCGGGACGGATTCTCCATAGCATATCCCGCCTGGCTTTGGTGTTTGACTCACTACACTGCGGTATGCGCTTGCAATTACCACGCCTAAATGACGATGTTGAACGCGGGGCGTTTCGCTGGTTGGGGTGTGTGGCATGTCCTGAAACGCCCCGCAGCTTTTTGTGTCAGTCGCGGCCCGAAATGCCCCAAAAGCAAAAGCCGGGCTTGTGACCCGGCTTTTTACTTCACTACAACCGAAGCGATTCAATAGGTAGCTCAGTGCAACCAAAAGAAGTATAAAACGGGCAGGCCGAATGGGACACCACATCCCGCTGTAAAGCGTCCCATTCGGCCTGCTGCTGGAGTCTAACCAGCATCCGCAATACGGGGTGCAATTGGCGCGCCGAGATGATGGCGTTGAATCCAGGCCGTTTGGCGTGTGAATGCCCCGAAGCGCCACACAGTCGGGATTGTAATCTCGTCCCAAAATACCCCAAGGATTTGCAGTGCAGCAACCTGCAATCTCACCGACTCCACGCCAACCGGCAAAGTATAGTTTACCGAATTTCAAATGTTGAACAACATTGACGCTCACCGAAATTTACCGAGCCCGCAAGGATGTCGCCATCTCATCCAGTTTCCCGCGAATCTCGGTCTCCGGCAACCACCGCCCGCGCACCATCACTCCAGCGCTTTTTGCGATATTGGCCACGTCCTTCAGCGGGTTGCCTTGGACCAGAATCAGATCAGCGCGCTTGCCGACCGCGACAGTCCCGAAGTCGTCCTTGCCCTTGAAATAGTCGCCGACATTCTTTGTGCCCGATTGAATGATCTGATATGGGCTGAATCCACACTTCACCATCAACGCCATCTCGCGGTGGATTGAGAAGCCCGGTACGCTGAACTGTTGCGGCGCGTCTGTGCCTAATAGAATACGGACCCCGCCCTCATGCAGCGACTTCAAGATTCGCATGCGATTGGTCGCGATTAGCTCGGCTTTCTTGCGATCATAAGTGGGGTGATTAAGCCGGTTCTGATGAGCGGTCTTCCACTGCTCGATTTGTTGAGGCGGAGTGTATTTCAATTCGGGCATAGCGGTTAACGCGCTCAGATCGGTATAACCGATCAGGGTCTCCCATAACGCCATGGTCGGCACAATCCAGGCGCCGGCGGCTTTGGTGCGGCGCACGACGTCAGCCAGTTTGGTCTCATCGACCGGGCCTGTGGCGCCGTTGAGGTACTCGATATACCCGTCAACGTGATCGATTGTCTCCTGGCCCATTTCGAGCGCGTGGATCAGCCCCACTTCTTCCGGAATGTGGCCGGCGAACCGAATCCCCACTTCCTTGGCTGACTTTGCCATCGCGTCGTATTCATCCCGCGTGAGTCCGGGGTGGACCTTCAGCAGATCCCATCCTTCCTGCTTCTGCTGCCGGACCATCGAGACCGCCTGTTCCGGCGAATTGACAGAGTTACCATTGAAACTCGGGCCGGCGAGGTACAAAGTCGGAGACACTATCTCGCCGCGATTCGCCTTGTCACGCAGCTCCAGTTGGTTCGGGGCGCCCAACATCCCGCGCACGGTGGTAATGCCGTTGGCGGCGTAGAGGAAGAGCACCGATTCGGTGTAAGCTTTTGGGGCGTTCGGCGGCGGGATGTGCCCGTGCATCTCGGCCAGCCCCGGCATCAGGTATTTCCCGGCCCCGTCAATTCGCGTCGCGCCGTCGGGCGTCTTGATCTTATTGGCGGGGCCGATCTCCGCAATACGCCCATCGCGCACAATTACCGTCTGGTTTTCGATGACACGTTCGCGGTCCATCGGGACCACATTGACGTTGACGAAGGCAGTGATCGGAGCTTTAGTAGCATTCGGCTCCTTCCCACTCTGAGCCAATGTGAGACCGGTAATGGCAACGATGAATAAAGTAAGCAGATTAGCCATGAATTTCATTTCTGTTCCTCCGCAAAGATAAATCCATTTCTGCCGCTCGACACCCGCCGGAATGAGGATTCCTACTCCGCGGCTCCGTTAACAAAGCGCGTTTTTTCTCTGACAACCTGAAGAGATTCCCCCGGCTTCCTCACGTGAAGTCCGAATTTGCAAGTTCGGTCAGTGTATGCCCTGAAGAACGAGCAAGGCAATGTCGCCACTGAGCCCATGAATTTTGATTGTGAACCTGGATTATCGAGCAATCTTTGCCCTTTGTCCCTTAATCTCCGGAAACGTCAATCAAAAGTCTTGCCAAATTCGCGCCAAAATTTTGCAAAGTTTTGGAAGGGGACGAAAAAAGCGCCTGGTCGTTTATCCGTCGCGGCCTGACTCAACGAAAACTGTCTCCGGGAATCCCGGGGCGGTTCAGTCATACGCCAAGTTACTGCCAACTCGGCGACACCGGACCGGCAAAGAAGGTACGAGCAGGATTGAGTGTCACAACTTGAATTTCCGGGCTCGCCTGAAGCGGCTCCAGCGATACACGATTTGTTACTCGAAATCGGCAGTGATGCATGATGCGGTAATCAAACTCTACGCGCATCATTCGAACGCTGGCCATCATCATTTTTGATACACGACCATCGGGATTAGCTCACCCATTTTCACCCGGATAGGGACAAAAAGCGTGCGCAGAAAATTGTGATAAGCTCACCCATTCACGCGGATAAGCCCAGGCAGCAACAGCTACAGCTACGGATCGGATGATCAGGTGGTTTACTGCTGAGAACGGCCCCCTTTTTGGCCCGGTTCTGTCGGAGAGTTATCTATGGCCTCCTCAATAAGCTTATTAAAATTTTCCGGGTCGTGAAGTCCATAAGCGCGAATCCATATCCCTGTTTTATCGTTCCCGATGTAGACGACAGGGGAATGTTCACTCTTGAGGGCTACAGCTCCGGTCAACGCCATTGAAATTTTATCGATCTCCGGCTTGGCGCCTGTGACGAATGTCCAGCCCGGTTTCGCGCCAAACATCGTTCCCCATGCCTTAAGCCGCTCGGGATTGTCATTCTCAGGGTCGAGGCTGACGGTAATCAGATTGATGTCCCTGCCCAGACGCTCCCCCAGTAGCGACTGAACCTTGGAAAGGCTATCTCCCTGCATGGGGCAATACAATTTGCAGGTTGTAAAAAGAAAGCTGATGACGACTACTTTGCCTTTAATCAGATCGGAGTAAAAATGTATTCGCTTACCCTCCTGATCGAGGACCTCCACGTCGGGAATAGACGGCTTCAGATCGGCTTTCGGCCTTTGCGCGCTCCGGGTCGTGGGCGCACAGCACAGCAAGATCACGATCACAATCCGGACGGAAAAATGTGAGGCTGAAGAATGGCGGATCTTATTTTTCAGCCTCACATTTTTCGGTTCGGTGGCCGAAACGGTGATCAAAGCCTGTCTGAGAATAGAGCCCATGGCGATTCCCTCTTAGCTTGACGAGCCAGTTGGAGATTATTGCACTCGAATGATTTTGGCTACGGAAGGCACGCCGGAGCCGTTGAGTATAAACAGCATATAGTGGCCGGGGGGACATAGATTACCGTTTGCAGGCGCAGTCACGATCACTCTCGATGATCTTCGCTTGAAGCTCAAATGACTGATCCGCTGGTTCTCATTGAAGGCGTGGGTCACAGATGATAGGCGAATCAACGTCACTTTCGATATGCTGAGCCCATTAGACGTATGCACATTGAACGTCTGCCCATATGTTATGCTGGCCGGGGCGGAGATAATCGTCGGGCGTGAGCCTTTGAATAGATATGGTGGCGAGTAAATCTCCGCGTCAAAATGGTTCGTATCTGTTCCCCCTCCAGGAAGGGTTCCGCCTCCCGGAGGCATTCCGCCGCCTGACGAGAGCACTCTGCCGTCAGGCAACAGCGCCGCCGTCGAATGATACAGCCTCCGAACCTGCATGCTGGCCATCGTCGACCAGGTCTCCGTCGCCGGATCCCACATCTCGGCTGCGAGTACTGGCTGACTGGCCTCTACATTACTGGGCGCGCTTGTGCCGCCTGTAACCAGCACTTTCCCATCCGGCAGGATCGTCGCATTAAGTTGGCGTCGGGCGAAAGCCATCGAACCTACGTATCGCCATTGAGGCGTCTGATCTAATAGATTAATCACCTCCGTGGTATTAGTAGGTGGGCTGCCGCCGCCGGTAATCATGACCTTGCCGTCAGCATACATCACTGACGTTCCGTAGTCTCGATAGCCGAAGTTGCTGCGGGGTCCGTTAGACCAGGACCCCATCCCATTGGTGTCCAGGAAGCGCGTTTGGACGTCCTGCCCGGAGTAAAAGACTCTGCCGTCAGGGGCTAAAAGCATCCAGGGATAGAGGGGTAAGCCCAGTCGCGCATTAGTCAGCGATCGCCATCCTCCGGTGGTTTGCCATACTTGTGGAAGCGTATTGTTTATAAGGCTAGTTCCGTCCCAGTATATTCCGGACACGGTCAGCACTTCGCCGTTGGCGAGAGTGGTGTTAGTCGGGTACCAGCGACCCGCGTTCATGTCGTCCACGCGAGTCCAGGTATTGGTGGTGAAGTCAAAGATGTTTGTATGCGGCTCGCCGTGACCGTCAAGGAGATGGTGGCCTCCGGTGACCAGTAGCCGGCCATCAGGCAAAAAAGCATGGCCGCTACAAAACAGGTGCGTGTAGGGATTGAGTATCAGATTGAAGCCGCCCGTGGCGGGGTCCCAGAGGTGAGTCTCTGTGGTAAGTTCTGTATCCTTGCGCTGCCAAACCAGCACCTTACCGTTAGGTAGCACATTCGTATGGATGGTGACCACGGGCCAGGGTGTTGGAGAAGACCACTGGCCGACGACTGACGAGTCGGCTTGCAAAGCCGCCGCGGAGGGAGCGGCCATTGACGTTTCAAAATGTGGAATGGCGCCGTGAAAACCGAAGACGATCAGGAAACTGAGAGTCAGGGGTGTGAGCTTGATGGAAGCGAAACGTGTGAAACGCATGGCAGAGAAACCTCCTTTTGTGTCTGAGCCTTGGCTTGGAATACGTTTGAATCTGATCCTGGCGATCCGGCTAATTGAGACTGCGAGAAACGCGCCGCAAAACGTCACTATATAGAAGTTGCGAAAAAAGGCAAAAGAATGCCAGAGAATTTTTTTCTTGACCAGAACTCCAGATTTTGAGCGATGCCCAAGGGAATACGGCTTTCTTACCGCCACAATCCCTCAAAGCGGATCACCGCCGTTCGAGTGTATCTGACTGTGTGAGTGATGTTCTTGTGTCCCAGGTAATCCTGTACCAGCCTTGTGTCATAGCCACGATTCGCCAGATAGTACCCGGTTGAGTGCCGGAGCATGTGCGGGTGGACGTGAAAGCGCAGCTTTGCCCGTTGTCCGATTTGCTCAACCAGATAATTGACGACTTGCCTGGTCATCGGGCCACGCCCGCTCAGAAATAGGTAAGGAGAGCGGGCGTCACGGCGCTGCGCGATTTCGACTATCTCCCTCGCTTTTTTTCGGTCTCCGTATAGGGAAGTCTAAAAAAAACAAGACAGAGATCAGACGCAATTCAATGGCTGGAATCGCCCACATGACACATGTTTTTTACCATCGGCAAAAACTGTGAAGCAAACTTGCCTAAGCAGGGAATCCACTTATAATCGTGGCCGTTCCAAAAATTCCCAAAGAACTGTAGCTTTGACAATCTCTCCGGTCCCGGAGAAGGTTCCTGGCCGGTCTCTCGCACAACAATTAGTACTAAACCGCTGAAAGGAGATGCAGTGAAAACTACCATCAGAATCGCAGCTTTGATGTTATTAGTTATTTTCTCAGCTTCTGGCTCAAAACCTATACTGAAACCTCCCTGCAATTGCCCTGACGTTTATGACCCAGCTTGCGACGCCACTGGGCGTGTTTATTCGAACGCCTGTCAATGCCGCTGTCAGTCATCCGTGCCAGGCGCCTGTGTGGGTGGCTGTTGAAACTGGCCGCGGTCTGGCCATCGAGGTCATACGCTAAGGACATCCGCTGCCGGCCTTGGCGTATGGCTTTTCTCGAGGAAGTGATTGAAAATACAGGCCGGATATGGTTTTGGCGAAGGACAGGATGTGCAGGCAAGCCGATCCTACCCATTTTTCGAAGCGGTTCGAAGGCGGCCGGGAGAATTGGAAATCGACCAGCGGCGGCGCAGCATTCCGGTAAAAATTTACTCCAGAT
>Ga0190270_10001340_pt1 | contig 11390 bp, 11 predicted proteins | sample Popmic320T_FD_133748 | JGI IMG/M metagenome (GOLD analysis project Ga0190270, IMG submission 133748) | Populus adjacent soil microbial communities from riparian zone of Weber River, Utah, USA - 320 T | ecosystem: Environmental > Terrestrial > Soil > Riparian zone | place: USA: Utah | collected... | reverse complement strand
GTGACAATGAGGCCGTAAAGGCGACCTAAGTTTTTCACTTGTCAGAACTCGGGGCGTCGTCGCGCTCGCTCGCTCCGCGGCACGCTTGGCCAGTTTGTCGTAGTCTTGGGCTATAAGAAGCATCAGGGCCTTGGTTCCAGGGCCTTTGATGCCAGCTGCCGCGGTCCGTATTTCCTCGGCGCGATTTAGCCAGTGCTGAGGGTCGTGGATGTTACCGGGCATGGGCCACACCTACCGAACATTATCAACTCAGCCGGATCGACTGCGTTCCTCGCCCGCAGGGTCAGCAGTGCTGTCTCAACCGCACCTGTCATAAACGGACATCGGAGCCTAACCGCCTGATGTCCGGTTAAAGCGGACATCGTCGTTCAAGAGCCTGATGTCTGCTTTTGACCCAAAGCGGACATCGCACGATCATGCAATTTGAATTTACCGCGGAGGTCGGCATCCGCTTATGTAAGCAGGTGCCGACGACGTCGAACCAAGGCTAGGCAGCCAAGCCACTTTCTTATGCGCGAATGGTCCTTCGCGATTTTTGCAAGAAAGTTGTCCTTGCAGGCTTTGCGGCAGAAGCGCAGCGCCCAGTGCTGGTGGCAGACAAGACCAAACCTTCCCCCACAGGCTGTGCAGCGATTTTCCAACTTGGTCATGAGCTTCTACCTCCGATTTGGAAATTGCTCGCGCCATGCCTGTTCAGCCGCGCGATTGGGATAGCGGCAAATTCCGTGGCAGATTTTCGACCACGTCAGCGCCGTGCGCTTCCAACAATCCAGCGCCGTTGAGCTGTAGATAGTGCCGGACGCATTGCCGCGAGATTTCAACCAAATTAATGTTTTGCAATATTGCGTTCTGTTCACGCAGAAAACGAATGAGAGCCCGACATTGCAGCCCAGCCGCCTGATGTCCGCTTCCAGGGGTAAAGCAGACGTGGCGGGGCTGGGCGGCCATGTGCTGGATTGAAATCCCGCAGTGCAGCAGTCTCCTGCTACAGTTGTCCTCTGCCGGAAGCACGGAGGCATCGAGCAGTGAAACGCCGCGAGTTCATCACACTTCTCAGCGGCACGGCAGCGGTGTGGCCGCTCGCGGTGCGCGCGCAGCAGGCGGCGATGCCGGTGGTCGGCTTCGTCATCGGAGGTGCCGCCGCTGAGAATGCGCGGGCAGTGGCTGCATTTGGCACGGGCCTCAACGAAGCCGGATTTATCGAAGGCCGGAATGTGGGGTTCGAGTTTGGCTGGGCGGAGGGTCAATATCAGAGATTGCCCGCAATGGCGGCCGAACTTGTCGGTCGACAGGTCGCCGTAATTGTCGCGGGCACCGGCGCTTCGGCGCTAGCGGCGAAGGCCGCCACCACAACGATCCCTATCGTATTCATCATGGGCGCCGACCCAGTCAAAATTGGCGCGGTGCCCTCGCTAAACCGGCCCGGTGGCAACATCACGGGTGCCTTCATGCTCAGCACCGAGCTTGAGGCTAAGCGGCTGGAACTGCTGCATGAGGTGGTACCTGCGGCAAAAATGGTCGGACTGCTCGTGAACCCGACATTCCTGGATGCCGAGACGCAGGTGAGAGATGTGCAGGCCGCAGCGCAAACCATGGCGATCCTGATCATCACTATCCGGGCCAGCAGCGCAGGCGACATCGTCGGCGCATTCTCGGAGCTGCTTCAACAGCGTGGCGCTGCGTTGCTCGTCGCGTCGGACCCGTTCCTGTTCACACAGCGCAACCGGATCATTACGCTGGCCGCGCACCACGGGCTGCCCGCGATCTACAATTGGCGCGACTTCGCGCAGGACGGTGGTCTGATGAGCTACGGAACCAATTTGGCCGAACCCTATCGGCTCGCAGGCACATATACCGGGCGGATTTTGAAAGGAGAGAAGCCAGCCGAATTGCCGGTAATGCAGTCCACCAAGGTTGAGTTTGCTATCAACCTGAAGACCGCCAAGACACTCGGCCTCACGATTCCCTTGCCGCTGCTTGGCCGCGCCGACGAGGTGATCGAATAGCGATGTGTATTTGCTGCACTGCATGAGTCCGCTTTTGGCACAAAGCGGACATCGCAGCCTAACCGCCTGATGTCCGCTTTTGGGGGTAAAGCGGACATCGCGAAAACAGGCGCCATGTCCGCTAATGACCCAAAGCGGACATCGAACGTAATTAGCATTTAGCTCCCAGAGTGCGGTTTTGCCCACTGCCCAGGCACAGAGTGTTAGGCTTCGCTGCACAAGTCATCTGGGGCACATGCAACGGCGCGATTTCATTACGCTGGTTGGCGGCGCGGCTTCATTGTGGCCACTCGCCGCGCGCGCAGCAAGCGTTGCCGGTGATTGGCCTGATTAGCAGCACATCTGTTTCAAGCGAACGCCAGGCCGCCGTCCATCGAGGGCTGAAGGAAGCAGGTTTCTTCGACGGCCAGAACGTCACGGTCGATTATCAGGCAGCGCAGGGCCAAACCGCTCGAATGCAGGCGATTCTGACGTCGATGATCCGGCGGCCGGTTGCCCTGATCGTGGCAAACAGCATTGCGGCTCGGGCAGCCAAGGATTTGACAGCCACCATTCCGATCGTCTTCACAACCGGCAGCGATCCGGTGACAGATGGCATGGTCACCAGCCTCAATCGACCTGGCGGCAACGTGACGGGCGCGACCTTCCTGTCTGGCCGGCTGGCAGCGAAACGGCTTGATCTGCTGCGGCAGGTCGTGCCGCATGTCACGACCGTCGGCGCGCTGATCCATCCGAATACACTGGAAACCGAGACCGAGCGCACCGAGCTGCAAGCGGCTGCGCAGAATCTCGGGCTGCAGCTTCACGCCGTCGATATCCGCTCGGTCGCCGACTTCGAGCCTGCGTTTGCAACGCTGGCGCAGCGCGGCGCCAAGGCGATTGTCTCCGGCGCTGGCGCGTTCATGTTTGCCAACCGCGCACCCATCGTGGCGCAGGCGGCCCGCCACGCCATTCCGGTGATCTACAGCGCCAACGAGAATGTTACTGCCGGTGGGCTGATGAGCTACTCGGCCAGCATTCCCGACGCGTTCCGTCAGGCCGGCGTCTATGCGGGCCGCATTCTCAAGGGCGAGAAGCCGGCCAACCTGCCAGTTATGCAGTCCACCAAGTTCGATTTCGTGATCAACCTCACGACTGCCAAGACGCTCGGCCTCGACATCAACCCGCAGCTTCTTGCCACCGCCGACGAGCTGATCGAATAGTCGCAATGTCTGCTTATGGCACATAGCGGACATCGCTGGCCTACTGCCGGATGTCCGCTTTCGGGGGCACAGCAGACATCGCAATTCTGGAACATTTGCAAAAATTCTAAAAAAATTCCCGCGCCTTAAAGCGACATGCGCACGCTTGCCTGGGCGGACTTCGCCAGCGGCTAAAGGGCTTCCTGCAGAAGGCCGATGGGACCCATGGGGACGTCGATTCGGCTCGCCGGAAAACGCTCTTAAAATAACAGCCGTGTCGCGAAGTTCTTCGCTCGGCTAGTGGCTAGGGAGTGGGCACCCGGTTAGCGGAACGTGGTCTTCGGTATAGAAGACGACACCGCAGGAAGTGCACTCAAATACGCTGACTTCCCACTTTCCGACGCGGGTCCAGCTTGCAGCCGTCTCGGTCATGCGACGACCGCAACGCGCACGTTGGATTTTTGGACATGTAGAGCTGACGCTTCAACGGCCAGTAGGTCCACTGAACGGCAGACAGCCTCGCAAATCAGCCGATGCTTCTTATGTTCCTAGAGAGCCGCCGCGCCGCGCAACTTCCGCCTGGACCTAGCGCGGAGAGGAACCGTACCTGCGGCGGCTCGCTTCTGCGCCCTTGTGCGCTTTGCGCACGCTTGTCTGGGCATACCTCGCCAGCGGGTAAAGGCTTTCTGCAGAAGGGGCCGGTGGGTCGATGGGGCCCATTGCTGTTGAGACGAGCGGCAACTGACCGTCACCACTTATTATCTCGGGGAACCTCGCAACAGGTTTTTCGTTTTCCCGGCATGGCCGATGATGACCGCGCTATGCCGAAGTTCTTTTTTGACGTGTCGGACGGTAACAACGTCTTTAAGGACCGCGAGGGTAGCACTCTCCCTAGCACCGCGGCGGCTAAGCAGCACGCACGGCGGATCGCCCACGACCTCGCGCGGGATGGCAGCCACCTGGACGCCTACGTGCATATAAGAAATGAGGACGGCGATCGCTTAGGTCGGGTCCCGGTGTCGCTCTGGCATTAAGCAAAGACGGAATGCTAACGCCACAGGTTCTTGAAGCGGCCCGGCGCAAGCTCGGTGTAACGCACCGTGGACTGGATCCAGCGATGGCCTAAGTAGGCGTGCAGCGTGCGCGTCTCAGTGAGCGTGGCTGGCATCCTTGACCTCGCATCCTAGAAGAATATGTAATTTCCCCGGCCATGAAACCCGCCGATCCAAACCACAACCTGCACAACGTCTTAAGGGCGGCGGGTATCCTGTGCGTTCGCTGCGCGGGCTGCGGCAAGCGCGCGGCGCTGCGAAAGCCCGTCCTCGACATCACCGATCAGAACAGCATGCAGACTATCGCCAGCCTCAAGCTGCGCTGCATTGCCTGCGGCAGTCGCCGTGTCGAGTGTTCAATCCCCAATAGCGAGCAAGAGGCTATGGCGTTTCTCGTGGGGCACTAGTCCCTGTTCGCAGGGTTACACGCGCGTCTTGCCCGGCGAACATCGCCCGCAGGGTAAAGGGTCGATTAGGAAAACCCACCCGGGGGGCCATTTTCTGAGACTAACGAAGTGGCGCGAATGGGAATGTAAGTGGGGAAGCGGCATCTCGCTTCGCGTTTGTCGAGTCAATTCAAGCACATGTGGAATTGAATGGCGGAGTCTCTGTCCGCCGTGTCCGCTAATGAACTTTTTATAGCGGCTGCAGAGCATCGCGCGGCCAGTCCAACAGCCGGCAGAAATGATTTATTTGGTCGTAATATGCCGAGTTAAATTCATTGTGAGCACTGCTTCAATTGCTGCACGTCTGAGAAACCCTTGTCAGGCAACGACCAACGACGAGAATGAATTTTTCTGGACAGAATAATTCATTCGGTCAGAAGCACCGGGCCGGGAGACAAACCTTCTATGAATGTCGCCTTGGCTCCGCGCGCTGGCCGGTTCTTCAGGACTTTTTCAGCGGCACATCGAAGATTGTCGGGCCGCCGCTTTGCTCGAGGTAACGACCGAACCGGAACTTCAGCTCCGGACCGTCAATTCCGGGTGCCCGTGGATGCCGGCCCAGTGGCTCGACATGAAGCACGCCGAAGGCGTGCCCGGGGTCGCAAATCATTTCATCAAGCCCTTGTCCCAGGCCCTCGATCGTGGAGAAGTCATAGACGCGTTTTACGCCCGACGCCCGGGCCATCGCGGCATAGTCCGTCAGATCACCGAATGGATGGCTGAGATCGTTGGTCGAGCCATACACCCGGTTTGACACCACGAAGTGCTTGAGGTTCGGCAATGCAAGTTGCCGCTCGACCATGAGCGTGCCAGGATTCATGCAGAACGCGCCGTCTCCATTGAGCGCAACGACCGTCCGCGTCGTCCCGAGCGCGATGCCGGCGGCGAACAACGGGGCAAGCGACATCGAAGCCTCCAGATAGAACACGCGCTCGGATTCGCCGGTAATCTCCCACCAGAGTTCAGAGCAATTGCCCGCCGAGGTCACGATGATCTCGTCCTTGAGGCGTTCAGCCAGCAGACGAAAGCAGGACTCGAAGTTCATGCTTCACCCCGTAGCACTTCACGGGTGAAGCCCACCACGACCGGACGCGACAGGGTCCTGCTATGTCGATAGGCGGTCGCGACGCGTGGAATGTCATCCGCGCATTCAATCGGGACGAAAGGAATATCGATCGATTGCATTACCCTCTCGAGATAGAGCGCATTCGACTGATGAAATTTGGCTCCATCGCCCGGACGGCCACGTAGGGTAATTCCGATTAGTAGCGGTATCTGATAGGTGTAGTTGATCTTGGTCAGTGCATAGATGCAGGTGAGAAAGCCCGACGCGCCCATCAGCGAAAAGGTACCGATCCCGCTGAAGAACGCGCCTGAGCACAGCCCGATCGCCGACTCTTCCCGATTGACAGCAACATGCCGGAAGCGTCGATCGTCCACGTAGTGTTCGATCAGATTGGTAATCCAGCCGTCCGGTAGGCTCGCGACGAGGCTGATTCCGCACTCAGCGGTTGTTTCGACGATGCGGCGAGACACAATATAAGCTGCACTTGTGCCCATTTTTCTGGCGCGCTCTCGCTGCGTCCGTACAATTGCTTGAGCCTATGAAGTTCGTCCGCCGCATGCAACTCTGATCCGGATCATGACGACTGCGACTCGCACCGACACCGCCATCCAACCGGCAATTTCAAACCAGCCGCCGCGAAAGCGCGACGACGCACTGTTTCGCCGCTTTCCAAACCTCCCGATGATGCGCGTTGCGGCACGCCGGCGCCTGCCGCGCTTTGCATTCGAGTATTTGGATGGCGGTGCGGGCGACGGTGCCGGTATCGCGCGCAACTGGCGTGCGCTCGATGCCGTGGAGATCTTCCCGCGCTACGGGATCTCGACAGTGCTCCCTGCCGTCGAGATCGAGTTGTTCGGCCGCCGCTACGCCGGGCCGATCGGCGTCGCGCCGATGGGCAGTCCGTCGGTCGGTTTTCCAGGCGCCGACCGGGCCCTGGCCGCCGCCGCCCAGATGGCCCAGCTGCCCTATACGCTCAGCGCGGTAGGCGGCATGACCATCGAGGAAGCGGGCGACATTGCATCGGACGTGCTCTGGTTCCAGCTTCCGCGCCTGGCCCGCGATGGCCACCGGCTTGGCTTCGATCTCGTCGCCCGCGCCGAGGCTGCTGGCGCCCACGTGCTGATCCTGACCATGGATACGCCAACCCGTACGACCCGGCCGCGCGAGGTGCAAAGCGGGGTGACCACGCCATTTCGTGTCAACCTGCCAATGGTGCTGTCGATCCTGTCCTCACCGTCCTGGTTTGCGGCGATGCGCAAGCACGGGGTTCCTCGCTTTGCGAGCTTCCAAAAGTATGCGCCGAACGCTGGCGTCACCGAGATGGCGGAGTTTGTGCGCCAGCAGACCGCAGGTGCCTTTAGCTGGGACGAGGTCGCGATGTTCCGCGATCGCTGGAAACGGCCACTGGTTGTGAAGGGTATCATGCACCCGCGAGACGCGGAGCGAGCGATGGAAATCGGGTGCGACGGCATCGTCGTATCCACCCACGGCGGACGGCAAGTCGATGCGCTGCCGCCGCCCATCGATGCTCTACCGGCGATCGTGCGACAGGTCGCAGGGCGTTTGACCGTCTTGATGGATTCCGGTGTGCGCTCGGGATCGGACGTGGTACGCGCGGTCGCTCTCGGCGCTGCCGCCGTTTTGGTCGGGAAAGGGCTGATGTGGAGCCTCGGCGCACTGGGTACGCGTGGACCTCTGCATGCGATGGATTTGCTGATCGACGAGACACGATCGTCTCTAGGTCAAATCGGCGCGCTGACGCTGCGAGAAGCTTGCACGGCGGAAATCCGTCACGCGGGCGAGCACATATTTTCCCGCTAGGGCGACCTGCAATTCGCTTATCGACGGCATGCGCCTTGCACGCCGCAGAACTGATGGGGACCACCCGGCAGAACAGGAGACACCGATGATCGATCGACGCGGGTTGATATCCGCAACAATGGCAACGGCGTTGACACTCCCGGTTTACGACGCGGTGGCTCAGGAAGCCTATCCCAACCGACCGATCCGCATAGTGGTAGGCTTTGCTCCTGGCGGCACCGCTGATGTGGTTGCACGTCTTTTGGCCACGCGGTTGTCAGAAACGCTCGGTCAGCAGGTGTTCATCGAAAACAAGCCCGGCGCCGGCGGGACCATTGCCCATGCCCTGGTCGCTCAGGCTCCAGCAGACGGCTACACCTACGTCCTCGCCACGAACAGCACGTTCTCCATTGCGCCTCATCTCTATGATTCATTGCCATACGACATCGAAAAGGCGCTTGTGCCGGTTGCGTTTGTCACATCGAGCAGCATGGCTCTATCCGTGCATTCTTCTGTGCAGGCAAAGACGGTCTCCGAGTTGATCGCGCTCGCTAAGGTGAAGCCAGATGGGCTTAGCTACGCGACTGCCGGCCTCGGCGCTACCAGCCATCTCGCTACCGAACTGTTCGTCTCGATGTCCGGGGTGCAGTTAACCCACGTTCCTTATCGCGCAGGTTCGCAGGCGGTGCAGGCCGTGGTGGCCGGCAACGTGCAACTCGCTTTCGCCGACACCCATGTGGCACGTACGCTTACCAGCGCGGGGCACATTCGGATCCTGGGTGTCACTTCGCTCGAACGCCACCCGTTGGCGCGCGAAATTCCAACATTGAACGAGTCGGGCTTATCAGGGTTCGAAATGGCTACCACGACGGGTATCTTCGCGCCCCGCGGCGTGCTCGATCAGAACCTGGCACGGATGGAAAAGGAGATCATCGCCGCGCTCAAGCATCCGGAGATTGCGAGCAAGTATCAGGCGCTGGGGCTCGACGTGATCGGCGAAGGACGGGCGGCACTCGATACCCATATGCAAGCCGATAGCGCGAAATGGGGCAGGGTGATCCGGGAGCGCGGGATCAAGCTGCCGAAGTAGGCCGTCCATTCGATAGCAGGGCCCGCACGGGGCACGGCTGCGGCGTGACTCAGTGCTAGTTTTTGTTGACCAGACCGGCTGCCTCGATCAGCGGCTTCCAGCGCGCGCTTTCGCTGGCGACGAAACGGTTGAACTCAGCCATGGTCATCGACTGATGTAGCAGCCCATACTTTCGGAGCCGCTCCTGTACGTCGGGCTTCACCAGATAGCTGGTTAGTTCCGCGCTCAGGCGCTCAGAGATTGCCTTCGGCAAGCCCGGAGGACCCGACAATGCGTACCACGTCGAGCTCACCAGCGATGGATAACCCAGTTCCTTAAAGGTCGGAACATCGGGGTAGTCCTGCATCCGGTCCGGCGACGTCACCGCGACAGCTTTTAGCGTACCGGATCGGATGAAGCTCGAAGTCGAAGCCGAGGTGAAGGTCGTGAATACGACATGACCTCCGACGGCGTCGGTCAGCCCCTGTGAAGTGCCGCGGTACGGCACGTGCTCGACCTTCACCTGTAGCGCGCTGGCGATAGCCTCGCCGACAACGTGGCCGTCGGAGCCTACACCTGCCGACGCAAATGTCAGCGGCTTGTCCGACTTACGGGCGTAGGCAACAAAGTCGGCCAGCGTATTGACGTTGGTGCTCGGATGCACCGCGAGTACGACGGGCGCTCCGGCGACATACGCGATGTGGGTGAAATCGGTGAGCGGATTGTACGCGGTCTTCGGATTGATCACCGGCACCAGCGACATGGTCGAGACGTTGGTCACGCCCAGTGTGTATCCATCAGGTTCCGCACGCGCGATGGCTAAAGCGCCGATCGCGCCTCCCGCGCCGGGGCGATTCTCGACTACGAACTGCTGCTGGAAGACACCAGACAGATGTTCGCCGATGAAGCGCGAGACGATATCGGCTGTACCGCCCACACCGAACGGGGCGATGATGCGAACCGGCCGGGTCGGCCATTCCTGTGCATGAGCCGCAGAAACGAACAATACTGCTGCGGCAAGCGCCAAGTGACCCGGGACTTTCATGGCTATACGTTCCTTTCAGCAGGTGCAATTAATTCCAGCAAGCAGACCGGAGTCAAAAGCAATAGACGCGGCCGGCCAGCAGCGAACAATCAGATCGAACGACAGCCTGGCCGCGCGCCAGCATCAAGCGCTGCTCGAATGTGCGCTGGCGCTGGGTGTGACCTCAGGCTCAACTCGTTTAGAAGGCTAGCCGATGTCCGCTTTGGGTTAAAAGCGGACCTCGCACCCTAGAATTGGGATGTCTGCTTTGCCCTCGAAAGCGGACATCAGTCGGCGGGGCTGCAATGTCCGTTAAGTGCCAAAAGTGGAAGTTGAACAACTTATTCCAGCACCTCCTCGGCGCGGGCCAATGGGTGGCATCATAATGCCGATCGCCTGCGCGGTTTTACCAGCACGAACTTAGTGGGAAAGCGACCGGCAGGTCGGCAGGCTTCTATTGGCAGCGGTTTACTTTGCGCGTCACAATAACGCCGTCTGACCGCCTAAAACGGACTGGGACATTCCGGCAGTCCTCTTGAATGTCAGAAGCAAAGCCATCGGTTGCTGCGTCCGAGGAAATATCATCGTGGAGGCGCGACCGTTCTTGCTCATGATCTTCGTTTAGGAGTTGGCGGACTTCTAGCTCTGCCCGCGTGACTTCCTCTTCGATAGAGGGAGCCGCAATCGCGGGCGCGGCTAAAAACAATAAAAGAGCGACGAGTGCAGGGTACATGAAGCAAAAACGAAGGACCCTGAAATTCGTTCCTTCGAGGGGAACGACTGTTCGGGCTGCTTTTTTTAAAGACCTAACAGGGATACCACAGTCCTGCTGTTGCGCTGCAGCACGGACTAAAAACAGCCACGATGGTTTCGGCTCCGCGTTATCACAACGCCGGAGGCAGACGCAGTATTTGGGAGTTCGCGCGGCCCCACTGCAGGCCCGATCGAATGACCGAACGGCTACGCGAGGCGATTAAGCTTCGCACGATTGCGCAGTAAGACTTGCTCAACCCCCTGTCGCGCAATTGCACCAGTGGCCTCAAACTCACCCAATACGCGCGACACGGTCTCTACGGTCAGGCCGAGGTAATCAGCGATGTCCCGGCGCGACATCGGAAGATCAATTTTCATCGACTTGGGTTTGCGCGACGCCATCTCCAGCAGAAATTTTGCAACACGCTGCTTGGCGCTCATGATGAGCAAGCAGCCGTGAGCTTGAGCACGTTCGAGTTCGGAGACTATCAGTCTCGACAGATGGCGAGAAACCTCGAGGTCGCGTTCGGCTAACACCGCCAAGGCGCTGCACTTCATGATCAGAAGTTTTGACTCGGTGACGGTCTCCGCCGATAACGGATGTCTGTCCCCGGCTCCTATGCCGAGAAAATCTCCCGCCAGGGAAAATTTGGTGATGTGGCGACGCCCGTCGCTGAGAACCTTGAAGGTACGAACCGCGCCCTTGACTACTTTATAAAGATGGTCGGCCGGCTGGCCTTCGCTAAAGAGCTGGACATTTTCAGAATAACTTTTCGGTTCGGCTGCAAGCGTCTCGACCCAATACGGTATTTGCCGTCGCTCGATCGACAGATCCGGGGGGAGTTTTATTTGCGCGTGCTGCGGGATTTCCGGCGCAGGCTCGCTGGGCAGGCTCACTTGGACCCCCATCCTAGGCCAACCGCATCCTTCAACATTCAATGTGAAATCAGTCCGATGTTGTTTGACATACATCAAACCCCGAGTGTTAACGCG
>Ga0190270_10001339_pt1 | contig 11399 bp, 12 predicted proteins | sample Popmic320T_FD_133748 | JGI IMG/M metagenome (GOLD analysis project Ga0190270, IMG submission 133748) | Populus adjacent soil microbial communities from riparian zone of Weber River, Utah, USA - 320 T | ecosystem: Environmental > Terrestrial > Soil > Riparian zone | place: USA: Utah | collected... | reverse complement strand
CGCCGCAGCGCTTGCGCGTGCGTTTCTGCCTCGCCAACCTTGCCGCCTGGAAACTCCCACATCCCGGCCAGATGCACGCCTGCCTGACGGCGCGTTACCAGGTACTTGCCGCCCTCGTCCACCACGGCCGCGACGACGTCCACGGTCGTCACGCCTCTTTTCGTCGCGTCTGCGACGACCGGCAGAAGCGGCGCATCGGGCACACTCTGCACTTCTGCCCGCGGGCGACGCACACCGTGGCGCCCAGATCCATCAGCGCCTGGTTGAAGTCGTAGACGTGCCTGAACGGCAGCACCGCCGCGGAGTGCCGCCACAGCTGGCGTTTCATCGCGTGCGACTTGGGGTCGCCCTTGGCGATGAACACGCGGAACAGCACGCGGGCGACATTGGTATCGAGGATCGGGGCGCGCTGTCCGAACGCGAAGCTGCGGATCGCGCCGGCGGTGTATGCGCCGATGCCTTTGAACGAGAGCAGCGTCTGCTCATCGGAGGGCAGCATTCCACCGTAAGTGGCGACCGACTCCCGCGCGATTGAATGCAGGCGCTTGGGCCGGATGTTATAGCCGAGCGGGCGCCACGTAGCGCTGACGTCGGCTTCGTCGGCGGAGGCAAGCGCCGCGAGCGATGGGTATTTCCCCAGCCATTCGTGATACTTGGGCAGCACGCGATCCACCTGGGTCTGTTGCAGCATCATTTCCGACACCAGCACGTGATAGGGATCGGTGGTGTTGCGCCAGGGGAGGTCCCGTCCGTTGCGGCGATACCAGCTCAAGAGATTGGTTCGAAACCGCCGGCGCTCGGCGGGTGACGGCAGGGGGGGCTCTCGCATCCGCACCTATAATTTCACGCGTGAAGATCTACACAAAGGGCGGCGATGCGGGCGAGACCTCGTTTTTCGACGGGTCACGCGTATCGAAGGCCGATCTTCGCGTGGACGCGTACGGCGAGGTAGACGAGCTGAATGCGTGCCTGGGCGCGGCGCGGGGCGTCTGCCAGGACGCAGACCTTCGAGACGCACTTGCCGCGATTCAGCAGCAGCTCTTCGCCGTTGGGGCCAGGCTGGCGGACCCGTCGGTGAAAATCGCCGAGCGGGTGACCAAGGCCGGTATTCGTGAGGCGGACGTCGAGCGTCTGGAACAGTTGATCGATCGTCTGGAAACGGAGCTCCCGCCGCTGCGGCGATTCATCCTCCCCGGCGGCGGCGCGGCCGGGGCATGGCTGCACGTGGCGCGGACGGTCTGTCGCCGCGCCGAACGGCGCGTGGTCGGCCTTGGCGAAAACGTCGTCGAACCGATTGTGGTGCGGTATCTCAACCGGTTGTCCGATCTGCTTTTCGTGATGGCGCGGGCCGCGAACCATCGCCAGGGCGTGCCCGAGACGGAGTGGTGAACGACCTCGACGAGGCCTACGCCTCCTGCGAACAGATCGCCAGGGCTCACTACGAGAACTTTCCGGTGGCGTCGCTCCTGTTGCCGAGGCCCCTCCGTCGCCATGTCGCCGCCGTCTATGCGTTTGCCCGCACGGCCGACGACTTCGCCGACGAGGGTAGCCTGCCGGCGCACCAGCGCCACGCCCTGCTGGACGGATGGCTGACGCGGCTGCGATCCGCGGAAGCTTCGCCACAGCCGGGGTTGGAACCGCGATCTGGGGAGCCTTCGACCAGCGTCCAGATCTTTCACGCCCTCGGCGCGACCATTCGCGACAAGCGGCTGCCGCTGGCGCCGTTCGAGGATCTGCTGAGCGCGTTCCGCCAGGACGTCGACGTTCGCCGCTATGCGACCTGGGACGACGTGCTGGACTACAGCCGACGTTCCGCCAATCCGGTGGGCCGGTTAGTGTTGAGAATCGCCGGCTACGATGACGCCAGGCTGGACGCGTGGGCGGACGCTGTGTGCACGGCCCTGCAGCTGACGAATTTCTGGCAGGACGTGAAGCCCGACTACGAACGCGGCCGCGTCTATTTGCCGTTGCAAGAGGCCGAGGCCTACTCCGCGAGCGAGGCCGACCTCAGCCGTCCCGAGACGTCCCGGCCGTGGCGGCTGGCGCTGGCGGCCGCCGTCGCGCGGACCCGCGCGTTGTACGAGGCCGGGCGACCGCTGTGCGATGCGCTGAACGGCCGGCTGGGCCTGGAGCTTCGAGCGACGTGGCTGGGCGGCACTCGCATCCTCACTCGCATCGAGCGCCACGATTTCGACGTCCTCGCACATCGGCCCAGCCTGGGCGCCATCGACGTCGGCTGGCTGGCGTGGCGCGTCGCCACCTGGGTGCCGCGATGAGCCGCGACACCAGCTTCTATTACTCGTTCCTGGTGCTGCCGGTCGCCAAGCGGCACGCCATCGTCGCCGTGTGGGACTTCTGCCGGGCGGTGGACGACGCCGTTGACGAAGTGGCGCCCGAGTCGCGGCGCGGCTCGCAGTTGTCCGAGGAGGCGCGCGCGATGGCGGCGAAGTCGCTGGCTGCCTGGCGTGCCGAGCTGAAGGAGGTCTATGAAGGGACGCCCACCACGCCACAGGGTCAGGCGCTGCAGCCCTTCGTCCAGCGGTTCAACCTGCCGCGGCTCCAGTTCGAGGCGCTGATCGACGGCGTGGAGATGGACCTCTCGTATCACCGTTACCCCAGCTTCGAGCCGCTGCTTCAGTACTGTCACCGGGTCGCGTCCTCGGTCGGCCTCATCTGCGTGGAGATTTTCGGCTATCGGCATCAGGCTGCGAAGGACTACGCCGTCAACCTGGGCGTGGCGCTGCAGCTGACGAACATCGTTCGCGATGTGGCCGTGGACCTGAAGAAAGGCCGCGTCTACCTGCCGCTCGACGACCTGCACTGGTTCCAGGTGACGGAGGACGATCTGCACGCGGGTGTCATGACGCCGCGCGTCCGCCAGCTGCTGCGGTATCAGTGCCGGCGCGCCCGCGACTATTACCGGCGGGCGGCCGAGCACCTGCCGCGTGGCGACCGCGGCAACCTCCTTGCCGCCGAGATCATGGGTGCCATCTACTTCGGCATCCTCCGCCGCATCGAACGCGCGAGATACGACGTGTTCTCGAGCGTGATCCGCGTGCCGCGCTGGCGTCGCGCCATGATGGCCCTGCGGCTGTGGCTGGTGAGCCTGTTTGCGCCCCTGTGGCCGTTCAGGCGGCGGTAGCTCGATGGATACTCGGCCGGCCGCTCCCGGCGTGGAAGCCGACGTGGTGGTCATCGGCGGCGGCGTTGCCGGCCTGAGCGCAGCGACGAGCCTGGCTGAGCGCGGCGCACGGGTGGTTCTGTTGGAGGCCAGGCCGGCGCTGGGTGGCCGGACGTCGTCCTTCGCGGTCCCCGCTGCGGGAAGCCGCGCCGATAACGGGCAGCACATCCTGATGGGCTGCTATGTCGAGACGTTCTCGCTGCTTCGCCGCGTCGGCGCGAGGTCCAAGGTCGCGATGCAAAGCGGCCTGTCCACCGACAGCGTGGACGCGGCCGGGCGCTGGTCGCGGCTTGCGTGCCCCTCGCTGCCGTCGCCGCTCAACCTGCTCGCCGGGCTGTGGCGATGGCCGGCGCTGGGCTTGCGCGACCGGCTCTCGGCTCTCCGCCTGGCGACGCGCGGGACGCCGCTTCCGTCGGAAACCGTGCTCGACTGGCTGACGCGGCTCGGGCAGACGCCGCGGCTGATCGAAATGCTGTGGGAGCCTTTGGCCATCGCCGCGCTCAACCAGCCGATAGACGTGGCGGCGGCGGCGCCCTTTGCCGAAGTGATCGACCGCATGTTGAAAGTCCGTGACGGGGCGTCGCTGGTGCTGCCACAGGTGCCGCTCGACGAGCTCTTCGTCCGGCCGGCGCGTGCGTTCCTCGAACAGCATGGCGGGCTGATCAGAACGCAGGCCCAGGCTCGGCTGGCTTTTGACGGCGATGTCGTGACCGTGCGTGTCGATCAGGAACGAGTGACTGCCCGGGCAGTGATTACCGCCGTCGAGTGGAACGCGCTCGATCGGCTGTGTCCGGAGCCCCACCCGAGCCTCCGGCCGATCTGGCAGGCCGCGGCCGCCACCGCGGCAGCCCCGATTGTCTCAGCGCACGTGTGGCTCGATCGGCAGGTTCTCGACGTACCGTTTGTCGGCCTGCCGCGACGGCCATGGCAATGGGTGTTCGACGTCGGCGCGACCTGGGGTGCTCCCCACCAGCTGTCGTTCGTGGCCAGCGCCGCGGGCGGGATGCCGGAACAGTCCAACGAAGCCCTGATCGGGTCGGCGCTGGCGATCCTTCGCGAGGTGATGCCGAAGGCGCGCGAGGCCACGCTGCAACACGGTCTCGTGGTGCGGGAACGGCGAGCCACCTTCTCGGTGGCTCCTAACGCGCCGCCGCGCCCGGCCAATCAGACCAGCGTGCCGGGCTTATTTCTGGCTGGAGACTGGATCGGCACCACCCTGCCCGCTACTATCGAGAGCGCGGCTGCGAGCGGCCACGCAGCGGCGGCGGCGGCCGCCCGATACCTGAACCTGTGAACTCCATCGTCGTCCACTATCAAGAGCTGGCTCTCAAGGGCAAGAACCGTCCCTGGTTCCTGGGCCGGCTGGTGCGGCACCTGCGCCACGCGGTCTCCGATCTCGACGTCACCGCGGTCCGCGCGCTGATGGGCCGGATCGAGATCGTGCTCGGACCGACCGCGCCGCTCGAAGCCGTATCCGAGCGCATCAGGAGCACGTTCGGCATCGCCAACTTCTCGCTGGCCGGGCGATCGTCACTCGATCTCGACGAGATGGCGCAGGCGATTCTGCGCGACCTTGGCGAGCGCTCGTGCCACAGCTTCCGCGTCTCGGCGCGGCGTGCGGACAAGCGCTTTCCGATGACCTCGCCCCAGGTCGAGCGCGAGGTCGGCGGACGAATCAAGGAGGCGAAGGGCTGGAAGGTCGATCTCGACGACCCGGAACTGGACATCCGCCTGGAGATGCTCACCGATCAGGCGTTCTACTTCTTCGGCAAGGAGCGCGGGCCAGGGGGCCTGCCGACGGGTACCGCCGGACGGGTGGCGTGCCTGCTCTCCGGCGGCATCGACTCGCCGGTGGCGTCGCACCGGATGATGAAGCGCGGCTGCACGGTCACGTTCGTCCATTTCCACAGCTATCCGATCCTGTCGCGTGCGTCGCAGGAGAAGGCGCGCGAGCTGGTGACGCTGTTGACGAGATGGCAGCACCGGTCGCGGCTGTATCTCGTGCCGTTCGGCGAGATTCAGCAGCAGGTGGTGCTGTCGGTGCCCGGGCCGATGCGCGTGGTCGTATATCGGCGGCTGATGCTGCGCATCGCCGAGCGCATCGCCCGCCAGCGCCACTGCCAGGCGCTCGTGACCGGCGACGTCGTCGGCCAGGTGGCATCGCAGACGCTGGAGAACCTGGCGGTAGTCGGCAACGTCGCGACCCTGCCGCTGCTGCGCCCGCTCATCGGCATGGACAAGGACGAGATCACGAACGAGGCGCAGAAGCTGGGCACCTATCCGATTTCCATCATCCCCGACCAGGATTGTTGCACCCTGTTCACGCCGCGCAACCCCCTGACCCGCGCGAAGTTGCACGAGGTGGAGGCCGCGGAGCTGAACCTGCCGATAGAGGAGCTGGTCGTTCGCGCCGTCGCGGATGCGGTGGTCGAGGACTTCGAGTTTCCCTTGCGAACGTCTGAAGTTGGTAGGATGGTTGGTTGAGGAGTGAGAACGTGGCTATAGTCAGCAGCGCCGCGGGCGCAGGAATCGACCGCATCGAATCGATCCTCGGTGACGAGCGCGCGCTCCTTGCGCATCAGTGTCAGACCATTTCGCGCGATACCCTGCATCTGCCGGGGCCGGATTTCGTCGATCGAATCGTCGCGCTGTCCGACCGATCGCCGCGGGTGTTGCGGAGCCTGCAGTCGCTCTTCGACCACGGCCGCCTTGGCGGGACCGGCTACGTCTCGATTCTTCCGGTCGATCAAGGCATCGAGCATTCCGCCGGCGCGTCGTTCGCGCCCAACCCCGCCTACTTCGACTCGGAGAACATCATCAAGCTGGCCATCGAGGGCGGATGCAACGGCGTGGCCTCGACGCTCGGCGTCCTGGGATCGGTGGCGCGCAAGTACGCGCACAAGATTCCGTTCATCCTCAAGTTCAACCACAACGAGTTCATCTCCTACCCGAACTCGTACGACCAGATCCGCTTCGCGTCGGTGAAGCAGGCGTCCGACATGGGCGCGGTGGCCGTTGGCGCGACGATCTACTTCGGGTCTGAGGAGTCGAAGCGGCAGATCGTCGAGGTGTCGGAGATGTTCCAGCAGGCACACGAGCTGGGGCTCTTCACCGTGTTGTGGTGCTACCTGCGAAACCCCGCGTTCAAGACCAAAGAGGTGGACTACCACCTGGCGGCGGACCTGACGGGACAGGCCAACCACCTCGGCGTGACGATCGAGGCCGACATCATCAAGCAGAAGCTGCCCGAGACCAACGGCGGCTACAACGCGATCAACTTCGGCAAGACGCACAAGGCGGTCTACTCGCAGCTGAGCAGCGACAACCCGATCGACCTCACCCGCTACCAGTTGGCCAACTGCTACATGGGCCGCGCCGGTCTGATCAACTCGGGTGGCGCTTCGGCGGGGGAGAGCGACCTGAAGGAGGCGGTGAAGACCGCCGTCATCAACAAGCGCGCCGGCGGCACGGGCCTGATCTCGGGCCGCAAGGCGTTCCAGCGGCCGATGCAGGAAGGTGTCGGCCTGCTGAACGCGATTCAGGACGTCTACCTGTCGAAGGACGTCACCATCGCTTAGCTGAAATCATGCGCTCAGTTGCACCGTTGAAGAAGACCAGTCGAGTGCCAGCGTCACCGTGATGCTGAACTGGCTCGAGCGTCTCCGCTAGTCTTGCCCAGGAACTCCCGCAGCGCTTCCTGCGTGCTGCGGAACGCCAGCTCGTCCCATGGAATCTCGTCGGGATGGAACCATTTGGCTTCAAGGCCTTCGTCGTCGCAGCACAGCTCGCCGCCGACAATCGAGGCCGCGAACACGATGATCACCGGCGCCCGCCCCGGATACGAGTAGACGTTGATCAGGTGGTCGAGGCGGACGTCCAGGCCCGCTTCTTCCTTGGCTTCCCGCACGGCGGCGACATGCACCTGCTCGCCGCGGTCGACGTAGCCGCCCGGAAACACCCACTTGCCGTAACCCGGCTCGATCGCCCGGCGGACCAGCACGATGCGGTTTGCGTCGTCCGTGATGATGGTGCCGACGGCCACTTTGGGGTCGAGGTAGAACACGAACCCGCAGCGCATGCAGACCAGCCGCTCGGGTTCGGTGGCCTTCAGGCTGCGCGGCTCCAGTTCGCCGCCGCACATCGGGCAAAAGCTGTAAGGACGCTCGTCGTGGAAGTGCATGCGCGGCCTATAATCTTCCTTCATGTCCATTCTGAAAGTCGCGCGCATGGGGCATCCCGTGCTGCGGGAACGCGCGCGGCCGCTGGAGCTGGCGGAGCTGAAGCACCCGCTGCTGCAGAAGCTCATCGACGACATGATCGAGACGATGCACGAGTATCACGGCGTCGGCCTGGCGGCACCGCAGGTGCACGAGGACATCCGGATCTTCGTCGCGCTGCTCGAAGAAGACCCCGGTGACAAGTCCGAGGCCACCGTCATCATCAACCCGGAGATCGTGCCGGTCGGGACCACGAAGTCGGAGGGGTGGGAGGGCTGTCTGAGCATTCCCGACATCCGCGGGATGGTGCCGCGCTGGACCGACATCACCGTGCGCGCGCTCGACCGCAAGGGCAAGGCAATCGAACTGCCCCTCAAAGGGTTCGCCGCCCGCGTCGCCCAGCACGAAACCGATCATCTGGACGGCGTGCTGTTCTTCGACCGCATGACTTCGATGCAGTCGCTGACCTATCTCGAGGAGTACTCGCGCTACCACGCCAAGGAGGACGACGACTAGTGCTGGCGTCCGAGGCCCCCAGCGTCACGCTGCGCACGGCGCCGATGGTGCCGTTCGACGGCGCGATCGCCGCCGCCCGCACCTGCTATTCGCCGCGGGTGATCGGCACCGCCGAGGTCACCGACTCGCAGCGCGACACCATCGGCGCGCTGACCTTCGACGCCGGGCACCACACCGTCTACCAGCACGCGCACTTCGAGTTCGGGCTCGAGAACATCTCGCGGCAGTTCGTGTGGGCGTTCCTGCACTCCTACCCGTTCTACAACTCGGAGCAGTCCAGCCAGCGCTACGTGAAGCTGAAGGAGCCGCGGGCGTTCGTGCCGCCGATCACCGGCGAGGCGCTCGGTATCTACGAGAACGCCGTGCTTCGCGCCTGGGACCACTACGCCGAGCTGTCGGCGCTGCTCAAGGACGACGCGTTCGGCATCCTGAAGGATCTGCGGTATGTGCGGCCGACCACGACGCCGGAGCGCCTGAAGCTGATCGAAAAGGACGCGGAGAAGCGCGCGATCGAAACCGCACGCTACGTGATTCCCATCGGTGCCTTCACCTCGATGGTCCACACGGTGTCCGGCATCGTCCTGCATCGCCTCCATCGCATGATGCAGTCCGGCGACACGCCGAACGAAGCGCGCCTGGTGATCTCCGAGATGGTGCGCCTGGTCAAGGAGTGGGACCCGCTGTTCTTCGACAAGGTGGGCGCCGGTCCGCTGGAGGTCGAGAGCCTGCCCGAGGAGGGGTTTCCCCGCCCGCGCGAGGGCGGCGACGCCTTCGCCGCGCAGTTCGACGCCCGGCTGAACGGCCGGTGGTCGCGGCTGCGGGACACATCGCTCGAAGCCGAATCGATCGTCGCCGAATCGGTGCGAGCCGTTTTCGGCCTCACCGCCGACGACCTGCCCGACGACGAAGCGATCGATCGCGTGATGAACCCGGCCCGGAACGCCTACCGGCTGGACGTGCTGAACGTCTCGCATCATTCGCCGTTGATGCGGGCGCTGCACCATGCCACTTACGTGTTCGAGAAGCGGCTCAGCCACACGGCCGACTCGCAGGATCAGCGCCACCGGATGGTGCCGGCCTCGCGGCCGATGCTGACCTTTGCCGACACCGCGCGCCCCGACTACATCACGCCGCGCCTGATCGCGGCCAACCCGCGCGCCCGGGCCGTGTACGACGAGGCCATGCGCGAGTCGTGGGAGGCCAAGAACCGCCTGCTGGCGCTGGGCGTGCCGCTCGAGTTCGCGCTCTACGTCCTGCCGAACGCCAAGACCCTGCGATTCGTCGAATCGGGGTCGCTCTTGTCGCTGCTCCACAAGTGGACGCTGCGCACCTGCTTCAACGCCCAGGAGGAGATCTACCTGGCCTCGATGGACGAAATCGAACAGGTGCGCGCCGTGCACCCGAAGATCGGCCGGCACATCGGTCCGCCCTGCGTGATTCGCAACGGGCTGATCTCGCCGCGCTGCACCGAGGGTTCGCACTTCTGCGGCGTGCCGGTGTGGCGGGATTTCCCGGCGGTCGTCCGGCGCCTCTAGCCACGCATGACTCCGGCCATCGTCGCGGCGTGGCTGGTGCACCTCTACACCGCCAGCGGGTTCGCGCTGGCGTTCCTGGCCACCGTCGCGGTCATCGAGGGTGACTTTCGATCGGCATTCCTCTACCTGTGGCTGCAGGTCGCGGTGGACGCCACCGACGGCTGGCTGGCCCGGCGGGCGAAGGTGGCCGAGCGGCTTCCCGGGTTCAGCGGCAAGACGCTGGACGACCTGGTGGATTTCCTGACCTTCGTGTTCGTCCCGACGCTGGCCGTGTGGCGGGGCGCGATCGTGCCGGAGGCGTGGGCAATACCGGTCGGCAGCGCGATGCTGCTCGCGAGCGGCTTCGGGTTCAGCCGCGTCAAGGCCAAGACGGCCGATCACTTCTTCACCGGCTTCCCCTCGTACTGGAATATCGTCGTCCTGTATCTGTTCGTGCTGGGCCTGCGGCCGTGGCTCAACGCGCTGGTGCTGTTGGCCTGCTGCGTCCTGGTGTTCGTGCCGATCCGCTACGTGTATCCGTCTCGCACCAGCGTGCTGCCGGTCCTGACCAACGGGCTGGGAATAGCCTGGGCGGCCGCCGTACTGGCGTTCCTGTGGCGCTATCCCGACGGGTCGCGGGGATTGGTGCTCGCGTCGCTGGCGTATCCGGTCTACTACGTCGCCCTGTCGCTGTTCCTGCAGTTCCGGCGCATGCCCGCGCCCACGGCATGAACCGGCGCGCGCTCGGCTGCACGGCCGCGGTGCTGCTGGCGGCGGCCGCATTCTGGTACTGGCCCACGGACCGCAGGCGGATCATCGCCGCCGGCCGCGAGCTGGCCAAGGCGGCCTCGATTCCCGCGACCGAGCCCGACCTGGCCCGGGTTACGCGAGCGGCCGTGCTGTCGCGCCTGCTCGCGCCGGGCGTCCGACTGGTGGGGCCAGGCGGGCGCGTCGCGATCGACGGACGGGCAGCCGCCCTTGGTCTCGCAACCCGGCTGCACCCGCCTCGCGGGCTGACTGTATCGATAGCGGATCTCGATCCCTCGTTCGGCGACGACGGCCGGATGGCGACGTCGCGCACGACGGTGACGCTACGCGAGCCCGGGACCGGCGGGGATCCCGATCAGATCGACGCCAGGGAGGTGGAGATGACCTGGACCAAGGCCGACGCCTGGCAACTGTCGCTGGTGACGGTCCTGGACGGTGACGTGCCAGAATAGCCAATTTTTCGAGTAAACTTGACATCATTGTGAATTGATTCACACAATCGGACATGGCCGCCCAGTGGTCCGGCCGCTCTGCGCCCGCCGCGAGGGCGGCCAGTCAGACGCTGTGGCTGGTGTGTCTGCTCCTCGCCCTCTCAGGCACTCTCCCGAGATCCCTGGCCGGCCAGGCACCTGCTCGAAGCGCCCGATCGCTCACTCCCGAGGGCGTGGCACAGGCGATGGAGGACCGTGACACCGGTCGCGACTCCCGCGGCGAGATGCGGATGCGGCTCGTCGATCGCCAGGGCCGTGTCCGGGAGCGCAGTCTCGCGATCGCCGCGCTGAAAGGCATGGGCGGGAAGAGCGACAAGACCCTGGTCCGCTTCACCTCTCCCAACGACATCCGCGGCACGTCGTTCCTGGTCTGGGAGCACATTGACGCTCCCGACGAGCGGTTCCTCTACCTGCCGGCGCTCGGTCGTGTCCGCCGGATTGCCGGGCAGGAGAAGCAGGAAAGCTTCGTCGGCAGCGACTTGAGCTACGAGGACATCGGCGGCCGCGACATCGCCGATTACACCTACGCGTTCGCATCCGAGAACGCCAACTGGACCGCGCCCGACGGCTCCCGGCACGCGGCGTGGGCGCTCGAGTCCCGTGCCAAGGACAAGGATGCCGCGTTTCCGCGCTTGGTATCGATCGTCCTCAAAGAGCACCTGGTCTCGGTGCACGCCGACATCTTCAACCGGCGCGACGAGCGCGCGAAGGT